>Ga0210051_1002526_pt1 | contig 18398 bp, 8 predicted proteins | sample CryGey092014_all_FD_185464 | JGI IMG/M metagenome (GOLD analysis project Ga0210051, IMG submission 185464) | Groundwater microbial communities from aquifer - Crystal Geyser CG23_combo_of_CG06-09_8/20/14_all (SPAdes) (version 2) | ecosystem: Environmental > Aquatic > Deep subsurface > Groundwater ... | reverse complement strand
AGACTCCTTTGGCGGCGATCTTCGCGCCGCGTCGTCGTTCCAATGTTTCATCAACGCCAAGGACAATCGGACCGGTCAATGGAGTAGATGTAAAGGTACAAAGGAGTAACACGAACAGTGCCTGTGCTACTTTCCGGCTGGACCAGGTTGCTCGGTTCAGCACACGATGATAGTTCTGCAAGTGCTCGTCGTTGCCTAACCCCATCACTCGCAACGCGGACGCGACCGTGCGGCGACCCGGAGCCAATATCGCACCTATCAGTAGAACCTGCGCTTGTTGCCATACCGGTTCCGAAAAGTATGGCGCGAAGGCTGTGGTTAAGGCTATAATCTCGCAGGGCAGGTTAAGCATCGTAGACCCCTTTGGACAAAGATAGTCTTGAGCTTAACCTCCCCAGCAGTCATCTCCAAATTGGATAAAGTCCAGCTCAGTCAATAAGCATTAAAGGTAAATCTGACCTTCTGCCAGTTCCAGGTCCAGGTCCAATTCCAAAAGCTTCTCAAAATGCTTGGCATCGTTCTCTTTCGCAGTGGCAATGAGGATCTTTTCGATTCCCTGGTATCCAGCACCCGGCTTGAGTTGCACCCGCACACCCGCCTGTGTGTCACATCGGACTCTGAGTCCGCAGCGACTACGTCACCTCCAAATGCACCTTGCCCCACTATGCCAAAAAAACGGGCAAAACAACTTGACAGCATTGGGGTCTTCCCGCTGCGGATCGTGTTGCGTAAAAGGGGCACGATGCTCAACGGGCACCGCTTTGTGAAAAGGGGATTCCTCGTGTCTCAATAGCGTGATACAATCCCGTCACCCAGCCGCGAGTCGGGGATATGAGGTAACGGCGGTCCGCAAACCGAAGGACAGGTCCGGCAATAGCCTGAAGGAGCGCGGATTGGAGCCATGCCGCTACCCGATCACGTCTGCCATTTCCCCTGTCCGTCGCCTGCCTTCTCTGACAACGGCGTTCAGGAAGCTAGAGCGTAGCGGCTCCACGGCCAGCGCGGCTTGGAAGACGGGCGTTCTTTCCAGCAGTCCAACGATGCGCCCAAGTGCGCGGTGGCTCAGGCGTGCGGGGTCGTCGAAGAGTAGATCTGCCAGCTTGCCGCGCTCGAGGGCCATGAGGGCATACCGGTCGAAGATGGTCTCCGGCGGGAGCACGCGCTGAGGGCGGGATCGCATCGCGATTGCGCCGCGCTTGCACGCCGTGGCGCACACCCCGCACCCGATGCAGAGCGAATCATCACGCGAGGCCACTTTCCGGTCGGCGCCCTCACCCTGCCCTCTCCCCCGATGGGGGAGAGGATCGTGGCAGACAGCCATTGCTCCCACCGGGCAGGCGGCGGCGCAACGTCCACAGCCCTGACAGGCCGTCGTGTCCACTGCCGCGATCCAGTTCGAGGTGACAATTGCGTGTCGCAGGTCAAACCCTTTGATCGCGTTGATCAGTTCACAGCAGCATCCGCAGCAGTTGCAGATGTAGGCGACGTTGCGGCGCACGTTATCCGCCGTCTGCGCCAATCCGGCTTCCTTGCAGTCCGACAGGATGCGCATCGCCTCCGCTTGCGTGACGCGCTCAGCCAGGCCGTTGCGGGACAGTGACTCCCCTGCGTAATTCAGGGAAAGGCAGGTCCGCTGGGGTCGGTCGCAGGCTTTGCCGAGGTGAGATGCCTTGTGGCGACACACGCACAGACCCGCCGCCACGCAGGAAGCGGTCTCGATGATTCTACTGGCGCGCTCCCAGTCGAGGATTTCCGTGTGGTCGTTCTCCGGCAGCGTCTCTTCGCGGACGAGGGAGCGACCAATCTGCGTCTCCTCGCGAAAGACCGAGCGCGGGAATCGGTCGTCCGACCGCATGTATTCCTCGAACAGCCGCGCCACTTCGGCCATTGGCGCGTCGTCCCGGGTGCGCATGAACGTGAACTCGAAGAACCCGATCATCACGGGCGAGAGAGAAACATAACGGGTCCCGTTGCTGCAGATATCGAATACCAGTCCGCGCTCCGCGAACTCCACCAGTCGGTCTGACAGGACATCGCGCGGTATTTTCAGTTGCGCGGACAACTTCTCAAGGGGAGTGAGGGTGGTAGGGATCTGGCACGCGAGCTCCGCGTCTTCGGGAGAGAAGAGCGACTGCAGGAGCTTGGTGAACGTCGGCGATTCCGGCGCGCCGGTGAGGTGGCGATCCAGTCGCTGCTGGAGAAGACGGTATGCACGATCGGGGTTGTTAATGTGGCCCATGTCGAGATGCTCTACTCGTGCAGGCCGGTGCTCATAAGGCTCACGACACGCTCGACGACGCTTCGAAGAATCTCGTAGTTCAGGGCGCCGCTCACAGAAACCATTAAGTTGGTGTTTGCCGTGAACAGTTTCCCGGGCCGCGCGTAGCTGGTTCTCTGAAGGGAGCCGGCGGAGACATCGTTGATGGATATCTCAACTGCGTCGGGGTCGGAATAGGGATTGCTGGTGATCTGACACAGTACCCAGTCTCCCCTGCCTGATTCTGCGAGTACGAGAGCAGGTCGCAGGCGTGACTGGGACAAATCGGAGAACGGGAATCGGGCGAGCGCTATATCTCCGGTTGCAGGTGCGACCACGCAGCTTCCTCCTCTGGTCGAAGCCAGTCCTCCGCAAGTGAGGCCTCGCTCAACAGCGCTGTCTCAGACACGAGAGAAAGTGGTTCATCGTCAAGGATAGTGACCACTGCCCGACGCGCTGAGGACAGGCAAATTGCTTCAAGGAGTCGAACGGCTCCCGTCTCGTCTATTACTGCTTCAACCGCCCGAACCATTGCATTACTCCGTTGACTGCCGAGATATCTTGGTTGACCACATCTGCCGGTGATTAGTATACACAGTGATCGCAGACGACTCAATACCCGTTACCGCTGTTTATGGAGCCACACAGCGTCACTCATCCAAACAAACTCATCTGCGTCTGCTTCTCGGGCCCGATGGCTTTGCCGTACTTGCCGCCACCACCGGCCTGGAGCTTCATCCGGCCTTCCCTCGCGGCGAGGATGTTCTCAGCAATCTGCTGACCAACGGTCTGCGCGATCTCCTCCGCGGGAGTCTGGTGCAGGACCGCCATTTCCGTGCCAAACCGATTGAGGAGTCGATTCAGCGTGACAGCGCCCACCTTCGGGACAAACTGCAGAGGAACCTGATAAAAGTATGGCGGACGGTGGTCGGGGTGTCGCGGCTGCTCGTAGTCCTGAATCTGCGTGATCCGGTCGAGAACGCCTTTGATAACCTTTCCGCCGCCACACCGAGGACACGTGAAGATTGGCGGGGGGCTTTCCTCCACCCGGTTGCAGTTGAGGCAGAAAGTGCGATGGTATTTTCCCAGCTTGGGATCCATGCCGTAGTTAGCGACGATCCGGCGACCTGCGTGCCCCTTCAGCGCCAGCGCCACTTCATCATACGTTGGCGCCTGAAGTTGGAAGATGTTGTACTCCCTCCCGATTTTCGGCAGCGAGTGCGCATCCGAGTTGCTGACAAACGTCTTGTCCTGCAACTCAGCGATGCGGTCGGCAAGAAAGGTATCCGCGCTCAAGCCCAATTCGATGGCGGGGATTTGCGTCAGCGCCGTTGCATCGAACATCTCACTCAGCCGGGCCACGCAGTTCCCGTACACGCTCTTGTGTGGTGTGAAGGCGTGAGCGGGAATAACGAACCCACCCACCGAATCGGCCAACTGCCACAAATCCTGCGCCGACATGCCGCGGCAACGCTGCGAGCTGAGATCGAGATTGGTGACAACGTGCGATAGCGTATCACTGAATGCTGAAACTTGATCGAAGTCACGCAAGAAGCAGATATGGTGCGAAGTGCCGCCTTCCGTTTCGCCCACTTCCATCTCCGCCGCCAGCAGGAGGGTGACGCGATCCTTGTACCGCAGACCTCCGCCGGGCTGCTGCGCCATCTCGCCGGCGTCCATCAGCTTGCGAATGTCCCGCAGCACGCCGGGAGAGGCGCAGTCGATGATGCCCGCGACGTCGATGCCCTTCCGCTCCACACATTCTTTCGCGATGTTTCCAAACGTCAAGTCGCGCGCCGCGGTGATCTTCACCGGTCGGTCTTCCGCCGTTCGCCCGATGTGGACGTGCAAATCTACCGCGTAGAAACAAAATCCCTCCGGCGCACGGCCGATGTGAGTGCTTTCTGTGAACAATGATGTTATCCTCTTCTGCTCGCACCACGTGTTCGTCAGGGAGTCGGCGTGTAGCTTTCAACATTGCGCACCCACATGTCGGCAACGCAGCCCCGCTGGTTCAGCCGATCCCTCGTTTGGTCGCCGAGTCCGAAGAACGCCTTATTCAACGCCAACCCGAACCGCGCGCTGAAACATTTGCCAGGGCGGGACCGCGCAAGCTGGATCTCCTCCAGCAGCACACGCCCGGACGTGTCACTGAAGCGAAGCAAGCCGGTTTCCGAGCTTGCCTCGACTGAGGTCGTTGCAGTTCGCAAAGAGACGCCCGCAGTGCTCTCCTGCACCTCAAACACCGAGGGAGGGAACTCGTTGTTATAGAACCCGTATCGGATGAGCAGACGATCCGGGAACTGTCCATCCTCAGAAACGCGCACACGCAGGATGGATGCGGCGAGAGCCTCGATGCGGAAAATGTGCCCGTCGCTTGGACGGACTTCGACACCGCGGTCGAGCTGTTGGCACTCCATAGTTCCTCTTTTTGGGTCTCACCTCGGACAGGGGCGATTATAGCATAGCTTGCGCAGCCGTGTCAGTTGAGTGACGCAACGCGTTCCCTTGACCCGGCTGCCTCATGACGGTATAGTCGTTAAGGTTAAGGGATGGCCCTGCGGAATCTGATTGGACGCTGTCCTGCCCCAATATGCACCTGCCGTAGGATAAAGCTCCAGCTTTGTCAATCGGCAGACTCGCCTCACCGGGAAACAAAGCTGGAGCTTTATCCTACGGCAGAAAACGTGGATTCTCGACCTTAACGAGTATAGAATACCGCGTAAACAGTCTGGTGGCAGGCGCAGACTCCAGGAGTTTTGTCCTGCAAGCGAGGGATATTGATGCAAACGATCCATCAGAGCACATTCATCATCCTATCGGCAATCACACCTCTTCTGCTAACCAGCGCCTCCCGGTGTTCTGCCGACCTGACGGAGTTCCCCAACGTGGCGCAGGCGCGGGCGTTCGGGTGGGTACCGTCGAACGGGGCTGCGCTGGAAGCATCCGAGGATAGCCGTGTCGGCAAACAGTCGCTCTCCATCAAAGCGGGTCCGCAGCCGCAGCCGTATATGGGGGTCTCTCTGCGCATGGAGATTGACCTCACCGGAGCAAACGCCGATGACCAGCTCGTGTTCTCCGTCAAACAGAACTTTGGTTCCAGTGTCTGTGTGAACCTTCGCGTGGAAAATGTGCACATCTTCCGGTACTTCCAAATCACGAAAGAAGGATGGTCCGAGGTTGAGGCGGACCTCGACTTGAAGAACTGGGAGAACCCAACAAGGAGCCATTGGGGGAGGGTGGCGAATATCGCCATCTATGCGCGCGACTTCGACGCGGCGACGGAGTACATGCTGATAGACGGCTTCGATGTGCGGATGGACGGCGAGTCGGTAGTTTCCCACCCGTCGGCATGGGACCTCTCCCGATGGACGTTCCCACAAGAGTCGGAGGATAACTGGTATCTCGGCAATGCCGACGCGGCGTGGGCGATTTCCAGGGAAACCGGCCAGGTGATGGGCGGCTGGAATGCGAGGACGAAAGAGCGTTATGTCAACCGAACCGAGAGTCGCTACCATGTAGATGATCGCGCGAAGCTTGTTACGGGCGAGGAGAAGAGGGACAGCATCACAAAGGCATCCTTCGTCCGGGGCAGGAGCAGGCTGGAACTTGTCTGCGCCAATGCCGACCTGCCGTGGCTGACGGTCCGGAAGAGCTACTGGCTGGACGGGACTCGCCTCTTCCGCGAAGTAATCTTTGACACGACACGCAAAGACTTGCACTTCATCACCTTCAACACCGAGGTGGTCTTCTCTCCCGCGTATCGCGATGACGGCTACTACATGGGCGCGGGATACGTTGGGCCGTTGGTTCCCGTTCCCGACAATTCGTCGTGGCAGAAGGTGGATGAGTACCGCAACACCAGCAAGGGGATGATTCTCCACCAGCCGAAAAAGCGGTACGGGTTCGCGCACATCCGGACACGGCTGGATGGGAACTTTGTGTGGCCGTGGTGGACGGGCGCGATTGCCTCCTACGTTGAAGAGAAGAACGCTCTGCATTACACCCCGTCGGGCTGGGACATGTCGCTGGGAACGTCGCCGCTGAAACCCGGCAGGCAGACCTCGTTTGAGGATTACTTCACCATCTTCCCCGGTGACTGGCAGGACTTCTTTACGAAGGAGTATCCCTCCCTTCCAGTAGTGCGGAAGGCGCTTGCGGAAATCCCGCCGGTCCCTGTCTGGGTGCAGAATGTCAAGGCATACACCAGCTTCAGGGACATGCAGCACCTGAAGCGCGTGGTAGAGATGACCGATGAGGGTGAAATCATGGTCCTTCTGGGGAGCACCTTCAGTTGGGCGGACTACTACGTGGATGAGGGGCTTATCGGCTGGGACGGGGGATGGGTCAGCGGGCCGGAGCAGCGGGACCTCATCCGCCGGATCAAGGCGCTGTCGCCGCGTGTGAAGGTGGGCATCTACAACTGGGTGCTGTCGGCGATTCCCCAGGCGCGCATCTACAGGAAGCATCCCGAATGGTTCCGCACGAACAACAAAGACGGCGTTCCGATCTACACGTTCCCGGGCGTGGCGCCCAACTACTCCGCCATGCTATCCATTGACGAATGCTACAGGGAAATCCTGTCCCAGTTCGATCTGATTTTCGATTACCTCGGAGCGGATTTTATCTATCTCGATGACCCCAAAGCGGTCAACCATGTTGACTGGAAGACCGGTGAATACAATCGAGACGATCTCACCTACCGATTTTGTCTCGATATGAAGCGCATCGCAGAGAAGCATGGTCCGGACAAGGTGATCTTCTACAACTGCCGTGGCAATCCGTATGGCGACATTAATTTCATCGAGGCGCGTGGACAACTGCGCGCGGCGTGGTGGCGGCACCTGTCCGGCATGTGCGCGGGGATGGAGGCATTCCTGAAGAACCGCGCGGATGCTCGCATCATCCCTCTCTACTGGACCGACCCCCTGGCGCGGGACTACGTCAACCGTGTGCTGGCTCTTGGGTGGATCCCTTCCATTACGTACGGCGATGAGGTGGGCCATCGGGCGTACGCTCAGGCATCGTATGAAATTGGGAACATGGAACTGATCCGGGCCGAGTACAGCCCCGACTGGACGCGAGACAAGGCAACTCAGGTGGAGTCGTACCTGATGCGGAGGAGGGAAGATTCGGGTCTGGTGCTGTCGCTCATCAATCACAATGAAGCAGACGCGAACGTGCCGGTCACCATCAACCTCGACTCCCTGAACCTCCCCGGTGCCGGAACGGTGCATATCTGGGAACACGTTATCGAGGACGCGCAGACCTTCGCAGGAATCGCGACGGAATCTCACGTGAGGCAGGCGTATCAACAAACCGGGTGGCAACTGGATCGCGTGACGCGGCGGAGGCTTGTGTATGCAGGGAAGGGAACGGGGGGGATCTCTCTGAATCTGAACATGCAGCCGCACATTCTACACCAGCTCTACCTATCGTCAGTTCCGGCAGCGGTCTATGCGGAGAACAACCTGCCTGCCAACTACCTCTTCTCATCGACGCCCGGCGTCCGACTTGCCAGCGCGGGAGGCGTGGAAGGAAAGTCCATCCAATTGAAGATTGACAACGCACTTGAGTCTGCGGAGGTGATGGTTCTCCTTCCGCAGAATCGATCCCTCCGGCGCGTTACGGTGAACGGAGTCGCTGTGGAGCCGACATGGGTTTACGAACCCGGTCGCGTTCTGCCGGTGGTAAAGGTGGGGAAAGGCAAGCATTCCCTGAGCGCGCAACTGGAACCTCTGAGCGACACAAATATTGACCGAAGAGACTTGAAACCCTTCGTGACGGACGCCGGGCTGCGGGTGTCTCTGCCGGCCATCAGGGAAGCGGTGTTCACTATTGAGAAGGACGGCCACGTCTTCTTTAGCCGTCAGCTTATTGCCCAAGGAGACAACTTCACGGTGCCCTTGGCCGCGCCTCGGCAGGGAGGCACATACCACCTGACGTTGCGGGCAACGACGGACGCGGCGGGGAACCTTCGCCCAGTGAATGGCGTTGCAAACACCATCGAGCTTTCGGCCGCCGAAGTGGACCTCAAGCTCCCACCGCCCAAGTCGCCTTTGATCCCCGAGAGAAAGGAGGAGTGGGAGATCAACAAGACGGTTCGGGGACTGAGGGTTCTGCGTGCGGCAGTTCACACCACCGCTACCGCGATGGGCGGCTTTCAGCCGGAGATGCATCCTCTGACCGCGACGGCAGACCCCGACTCACTCACGCTGGAGGCTGGCACCACTGCCAAGATCGACGATTACCTCGGCGCGGCGTTTGCCGGTTTCGAGTTTGAGAATCTGAGAGTGGTTCAGCTAAAGCTGACCAACACCTACTACGGAGCCTTCCACAGCCGCGGCCCGGAGAACCACGTCAACCAATACAAGCGCACATCGAGGGAGTTCGCAGGGATTGTCATTGACTACCACACGCCGAAGGGCTACACCAAGCGGGTGGGGCTTGGGGTCGGTGTCCTGCATCCCGACTGCAACACGCCCTTCCCCGGGTATGGTGGAGCCGGGTCCGTCGAGAAGTATGACCTCGGCGACCTTGTTAACGCGAGCGCGGAGAAGACGTTCTCCCTCGACCTTGAGCCATACGCTCCCGCCCACTGGGATGGCCGCGTCTATTTCAGCGTGGGCAGCGACTGGGTATGCCCCGATCGCCGGTTGAAGGCTGCGATCCTTGTAGGGAACAGGATGGTCGCAGGGGACTTTCTCACGGGAACCGACCCGCGAGCGGTTGTCGATTTGTTCCGGGAACCCAAGAAAATCGAGGTTCCCCGCGCGCCTCTTTCCCCTGTGCTCGACGGTGTATCGGATGATGAGATGTGGCAGGCCGCGGCAAAGATCGACCAGTTTTTTATTGTTGGTGGCGCCGGATGGCCGAAGGCCAAGACCGAAGTGAAGCTGTTCTACAATGAATCCTGCCTGTACGTTGGCGTCGTGTGCGAGGAGACCGATCGCGCCAAGCCTCTGATTAAAGGCGGAAACGTTTGGCACGACGACGAAGTGGAGATTCTGCTGGATATCGACAACGACCCCAAGACCTTCCATCAGATTCTCGTCAACGCCGTGGGAACAAAGATGGAGCTGACGGAGAAGGGGACCATCAACCTCGGTACGCTGACCACCGCCCACACGGTGGAAAACAGGCAGTGGACGCTCGAGATTGCCATTCCGTACGAAGGGCTGGGAGTGAAACCTCCCAAACCTGGCGATGTTTGGGGCATCAACGTTTGTCGTATGCGCCCTCCCGGAGGCAGTTCCGGCGAGGAATTGATCACTTGGGCGCCAATGGAGCACGGGTTTGTGGAACCGGAAAACCTGGCAAAGCTGGTCTTCGAGTGAGCGCAGGGCAGCTTTGGGCGGCTGCCTCAGAGGGCGATCAGGCGCCCGAATGCCGCAAGCCGAGCTACCTGTCACGAGCAATGCTATACGCGTACAGGCTCTCGGAATGCCTCACGTACAGCCGCCCGCCGCAGACGACCGGGTGCGCCCAATACGGGCCCGCGCTGCCCTTGGGCATCTGGAAAGAACCCAGAACCTCACACTTCTCCGAAGTCGCCCTTATCAAAGACAGCGCGCCGCTCTCATCGAGGCAGTAAAGGCGGCCGTCGGCGCAGGTCAACGACCCCTTGCCCGGGCTGCGCCATCGTTCCTCGCCAGTCGCAAGGTTGAGGCACGTCCAACCTTTCGCCTGGTGGCCCGCGCCATAGAGATGTCTGTCCATCGGGGTCAGAGTTCGCGGCAGAACCACTCCGCCATGGTGATTATCCAGCAGAGCGGTGGTCCACACTTCCTTCACAGAGAACCGATCTCCCTCGTCGCGACGCGGCTGTAGGAGGACACTCCCTCTGCCATAGCCGGAGGAAATGAATACCTTTCCACCATGGCTGGACTCCAAATTCACAATGAGGGCATCGGTGGCGTTGTTGCTCGATCTGTTGGCGAAAGGGAACTCCCAGAGCAGCTTGCCGTTGTCCACTCGCACGGCGAAGACACGCGCGGCGGTAAGCCCCACCAACTGCTCCACTCCCTCCACCGTTCCGGCGACCAGTGAACTGTAGCCGATGGGGTCCGTAAGTGCAGTGTTTGCCCACACAGTCTGGCCGGTGTTTTTGTCCAGCGCCACGACGTAGCCCTTCGGGCTGCCGGGACAGCAGAACAGCAAATTCTCGCGTATCAGAACCGATTCGCTGTATCCATATTTGGGGCGCGGCGCGGCGAAGTCTTTCAGTAGGTTGCGCTGCCACCGCACCTCACCTGTGGCGACATCGAAGGCTGTCAGACTCCCCAGCTCGGCAAGGTGATAGACCGTATCCTCGTCGACGGTCGGCGTTCCGCGTGATCCGGAATAGGGGACGGCCCACGGTTGATTCTCGGAAGCCTGCCACGAATCCCCACTCGGTTTTTTCCAGAGAATCTTCCCGTTCAGGTCCAGCGCGATGACATGCGTCTGCTTGTCCACCATCCCTGCCGTAAATATCCGCCCGCCAGTGACGGCGACAGAACTAAACCCGTGCCCGATGCCAGTTGCTGTCCATAGCAGAGGCGGTCCTCCGTCGGGCCAGGACTGTAGCAGGTTCGTCTCCTCGGAGATGTTGTCCCGTTGCGCCCCGTGATAGCAGGGCCAGTCTCTCTCGCTGGGAATGTCTGAGCCCCCTGTCATGGCGGATGTCGTCGCCAGCAATAACAGGAACGGAAATCGCTTCACTCTCTATCTCCCCCTATGAGAATTTGGGGCTCCACCTTCCACACCCGCACCACCGGATGTCACTTGTAGACGATGCGGCGAAGGGAGAGTTTCATTGTTCACAGGCGATCAGGGCGAGCACAGTATCCCTGCGAGTGACGACGATCCCGAATCCTTTGCCTGGGGGAAGACTCGCCCTCTCGAACGTATCAACAAATCCGATAATGATTGACAGGCCACTACTGCCTCGCTTCCGGCACCAACATGCGGAAGCTGCGGGCGCGGAGAGGGATGGGGGGAACTCTGCCATCCTTGATTCGCCACCCGCCGCCGGTGTAATAATCAATGACGCGATCGGTGTTGGCGCTCACTCCCAGCTTGCCTTCGTTCCAGCTCAGAGCAATCTCAACATCTTCGTCCGTGTTGTTCATTGCTACAACCATCATCTTCCCCGGGCGTTTAAAGATGGAAGCCACCACATCGGGATTTCGCAGGCCGAGGCTCAGGATCCCCTCGCTCTTCCAGTACGGAATGAACTCCACTTTCTCGTCCCAGCCAAAGCGCGACTGGGCATACCAGACCTTGCGGAGGGGCATGTCGGGCATGTAGGCCTGCCACACCGGAGCGTCGTGGAGGGTGAAAAGACCCACGAGGTGTTCGGTGGCCTGCATGACTTCGGGATCATCGCTCCACCAGCGGTCTCCCAGAGACCGGGCAAACTCCGGCAGAAACGCGGACACGGTTCCGAAGTTGCTCAGCATCATTTCCGCGCGCATCTTGTCCAGAGGAAGCAGTCTGAAATAATCGCCGCGTTTGTCGGCCGCCCACTGCCGCTGCAGAACGCCCGTGAAGTTTTCGCCATCGATCATCACTTCAGAGAAGCTGTGCTGCGGCATGAAGATGTCGCCGCTCATGTGGATGGTCACGAGGAAGTTGGGGCGGTTCTGTTTGGCGATCGTGTAAACGCGCTTCTGGAACTCCCGCGTCGCCCGCAGCGCGTAGGTTCCGTGCAACTTCCCGCTCGCATCCCGCCAGCCGCAGCCGTGGGACTCATTGTTGCACAGCGGCGCGTGGCTGACGTCGAAGTAGAGCGCCCGGATGTCTGCTTCCTTGATCGCGCGGTTCAGCGCCCAGATATAGAAGTCGGTATACGAGGAATTGGGGCATACAGCCGCGTAGGCATTCTCATCGTCTTCCTTCACGGTGGAGAAATCCACCTTTGCTGAAGGAGCCACCCTCCACTCCTCCGAATAGTGCCTGAACTCCGGTGTGTTGGAGGCGATGGTGGTGGCGGTGCCGTAGAGGCAGGGGAGTTCTGCTGCCGAGTACCGTGTCCGCAGGGATTCCGCCGTCGTCGGCTTCAGCACGGGGTAGTTCCACCGCGTTCCCCAGTGGGTGTTCCAAAGGGAAACGTACTGCCAACCTTTGGTGTTGACCTCGTCCTTCCCAAAACGCCATGTCCGCCAGTCAGGCCGCCGCGGTCGGACGGGTATAGCCATAACGCCGAAGGACAGGTTGAGGGGCGTTGTGATCGTGACAGGCTCATCCGCGATGGCAAGCTGAATCAGACCGTCCTTGATTCGGAGAGTTTCTTCTGGCTTTGTGATGCGCCAATTCTTCCCGCTTTCGCAGAACCACTGGATTCCGGCTGTCTCGTTGCCAACCCAGAACCGGTGTCGCCACACTCCCGTGTAACCCTCCTTCGGCAACGCTCCGGTGTCTTGCAGAGTGTAGCTGCCGGAATAGAAGAGCGTCGCCAGTTCCGGCTTCATGGGAATCTCGAAAATAACGGGGTCCAGCTTCGCTTGTCCATTTGGTGGCGGGGACAGAGTCACGTCAAACCACACGTAACCGTCATACTCCACCAACGTTTCCACGTTGACGGACACAGGCCCCAGTCTGCCCTTGGCCACCGCTCGAACGTCGGCGGGGTTCTTCTCCGTGATCTTTGCCGTCCCTTTGGCGATGGTATCGCCCGCCCGCAGGCGAATCGGCGCGGCGAGCAGCTCCTGCCCCTGGGATCGAATCTGCGTGGGGAAGAGATCGCCCAGATGATGATCCCGTCCCCAACACCCCACCGCGTTCCCCTTCACCGTGAGCTCGGACCACGGCGGAGGGACGTCTTCGGTGATGCCGACCTTCGCGGTCAGCCATTCGGGAGGGGGCTTCTTGCTGAAGGAGAGCTTCTTTACAACCTCCCCGAGGGTGACAACCGCTTCATGTTCGCCGATGGACAGCTTCGAGATATCGAAGGTCAGTCGCTTCTCACCGGTTTTCGTCTCCCCTGCAACGGCCACCTGCGCGTCCGGCTTTGAGGTCTCAACCACCAATTTTTGGGCAGACGGGAACAGTTGCAGCTCGGCTGTAAAGGGGGCGGCGTTAACGTAGGGCAACTCCGCTCTGAACGCGTCACCCCTCTGCACTTGCAGATGGGTGGCGATATCCAACGGAACCGCCGCGGCGAGTTTTCGCAAGTCCTCTGTGGTGACTTGAGCGGTCTTTGCCCCGGGTTGGATGGTGAGCCGGCCTTTCCACGTCGCGTCCATGCGACGCAACTCCTTCCATCGGCGTGAGAACCGGAAGTCAAACGCGTCACCCCCCCACTCCTCACGCGGGATGTCCACCTCCACCAGCCAGCGGTTCATGTCGATGTCCGACTTTACCCCAGGCGCCCCGTCGGGCCCGACAAGCACGGAGAACTTCCCTGCGGTCACCTCAAAGGCATCGTTCTCGGCAAGCGCTTCCGCGCCGCGTTTCAGCGCTCGCCCATTGTATGCGGTGGGGTTAAGTCGGAAATACTCAGGGATGGCCCAGCAGAGCTTCACGTGCAGTGTCTGTTCGTCCGCCCAGAGTTGCGCGGTGACGTCCTCATCGAGAACCACCTGACCGGTGACCGAGTCGAGAAGACCGGCGACTTGGGCAGGACTGTTGGGATCGTCACCGATCACCGCGGAGGCAGGAGCGGGCGCTTTGGCGACCGAGCTGTAGAGCGCCTTCACCTCCACCGGGGTCAGCGCCTTACGGAAGATGATTAACTCATCAAAAGCGGTGTGGAAATTGTCGAATTGTCCCATCCAGAAATTCTTCCCGTACGCGGACGGGAGGGGCACGTTTTCCGTGGCGCGGCCGGTTTGTTCGCCGTCCACGTAGACGGCCATTTCTCCTTCGCGCCAGGTCGCTACCAGGTGGTGCCACTCTCCCGGCGCCCATGCCGGTTCATAGCTGCCAATGGGACGGTTGCCGTCTTTCTTCAATAGCAGCCACCATGTGTTGCCGGGATAGAAAACGTACAAATAATACGTCACGCCGGTTCCGGGGATCGTGAGAAATTGATGGTTGTGCCCATCGGGGATCTTCCAGTCGATGGCTTTCACCCATAGCGATACGGAGCCTTCCTCAATCAACAGGTTGGAGTCGGTCTGGTACATGATTGAGCTTGGCTTCCCTTTTCCGTCTGCAGGAGCGGGCCCGCCGACAATCACGGCCCTGCCGCGCACCCCGTCGGTGTACTGTAGTTCGCCGGCGGTGATGGCCTTCCCATCCCCCGCCGCCAGATGCGCGTCCGGCGCCCCCTCAAACGGCGCGTGGAAAAGGACGTCTTCGGTGCCGAGGGCAAAGAGCGGGGTGCAGTAAAGGATCACAATCAACAGAGAAATACGCATGGTTTCCTCCAGGGAAGAATCATCAGGGGATGGTCAGAATCCGATAACTGCGCTTGGTTGCATGGATCTTCAACATTCCTGAGTTGATGGGGAGACGCTCTTCCACGCCTTGGTAGTCGAAAGGATCCCCGCGCACCCAGTCGCCTTTGTCGTTCTTTTTCCACGTCATTCCCCGGTAGCTGGTGCCCTTCCAGGCGTCGAGGGCGGAGGTCGCTTTGACTCCCAACTTCTCGAGGTTGATCTGCGCGCTGATCTCACGGTCTTCATCGGTGTTGTTCATGAGGACCAGCATCGCCTTGCCGGGGCGACGGTAGATCGTGCAGACGACGTCCGGGTTGTTCGGGAGCAGCGTGACAAGCTCCTGGTTCTTCCAGTACGGCAGGAACTCCACGTCGTCGCCCCAGCCAAACGCGTCTTGCACGGCCCAGAGGTGATAATACGGTGACGGGTTGGAGTATGCGTCCCACGGAAGGATGTCGTGCAAGAAGAGAAGTCCCAGCAGGTGCATCACCTCGGGCGGCTCGATATTACCCATGAAGCGTTCCATCACCTCTTCATTGCCGGAACCGGCGCGTGTGAACTCGGGGAGGAAGATGGGAACAAAGCCGTGGTTGTGTCCCATGTACTGAGCGCGCATTCTGTCCAGCGTCAGTATCTTGTGGTAGTTGAAGTTGTCAGGCACCAGCGCCAGGCAGAGGTTCTCCCCGTCGATCATCCCGTGGCAGAAGCCGAGCTGCATCATGTTAAGGTCGCCAGACTCGTGATTGAAGAGGAACTTCTCCGGCCAGCGTTCCTGTAATGCCGTGTAGAAACGACGCTGCACGGCTCGGTGCTCGAGGTACCGCTGCTCTTTCTGCCGCACACCGTACTCATCAATGTAGCCACAGCCGTGGTCGGCGTTGTCACAGAGAGGCGCGTCGGTGACGTCAAAGTAAACCGCTCCCCAGCCCATATCCTTGTATTCGCCCTCATACAGATTGAAGAAGGTCGACACGAAGTAGTCTCCCCAGGACGCGGGTCGCGGACACACACCGGAGAAGTCCATGTGCGACGCTTCCGGGTTGAAGGGCTTCGGTGGGTTGCTGTGATCGGTTCTCCATTCCGCAGCGAACTGACCGTAATCAGGCATTCCGGGCCAGATGCAGAAGGGCTGGAGGTAGATGGTGGCGATGTTCCCTTTCTTGGTTTCTTCCGTGTAGATCTGCTTCCATCTGTCGCGGGGGATGGGATAGCTCTGGCCCACCGCCCAGCCTTCGGTGTAGAACGGGTTGAAATGCGTCCCCTTGACCCACTCGGGAGGGGTGATGCGCCATAGACGCCAGCCTTCGGGATGAGGGCGAACCGGCGTCAACTGCAAGGCGATGGAATAGTCGACTCCGTTCTGGAACGTTGACTCCTTGTCTATGAGGTTCAGCCGGAGAACCACTCGTTCCTCCTCCGGCAGCACCTCGATTTGCTGATTGCGGTCCTTGCTGCGCCAGTTGCGAGCGGAAGGAATCGTGAGTTGGAGACCACCGTCCTCGTTTCCGAGCCAGAGCCGTGAATTGGAGACGATGCGGTGACTGAATCTGCGGACCGCGCCGGTTCCCTCAAGTCCGAATCCGGAGTACATGAGCGTCGCCGCTTCCTTTCTCAACGGGAGGTCAAGCGTCAGCCTGTCAACTTTGAGGGGGGCTGCTGAATTGAGCTTCAGGTTGGTCCATAGAAGTCCATCGAATTCGATGAAGCTGCTAACTGAAACGGTAGCATTCCCCACAACCTCTTTGGCCGCAAACTCCACGCGTTCCGGTGACTTCCTGGTCCACTCAACCTTCGCCGCGGCGAGGTCTACCGGTCTTCCATTGACGGTTCCCGTCAGTTGGATCGGTGAGGCGAGGATTTCCTGTGACGCGGTGGAGAGACGAGTCGGGAAGAAGGACGAGTCCACGGTGTACCGCCGCGGTCCGAGGCATTCCACGGTGCCCGACTTGCCTTTCTGCTGAACCTTCAAGGGAGTCCACGGCTTGGGTATGCCGTCGGTCAAGCCAACTTTCGACCCCAGCCATTGGGGAGGCGCCTCGATCTTAAACGAAGCTGCCGAAGCAGCCAACAGTGTGCCGCCCTTCTCCAACCGCGATTCCACGTGGTACTCGCCCATGCCAAGTCCCTCGGTGCCGAGTTCGACGACGGCGTGATTGGTGGAGAATGACTTGATCGAGGTTTCCCTGATGGTCTTGTCCCCTGACTTAAGCAACACTCGGGCGGACATTTCCTTCGCCTCGGAAGGCTTGTGCGCGAGAGCGTTGACATCCACACGCACTTTCTTCGTACCCGGCAACGTGACCACGGTCAGTTCCTGCTGAGCAGGTTCGGCCTGCAACCTGAATTGATACAGCGCAGCCGCTTCCGGCGCGGTGAGGGCGCGGTCGAAGAGCCGGAACTCATCCAGAACGGTGTCGGCCTGGTTCGCCCGGTTGGGGTCGCCCACCTTGAACGTCTTCGCGAGGGAACGCAGAACGGTGGGGGTGCTCACGCGCCGCCACCCGCTGGGCTTGCCGTTGACGAAGAGCCGCATCTCGTCGCCGTTCCACGTGCCGACCAGATGAACCCACTCCCCCTTCTTGAACAATTCCGTTCCTCCCGAGCACAAAGTCGGGTAACCGCGGGAATCCCAGGCGAGGAAGTACGTAGTGTTGCTGAAGAAGCGGTACAGCCACAGGAACGTTCCGCCATCCTGCGGTAGCTTGGCGTCTCCCTCGTCGACGATGAAGAAAAACCGCATCGCCGCGTCCTTGTCGTTCCACGTTTCCGGTTTGATCCAGACCGACACGCTCCCGGACTCCAAGTTGAGGTGCTTTTCCGTCTCATAGGTTAGTTCGGTGTTCGGAGCGCCGACAAGGATCCCCTGTCCGCGTATTCCGGGCACAAACTGGATATCTCCCTTCACGGCTGCCTTGCCAGACCCCCGGGCCTGCGCCGCGTCAAAGCTTCCATCAAACGGGGCATGGAAAGTGCAGTTATCGGGGGTGAGGGCGAAGGAGGGGGGCGCGCTGCAGAGTATTGCAGTCAGCATTGAAAACCAGAGGGAATAGCGAAGCATTGTTGGGCTCCTTTGTATGTGAATTTGAGCGGTGCAATCATAACATGTACGCGGATTCACCGGATAGGCTTCGTCAGGGTGTATACTCGTTATGGGTGAAAACACCCCAGCCTGAACCATAGGCGCCTGTCGCTTGAAACCCGACAGTGATTGTGTAACGCAGTTCGCGGTTCGTCGGTCCTGAGTGAGTTCATGTAACAACCCCCATCCTCGAACCCAAAGGGTTCGCACCTTCCGCCGTTATCGAACCGAAACGGTTCGCACAGGGGAAGGTGGTCGAAGACCGGATGGGGGTTGTTACTGTCCCCTTTCACTCGCGTAAGTCTTCCCAACCTTTCGTTGATGCCTGGCCGACCCCAGGGCGCTGATTACCTCCACGCGTCACAAATCTTACGTACACCCGCTTCGTCAGCGCCGCGGGATCTCGTATGCGTGGTGTTGTGTTTTGATGTCTAATTGTCACTGTAGTGCATCGTTTTGGAAGTTCCCCCACAAAAGGACGCCGGATCGCTTCAGCGTCCGGTAGCTCACACAGGCAGCTACACGATGGAGGCTACCCTCCTTTTCTCCCCTTTCAACCCGTGTTCGGCACGAACACGGGTTGAAAGGGGAGAAAAGATGTCCTTTCTTGGCGCTCGGTAGTCAGTTGTGTGAGCTACCGGACGCTGAAGCGATCCGGCGTCTAATGTCGAAGAATTTACGAAAGGATGCAGTAGTT
>Ga0210051_1002521_pt1 | contig 18411 bp, 13 predicted proteins | sample CryGey092014_all_FD_185464 | JGI IMG/M metagenome (GOLD analysis project Ga0210051, IMG submission 185464) | Groundwater microbial communities from aquifer - Crystal Geyser CG23_combo_of_CG06-09_8/20/14_all (SPAdes) (version 2) | ecosystem: Environmental > Aquatic > Deep subsurface > Groundwater... | reverse complement strand
GAAGTGGAGGTGTACCGCGGCGACGACGCCTGGCTGCAGCGGCCGCTGCCGGGAGCGTCATTGGCCAGCGTGGAAGATCACTTGGCGACGGAGCGGTTCAATTCGCTGATCAAGGCGCAGCTCCGGCCCTAACTCGCGCCAAGGAGTTGCTGGCAACAGCCAGTGACCGGGCGCAGGCCGGCGAGACGCGCGACAACTACACCTGGGACCAGGAGAAGGACCGAGGTGTGACGGACACGCTGAGAACCGAAGTCCTCGAGGCGCTGGTCGCGCTGTCTCGGCGCTGAGGCTCCGAGAGGAACCGGTTGTGCTCGCCGCTGCCGTTGGGCGCCACGACGGCGAATGACACCCTCGCAGGACGCCCGGACTTGCCCAGACCTGGCTGCGGGCAGCACCCCAACGAGTTTGGGCGTCATGAGTGTGTGCCCATAGGAATCACTCATGTCCGCGCTTCGCTTGAACACGTCAATGGGCGAGAGCGCGAGCCAATCTGAGCCGCGACCGTGAGGGAGCGCGTGATACGCTGACGTGGCGCGCGACTCCGACGGCTCACGCGCTCCCTCACACGGTCGCGGCTCGGATTGACGACGCACTTCCGCAGGAGGAACCACCCACATGCACGGACGAGCGCTATTGCCGGTGTTGGTCTGGACACTGTTCGCCGTTGCCGGGAGTCCCTCCCACGCCGAGCAGACGACCCAACTCCAGCGGCTAAACGTTGGCGACTTCCGGGCGTACTTTACGGCAAACGCGCCAGGTAGTCTCCAGTACCGGACCACGCCGCTGATCGAGGGCGCCTACTTCTACACCGCGGTGAAGACCGGCGCCGGGAACATGATCGAGGGGTTCAACTTCAGCAGGAACGAAGATGGGCTGCTGCAGTTCGGCCGCGAGAAGATCGAGGGTGGATATCGGCTGACCTGGAAGAACAAGCGCTGGATCTACGATCCGCCGACGCGCAAGACGGACCGGCTCGCTGGCGAGGCAACTGTCACGCTCACCCTCACCGCGGTCGAGTGCAGCCTCCGATACCAGGGCAAGATAGAGCCCAACGTGGGATTCGGTGAGATCGGCTTCTTCCTGTCTGAGGAGGGGCTGACCAAGGCCGGACCGGCTGCCTACACAGCGACATTGGCCAACGAGCAGGAACACGGAGGCACGTTCCCGCTGGCCGCCGAGCAGAAGGGAAACCTCTTCTCCGGGCTGGCCGCGCTGAAGGTTAGCGGGGTGGCGGTCACTCACGACCTCCACCTCTCCGGACAAGCGTTCCCCGGCTCTCACGGCGTCGTCTTCCAGGACTACCGCAAGCAGGACCGCGCGCCAGGCTGCTATCGAGTCGTGCTCAGTTTCGACACGACGGCCGGGAACGAGTTCGACTACACGTGGCGGCTGTGGGTCGAGCCGAAGGCCGGTGCCAGCCCTGTAGGCGCGTCCGCCAGGGACGCGCAACTCCTAACGGCGCCCCTCGCGAAGATGCCGGAAGCCCGGGCGACACTTGGCGACGCGCAGGCAATGCCCTCCATCCGCCACGGCGACCGTTCTGGCGACGTAGGTCTGCAGGTGGCCGTCACCGAACAGGGGCAGTTCCTGGTCAGCGACGGCGAACAGCAAGTCGTCGGCGATGACTACTTCCAGGTGTTCGCCGCGGGCGTACCGAAACGACAGGAGACCGTCAGCGGAGATGTTCGAAGGATCTCGTTACGCTACGACTCGCCCACAGGACAGCTCACCAAAGAGGCCTTCGTGTCGCCCGATGAAGTCTGGCTCGCCTGGACCGTCAAGGCGAAGGTGGAGGGGCGAGGCGAGGTGGGGTTCTACTGCCCTGCCGCCGCCTTCAGGGCGCCGTTCATCAGCTACCGCGCGATCAACCAGTCAACAGTCGCCGAGACGGACAAGCTGGAGTTGTCCTCCACCTACTGCCTTCTGTCAGGCGGCGCGAAGGACACGCGCGAGTTCCAGTGCGGAACCAGCCGGCGGCCCGACTGGGTCCTCCAGGACTTCACCGATCGAGGCAACCGCTACCGGTTCGTCGCCACTCCGTCTCTGAAGGCGGGCGAAGAATGGCGCGCCGTGTTCCGCTTTGTGCGCAAGCCCGTGGAGCCGTATCCTGCGGTGTCGTTCGATCAGGCTCGGGAAGAGCGGGGCATTGTCTCCACACTGCTGACCGATGCGCTCGAGGGCGGCTTCACTGTGGTGCCGGCGCGGTCGGCGAAGTACACCTTCACTGACCAGCCGCTGCTGGTTCGCCTCAAGTACTATGCGGTGGATCGGCGAGACCGGACGGTTGACCTCTCCTGCCGGCTGATCGACACGTGGGGGAGAGAAGTCGCGACGAGGGACTACCGGCTGGCAAGCGGTGGCGAACGCTTCGCCGCCGTTGAACTCCCGGTGACGGTGCAGACTAACGGCGCCTATCGAATGGAGATTGCCTATCGCTGCGGCGAGGTTGCAGGCACTCGCGAGCTGACCTTCACTGCGTTGCCCACGGTGCCGGACACGGGCTCCCGCCCCGGGTCTGTCTTTGGCGCGGCGCTCGGCTACGGCGACTTCCTCGGCACGCTTGCCAAGCGAATCGGGCTCAAGTGGAACCGTTGCCACTGCGCGATCGGCGACACCCAATGCGGGTTAGTCCAACCGGAGCGGGGGCAGTATGCCTGGGAGGGGATCGACGAGGCGTGCGACTTTCACCAGCGGTACCAGCTCCTTGGGTGTCACTCGGTAAGCGAGGGTTGGCTCGCGCCATGGCTCTCCACAATGTGGAAGGAGCGGCCGTTCGAGGAGTATCTCGACGCCTTCGTCAACGACTACGTGAAGCCGCTGGCGCGCCAGTACAAAGGCCGAATCAACTGCTGGGAGGTCACCAACGAGCCGTACTACCAGTACAAGGACTGCCCGGAGAAGTGGGTCCAGCTCATGAAGGCGACCTACGAGGCGCTGAAAGAGGTCGATCCAGACTGCACGGTCGTTGGCACCTGCGGGCCGCCCGGCAGCATGGGCTACTCGTGGTACCGCCGGACGTTTGCGCTGGGCGCGCTGAACTACCAGGACGCCGTGTCGTCGCACTTGTACCACTTCGGGCCGTGGGTCGGCAGCGGCGTCGCGCTCACGGTGCGGAAGTGGATGCACGAGATCCGCGCGATCATGCAGGAGAACGGCAAGGTGCTGCCCTTGTGGAACTCGGAAACCACAGTCTCGCCGCCTGCCACCATGTACCGGCATCCTTCTCACACGCGCTACGTGCAGTACCACCCGGGCGAGGCGCCGACTGATCCCCTCGAGCAATCGCAGACGTATTTCAAGGTACTGGTCGTGCACAAGGCCGAGGACGTGAAGTACTCGTTCCACATCTTCCACGGCGGAGTCGAGTACACTTCGCACACGGGCGAGTACGACGAGACGCCGCTCGCCTTCCTGGCGACGCAGGCAGCGTTGGCCAAGTACCTGGAAGAGGCAGACTACCTCGAAGACCTCAAACTCCACGACGACGTTCAGTGCTTCCTCTTCCGCAGCGGCAAGCGACTGATCCTGATCCCGTGGGGACCCATGTTCCTGAAGCACGATTGCGCAGTGGTGTCGCTCCTGCTGCCGGCGGATCGCTTCACCGCCCGCGACGTGTTCGACAACCCACTTCCAGTGGAGTCGAGCAACGGCGAGATGAGGCTGACGGTAACGTGGGAAGGCTTCTTCCTTCTCACAGACAGCCTGTCGGTCGACGAACTGAAAGCCGCCGTCGGCAAGGCCAGAGTTAGCGTTCACTTCGCGGAGGAGGGAGGCGGGGCCGTAAGGGGGCAATTCGTCGGTGAAGGCGCCGGCCCGGCTAAGCGCTCAGACTGGGTCGGCTGCCACGCCGTTGACCTGGCAGCGGTCGCCAACCGCAGCTTCACCGACGAGACACCCGCAGACGGCAAAGGCGGCTGGACCGACGAAGGCGAGAACGACATGCGCTTCCTGCCGAGCGGCGATTGGGTGGCCAACGGCGTGCCGTTCCATCTGCTGGACTCGGCCAAGAACGACGGGAAGTCGTGCCTGATCCTGCGGGGCGGCATGAACCCGAATGTCCCGTTTCCGGAGCGCGTCCCTATCCCCGTTGGGCAACGGCTGAGCCGGCTGCACTTCCTCCACACCTCCACGTGGGGCACTACCAGTGGCGACGCCTTCCGCTACGTCCTCCACTACAAGGACGGCTTCACAGAGGAAGTGCCGGTGGTGATGGGACGGAACTGCGCCGACTGGTGGTGGCTCGGGAGCTTGCCCGACGCCCTGACCGCCTGGGAAGGCCCCAACCCCGTCCGCGAGAAGGTCCGTCTCTACCAGATGACCTACGAGACCAACCATCCAAAGGGCGCCCAAGCGGTGCTCGAGAGCCTCGAGGTCGTGTCGGCGTGCCACCGGCCGATCCCGGTGGTGGTGGCGATCACTGGGGTGTACTCGAATTGAGCGTCGATCAGCTCAAGCTCAGCTTCGGCGACAAAGCGAACTGCACTCACTGCAAGCGCGCCTCCCGGTCGGCGAACACCTCCGCCGCCGGCCGGCCTGCGGCGTTCCCGCACCTCACCAACTCGACCCGCCGGCGAGTTTCCGCCTCGTACTCGGGGCTGAACCGGAGAGTAGAGGGATCGCCGAGGCTGAGGGTGAGGTCGTGGGCCATACTTGCCCGTTGGCTCGGCGGCAGACAGAGAGCTGCCGCGCGCAGTTCCTGAACAGACAGCGCCCTTCTGGTCACGCTCTGGTGGTGCAGGGATCGCAGTCCCTACGGAGCATGCCAAGTGGGTTCCAGGGCGTCAACGGCCGAGACGGGCCGCTTCCCCTACGCCGCAAGACGCTGTAGAATCGGGATTACGCATTGCTCGACTGAAAGGACTGACAACGCCGATGCAAGACAGACACCTGTGCCGCTCTCAGGTCCTCGCTGCTTTGGGGGCCACCGCCCTGCTCGCGTCAATCGCCGTCGCCCAAGACGGTACGGCGCTGCTGCAGCAATCCGGCATCAAAGGCGGCCTGGTCGTTCACGTCGGTTGCGGCGACGGCACGCTCACTGCGCAGCTTCGCGCGGGCGAGCAGTACGTCGTCCAGGGGCTGGACACCGATCCGGGAAAAGTCGCCGCCGGCCGCAAGCGACTACTGGCCAAGGGACAGTACGGGCCGGTGACCCTCGACCGGTTCGATGGCCGCCGGCTGCCGTATGCCGACAACTTCGTGAACCTGATCGTCGCGGAAGACACCGGCCAACTGCCCAAGACCGAAGTCATGCGCGTGCTGGCGCCACAGGGCGTGGCGTTGGTGAAGTCTGCCGGTCGGTGGGGCCGGACGGTCAAGCCGTGGCCTGCGGAGATGGACCACTGGACCCACTACCTGCACGGCCCCGACGGCAACCCGACCGGCAACGACACGCTTGTTGGCCCACCAACGCGACTTCAGTGGCTGGGCAGCCCGGCGTGGGCCCGGCATCACGATCACATGGCGAGCATGACCTCGCTGGTGTCGGCGAACGGGCGACTGTTCTATATTCTGGATGAAGGGTCGCGGGCGTCGATCCGGCTTCCCTCGCACTGGCGCCTAATTGCCCGCGACGCCTTCAACGGCACCATTCTGTGGAAGCGGAAGATCCCCGAGTGGGCCAGCAAGGAGTTCGGGCTGAAGAGCGGCCCGGCCCACCTGCTCCGACGACTGGTGGCGGTGGGTGACCGGGTGTACGTGACACTGAGCATCGACGCGCCGGTCACGATTCTCGACGCTGCCTCCGGCAAGACGCTGGCCACCTGCGAAGGCAGTCAGTTCGCCGGCGAGATCGTGGTCGCCGAAGACACAGCGCTGCTGGTGGTGGACAAGGAGAAGTCGAAGCTCCCCGACTTTCGCCGTGTCGGTACCTTCACGTGGGCCAACACCAACGCCTCGAACTCCGGCTGGGGCTGGAACGGCGACGCGCGCAAGCTCATGGCCTATGACGCCACCTCCGCCAAAGCCCTGTGGCAGAAGGAGTCTCCGGTAGCGCCTTGTTCGCTGGCGGCGAACGACACCCGAGTCGTCTTTCACGAGGGCACGAAGCTCGTGTGTCTCGACCGTCGCACCGGCGCTGCCGTCTGGGAGAGCGAGGACTGCCCCGTCAAGCTGCCCGTCCCCAGCGGCACAGGGCCACGCGTCTTGATCTACGGAGACAGGGTCCTATTTGCGGGCAACGACGGGAAGATGTCGGGCTGGACGCTGGAGGACGGCAGAAAGGTCTGGGAGCAGAAGCAGAAGCCCAGCGGACACATGTCGCTGAAAGACCTGTTCGTTGTGGACGGGCTTGCCTGGACGGGAGACATCGCGAACAGCAACCAACCCGGGACCTTCACCGGCTATGACCCGGTCACCGGCGAACAGAAGAAGGAGTTCCCCGCCGACGTGGAGCTTCAGTGGTTCCACCACCGGTGCTATCCGGCCAAGGCGTCGGGGCAGTTCCTCCTCACCAGCCGGAACGGTACCGAGTACGTGGACCTCCGCAAGCAACACTGGACGCCCAACAACTGGGTGCGCGGCGGCTGCATCTACGGAGTGATGCCCTGCAACGGGATGACGTACGCAGGCATGGATGCGTGCGGCTGCCAGCTCGAGGCCAAGCTCAGCGGCTTCAAGGCGATGACGGCCGAACCTGTGCCGCAGCCAACAGCAGCCGACCTCGACCCCGTCGCCCGGCTGGAGCGCGGACCCGCTTATGGCCAAACAGCAAGTCCAAAATCCGCAATCCGCAATCCGCAATCGACTGACTGGCCGACGTTCCGGCACGATGAGGGTCGCAGCGGCGCCACGCCGAGCGCTTTGTCGCAGGCCGGGCAGACGTGGGAAACCAAACTGGGTGGCCGGCTGACGGCGCCGACCATCGCGGCCGGCAAGCTCTTTGTCGCTGCCCGCGACACACACACGCTGTACGCCCTCGATGCCACCTCCGGGAAGCAGCTCTGGTCGTACACCACCGGCGGGCAGACGGACACGCCGCCCACCTACGACAACGGGCTGCTGCTCTTCGGCTCGGCCGACGGTTGCGTGTACGCGCTTCGTGCCGACGACGGGGCCTTGGCGTGGCGCTTCCGCGCCGCCCCAATCGACCAGCGCATGATGGCGTGGGAGCAGCTTGAGTCGGCGTGGCCGGTGCACGGCAGCGTGCTGGTCCGCGACGGCGTCCTCTACTGCACGGCAGGCCGCAGCCTCTACCTCGATGGCGGCATTCGCTTCCTGCGTCTGGAAGCGGCCACCGGCAAGCTCCTCGGGGAGGTCGTCTGGGATGAGAAGGACCCGCTCAGCGGCCAGAGCATGCAGGAGGCGTACCTGAAGAAGACTCCCGGGAACACCATGCCCGTGGGGCTGTCCGACGTGCTCTCGTGCGACGGGAAGCACCTCTGGATGCGCTCGCAGAAGATCGACTTCGACGGCACCCGCTCGGAAATGGAGGTGCTCCCTGCCAGCGACCAACCGGCCGACGACGCGCACCTCTTCTGCCAGGTCGGGCTGGTCGATGATTCGTACTTCTTCCGGTCGTACTGGACGTACGGTCGCCGCATGACCGGCGGCTACGGAGGGTGGTACCAAGCCGGCCGGTACGTGCCCGAAGGCCGGATCCTCTGCTTTGACGACAAGGCCGTCTACGGCTACGGGCGCGAGCCGGCTTACATGGTCAACGCCTCCGCAATCGAGTACCAGCTCTTCGCCGCCAACAAGACGGTGACGCCGGAGGACATCTCCCGGGTCGGCAAGGCCGAGCGAGCGATGAACCAGCGCCGCCCCGAGAAGGGCGCCAGCTCCTCCGACTGGAAGCTCCGCTGGTTCTTCCCCAAGGAAGACCTGACCGCGGCGCGCTTCCGCTGGGCGCTCGACCAGCCCTCCCTTTTTGCGCGCGCGCTGTGCGCGGCGGGCGACCGGCTGTTCGTAGCCGGCCCGCGGCAACTGGTCGACGAGCGCTACGCCTACTACAACCCCGACGACCCGGACGTGCTGTCGCTGCTCGACTGGCAGGAGCAAGCCTACGAAGGGGAGCAAGGCGGGCAGCTCTGGGAGGTCAGCAAGGAAGAGGGGAGGGTTCTGTCGCGGCACGCCCTCGACACCATCCCCCTGTTCGACGGGATGGCGGCAGCCGCGGGGCGGCTCTACCTGACCACGGTCGACGGCCGGGTTCTGTCCCTGTCCGGCGCAGGCCTTGCGGGGCTGCCCTCTGCCGACGACCAACCCCTGCAGACCAAGTGGGACAAACCGGAGGACCCCAAGTACCTCCTGCCGCTCCCCGAGCCGAGGGATGCCGACTTCGCCGTGGTCAAGGGCTGCAAGGTGTTCGCGTCCGACCTGGGGTACCGGCTCCAGGCAAACGCCAAAGACACGGTCGGAATAGCGCTCAAGAAGCTGGACACGCCGCTCACCGGCACCGTCACCTTCCGCACCAAGGTCCGCGCCGTTCCCGACGCCCAAGGGCTGCTGCGCAACGGCTACCTCGCCTTTGGCGACAGCGCCGACGAAGCCAAGCTCATCAAGTGCGGCGTCCGCCTGCAGCCACAGACGGCCAGCCTCATCCAGGGGCCGCTGACGGGTGGCGGCAAGTCCAAGGGCGGCAAGGTCGACGCCCCCGAGAAGAAGGGACTCGAAGCCGTGGTCACCGTAGACCTGGCTGCCCAGAAGGTAACCTTCGTCGCCAATGGCGTGACCCTCGACATGCAGATCACGACACCGCTCGAGTCTATCACGCACGTCGGCTACGTCATGGACAGCGCGCTGATCGACGTGGCGGCAATTCAGGTGGAGGTGAAGTAGGCGCGCGTGGCAGGAACGAGCCACCCGGTCGCGAATCAGACCACACCATGAGAGAGCAAGTCCCGCCCACCGGTCTTCAGGTCCAAGTCGCGGTCCGCCTCGCGTCGGCCTTGACGTTGGCGTTGCTCAGTTCCTCGGCCGGCTTCCCGGCCGAAGGCGGCTGGCAGCGCGACCCGACGCCGCTGCTGACCAACTTCGACAACATGTACCAGCCGTGCGTCGTCGAGGTGGGTGGCGCGCACCGCTTCCGAATGTGGTTCTTCGGCTGGGCGACCGCCATGGGCAATCCGGACGTGCCGGGCTGCGACGCCGTCTTCCACGCGCGGTCCAACGATCTGAAGACCTGGGAAGTCTACGCGGTCGACGGGCGGTGGGATGACACAATGTCTCCCTCCAAGTGGGTCCCGGTGCTCTACGCCAGTGACCGCTGGTACGAGGCTTGGCACGTGGGAGATCCCTCGGTCGTGCTGCTCGACGGCAGGTTCTACATGGCCTACAGCGCCACCTCGAAGCCCCTCGGCGAAGTGGCCGGCTATCCGTCGGAGATGGTGCAGTGCGTGATGGGAGCCGTGTCGGCGGACGGCATCCACTGGACCAAGACCGACGAGCCGCTGCTGCTCCGCCCAGGCGACACGGCAGCGCCTAATACTACAACCGTACTTAGCTCGGGGCAGGTCTCCGACCGCCCCGAAACGCTTGACCGGAAGGTCTCAAAGGGCTGCGAATCCACGGGATTCGAGGAGACCTGTCGGTCCGGGGAGCGGCGGGGTCAGGAGACCCTCGCCGAGCACATTCGCGCTAAGTACGGTTGTAGTACTAAGCCGGAACCGGAGCGCCTCGGCGATTTCCACCGGCCGTGCCTGCGCCGGGACGGCGGCAAGTGGCGGCTGTGGTTCGACTACTGGCTGCCCGGACAGGGGGTGTGCATGGGGCACGCCGAGAACGTCGGCGAGTTCACGGCACCGGGAGGTTTCCGGATCACCCACGACCTCACCCAGCCGGTGCTCGCCCAGTGGCCCAACCCGGAGGTCATCAAGGTGGACGGCCGCTACCACGCCTTCGGCGATCCGCCAGGGCACCCGACTCGGGAAGGAGCCTCGCACTGGATGAGTCGGCAGCTCCGCGAAGCCGTGTCGGACGACGGACTCACGTGGCAGAAGCTCCCGTTCATCCCGCCGGATGACGATGCCGACGCCTGCCACGTGCCGCAGGCACTGGTCGCTGAGGTCGACGGCAAGCAGTGGCTCTACCTCTTCTACGCGACTCAGATCGGCTACCGGAGGAACGACGGCCAGTATCACTACCAGTACGACCGGCTCCGCGCCATGCGCCGACCACTACCGGCGGGACACGTTGCGACCGAGCGTCTTCCGGCGGCAATCCAGGCGTCTGGAGAGGAGCCCCAACGTGAGAGCTGACGCCGACGACACCTCGGACTCCGCCAATGTGCTGGCGCGTGCACTGCTTCCCTGGAGCGTGACCGTCATGCTGTTCGGACTTTCTGCCGCCGGCAACGCCGAAGGGAATCCACCAGCAGCGGGGCAGCCCGGCCCGCTCAAGGGCACGTGGACCCGCGTGACGGAGCACGCCGACTTCAGCCCGCGCGACACGGCCGAAGACGTGGTCTTCGACGGCAAGCTGTGGATCAGCAACGCCTACCACGCCGGCAACGTCCTCGTCCGGGACCTGTGGTGCTCCAAGGACGGCGCCAAGTGGGAGGAGGTGTTGGACGAGACCCCCTACGACGGCTACAGCGAGCTGGTGGTCTACGACGGCAGCCTGTGGGCGATCAAGGGGAGCGTGTGGCGCTCGGCCGACGGCGTGCACTGGACCCAGGTCGCGGGGAAGACGCCGTTCGGCGCCCGCGGCTACGGCGAAGTCGTCGTGCACGACGGCAAGCTGTGGCAGCTCGGCAGCGGGACCGATGTGTGGTGGACGACCGACGGCATCAACTGGACCTGCGCGCTGCAAGACGCGCCCTTCGGCAAGCGCTATGGGTCCGCCGTCGCGGCGTTCGGCGGCAAGCTGTGGCTGATGGGAGGCGCCGTCGAGAAGGCCAGCGATCCGCCGGAGAAGCACTACAAGGCGTACACCACCTACAACGACGTCTGGTGCTCAGCCGACGGGACGAACTGGACCCGGGTGCTTGAGCACGCCCCGTGGGCGGAACGGATGTGGTTCGTCGCCAAGGTCTACGCCAACCGCCTGTGGATCATCAGCGGCTTCAGCAACCGCCAGAGCATCAACTACGCCGACGCCTGGTACACGGAGGACGGGGCGACCTGGCACGAGTGCCTGCCCAAGCCGGCGTGGTCGCCCAGGCACGAGCCGACCTGCTACGTGTTCGACAACAGCCTGTGGGTGGTGGCTGGCAACTCGTGGCCGTTGATGAACGATGTGTGGAGGCTGAACGCCGCAGAGGCTCCCTGAGCCGCCGAACAAGGCCGGGAGGAGCGAAGCCGGGGTCGCGACGAAGCAGATCGCCGACCACTGGGTCGCCGACCCCCCCCCTCCGCACGGAACCGTCCACAAACGGAACCCCCTGCCTCGCCGGCCGCCCGTGGGTGCCATGCTTGACAGATTGATTAGCCTGTTGCATATTTACAAGGTAAGTATGTAGCGAGGTGATGGATATGGCTGCTCCGTACTACTCGCGACACCTCGAGATACGGCTCTCGTTTGGTGGGGGCGAGGGGGAGGGCGCGAGCCGACGCAAGGTGATTCTGCTGCTTGGCGCCCGACGGACGCCGGAGTCTCCTGCGTTACCCCGGTGCTTTCTGACTTCACCTCACGTCTCCACCGACACCCATTGCCCGGCGACCTCGGGCCGCTCCTCGACCACCTGGAGCATGCGGCACGCCAGAGACGACGGCTTCTTCTGCCCTTGTTCCCACGCCTGCACGGTGCGTGGACTCACGCCAAGCACCTCGGCGAACACCGCCTGTGTCGCCCCCAGCCTCCGGCGCACAGACCGGATCTCCGACCGACCGTAGCGCTTCGGGTCAGCGACCTCCACGCGCCGACGCACCAACGGCGCGCCGCCGCGGAGAGCCTCGACTCCCTCCGCCAGCGCCTCAGCCAGTTCGTTGAAGGCGTCGCTTGGCATAGTCATGCACCTCCGTCTCCAGTGCTGTCATCAACCGGGCCAACTGCTTCGTCTGCTCCGGGCTCAGGTTCTCGGTCAGTCCCTTGTCTGTGAGGAGCACGAGAACGCAGACTTCCCAGTGCGCGAAGTCCGCGAAGTAGATCCGCAAGCCGCCTCGCGCGCCCTTCTGCCGCCGCGGATTCTGCCAGCGCATTTTCCACAGGTTGGGAACGCCGACCACCTTGTCGAGGCGCCCCGAGCGCTTCATGATCGCCATCTGGACGGCCGCCAACTCCTCGTCCGACAGGGCTCCCTGCCGGATGCTTCTGGTGAACGCCGGCAGCTCGATGAACTCTCGCGTCATGGCGGCTCACGGTCCCCACACGGCAAGCGAGGGCTTGTCACTGTCTGCCCATTGTAGCGGCGCCGCTGTCCCGTGACAACGCCGCGCTCGATGCCGACCATCTGTTCAAGCAGTGGGTGCTCTCCGAGCTGTAGTGCCGCTGCCGCTACCTCGGCCGCGGCTACAAGCTCTCCACCTGGCGCACCCCCGCCGGCGCCGAAGTCGACGCCCTCGTCGAGACGCCGGCGGAAGCCATCCCCCTCGAGGTCAAGTGGACCGACAGCCCTTCCCCCCGCGATGCCCGGCACGTGGAGACCTTTCTGGACCTGCACAGCGATCTGAGTCACCGAGGTTACGTGGCCTGCCGGTGCCTGCGGCGACAGCAGTTGACGGAGCGGGTGGTAGCGGTGGGGTGGGAGGAGTTCTGACTCGGCGCCCATCTCCATGAGCTGGCGATTCCCCCGCAGCGAGGCGCTTCGTCCGCGAGAGTGGCACCGTGTCCCGACCGGCCGCGCGCTACCATACGAACGTCTGTGCCAACTGTTCCCTCAGCCGCCACGTGTCGGCGTGCCCGGCGTGACCGCTCCAACTCGCCAGCGAGGCCCGCACGTGCGCCAAGTCGGTCTGGCCCGCCCGCCGGGCGTCCCGCAGGTGGCGCCGACGCCGTTTGAACCGCAGGACGCTCTCCCGCCGCAGCCGCCGGTGCGTCGGCCAAATGCGGTCGCCGAGGAAGTCGACGCCCTCGTCCACCCGGCGCACCTGACACTTTCGCTCGTGCAGCCGCAGCCGTAGGGCGGACAGCCTGTCCGCCAATTCCGGCACCAACGCTGCAAGCGCCCGCTTGTCACTCCCGAAGATCACGAAGTCATCGCAGTACCGAATGTAGAACCGGCACCCCAACTCCTCCTTCACGAAGTGGTCGAACGGGTTCAGGTAGGCGTTGGCGAAGAACTGACTTGTCAAGTTGCCGATGGGGAGGCCGCGGCGGCGCTCGTGCGGGGTGAACAGGTCGTCTCCGGGGAAGTACGCCGCCACCGGTTCCTGCGGGTTGCTGGACTCCACGATCAGCCGCAGCAGATCAAGCGTCCGCCGGCAGCCAATCTTCCGCGCCAGGATGTCCAGCAGGATCTCGTGGTCCAGGCTGGGGAAGAACTTGCGCAGGTCGCACTTGAGCACGTAGCCTTCGCCGCCAAGGCGAAGGACCCGCCGGCAGAACTCCGTGTACCGGTCCACGGCGGCGTGCGTGCCCTTGCCAACGCGGCAGGCGTAGGAATCGTGGATGAACGTCGGCTCAAAGACCGGCTCGATCACCCGGCAGACGGCGTGGTGAACGACCCGGTCGCAGAACGGGGCAGCGGAGATCAGGCGCCGCTTGGGCTGGTGGATCCAGAACGTCCGGTACGCGCCCGGCCGCCAAGTCCCGTCCGATAGCTCTCGGTGGAGGCGCAGGCAATTGCTACCCAGGTCCGCCAGGAACTCGGCGACGTTGGGGCGTGACCGCTTCCCCCTGGCAGCCCGGAGTGCCGCGGCGAGGAGGTTCTCGAAGGAGGCGATCCGGTCGAAGAGGTGGAAGTGACGTGTCATGCGCGGAAGGCTTCCGTAGGATAAAGCTCCAGCTTTGTCGCCCTTGACCTTGGCGTTGCGTATCACGTTGGCGACAAAGCTGGAACTTTATCCTACTACGAAGGCCAGGCTCGTGGCGATGCCCGGGCGGGACGTTCGAGCCAAGGCCCACGGAGTGGGACAGCCTACCAGCCCCGCCCGGGCGGGTTGTTCTTCTCCCCGCGCACGAGGAAGGGCGAAGCCGGATGGAGTCCCAACGTCCAGTCTCGTTCCCCCGAAACCTCGGGGCGCCGCGGCTTGTGACCGGGGCGGAGAACCTCGCCCGGGAGGCGCCGAAGCCCTCCCGGAGGACTGCTGCAGGCACGACTACCCGAAACCCGTTGTTGTTGTTGCAGTTCGACGGGTTGTTGTTGTTGCGGTTGGCGGCGCGGAGGTTGGTATCGTTGTTGTTGAACGAACCGCCGCGCAGCACCCGGGCGCCGTTGTCAGGCTTCCCCCTACACCGGCTCGAGCGCGGGTTCGCCAACTCCGCGCCGAGGGATCGATGCCTTTGCTCTTCCCTCCTTCTTCGGCTGGCCGCTCTCTTTCCGCAGCCAGCCTCCAAGCATCCGACCGATCTCGTCGATCAGACCGGAAGCGTAGCCAAACTGCTTGAAGGTCAGCAGCTTCAGCCCCAAGCACACTCGCAGTGTTCGTCGCAGGCCGTCCAACTGCCGGGAGGCGGACCGGAGAAGCGCCGACCGGTCCTTCACGGTGGTCGCCTCCCCCAGGCATTGGTACAGCTCCATCACTTCGTTCTCCACTCGCAGACCAAGCCCGCTCCGGAGCGTTCGCGGGAAGCGCTGCGTTCTCCCGTGCAGCCACACCACCAAGTCCAAGCACTTCTCCAGGATTGGGAACTCCGCTCGGTTTCTCATGCGCGTTCAAGACCATTTGTAGCGACTGGGGGCTTTGCCCCCAGACCCCCAAAGTCCAAATCCCCAAAACCAAACCTCAGGGGACCCCTGCAGGCACGACTACCCGAAACCCGCGGAGGGAGCAGAGCGACGGGACGTCGCTGACGCGGTAGGCGGCGCGGAGGCCGGAAACGCTGCCGCCGACCGAACCGCCGCGCAGCACCCGGGAGCCGGAACCGTTGGGGTCTTCGCGTCCATCATTCGCGCGATACGGGTACTCCTTGTACAACGAGCTGCACCACTCCCACACGTTGCCTGCCAAGTCGTACAAACCGAACGGGTTCGGGCGATAGCTGCCGACGGGCTTGGTGCCGCCACCACCGGAGTTCGCCAACTGGTCACTGATCTCCCCCGTGGCCGTGCCATACTCGAACTGCTTCCCGCCACGAGCAGCGTACTCCCACTCCGCCTCCGTCGGTAGCCGACCACCGGCCCACTCAGCGTAGGCCTTGGCTGCGTACCAGGGGACATTTGCGACAGGATAGGACTCATCCTTGGAGGCGCGGCTTTGCTCCTTCCAGTGCTCGAGGTAGTCGCCGTCATGCAGCTTGCTGTCGATCCGCTCCGGCGTCCACTGCGGGTTGGCAGCTAAGAACTTGCGGTACTGGCCATTGGTGACTTCCTTCGCGTACATCCAGAAGCCGGCTACCTTCACTCCGTGCTTGGGCGATTCGTCGGCCGCGTACTTCTTCCAGTACGCGTCCCAGCCCGTCTTCGCCCACAGTCGGTCGCGCTCCGCCGGGTCGCTGCCCATCTGGAACTCGCCGCCGGGAATCCACACCAGCTCGGCGCCGTCCTTGGGGTTCACCTGCTTGTCGCCAGGCTTCGGGGCACCCTCTTCCTCCGCCCAAAGGCCACAGGCGGACAGCGCAAGGGCCAACACTGCATGGCTTGTGACTTTCATCCTGAACGCTCCTTTCGACTTGTCGGACGTTTGTCTGTGTCTCTCGGGCAATGTGTTGCGGGCACCTCCTCTGCGAAGCCAGGTCGCGCCGAGGCAACAGGCAACCGGCGGCAAGGCTTTGGTTCGCCGCAGCGGCGCGACACCCTGCTTGTTCGCGACGCGGCGCCTCCTTCCTTCCCGCGAGGGGACATGCGGGGCAGGCGCCCGCAGCAGGATTGGCCGGCAATCTGACGAAACCAATCCTTGCCGCCGGCCCATCCAGATCGCCGGGGAGCTTGGTGTGCAGCAGCCGCAATCAGTGTTGACGATGTAGAGCTCGTACTGCTTCACGCCCAGTCCTCGTCCGCCTCGTCGCCGAACACGTCGGGCATCATCAGCTCGTCATCGCCCAACTCGTGCATGCGAGTGGCTGCCGCTGCCCACCCGTCGCGCGGCTTGCGGGTCAGGGGTTCCAGAACGATCTTCCGCCCCTTCACTGCAAGATCCACTGCGTCGGTGATCTCGCACTGGTCGAGGATGCGCTTGGGAATGCGGATGCCGCGTGAGTTCCCGATCTGCACCAGGCTGACGTGCATGGTGTGCCTCCTGGAGGTGATTACGTTGGTGATTATACTGGCGCCGTGACGCTTCATCAATCCCCGCGGATTCGTGCCCCTACACTGGCGCCGGCGAGGTCGCCCTGTCCCTCCTGCCGCCACTCCGACCGGACGATACGCGCGGCAGGATTGGCCGGAAGTCTGGCGAAGCAAAGCCTCTGCCGCAGTCTTGTCCGGATCAGCGAGGAACATAGCGTCCGGCAGCCGCGATCAGTTCCCGCACCCCACTGGAGGAATCCTTATGAAGACGTGTCACTCGTACATCGTGGCAGCGCTGTTAGCGTGCGCTGCGCAGCAAGGCTTGACGGCGGAGCGGCCGTGGATCGACTCCTTCGCAATCGAGAAGTGCGCCCACCTCACCACCGGCAAGAACCGGTACTTCATCCTGGAGCCGGGCTACCAAGTCATCTTGGCCAGCAACTCCGAGCAGGTGGCCATCACGGTGCTGAACGAGACCGAGACGGTCAACGGCATCGAGACCCGCGTGATCGAGGAGCGCGAGTTCGCCAACGGGAAGCTCAAGGAAGTGTCGCGCAACTTCTTCACGCTCTGCCAGGAGCATAGCGACGTGTTCTATCACGGCGAGGACGTCGACGACTACACGGACGGCAAGATCGTCGGCCACGGCGGCGCGTGGCGGGCGGGCGTCAACGGCGCGCGGGCCGGCCTGATGATGCCGGCGAAGACGCCGCTCGGGCTGCGGCACTACCAGGAGGTCGCTCCCGAGGTCGCCATGGATCGCGCCGAGATCGTCGAGACGAAGGTGACCTTTGAGGGACCAAAGGAGAAGTTCCGGGACTGCCTGAAGGTGGTGGAGACGACCCCGCTCGAACCCGGAGAGGAATCGGTCAAGCTTTACGCGCCGGACATCGGGGTGATCTTCGACGATGGGATGGTGATCGTCGACCGCGGCCGCGACCGCAAGCCCCCAACCGCGCCGGTGGAGGTCAAAGTCGATCTGGCCGGCGCCTACGCGGAGGTGGAGATCAAGGAAGGCGACCTGCCCGCCCCGGTGGCGGCAGTCCTGCGCAAGCTTCACCCCACCGGCGAAGTCCGGGAAGTCAAGCGGGAAACGCGCCAAGGCGGCCAGGTCGTCTACGCCATCGAGATCTTCGTCGCCGGCCACCAGTGGGACGTGGAGGCGACCCCGGACGGAACCGTGCTGCGGAACGAGGCGGAGTAGGCGTGGGGTCGGGGCTCGGCGCACCGCTGGGGGCACGAGGCCCTCAGACTCCCATGGGATTGAGGCTACGGGGTACTTGCAGCGCCGCCGCTGCCACCCCCCAAGTGCCCTACCCCACGCACGCACCGCCTCCGCCGCCGCCACCCCGTATTCTCAGTCAGCCCTCAGTCTCCGCTTCCAGTAGCCCGGCTCCCGGTGGAGGTGCATGACGGCGATGATCTCGAAGCGCTCGGGCGTCACTCGGTAGAGGAGACCAAACGGGAATCTCCAGGTCCTGCATTGGCGGACGTCTTCTTCAACGGTTCGGTGCGCCAGCGGGAAGCTCTGGACGCGGTTGACGCCGTCTCGCACAGCAGCCAGGAACCGTCTGCCCAGTCCCTTCTGTTGGGACTCGTAGTAACGAGCGGCCGCTCGCAGCTCCGCCCTGGCCTCGGGATGGAACTGAACCGGCTTCATCCCATTTCCCTGTCCAACTCGGCGAACACCTGTTCCGCCGGGACAAGCTCGACTGCGCCCTCGTCGATCTCCTTGGACCGGCGGCGCACCTCCGCTCGCCACGCCTCGCTGACCTCGAAGTCGTCGCCGTCATCCAGGGACCCAAGCAGTTTCTCCGCCAGCAATGCTCGCGACTCGCGCGGCAGGTGAAGCGCTTCTTCCATGAGCGTGTCTGTCGTGAGTGTCATGAGTATCTCCCCCCGAGCGCTGGGTTGTTCGCGCCGAAACCGCTGACAGTCATAGGGCTTCCATTATGGGGCCGCTGGGGGCACGAGTCAAGCCTCGACGGCGTGCTCGGGACGGGCTGGCGACGGGAAGAGGAAACCGCGACGCGAAGGGGAAAGCAGACCCCCGCAGCACGGAGCGCTGCCCGGCTGCCTGGGAGGTTCGACATGACGATGCTGACAGACCTCGCCCGCCTCGCCGCCATTGCCTGTGTGCTGCTTGGCGGCTGCTGTGCCTGTGCGCTGGCTGTCGACAGTCCGGTCAAGGTTGCTGTCCTCCACGGCAC
>Ga0210051_1002520_pt1 | contig 18413 bp, 10 predicted proteins | sample CryGey092014_all_FD_185464 | JGI IMG/M metagenome (GOLD analysis project Ga0210051, IMG submission 185464) | Groundwater microbial communities from aquifer - Crystal Geyser CG23_combo_of_CG06-09_8/20/14_all (SPAdes) (version 2) | ecosystem: Environmental > Aquatic > Deep subsurface > Groundwater... | reverse complement strand
CTCCATTACTTACACTTAAAGTTATTTTGCCACTACTCGCATCATTTGCCGTTAATCCCCACAAATTATTGCCATCACCCAAGAAAACCATTCCTGCATATCCATTCTGTGTATATGAAGAAAAATTAACCCACAAAGAAATTGTAAAACTTGAAGGCTTAGTAAATGTCCCCACGCTCACATAATCATCCACCCCGTCAAAACTCAACCCCTTGCCCAGCTTGCCAGTAGTCCAAGTCGGGTCTGCCCCGTCTGCCGAAGTAGAAGTCCCCAGCGTCCCAGTATTCCCATTCCCGCTCACATCATAAGCGTATTGCCCCGTCCCCTCATCCATTTTCCACCACCCCACAGGATTATTACTCGTAGAAGTCGCATTCTCCTGATTAACCACTTTTAACTTCGCAGTCAAACTTGGCTTTATCTTGAGCTTGCCTTGTGGCGTCGCAGAGTAAATAATCAAAGCACCCGAGGCGATAATAGCCACAGCTGTTAGAATAAAGATAAGCTGTTTGGTAAATCTTTGCATAAAATTATCAAGTTTCAATTATCAATTTTCAATCAATTATCAATTTCCAATTTCTTAATTTTCAAATTGACACCGCAGTGTCACCCTGAGGTCGCCCCCTGCGACCGAAGGGTCTTAATCTTCAATCAATAAATCGTTAAAATTTGGGTTTATTGACTTAACTAAATTTAACTTTTTTGCTCTTACCCAGCCCTTAATTTTCTTTTCAGCAGAAATTGCTTCCTCTGGTGAACTAAAATTTTCATACCAAACTAATTTATTAATATTGTATTTTGAAGTAAAGCCCGGAATTAATTTATTTTTGTGTTCGTGTATCCGTCTTTCTAAATCATTTGTAACACCAGTATATAAAACTGTGTTTATTTTGTTTGTAGCAATATATGTATAATAATTTCGCATAGAGATTCTTCGCCTGCTGACTCAGAATGACAGGAGGTATTGTTTGAAAATTTCATAATTGAAAATTGATTGAAAATTGAAAATTCGTAAATTGAAAATTATTTTATTCCAAATCGTGCCCCAGAATAGGGTTAACCTTAACCTTCCCCCCCGGTATCGCCCCATAAATAACCACCCCCCCTATCATAAGAATAGCCAGAATTGACGATACGAACACAAATTGTTTTAAAAATCTGCTCATATTATTGATTATTGACAACTTGTTGACGTTGAATACGACATTTCGGGCGGAAAAAGAATAAATATTATATTCCGCCCGACCCGGGGCAATTTTTAACGGCTCCGCAGGAGCTCCGCCTAAATTGCCCGTTAAAGCCAAGCAGTTGGCTTTAACCCCCATAAATAATCACCCCGCCTATTGTCAAAATGACCACCCCCAACGAAATAAATATAAGTTGTTTATAAAATGCTCTTGACAACATAATTTTATTTGATATAATTGAATCAAGTCGGGTAGGACGCCTACCAGTCTGGCTTGTCCAGAAACTTAAGCGTTCACCAAATACCCGATTTTTTATTTACTTTATTAAAAATCTTAAAATTTCTTTTACTCCAACAACCTTATCGGGTTGTTTTTTATTAGCGATAACCCCATACGCCACAAAATGAGCTTGCGATTTTTTACCGATTTGTTTAAAAATTATAGCATGAGGTGGAAAGTCGGGCCTAACTTTTTTAATCTCTCTCATAAGAAAGCTCTTTATTAAAGTATCTTTGCCAGAGTATTCTTTGTCTATTGCTATCTCATCAATTTTTTTCAAATGCTCTTTTATTAAAATAAATATCAAAATTGCAAATAATTTATAAACAAAAATTTTTGGCTTGCCAGCTCTTTGTAATACTTTCTTGACTTCTCTTTTATCTTTAGCCCGCATTAAAACAGAGCCAAAAATATTATTAGAGAAACCAACAACTGAATCTTTATTCGTTTGTTCTATTTTATTCGATTGGTCGATTTCAATTTTCATAACTTTGAATTTTGCGCTTTGAATTTTGAACTAGTCCGCTGGTTGCTCGGCTGGCGGGGTTTCAGGCGCTGGCGGTTGAGATTCCTCGCTCGCTTGGGGCTCGCTCGGAATGACAGGGGTGGTGGTTGCGCTGTCGACACTCGGTGTCGACAGCGAGTCGGTGGAGGCGGCGGGAGGTTCGCTCACGACAGGCGTGTCATCGGAAGGAGGTTCGCTCCTTCCTGCAGGAAGGAGCGAACCTCCTTCCTTTCCATTTTCACCGCATTTGCCCGCCTCGCTAATCATGGCGCCAGCTTTTATTTTCAAACAATAGGGAGCTCCGGTTTCTTCGTCGTATAAAGTAATACCAGCTGGTTTTTCAGTTGAGCCGATTTCCGCTTGCTTGGCTTTGAGCTTGCCCACCACCAACGAGCCATCTGCCTCAATAACCATATCCAAGGCCTCGGCAAAATTTTTGTCTTCTGGTTCAAAGGATAGCTGGCCGTCTTTCTCAATCACTGTTAATTTAGAAAACCCGCTGGAAGGCCCAACTCTGACATAGCCAGATCTAACCATACAAAGCGCGGTTTCGTTGTTACTGTTGGCGGGACGAAATTCCGGATTAGGCTGACGGATTATATTGTCGGAAAGCCACTGCGAGCTTTCCATAACAGAAGCTTGCAGATATTTGTCCGCATATCCAGCGCGAATTTCAATGGTTTGCTCTTGGGGAGATGTTGAAATGTCGATATTTCGAGATGGCGAGTTGGGAGAGGGTAAAACTTTTACTTTGTATTTGCCGTTAAGAAGGTTAATATCAGCGGAATCGCTCCCCTCTTTAAATTTTACTTTGTAAGTTTTGTAAGTTGTTTCCAAAAACTCGCCCGCCGCGCTGGGGGCGCCGTAATTTTCCAAAGAAATACCCACTATAGGCACATTGCTTAAATCCAAAGAGCTGGAAGCGCTTACTTGCTTTAAGTACTCCTCGTTATATCTCATGGCGTAGCCGGGCTTAGTGGAAGGCACCAAAATATCGCCTTTTTTAATTTCGCCCGCTTCCAAAGAAATTTTCACCGGCACCCTGCCCGCCAAAGCCACCGGCAATTGCATTTCGTCCCTGAATTCTTGACCAATCAAGTAGGCTGGTTGAGCGGAAATAATGCCAGCAACATCTTTTTCACCCAAAACCGCTTTCTTGACTTGCAGATAATTATCCTTGTCCAAAGACACAACTTCACCAAAGCCGACATCCTCTTTAATTTTATACATTTCAGCGTAGTCAGCGTTAATGTCCGCAGAAAACCAAAGCTCAACCCAATCGGTGCCGTCAAACATTAAAGCCAAAGTATCGCCGTTGCCCAGCTGACGAGGAGTGGCACCCAATTGTAAATTACTGTTGCCTAAAGTGCCTTGATCTTGTAAGGATACGGTGGCTGTGGTGCTGGCTCCCTTAAGAATCACCACCTGACCATTAACGCCATCAGCAATAGTAGGAGCCGAACTCAAAATTACCGAGCTGGTAGCCGTTACTGTGATGTATGTGGCATCGCCAACCACAATAGCTGTGGTGGTGGACACGGTTTGCGTTGTGGTGGCAACAAATTGGGTTTGGCCGGTAATCTGCATATTATCATTAATGACTACTTGGCCAGCATTGGCGGCTGACAAAGTTAAATTATTATTGCCGAACGGCGACTCGGTTTGGACATAGCCCGCGCCGGAAAACCTAATGTAGGCGGCCGATGGGTTTTCCATAGAAAGGTCATAAGATAAACCAAAATCGCCCGGCGAATTAAGAATGAGCGGCTGGTTGACCACAATATCGCTGTTAGTAATCTGTAAAGCCGAAGTGGTGGAGTATTGGGTTTCCATATTAAGATAGCCGTTGTTGTCAACATAGAAATTGGCATAACCCGAGGTAGTAGAAATTCGCAACTGGGTGCCTACTCCATAAATGTCCAGCTTGGTGGCTGGGCTGGTAGTGCCCAAACCAACATAGCCCAAAGCGTCAATAGACAAGGCCTCGGTGGTGCTGGTGGAAACTCGCAGTAAAGCTCCGCTGGTTGAGACGTTGCCTCTAATATCCAACATGGCAGTGGGCGAAGTTGTGCCAATGCCCACTCTATAATTTATTAAATTGCCCTGTCCATCGGCCTCCCCATAAATAGTTAAAATACTATTGTCGTCAATAGCAATTGACAAGCTTTCAATTGTTGAGGTAGCGGTAGTGGTTGACACTGTCATATTAACAAAGTCAACTTCACCCGAATCAGCGTCAACATTCATTGGCCCAATTTCCAAATTCTTGCCCACTACTATTTTTTCCACGCCGTCGGTGGTGTCAAAAGTAAGGTAAGTATTAGAACCCTCGCTCACTGTCATGGCAGTTGATTGATTGTCGGGCAGACCAAAGCTAACCAAACCGTATTCGTTGATGCTCAACATATTAGCCCCGGTAGAGGAAGCAATATGTAAAGATGACCATCCGGCTCGGCTTAACATATCCAGTCGGGCTGATGGAGTGGAAGTGCCAATACCTACATTACCGTATTGACCAACCATAAAATCCATGGCTCCAGTAGAGGAGGAAATTTGCAAAGAAGCAACCGAGGAAGTGCCGGTAATGGCCAAGAGAGCCGAGGGCGAAGAGGTGGAAATGCCGAGCCAGCCGGCTTGAGTGATGGTGAGCTTTTCCACGCCCGTACCCGAAGCAGAATTCCAGAATGAGAGCCGCTGATTGTCGGGCTGGTTGATTGACCAAGTAGAAGTGCCAATGTTCAGTGTGTTAAACCAACCCTCGTTCCAGCGGTAATTAGCGGTGCCCACATTATAGGTATTGGTGGTGGCAGGCACAAGGTTGGCGGCTAAAGTGGTTGTGCCTAAAATATTGAGATAGCCGGCAGTCAGGATATTGGAAACATAGAGATTAGTGGTGGTAGCACTTCCTCCGACAAACAAATCGCCTGTTGTAGTGGCGTTGCCTCGCAAAAAGGTGTTGCCTTCAACAGCAAACTTGGCAACTGGCGAGGAAGTGCCAATGCCGAGATTGCCATATTCGTCAATGTGGAAAATGGTTGAACCAGTGGACGATGAAATGTGCATCACTGATTCGCCTGCGATACCGAGAATGCTCAATCTCGTGGCTGGCGAGCTGGTGCCAATGCCTACCTTGCCGGCAAAATATGATTTGTCTGAAGAACCGGCTTGATAAAAAGCCCATTTGTTTGCAATAGTCCCGCCGCCGGTTGGCGATTGCGCGTCAATATAAACACCGTAAAGATTTTGAATGGTGCCAACATTGGAATAAGGAACAGTTGCTCGTATATTGTAAGCATTAGTAATTACACCTGCGGCATCGGCATTAATAATATCGCCCCACACCCCCACAGCGTCAGTAATGGTTCCACTGGAATTGTTGCGGGCCGCGCCCACTACGCCATAGCCTCTCACCATAGCGCCAGCGCCGCTATTGCGCGCCTGGCCAACTACGCCATAAGCATCGTTGATTGTGCCTGATGAAGTATTGGCCGCCCTGAACCAACCACCAACCACATTTTCCAAAGTAGCTGTGCCGCTATTTCTGCCCTCGCCCCAATCACCTATCGTAAAATATCCAGAATTTATTGGATAATTTGCCTGATAATCCGCGATAGACATTGAGCCATAATAACTGGCCGATGAAGTAGCTGAAGGATTAACTATAAGAGAAATATTTTGAACCTTAGCATCTCCGCTTGTTATTGTAGTAGTGGAGATAATATCTAAAGGAGAAGAAGGATTTGTCGTGCCAATACCTACCTTGCCTAAACTCAAATCGCCGTAAATCAAGCCGCCGAGATTGAGAAAATTAGAAGCGCCAGCCAGTAAACTATCTTGGTCGTAGCCAATAATAATGTTGTTTTCGCCAGTAGTTAAAGAATCACCCGCTTGATAGCCAATCAAGGTATTTTTTGAACCAGAGCCCAAATTATAGCCAGCCTTAACGCCAATAATAGTTGAGCTGGAAAAAGAACTATTAACTATTGAACCAAAGTTAGCGCCCCCAGCGGAACTGCCTATGACTGTATTGGCTTCGCCTGTTTGGTTCCATAATAAAGCATTGCCGCCCAAAGCCGTGTTGTTGCTGCCAATAGTATTATTGTAAAGAGCGTTATCGCCCACGCCAACATTGATACTGCCAGACACATTGCTGTAAAGAACGCTAGCTCCTAAAGCCGCGTTGCGCTCGCCAGCCGCGTTATGATACAGCGACCAAAAACCAACCGCGGTGTTGTAATCAGAGCTGGTGGCGGTGTATAACGACTGCCAGCCCAAAGCAGTATTAAATTGCGCTTCAGTGTCGGCCAAATTAACTCCGCTGTCTTGGCCAACAGACACGCCGTAATCATTGCTGTCGGTTTTGAATAACTGGCCCAAGTTGCTGGCAATAATCAAATCGCCCAAAGAGTTTGTTTGCAACTCGCTGTATTTAGCGCTGGCTTGTGAAAGACGCAATTGCGGATTAACAGCGTCAAAAATTTCCACTCTGCGGCTAGCCCCTGCTTTACCCACGCCCAAATTGCCATATTGGTCAAGCGACAACATTGAAACTCCAGTGGTAGAAGCAATGTTCAGGCTATTAATACCCTCCGCTCCAGCAATAGCCAGCTTAGCCGACGGTGTTGATGTTCCAATGCCCACATTGCCATATTGATTAACTATAAAATCCACCGCGCCAGTAGAAGAAGAAATTTGCAAAGCCGGCGCAGTGGTTGTGCTAACAATGGCTATCATAGCTGAAGGCGATGAAGTGGCCAGACCAAGCCAACCAGCTTGCGTCATGGTTAATTTTTCTACGCCTGTTCCCGAGGCGTTGTTCCAAAATGATAGTCGTTGGTTGTCAGGCTGATTGATTGACCAAGTAGAGGTGCCGATATTAAGCGTGCTAAACCAGCCCTGGTTCCAGCGGTAATCAGTGGAACCCACATTATAATTATTATTGACTGAAGGAATAAGATGGCCCGCAACAGCGCCAGCATTCAAGTAAGCGGTAGTAAGCATATTGGAAACGAAGAGGTCGGTGATAGTAGCGTTGCCGCCGATAAAAACATTACCAGTGGTAGTAGTATTGCCCCGGAAAAATGAGTCCCCTTCCACAGCTAATTTGGCCGCCGGGCTGGAAGTGCCAATGCCCGCCAAACCATTGGCGGTTATATTAAAAAATGATTCTTCCGAGGAAGAAGCCACCCTAAACAAATCAGCAATTTGACTGGCTTTGCCTCGCACATCTAAAGATATTACCGTGGTGGTAGAAGAATCATTTTGCATAAAGACCGGCTGGTTGAAATCAAATCGGTCAGCAGTGGCGTCCCAGGTTAGCAAAGCATTGGGCACGACAATGCCTCGGAAGAAAATCAAATTTTCGGTTTCGGTGTCGGCGGCGGCATTGTCTGAATTAATGACAAAATCATTGCTGTTCGTGCCAGCAATGCTGGTTGAAGCAACCGAGAGATTATTAGCGACAATGCTATCAATATAAAAATTATCCCAAAAATAAGCGGCCGAGCCCAAATCGCGCGAGGCGTTTTGGTCAGGAATAAGATTGGAAGCAACCGCCGAATTAACTATTAAGTTGCTTGAAGAAGAGGTGCCGAAAATAACCGAATTGCCCCCCACAAATAAACTGCCAGTAGTGGTGCTATTACCCCTAATGTAAGTGTCGCCCTCCACTGTGAGCTTGGCCGCGGGCGAGGTAGTGCCCACGCCAAGCCGAGCGGTGGCGCTATCCCAGAAAAGATTGCCGTTGTCTTGCGACAGCAACCCGCCAACGGCAATGAAGGGCACTGAACCAGCAGTCAAGCCGGAAAAATAGGTATTGCCAGCGACAACCAGCTGGCTGGCCGAAGTAACAGTTAAAGTAGAGGTGCCGCTCACCATTAAGTTGCCTAAAATAACCGCGTTGCCTGTAGTGGTGGTATTGCCGCCCACAAATAAATTACCAGTAGTGGTGGCGTTGCCAGTGATGGTAGTGTTGCCGGTTAAATCAATGGTTGAACTAGCAACCAAAGAAATATTGCCCGCAGTATTGATGGCCAATCTAACTGTTTCGCCCTGATATAAAGTGTAAGCCGAACTGGTGGCAAACTTTTCAGTAAAGTTGCCAGCCGACGACAATAAGATATCGCCAGTGGTGTCGGTTTTAATAGTTAAGGGAGACGAAACAGTTTGCCAAACAGAAGCCCCGTTGCCTGTTAAATTCAAAGCGCCAGTTCCAGCAAGCGTAGAACTGCCAACAGAAGTAACAGCAACGGTAAAATAATGAGAGCCGTCATAAGCCACTGTTAGTTGCGGTGAAGAAGTTGAAACAAGAGTTAAAGCCCCGCCTCTGGCTGTGCCAAAGTTTAGCGCTCCGCCACTAGTTAAATTGCCTACAATACCAACATTCTTATGAAAATCAGCATCAGCCAAAAATTCAGCGGAAGAATTAACTGTCAAAAGATCACCGGAGGTCTGGCCAAGTACTACCGAACCCCCTACTGACAATTGACTAATACCAACCAAGCTACTCACCCCTAACGAATTCAAATTAGTTCCGCCGCTGATTTGCAAACCGGTTGAGCCGATATAAGCTGGCGAAGCAGAGGCCACCGAATAAGTTGGCGGAGTAGATTGAATTTTAGTTAGCAAATTTCGCAACTCTTTAAGATCGTCAGCGCTCACGGCTTTAGCGACATTCCTTTGCAGTTCAGCAATTTGGGACCTAATTAAAACGAGAGAGCTTTCATCAATTTTCACAATCTCTCTGATGGTGTTTATGGTGTTTATAGTGTTTATAGTGTTAGCAACCGCGACTTGAGATGGCGCAACTGCTTCAATTAACTCGCTTATTATTTCTTTGGGCGTTAATTGAGCAATCATTTCTTGGGCCGATGAAGTAGACAAAGTGGTGGTGGAAATAATTTGCGTAGATGGGCTAACAGTTTTAGCCAATTGTTGAGTTGGCTTTCCTCGCCAAGGCCTGGTGATAAATTCATAGCCCGCTGCCAGCCCTTCGCTGGTCCGATTATATATACTATATGTAAGAGAACGCAAACTGCTGGCGGTATTCCCTATACCCTCAACAATTTTATCGCCAATGGCGTTGCCGCTGATTTGAGCGCTATCCCAAGCAATTTGCGAGGTGGCCCGCAAGCTCTGCGAAGTTAAATTAGCAAAAAATTTAATTTTTGCGGAAAAAGCCAAAGAAAACTCTTCGGCGTTATCAAACGAACCAATCATCAACCAGGCCATACCCTGTTGAGCATTTTCCAATAAGTTGGCGCTGAAATTTTCAAGGTTATTGGCCAATTTGCCACCCCGCTGATTAACCACGGCAATAACCGCTCGCCAATTATATTGCCAATTATCTTGGCTGGTTGTCCAATAATCCCCTGCTTTATTTTCAATACCCGCCTGCCAGCCATCTATAAATGTTATTACGGCGTTGCCAGCCGCGTTTAATTGCTCTGTCCAAACCATTAACGCCATTAACAATTTTTCCTGACCATTTAAGTAATTAACCGCCGCTTGGTTGAATAATTTATTAATTTCTTGTTCGCCAAAAACCAAAGCTTGGCCGACAGCGCTATTCTTATCATTAAAAATACTTAACTGATTATGAACTTCGTCAACAATCCCCTCTTTGACTTCAGCAAAATCTATGTCTATCTGCCAGCTATCTGATATTAGTTTGGACACCTTAAAAATTCGCCTTAATTCCCGTTGACGATGCATGGCCTCAAGTCCCGCCACATCCCGCAAAACAAAAAATGATTGTTTGAATAATTTGCCAATTACTGGAGCTTGTTTAAGAAAATTTACTGCTTGATAATTTTTATCATAAAATCCGCCTATCCCCTCTTCAATATAATTTTCTAAATCTTCCGCGGCTGATATGGTATCAACTAAATCAGTAGAGACAAGTTGCTTTTCTTTTTGGAAAAAATTATTGGCCAAGCGAGACAAACTTTGAAATTCATCTTGCAGAATAATCCGCAAAGTAAATTTCTGCTCGCCCAAAAAGCTGACAAAATCATTGCCAGTAACATTTAACTGATATGAGATGTCGCCCTGAGTGGAGCGAAGGGTCTTAAACCAACTATGGAGATTCTTCGCCTGCTGGCTCAGAATGACATCAAAATTTTCAAATGTTGTTTTTTTAACCGCCTCCTGCAAGTTATCAATATAAGGAAAACCGAAAACTAACCCGGCCGAACAAAAAATCAAAATAGCGGCGGCTAACAAAACAGCGCTCTGCTTTTTAAGCAGTTGTGAGAAATAGCTTACTGCTTGAGAAATTTTTTGCGGCTGGCTGGCCAAATTTTGCCAGATATTTCTGACAGTTTCAATGGCCAAGCCATTATCATTGCCATTAACCTGGCTCTTATATTCATCAATCCATTCTTTAGCGATTAACCAGTTGCGGCCAATCTTGACTGCTTTAAGTTTGCCCTGTCTGGCTCTCAAGCTTAAATACTCCTGCGAATAGCCGCTATAATTTTCTAACTCGCTCAAGGAAAAAAGTTTTAACTTTTCCGTAGTTAATTTTTTTTGACGCCAGCCATTAGTCCTTATTTTTGTTAATGATTTTGTATCGGATAAACTATGGGTAATGGCCTCGCCGTGGCCGTTGAATACAGCCAGATACTCTTCCACCCAATCTTTTTTTGTCAGCCAATTACGGCCAATCTTGACTGCTTTAAGTTTACCCTGTCTGGCGCGCAAACTTAAATACTCCTGCGAATAATTAGTATATTTTTCCGCGGCCTCGGTTAGCGATATGTAGTTATTTGTCTTGATTTCTTGGCTTGTCATCGTAATCCGATATTGGATAAGAAATACTTATAACTACTTAATTGTAGCTTACATATATACCCAGTCAACCTGTGGATAACTCACCCCCCTCAACATGTCAACATATCGATATTCCGAAATGTCAAGCAAACAAAAAACAGAGGGCAAACCTATGTCTGCCCTCTGTTTTTTGTTTACAGCTGCGGGGTTAGGATTCGAACCTAAATTTCCACGTCCAGAGCGTGAAGTGCTACCATTGCACCACCCCGCATATCGGATAGTCCTATGCTTTTAGGCGCTTGCGCATCACTAAAAAAGTCGCCGCCACGCCAAGCAATAAAACAAAAGCTAATTGACTGATAAAAATAAACGGTAAATTCCGCCAAAAATAATCAAAAACATTAAAACCCAAAAGCCAACTGCCGGCTTTCAAATTGAAAAAATAAATTCCCGCCCCAGACAAGATATCAACTATCAAAACGGCGAATAAACCGTAAAAAATAGTTTGCGCTATAAAAGGCCCCCTGACAAACCAATTGCTCGCTCCCACTAATTTCATAGTGGCAATTTCTTCCTGCAAAATCGCGAAAGTAAGATTGATGATGTTAGCCGTAATCACAATTACCAAAAGCCCCAAAAGAATTGCCGCTATCAAGCCGATAATCTTCACAGTTTTTAAGATGGCAAACAGCCGCTCAATGGCTTGCTTGTTTTTGGGCTGTTCATAAGAAATTTTTTCTACCATACTCTCGCGGGTCTCGTCGCTGAAAAAATTAGAAATTTTAGCATAGTAGGCTGGGTCCTCCGAATAAACATTTAATGAAGGCAGGAAGGGATTCACTTCAATTTCGTCCAAAGCATTCAAATAAAGAGGATCATCTTGGTGCTCTTGCTTAAAAAGAGACAAGGCCTCATCCGGGGAAACATAATCAATGCGCTTGATTTTGTCCGAAAATAAAGCAATCTGGTCTCTGGCTTTTAAGATATCCTGCTCGGCAATATTGGCCTTGAAATAAATAGAAATATCAACCCTTTTTTCAATTTCAGTTAATAAAGTCAAGCCAATGCCTCGCGCCATAAAAAAAGAGGCGACAAAAAACACGGCCACCGCCATAATAAAAATTACCTGAAAGCTTAGGCCCTTGTTGCGCGTAAAACTCTGCCAGGCCAAATGAATAATTCTTTTAAGATTTAACCACAACATATGATTATAAAATAAACCTGCCTTGCGCTTCGTCGGAGATAATTTTGCCCAATTCCAAAGTAATTACTCGTTTTTTTAAGCCATCAACAATTTCTTTGTCATGGGTGGCTAAAATAATAGTCGCGCCCAACTGGTTAATTTTTTTTAATAAATTGACCACTTCGTAGGTATTGTATAAATCCAAATTGCCAGTTGGTTCATCGGCCACAATAAGTTCGGGCCGATGAATCAGGGCTCGGGCAATGGCTAAGCGTTGTTTTTCGCCGCCCGACAATTCCTGCGGGAAACTGCAAGCCCTTGATTCCAAACCCACAATATCCAAGACCTGCTCCACATCTCTCTTAATATCAGTATCGGATATCCCGATAACCTGCATCACATAGCTTAGGTTCTCAAAAACTGTCTTCCCGTGCAATAATTTATAATCCTGAAAAACAACACCTATTTTGCGGCGCATTTTTTGCAAGGTGTTTGAAGGAACATTATGCACATCTACTTCCTTAAAAAAAACTTGGCCTTGGCTGGGTTTTTCGTGGCCGGTTAAAAGTTTAATCAAAGTTGTTTTGCCAGCTCCCGACTTGCCCACCACACAAACAAACTCGCCCTCTTTGATAGAAAAGGAAATATCTCGCACCGCTGTAATGGGTTCAAGGTAACTATTATAAATTTTAGTAACATTTTGGAATTGAATCATAGATTTTAATTTCTGCTTGGATAAACTGGTCTATCTTGCCATTCAAAACTCCTTCAACATCCGAAGTTTCCAAACCGGTTCTGTGGTCTTTGACTAATTTATAAGGGTGTAACACATAAGATCTAATTTGTCGGCCAAAATCAGCTGTTTGTTTCTTGCCGCCATTTATCAAAGACCTTGTTTTATCGCGTTCAGTGGTAAGCTCTTGGCTTCTGGCTGTTTCGCGCTTGGCGGCTAGCTTGGCGGCCAACACAGCCAAAGCAATTTTTCTATTCATAGCTTGTGTCCGCTCTACCTGACAAGTCGCTTGCAGGCCGGTGGGCAAATGAGTTAGGCGCACGGCTGTTTCACGTTTATTGACATTTTGTCCGCCATGCCCGGCTGAACGAAATGTTTCTAATTTTAAGTCGTCTGGCTTAAGGATTACATCGTATTCTTTATCCGATACCTGAGGAGCCACCTCAACCTGCGCAAAAGAAGTTTGTCGCAATTGCTTATTTGAAAAAGGCGATATTCTCACTAAACGATGAGCGCCGGCCTCTCTTTTCAAAAAACCATAAACAAAATCTCCTTCAATAGCCAAAGATACTTCCTTAACGCCAATTCGGCCTTCGGGGCCTCCCCCCTCCGCGAAATTTTGCGACAAAGTTTTGCAAAGCCACTCTTTTTGTTCGCAGTATTTTTGATACATTCTCAATAGCATGGCCACCCAATCTTGAGCATCTCTGCCCCCTGCTCCCGACTTAATGGTCAGAATAGCCGCACACTTATCGTATTTGCCATTTAAAAATATCTTTTTTTTGTTCTCTTGCAGGTTTCTTTCCAAAGAGGAAATCTTCGCTGAAAAACTTTCTTTGTCTTTAGCTGTTTCAATCAAACCCAAATCAAGCATTTCTTTCAAATCAGCAATTTCTTTTAAGAAAAAATCAAAACATTCTTTGTCAAAGACATTGCTCCAAAAACTGGAGCTTTTTAGCGATGTCAGCCAATTGTTCAACGCAATTCTTCATAGCCCCAGTATAGCACTTTTCATTGAGAGAAAAAAGAGCCAGAGAGAGGATTCGAACCTCCGACCCACTCTTTACGAAAGAGTTGCTCTACCAACTGAGCTACTCTGGCATTAATAAATTTACAATTATCAATTTTCAATCAATTATCAATATCAAATTATTTAATTTTCAAACGGGTTCAGCTCATTGAAAATTGTTTGAAAATTGATAATTCGTAAATTGAAAATTAATTAGCGGGGTACGGGAGTCGAACCCGCCTCTCAACCTTGGGAAGGTTGCATTGAGCCACTCAACTAACCCCGCAAAAAATTATTTCAGCTTATCTTTAATTTTCTGCAAAAGCCCTTCCGTCTTGTCATATTCCTCTTCTAATTTTTCAGGAAAAGCCGCCACACTCTCTCCCGGTTTCATTAAATTTAACTGTTCTCTGGCCATTTTTTCTAAATAAGCGGGCGAGCTTTCTTGGGCTGGCTGACTTGATATTTTATCAGCTCTTTCCAACTTACCTTGCAGGTCAAGCAGATTATTTTTAAGAACGCTCCTTTTACGAGACAATTCAATATTGCCAACAATCAAACCAATAACAAAAACCAATAAACCAAAAACTAATAAAACCCAGTAAAACTTTTTGTGTGGTTTCGATTTGAATTTTAATGATTTTCGCATTATAATTTATAAATTTAACATAAAAAACAAAAAATGAAAACAAAGAAAATATTCAAAATAATCTGGGTTGTTTTAATTTCTTTAATAGCTTTTTCCATGGTGGCTAGCTTGCTCTGGCCGCTTTTCTAATTATTAATCTTTGAGCATTTCTAAAAACACCTTAGGCGGTATTCTCACCTGGCCTTTGCTTTGTAAGTCCTTTTTGCCTTTTTTCTGAATGTCCAAAAGTTTTCTTTTGCGAGTAACATCTCCCCCGTAAAGCGGGGCGGTAACATCTTTGCGGCGAGCCGAAATGCTTTCGCGAGCTATTATTTTGCCGCCCACTGCCGCTTGCAAGCTCACTAAAAATTGCTGGGATGGCAAAACATCTTTAAGTTTCAGTAAAAATTTTCTGCTAATCTCGTAGGCCTTTCCTCTGGGCACAATCCTGGCAAAGGGTTCGCAGGGCTCATTGGCTATCAAAATGTCCAGTTTTACTAAATCATTAGAGCGATACCCTGTCTGCTCAAAGCTAAACGAACCATAACCCTCGGTGATAGTTTTCATTTTATCATAAAAATCACCGCTAATAATTTCTCTCAAAGAAGCTTGGGCTATTAAAATTGACTTCTGGGCAGTTAAAAATTTCGTTTCTTGCAAAGAAATGTCAAAATTCTGCAAAATTGGAAAGAGCTGGCTGATATAATTATTAGGAGTGATAATTTCTAAGTTTACCCAGGGCTCGCTAGCCGTCTGGATAGCGGTTTCTTCAGGCCAAAGCGAAGGCGAAGAAATCATTAGGGCTTGACCGTTTTTAGCCACCACCTTAAAAATAACTTGCGGCGCGGTGGTGACTAATTCCAAACCAAAGTCCGCCTTGAGTCGCCGCACCGTAATCTCAGCGTGCAAAGAACCTAGAAAGCCCACCTTAAAACCTCGGCCCAAGGCCATTTTTGAATCAGTGGCAAAAATTAGAGCCGGGTCGCTTAAATGTAATTTTTCTAAGCTATCTTTGAGATGGTCAAAGTCATCGGCGTTGTAGGGAAACAAGCTTAAATAAAGAACGGGCTGGGGTTCTTTGTATCCAGTTAAGGGCTCAACGGCCTCATGCCGATATCCGATATCAGCAACCCCGGCGATAGTTTCCCCTACTTTAACTTTAGCTGGCGCCTTAACGCCGGTTTTAATATAGCCAATGTCTCCCGGCCCCAAAAAGGGCGCGGGAACAAGATGGGGTATAAAATAACCAACCTCTTTGCTTTCGCATTGATAATCAGCGCGCGCAAAGGTTATTTTGTCTCCAGCGGTAATCTTCCCCTCAAAAATACGCACATAGGCCACTACTCCTGAAAAAGGGTCGTATTTAGAATCAAAGACCAGCGCTTTCAGGGGCTTATTGATATCCGATACTGCGGGGCAAGGCACTTTTTCAATGACTGCTTGCAAAAGCGCTGGAACATTCTCGCCTGTTTTACCAGAAATTAAAAATATCTCTTCGGGTTCAACATTGAGTACTTCAGCTAACTCTTGTCTGGTTTGTTCAACGCGAGCTTGAGGCAAATCAATTTTGTTAACAGCGCCAATAATGACCAAGCCCTGTTTTTGCGCTTGGTTTAAGTTATGAAGCGTTTGAGCTTGTATGCCCTTAACCGCGTCAACCAGCAACAAGGCGCCCTCAACACAAGCTAAGGCGCGAGATATTTCGTATGAAAAATCAATGTGGCCGGGGGTATCAATCAAATTTAGGATATAGCTATTACCTCCCGTTTGATAGTTAAGGCGAACCGGGTGCATTTTTATAGTAATCCCCTTTTCGCGCTCTAAAGCCATTGAATCCAAAAATTGTTCTTTCATTTTATCCTGGCTGATTGTTCCAGTAATTTCCAAAAGCCTGTCCGCTAAAGTGGACTTGCCATGGTCAATGTGGCTGATTATCACGAAGTTGCGCGCGCTTTTACAGCTTTCCATATAATTTTTTCTTCAAAAATATTAATAACTCTTTGATTAAAAAAATCGGCTCTTTAACGCCTATTAGCCAACAAGTTGCCAGATAAACTGCCGCGGAAAATAAGGCGGTTAAAAACGCTTGCAAAAATATGCCCAAAACCGTGTTAATAATTAAAAAGGCCGCGCCTATTCTCAAAAAAATATAAGCGCCCACTGACATTATCAAACAAGCCAGCAAAATTTTCGCAACAAAGGAACGATTAAACAATGATTTATACGACACATTTATTTTTCTTTGCAAACTATACGATAACCAAAAAAATTGAACAATAGTGGAGAAAGATAGGGCTATTGGCAAAGCCAAAATTGATAAATTATCTATGCCTTTTAGCTTAAAAGCAAAAGAAAGAAAATTGGCAATGGCTTGATGGCTCCTTAATAATTCTACCAACAACCAAGCCAAAAACAAGTTTAATATAACCGACCAAACAGCTATTTTTACAGGTGTTTTAGTGTCGTGCAGGGCGTAAAAAGCTCTAGCTAAAAGAGGTATCAAGCAAGCGGCAAAAATAGACAAGGAAAAAATTCCCAAGGCGGCCGCGGTTAAACGAGTTTCCCGCCAGCCAAAATAACCAGAGCTGGCCAACTGCGTGCCGTATAAAATTCTAACAATTTGCGCTCTTAAAATAAACATCAAGCAACTCACTGGCGCCCCGAATAAAACAACTTTTCTCAAGACAGGCGAAATCGCGCTAAAAAATTTATCTTTATTGCCAGCGGCCGCGTAACGGGAAAGAATTGGAAAAATAACAGCCGCAAAAGGCACGCCAATCAAACTGGCTGGCACGCCATAAAGATTATTTGATAAATTAAAAATCTTAATAGAGCCCACCGCCAATGTAGAAGCAATGGCGGTGAGTATTACTAAGTTTAATTGATAGGCGGCCGAGCCGAAAACACGAGGTGTCATTAGCTTAAAAATTTTCCGCAATTCAGACGAGCGAAAATCAATCAACAACCGCGGGCTAAATCCCATTTTCAAAAGAGGGGGTACTTGAATTAAAAGGTGCAGGCCAGCGCCCAAAACAACCCCCCAAGCCAACCCTAAAAGTCCTATTTTAGGAAAGAAAAATAAAAGCCCGATAATAATACCTAAATTGTAAAACAAAGGGGCCAGCGAGAAAGCGACAAAAAAATTAAAATACTGCAAAACAGAAGAAAAAATCGCCGAGATGCCCAAGGCAATCGGACTAAAAAACATTATCCTGACCAAAGCGACAGTTTGCGTCTTTTGCGGCAAAGAAAAACCCGGCGCTATCACCTTGACAATTAAGGGCGCGCCAATAGCTAACAAAACAGACAAAATTACCAGCGATAAACCAAAAACAGTAAAAACATTATTGAATAAACGACGCGCAGACGCCTGACTATTTTGGAAAGAATGAGAAAAAACCGGTAAAAAAGCCGCTACCACTCCGCCAGTGATTAAAAGCCCATAAACAAAATCTGGAATGCGAAAAGCAGCCCAATAAACATCCGCTTGGCTATTGTTTAAGAAATTAGCTAATAAATTATCTCTTAAAACGGCTAAGCCATACCCTAAAAAAGTGGCAATTGAAACAAAAAGAACCGCTTTATTAACGGTACGCGTTTGAAAATTTAAGATTTTCTTTAACATTGACAAAAGTTAAATGCTTGTTATAATTAAAACGCCTTAGCAAATTGAGCAACCGCTGAACTTATGATATCAAATTATTGGTTCAGAGGAAAGTCCGAACTCCCCCGAGCGCATTATGCGCTCGGAGCAAGGTAGTGGGTAACGCCCACACGCGGTAACGCGAGAGTTGCGAGCAGAGACGTTCTAAGCTGAGAAGCGAAGAACACCGAGAAATTTTCTTGGTGAATCTCAAGGGAAACTTTGAGGGTGAAACGGCTAAATACTTACCTGGGAGCAAGAGCAAACCAGACAGACAACCGAGGGCAGACCTCTCTTAAACTGAATATTATATTTATTCAAGTTAGAAGAGGTCTGCCCTCAGTTGTCTGTCTGGAAAAGTAGCTCGCATGACCCGACGCAGGCAACTGCCGGGATAGATAAATGGTTGCGCTCCGCCTTGGGCGGAGAACAGAATTCGGCTTATAGATTTGCTAAGGCAAAAACCGAGGGCAA
>Ga0210051_1002511_pt1 | contig 18463 bp, 14 predicted proteins | sample CryGey092014_all_FD_185464 | JGI IMG/M metagenome (GOLD analysis project Ga0210051, IMG submission 185464) | Groundwater microbial communities from aquifer - Crystal Geyser CG23_combo_of_CG06-09_8/20/14_all (SPAdes) (version 2) | ecosystem: Environmental > Aquatic > Deep subsurface > Groundwater... | reverse complement strand
TTATTTGTTCATTGTAAATTGAATATTTGACATTGTTCATTTTTCAATTTTTCTTCATTTGATGCTGAATAGTTACAAAAGTCCAAATAAAATCAGTCGTTCCTTAAGGTCATAAGGCTTTTGATTTTTCCCGTTTTTTACCCTGTTAAATCTTTACCCTGTTAAATTGCTCCGCACCGACTTTGTCGAATTTAACAGGGTGAACTTCGTCAAGAGCTTTGCTATTTAACAGGGTGAATTTTTTATTAAATGTTAAATGTTTTTCATTTGTTGTTTATTTCTTTTTTACCTGCAAGTATTGAGAAGTTACGAAATTATGATACTCAACAGTTACTCTTTTTCTTTTACATTATACCTTTCGCTATTAAATACCTGTGGTGTCCAATTATTCAGAAAAGTAAAGACTTTGAGAGTATCGTAAGCATTGTCTTTTTCAAGAAGACCACTGTCTTGAGTGTGAATTCTTTCACCTTTAGAATTTAAAACAACGAGCACAGGAAAACCAAAACGCTGAGGATAACCAAGTCTTTCGAGCGCGGGATAATTCCTGTTTTCGCGACTGTAGTTAAGGTGAATTACAACAAAACTAGATTTAAGAATGGAGTCGATTTTTGGAGTTTCTAAACACAAGTGATTAAATTTAATACACCACGGACACCAATTTCCACCAACCTGAACTAAAACATTTTTGTTTTCCGATTTCGCTTTAATAACAGCATCGTCAAGTTGTTTCATTGCATCTAATGTTGGAATGTATAAAAGTTTTTTCTCCTGACTATAAGTAACAATTGAACAAACAATTAAAAATACAAGTAATAAAATATTTTTCACCTGTTTATGTTTTTTATTTTATTATTTAAAAATGTTATAAGTTCATCGTTCATTATACTTTGTACATAATACTTAATACATTGTTTTATTGTTATGCAGTAGTATCAATAGAACAATTTAACAATCTTTTTTTTCAATCTTGTTTTCCCAATCTTCTCAATCTTTTTCAATCTTGTTTTCTCAATCTTTGCTATTCAATCTCATTCCTCAACCTTAATAATCATTCCCTTATGTGTCTTTATGTAGTTATTGATGTTTTATTTGTAAGTTTTGTTACATCTATGTTTTATAAACTTCCAATCGTATTTTGAAATAGATTTTTGCTGTTTAAGAGCCTAAAATAATTTTACATCACCATAATTGCTTTCAATATAAACTTTTGCCCGAACCTGTTTGCAGCCAATTGTACCATTAATCTTTGTTTCCGAATTACTTACGTGGCGATTAACATTTGATTTAGGCGAGTATTTTATTTCGCAGTAGCTTACGGTAGCATCTAATTGATAGCAAGCATCATCTGGAATTATCGCTTTTACATCTGTATAATTACTAACAATTTGAATGTTTTTAAAATCAGATTCAACTCTTTGAATACCAAAATCACCGTAATTTAAATTAATATTTGCGTCAGTTTGAAGTGTATCAATATTTATATCCGAATATTTTGCATCTAAAGTCAACTTTTTACAATTGTTAATTTTGTAATCATCGTACATGGAAGCAGCAAAAATTCCATAAGAATTATTTATTAAAACATGCGAGTAATGGCTTTTAATTACCGATGCAGTATTGGTTTTAATACTCAATGTTGAATAATCTATTTTCCATTCACTCCAGGTACATTTTCCAATTTTGGCTTTGGCATAATTTAATTTTATTTTACTAACAGGTTTTGAGTCGTTAAATGCAAGATTTACAGCCGTTAAATGACCGTAATTTAAATTGATATTTGCTTTTCCGCTTAATTCGTTAAAAGTAATATTACCATAAGAATTTTTTAAATCAACGTTAAGATAAACAGGATGATAAATAATATAATCAATTTGGAATTTGCCTTCAAGTTTTTTAAAAAATTTATCTAAATTTTCATAATTGATAACAGTTTTATATGCAATTTTTTCTGAATCTTGTTGTAAAATCACATCAGCAGCATCTAAGTATTTTTGTGCATTATCGTCGTATTTAGTCCATAATGTTATAATTACATCAACCGAAATTTCTTTTTTCTCCCAATTATTAAAAATAATATTCCCATTGTGATTATTAATTTGGAGAATAGTATTTACGGTGGAACCAAAGTCGTTATGTAACTTTTTTTCGTATTTTACTTGCTGACTATAAGAAAAAAATGTGATATTAATAACTGTAAATAAAATAAATAGATTTTTCATAGTTTTAATTTTTTAGATAGAATAATTATCAAAAATTAGCCCAAAAATAGATTTTATAAATCATTTTCTTGTTAGAAATAACTATAAAAATAATAAATTTTGTTATTATTCACCACTATTTTTCGGGTTAAAATTATTTAAGTAAATGGAATTTTTGTTTTAAATTAATTACTTTCGTTTTTTAATTTATCGGGACTTCTAAAAATTGCTTTTTCTTTGTTGGACTTCAATTTTAAAATCCTCATTTACAGCAGTAGACTCTGGTTTTAAAATCTTGTTTGCCTCGAAAAATCTAATTTTTAGAAACCCTCTGATGTTACTATTTTTCTGATATGGCAGAGAAAAAAAAGAAAACCGAAAAAAACGAAGGAAAAAATATTTCTTTTCTTTCTAAATCTTTAAAATTTTTTACCGATGAGCGTACTAAAGCAGTTTTGGCAATTCTTATTATTTGCTTTACTGTTTTTACTCTATTTGCTTTTATTTCATACCTGTTTACATGGCAAATCGACCAGAGTAAATTGAGTATCAATTGGTTCTCACTATTATCGGATGAGAATATTACGGTTGACAACTGGGCTGGAAAAACAGGAGCATTTATTTCTAACTTATTTATTCATAATTGGTTTGGAATACCATCATTTTCAATTTTATTATTCCTTATATTAATAGCATTTTATTTGTTAAACTTTAAAATTCTGCCATTTGGTAAAACTACGAGATACCTGATATTTTTAACATTATGGTTTTCTGTTGCACTCAGTTATTTGTTTGGTAGCAACTGGTTTTATTTGGGCGGAGCGACAGGATTTTTTATTAGCAAATGGATTAACGCTGCAATGGGAAAGCCCGGGACATTCTTTATTCTTGCCATAACCGCTTTTGCTTTTATAATTTTTGTTTTTAGAGATGCATTACTTTGGTTTAAAAAGATTTTAAACAAATCAAAAAATGTAATTATTCCTCATAAAAACAATAATATTGAAGACCAAACTGATAATATTCTTTCACAAGATGAAACTGAAAATTTAACTGAAAATGATGAAAGTGAAGAAATTTCGAGCATTAAAGAAATACCTTCACATTTGCCCAACGAAATTGCTCTAACCATTGAGCGTAAAGAAACTGAGCAAGAAGTAAAAGTAAAAGAACAGGTTATTGCTCCTCCAAAGGGTGATTTTGACCCGCGACTTGAATTACCACATTACAAATTTCCATCAATTGATTTACTTGAAGATCACCGTTCATCAAATTCCGAAGTTAGTGAACAGGAACTTATTGCCAATAAGAATAAAATTATTGATACTCTTAAAAATTACGGAATTCAGATTAATAAAATAAAAGCAACCATTGGTCCTACTGTTACTTTATATGAAATAGTTCCTGCTCCGGGAGTAAAAATTTCAAAAATCCGCAATCTCGAAGACGACATTGCACTTAGTCTTGCTGCATTAGGTATTAGAATTATAGCACCCATTCCAGGTAAAGGAACAATAGGTATTGAGGTTCCGAATTTAAACCCCGAAATAGTTTCGATGCGGTCAGTTATCGGTTCTTTACGTTTTCAGGAAGCAAAGTTCGATTTGCCTATAACACTGGGAAAAACCATTCAAAATGAAGTTTTTGTGTTTGACTTAACTCGTTCTCCGCATTTGTTAATTTCGGGAGCAACGGGGCAGGGTAAATCTGTTGGCTTAAATGTAATAATAACTTCTTTGCTTTATAAAAAACATCCTGCCGAATTAAAATTTGTGCTTATCGACCCTAAAAAGATTGAACTTTCGAGCTATTCCATTATTGAAAAACATTTTCTGGCAAAACTTCCCGAGAATCAGGATGCTATTATTATTGATGTTATGAAAGCTAAAAATACACTTCGCTCACTTACTATTGAAATGGATAACCGTTACGATTTGCTTAAAGAAGCCGGTGGTGTTCGTACAATTACAGAATATAACGAAAAATTTATAAAACGTCAACTGGATCCAAATAAAGGACACAGATATTTGCCATATATAGTGGTAGTTATAGATGAATTTGCCGACCTTATTTTAACAGCCGGTCATGAAGTTGAAGACCCTATTGCACGTATAGCGCAACTTGCAAGAGCTATTGGAATTCACCTTATTATTGCTACTCAAAGACCATCTACAAATATAATTACAGGTTCAATTAAAGCCAATTTTCCGTCACGCATAGCTTTCAGAGTTTCTTCAATGATTGATTCCCGAACTATTCTTGATTATCCAGGTGCAAACCAGTTAATTGGAAGAGGAGATTTACTTATTTCGCTTGGCGGTGATTTGGTTCGCATACAATGTGCATATATAGATACACCTGAAATTACCAAACTAACTGAATTTATTGCAGCTCAGCAAAGTCCGGAACATTCATATTATTTACCCGAAATTCCGGAAGAAGCCGAAGGATTGTCTTCTGAAAATTTCGACCCAAACAAAAAAGATGAACTTTTTGTTGATGCCGCAAGGCTAATTGTACAAAATCAACAGGGGAGCACATCTCTTATTCAACGCCGATTTTCAATTGGTTATACCAGAGCGGGAAGAATTATAGATCAGCTTGAATCAGTTGGAATAGTTGGTCCCTACGAGGGTAGTAAAGCCCGTCAGGTCTTATTTACCGATTTAACTTCTTTGGATCAATATTTGAAACAAATCGATATAAATTAATAAAACCTTAATTATGGTAAAGCAACAAACAATTTTATTAAGCTTGATTTTATTGTTTTCAGTAGATTCTTTTTGCCAAAATCAAAAAACCGAACAAAAAACTTATCAGGCAATTGACCCTAAAGCAAAAACAATTCTTGATAAGGTTTCTGAAAAAAACAAAGCATTTAAAACTATTGAAGCTGAATTTGTAATTATTGTAGAAAATAAGCAAGACAAATCAAAAGATTCCAAAAAATGTAAAATCTGGATTAAAGAAAATAAATACAAGATTGATTTGGCATCATCAATAATATTTAATGATGGTAAAACTCAATGGACATATATGCAGGATGCTAATGAGGTTAATGTTATAACTCCCGACCCCAATGACGATAGTTCACTTAACCCGGCTAAAATGTTTACTATTTATGAAAAAGGATATAAAATCCGTTTTATAAATGAAAAATTTGAAAACACCCGTGCTTTATACGAAATTGAGCTTTATCCTATTGATTTAAAGAAAGATTTTACAAAAATTACTCTTAAAATTGATAAAACAAAGATGCAGATTTTTAGTATGAAAAGGTTTGGAAAAGATGGCACCGATTATTATATTGAAGTAGTTAAAATTGATACTGATAAAGAAATGGCTGATAATTTGTTTACTTTCGATAAAACCAAATATCCAAAAGTTGAAGTAAACGATATGCGCGAATAGTTTTTGTAACTCAGCAACTCTAAAAATTATCTCGCAAAGTCGTTTACCCCGTTAGATAGTTTAGAAATAAACGAACTGAAAAAACGGCAGTAGGCAGTAGCAGTAGGCAGGACTACCAACTACCAACTGCCGAGTGCTGCTGCCAACTTTAATAAGTAAGTTGTCCCTATGAATTTTCTTGAGCTTGTACATACCAGGCAAAGTGTTAGAAGATACTCTGCAAAACCTGTTGAAAATGAATTAGTGTTAAAGTGTCTGGAAGCTGCCCGTTTAGCACCATCTGCAAGTAATTCGCAACCCTGGCGATTTATTATTGTTGATGAACCCGGTTTGAGGCAAAAGGTAGCACAGGCAACAATTACACAAAATTTAATTAATAGTTTTTCGTTACGGGCACCTGTAATAATTGTTATTGTAGTTGAAAAACCAAAACTTTTAACCCAATTTGCAGGATGGCTGAAAAAACGTGAGTTTGAGTGGACTGATTTAGGAATTACTGCCGAACATATTTGCCTTCAGGCAACAGAATTAGGTTTGGGTACTTGTATGATAGGTTGGTTTAATGAACCCAAAATTATTCAACTTTTAAATATTCCAAGTAATAAACGAATTGGATTAGTTATTACAATGGGTTATCCTGCAGAGAATTATCTTTTGCGAAAAAAAATCAGAAAAAAAATTGAAACTTTAGTTTCATATAATAAGTGGTAAGCAATGTTACTGTTCGGGTTACTTGTTGCTGGTGAATATTGCGTTCAATTGCCCTTTCTCATATCTCAAGTTTTTTTAACTCATTTTTTTCTTGTTGCTGGTTACTTGTTGCTGGTACGAGTAACAAGTGACCAGCCACCAGTAACCAGAAACCATCAGCCCAACACCTTGATCCTCTACCCGAACAGTAATGAGTATAATGTCCCCCTTACGGGTTAAGTTTTGTTGGCTTAGTCAAAATGTTTGCTCACTTTGTCGAACAGATTGCCGGTTTAGTCAATCGGCCCCCGCCCTCGCTTGCGTCCCGCAAGTGAGTATTGCTTCTGTCTCTGGCATTGTTCAATAAAATTGCATCCTAATTATATGCCTCACTCGCAAGATGCGAGCGAGGGCGGGGGACTCTTGTTCCACAACTTGACAGGTTACGAAGTTCCTGTCAGGTCGTGTATTCAGGTTGTGAATGCAATTTAATACCCAACAGGCGCTTTACGACTTGTGGGGGTGGGTGTATTGTCAATCCCCCTAACCCCCTTTTCAAAGGGGGAATTTAAGACAGTCCACCAGTCGGGTGGTTTTTAGTTACAAAACCTGACAGGTTACGAAGTTCCTGGCAGGTTGTGTATTCAGGTTGTATATTCAATTTCATACCCAACAGGTGCTTCGCGACTTGTCGGATGGGTTTTTACGGGGTAAATACCGCGTACAACATAATGCAGGGTGGAAGATGGGTTTCGAACCCACAACCCTCGGAACCACAATCCGATGCTCTAACCAATTGAGCTACATCCACCATATTGAATGGTGCAAAAATATTAAAAAAAATCCTGAAATTAAAATGAATTTATACTAACCTTAAAGATTTTTTTACTTTTTCTTTAAGTAATGCTATTTGAAGCACATCCATTACCGTTTTAACGTAATGAAATGTAAGTCCTTTTAAATATATTTTATTAATTTGTTCAATGTCTTTTAAATTATCGGCAGAAAGAATAATTTCTTCAATGCCGGCTCTTTTTGCTGCTAAAATTTTTTCTTTAATACCGCCTACCGGAAGCACTTTACCTCTTAATGTTATTTCACCGGTAAGTGCAATATTCTTTCTCACTTTTCTTTGTGTTAGGGCTGATGCCAGAGATGTTGCCATTGTAATACCTGCCGATGGTCCATCTTTTGGAATAGCGCCTTCGGGTACATGAACGTGGATGTTCCATTTTTTGAAAACATCGTAATTTATTTTTAAGACTTCGGCATGCGATTTAATATATTCCAGCGCAATAATGGCGGATTCTTTCATAACATCACCTAAATTTCCGGTAAGTGTAAGGGTTCCTTTTCCTTTGCTAAGACTTGTTTCTACAAATAATATTTCACCGCCGGTAGCTGTCCATGCCAGACCTGTAACAACACCTGCAACTTCATTTCCTTCGTATTTGTCTTTTGAAATTTCGGGTGGTCCTAATATTTTGCGTATAAATTCTACCGAAAGTTCTGTATTATATTTTTCTTTAAATACAATTTGTTTAGCAATATATCTTATAATTTTTGCAATTTTTTTATCAAGATTACGAACCCCCGATTCGCGAGTGTAATCTTCAATAATTAATTCAATTATATTTTTAGGAAAACTAATCTGAGTTGATTTTACACCATGAACTTCCAATTGTTTTGGTATAAGATGACGAAGTGCAATTTCTATTTTTTCTTCAACAATATAACCGTTTACTTCAATCATTTCCATTCGGTCGCGAAGGGCAGGGTTTATGGTAATTGTTTGATTTCCCGTTGCAATAAAAAGAACTTTTGAAAGATCGAAATCAGTTTCGAGAAAATTGTCGTGAAAGGCGTTGTTTTGCTCAGGGTCAAGAACTTCGAGCAGTGCTGCAGCAGGGTCGCCACGGAAATCAGTTCCAACTTTATCAATTTCATCTAACACAAAAACAGGGTTAGATGTTTTTACTCTTTTTAGTCCCTGAATTATTCGTCCGGGCATAGCACCTATGTATGTTTTACGATGTCCGCGAATTTCCGATTCATCGTGTAAACCTCCAAGCGACATGTGTACATACTTGCGATCTAACGCACGGGCTACCGATTTTCCAAGGGATGTTTTTCCAACTCCCGGAGGTCCATAAAGGCAAAGAATCGGAGATTTCATATTCCCTTTAAGTTTTAAAACTGCAAGGTGTTCTAAAATTCTGTCTTTAACTTTTTCGAGACCAAAATGGTCTTTATCAAGAATTTTTTGTGCATGTTTAAGGTCGAAATTATCTTTGGAATATTCGTTCCACGGCAGATCAATCAAAAGCTGCAAGTAATTAATTTGCGTAGAGTATTCGGCTGCCAAGGGGTTCATACGTTTAAACTTTTCCAGTTCTTTGTTAAATACTTCAGCCGTTTCTTTACTCCATTTTTTACCGGTAGTTTTTTTTCGCATATCTTCAACTTCCAGTTCAAAAGGGTTTCCGCCAAGTTCATCCTGAATTGTTTTCATCTGCTGATGAAGAAAATACTCTTTTTGTTGCTTGTCAATGTCGGTTTTTACTTTTGACTGAATATCGTTTTTAAGTTCAAGCATCTGCACTTCACGTGTAAGTATCTCCAAAACCTGCATCCCGCGATTTTTAAGGTCGCTTATTTCTAAAAGTTTTTGTTTTTCGGCAAGTTTAAAATCGCTGTTTGAACAGATAAAATTGATTAGAAAATATGCGTTTTCAATGTTACGAATTGCAAATGATGCTTCGTTAGGTATGTTATTTGAAATCTTTACGATTTTGAGTGTAAGGTCTTTAAGTGATGAAACGATGGCATTATATTCTTTATCGTCTTTTTTGGGGTGAGTTTCGGAAATATTTTTAACACGAGCTGTAATGTATGGCTCGGACGAAATTATTTCTTCTATCTCAAAACGCCCGTGTCCCTGAATAATTATTGTAGTTGATTCATCGGGCATTTCAAGAATTTTAATAATTTGTGCATGAGTTCCGATTTTATATAAATCCTTAAATGATGGGTCGTCAATATGCGAATCTATTTGTGCAACGATTCCTAAAAATTGATTTTTTTTATTTGCCTGGCGAATTAGTTTCAGCGATTTATCTCTTCCAATAGTAATTGGTATTATAACTCCAGGAAATAAAACAGTATTTCGCAACGGCAAAATAGGCAGGTTTTCGGTTTCGCCTTCTTTGTCCTTTATTTTAATATCATCATCGGTAATAACTGGGAAAAAATCAGGGTCCTCGGGCGAATCAGAGGCAACATTATTTAATATTTCTATTTTGTATTTTTCGTTCATAAAAAATTTTTCTTTATTTATCAGCCAATTTGTCAGGCTTTTATTATTCTTTTAAAGTTTCTGTACAAGTCAATTTTAATGCCACAAGAAAGCAGGAGGCAGCCGCAGGAAGCAGGGGAAAGGAGGCAGGAGGCAGCGACAGTAGCACTAGCAGTTACCTGTTTACGAACATTTATTCTAATTAAATTTCCTTGTATATTTGAGTATATTCATATATCCATGTTAAAATTTTTATGTCAATATCGTTTAATTTACGATTACGGCGTGAAATTACAATTTTTGCAACTTCTAATGCTTTGTTTAACTTGTATGTAGTGTATCCCGAAGGACCGCCCCAGGTAAACGAAGGAATAAAGTTGCGATAAAAACCTGAACCGTAAAGATTTGCCGAAACGCCAACCACGGTTCCTGTGTTAAACATTGTGTTAATGCTGCATTTAGAGTGGTCGCCCATAATTAATCCGGTAAATAAAAGTCCTGTATTTACAAATTGTTTGCGGGGGTAATTCCACATTTTTACGCTTGCGTAATTGTTTTTTAAGTTGGAATTATTTGTATTTGCTCCAAGGTTGCACCACTCGCCAATTACCGAGTTACCAAGAAAACCATCGTGGGCTTTGTTAGAAAATCCGAAAATTACCGAATTGTTTACTTCACCTCCAACTTTAGAATATGGTCCAATAGTGGTAGGACCGTAAATTTTTGCTCCAAGTTTTACAGTACTGCATTCGCATAATGCAAATGGTCCGCGAATAAGGCAACCTTCCATTATTTCAGCTTCTTTGCCAATATAAATGCTTCCTGCAGACGCGTTTAAAGTGGCATATTCAACTTTAGCACCTTGTTCAAGAAAAATATTTTCTTTATTTATAATGTGATTTGTTACGCTGATATTTTGTGATTTACGTCCTTTGGTTATTAATTGGAAATCTTTTTCCAGCTCTTCACCGTTTTTGGAAAAAATGTCGCAAAAAGAGCAGAGGTTCGGAGGCATTAATTTTATTTCTGTAGTTTTGCAGCTATTTTTTAATGTCCCGATAAAATCCTGAACCTGATTTTTTCCCATACGGGCAATGAGAATACGCCCTTCATTAACATAAGCCAAATTTTCGGGACAAGAAAGTGCAAGTTTAACAATTTCTTTGTTGGGGAGCAAACAACTACTTATAAGTAAATTATCTTTTTTAAGGCATAAAGGATATTTTTCCTGCAAATGCGTTCTTGTAATATACGAGACATTAAATGATGTAAGTTTTTTCCATTTTTCACATATAGTTAAAATGCCGATTCTTATTTCCGAAACAGGTCTGGTAAAGGTTAACGGCAGAAGTTCATCCCAGATATAATCGTCAAATAAAATAATATTCATTAAAAATAAATTTAAAAACAAAGTTACAGGAATTTTATTAAACTTAAAATCTTATGGTAAAATACTGCAAAATTTGTTAAAAACCTTATGAATAAATATTTGTTACTATTCACCCATTTGTATATAGTATGCAGGAGGCAGTGGCAGGAGGCAGTTACTGTTGGGGTACATGTTGCTGGTATCAGAAGCTATATAGTCCACACCCTTGATACTATCGCCGAACAGTAACGTTTTTTTGGTTTTACTTTTATTTGTATTGGTGATGAATAACGGCTGGCGGTTGCTGTTCGGTGGCGATTTTACTACTGAATTTTCCACGAAGAACAAAGGTTTCAATATGCACGTTACTGTCAAACGAGCCACTGTCACACCACTGACAGCAAAGGACTGTTACAGATATGTCCATTCTTTCTTATTGTCAAATTTGAAGTGTTAGTTTTAAGTGTCCGCCAAGTCTTTGCTGAATAATTCTCGGTATTGCTAATTAAGTATAGATAACGTATTGTTTCTGTAATGCATTAGTAATAATACTGATAATTTTAACATCTCTATTTTTTTAGAATAGCATTTTGACTTTTTTCTCATTCTTGCTAAAAAATGCCTGAATAAACTGTTATATCTTTCCACGGTAAATGTTTCCTCTTTTGATTGAATATGTTTTTCTTTTGGAACAAAGTCTTCGTAAGGCTTCAAATAATCACTTGTTATTTTACCCATTTTAAATTGCTTTATCTTTTCCTATAGTGTTTTTCCTGTTTTAGTGATCCTGTCGCCAACAACGAAATTGATAAATCTTTTTCCATATCTATCAACAGCAATCCATATCCAGCAATAGTTTTTTTTGTTGAATGTAAGTGTGCATCTCATCTAATTCAACTACTTCTATTTCTTTGCTTTCCGTATGAAGTGAAGAAACTTGATGGCTAAATAGAGTCTGTCTGTAATGTACGACTTCTGCGTTCGAAACTATGGCACGGTTTTAAACCGTGCCATAGTTTGTTAAAAGTTTTAATTCGTGCAATTTGAGGCAAATTTAGACATTACGGACAGACACTAAATAATCTTATCCAGTTAAGTACAGAAACGTTACTTACACCTAATAACCTTCCAATAGAACGAAAGCCAAGACCTTCCAAATATAGATGCAAAGCATATTTTTTCATTGAATTTGGTTTTGCTGTAGAATTAATTTCAACAGTATAATTACAACCACACTCCTTGCATTTAAAGCGTTGTCTTGATTTTACAATGCCTGATTTTACTTTTTTGGTACCAGCACATTTTGGACAGTCCATATTTTTTTTCTGCAAAAATACAAAATATATATTTAATTAGCAATGTCCTTTTTTCATATATTGACCTGTTTTTATTTTCTGTAAATTTCGTAATTTTGTTAAGTTGGATCTTTAATTTTTTGGTCAACCTATTTCGGGCACGGACACTGTTAGTGTCGGCTGTGTCACTTTTAAAATTTGCCTATAAATTTTTTATCTTACAATAAACAATTTTATTATCCGTTTTAGTATCGTTTTTATTTAAATTATATTTGAAAATTAATTCAGAACAATGAAGTTTTTTGCTTCAGTTTTTATAATAACTTTTGTTTATTCATTATCAGCATTTTGTCAGATGGGTGGCAGTGGTGTTTACCAGTTTTTATATTTAACTAATGCCCCTCGTGTTGCTGCTCTTGGAGGTAACAATATTACTTTAAATGAGAGCGATCCTGCTCTTGCCTACCAAAACCCAGCCTTGCTTAACGACAGCATGAATAAACATTTTGCACTAAACTATGTTAATTATTTTAGCGATATTAACTATGGTTATGCCGGATATGCAATGAATTTACCGAAATATGGTAATGTGTCGGTTGGAATTCATCATATAAATTATGGAAAATTCCAAAGTGCCGATGAAGCGGGAACAATTACCGGTAAATTTTATGCAGCGGAATATGCTTTTAATTTAATTTATAGCCGTAATATTGATACTGCTTTTAGGTTTGGCATCAATATAAAACCTGTATTATCAGTTTTAGAGCATTACAGTTCGTTTGGAATTGTAACCGACGCAGGTATTTCCTATAACAACTTGAAAAGACAATTTGCTGCTGCATTTGTTATAAAAAACTTTGGAATCCAAATAAAGCCTTATTCTACATCTAATTATGAACCCATTGATTTTGACATTCAACTTGGTTTTACCAAAAAGTTAAAACACGCACCATTGCGGATTTCAATTACTGCCCAACATCTTGAAAACTGGAAATTAACATTTTTCAATCCTAACACTGCTTCCAATGATACTGACCTTATTACCAACGAAACCAGGAAAAAATCGAAACTTGCCAAAAAAAGCGATGAATTTATGCGTCATATTATTATTGGTACTGAAATTATTTTTTTTAAAAATTTTTATGTCGGATTAGGTTATAATTATCAACGCAGAAAAGAGATGCTTGTAGAAACACGTCCATTTATGGTTGGTACCTCATACGGTTTCGGTTTTCGTGTTTCTAAATTTCATTTTAGTTATGCACGAGCTGCTTATCATCTTGCAGGAGCATCAAACTTATTTTCTATCAGTACAAATATTGGAGATTTTTATAAAAAAGAAGTGCAATAAATCCAAAACTCAAAATCCAAAGGATGGGATCATTTTTTTTCTTTTACCTTTGAGCTTAGGGCTTTGAGTCCATATACCTTTTATTATTTTATTAACAATGTATAAATTTATACCGTGCAAAGTATATTTAAAAGTAAATGAAAAATTTAATTATAGCAGTTGACGGTTACAGTTCAAGCGGAAAAAGTACTTTGGCAAAGGGAATTGCCACAATGCTTGGCTATATTTATATCGACAGTGGCGCTATGTATCGTGCTGTTACACTATATTGTATCAGATATGGAATAATTCAAAATTCGGTTGTAAATATGGAACTGTTAAATAAAAATCTTAATTTTATTGACATCAAATTTCAATTAAACAGTTTAACCGGCAAAAATGAAACATGGCTTAATGGTGAAAATGTTGAAGATGAGATACGTAATTCTGAAGTTGCTTCAAATGTCAGCATTATAAGTAAAATTCCTGAAGTAAGAAAAAAGTTAGTTGCCATTCAACAAAAAATCGGCGAAAATAAAAGAATTGTTATGGATGGTCGTGATATTGGTACGGTAGTTTTTCCAAATGCAGAAGTAAAAATTTTTATGACCGCCAACCAACTTATCAGAGCACAACGCCGCTTACTCGAAATGAACGAAAAAGGTATTAAAATATCACTAAACGATGTTGTTGAAAATATTAAACAACGCGATTTTATTGATGAGAACCGTGAAGTTAGTCCATTACGTAAAGCAGATGATGCCATTTTGTTAGATAACAGTAATATGACCCGCGACGAACAATTAGTTTGGATTATGCAAAAAATTAATCAACTTTAAATTATGAAAGTTGAAATTGATATGTATTCCGGATTTTGTTTTGGAGTTGTATATGCCATAAAAAAAGCCGAAGAAGAATTGTCAAAATTCGGAAAACTTTATTGTCTTGGTGATATTGTTCATAATAATTTGGAAGTAGAGCGGTTAAAGCTTATGGGACTAATAACAATAGATTACGAAGAATTTAAAAATTTACACAATTGCCCGGTGTTAATTCGCGCACATGGCGAGCCTCCCAATATTTATAGTATTGCACATGAAAATAACATTACACTTATAGATGCTACTTGCCCTGTTGTGCTCCGATTACAACATCATATTAAAATTGGAAGTGAAAACATGGCTTCACAAAACGGACAAATTGTTATTTATGGAAAAAAAGGTCATGCCGAAGTTAACGGTTTAGTCGGGCAAACCGACGGAAAAGCAATTGTGGTGGGTAGTGTAAGCGAACTTAATAAAATTGATTTTTCAAAACCCATTACCATTTTTTCGCAAACAACGCAAAACAACGAAAGTTATCGCAAAATAATAAGCGAAATTAAAAGAAGAATGGAAAAATTTGGAGATGATATTGTTTTTATTTCGCACGATTCAACTTGCCGACAGGTTTCATCAAGGCAAAAAAGATTACGGGAGTTTTGTAAAAAACACGATGTTATTATTTTTGTAAGCGGTAAGAAAAGCTCAAACGGTAAAGTCCTTTTTCATGTTTGCCTTGAAGAAAATCCTCGTACATACTTTGTTTCAGAATCAATTGAAATTGATAAACAGTGGTTTAGGAAAAACGACTTTGTTGGAATTTGTGGAGCGACTTCAACACCACTATGGCTGATGGAAAAAATTGCCGGAGAAATAGAAATGATGTATCCCCGCAATCGCTCGCATCCTGCGAGTAAATAAAGCAATGTAACAATAAGCAATAAAGCAATGTAACAATTTATCTTTACTTTTGCTGTTGAAAAGTTAAAGCAATTTTTACTATTTTTGAAATATTTTTTTTTGACAAAATGACAAAAATTAAAAGTGTTGGTATATTAACATCCGGGGGCGATTCACCTGGAATGAATGCCGCTATAAGGGCTGTAGTGAGGGCAGCTATCTATTACGGGCTGGTTCCTTACGGTATTCGTCATGGTTATTATGGAATGATAACGGGTCAGATTAGGGAAATGAAATCACAAAATGTATCGGGTATTATCCAGTATGGAGGTACAATTTTAAAAACTGCACGCTGTGAAGAATTTAAAACACCCGAAGGTCGCAAAATGGCTTACGAACAATTAAAAAAACATAACATTGACTCTGTAGTTGTTATCGGAGGTGATGGTTCGTTTAAAGGTGCCGGAGCTTTTTCCGCTGAATACGATATTCCGTTCGTCGGTTTACCTGGTACTATTGATAATGATATATATGGAACGGATTATACCATCGGCTACGATACAGCATTGAATACTGTTGTGCAAGCCGTTGATAAAATTCGCGATACAGCAAGCTCGCACGACCGACTTTTCTTTGTTGAAGTTATGGGTAGGGATGCAGGTTTCATCGCACTTCGCGGGGGACTTGCATGCGGTGCAGAAGCAATATTAATACCCGAAGCAGAAACTCATCTTGAAACCTTAAAAAACTATCTTGAAGAAGGAAACAAACGTAAAAAATCAAGTAATATTATAATTGTCGCCGAGGGTGATGATGCCGGAGGTGCATTTACTATCGCCAATAAAGTAAAAGAAGACTTTAAAGACTACAGCGTACGGGTTTCGGTACTTGGGCATATACAGAGAGGCGGAAGCCCTACAGCTTTTGACAGATACCTTGCTACACGATTAGGTGTTGCTGCCATTGATGCTCTTTTAGATGACCAAAAAAGTATTATGATAGGCTTAATAAACAATGATATTGTGCATACTACTTTTAACAAAACCATTAAACAACATCGTTTAGCCGACCCAAAATTACTTAAACTTATTGATATCCTCAATGTTTAATAAATAATGGGTAACATCAATTTAGTAAGCGGTAATCGGTAAGCGGTAATCAGTAAGCGGTAATCGGTAAGCGGTAATCAGTAAGCGGTAATCAGTAAGCGGTAATAATCGGTAAGCGGTAATCAGAAATCAGAAATCAGTAATCAATAATCAGAAATATGAAATCAAGTAAAAAGAAAATCGGAATTATTTTTTCGGGAGGACCAGCCTCAGGAGCTAATTCTGTTATATCAGCATGCGTGCTTAGCTTCCTTGATAAGAAAATAAATTGTACAGGATTTTACCGTGGATATGAATTTCTTGAGAAATTCAATATAAAAAATCCAAACTTAGTTGAAGGCGAACACTATATCAACATGGATTATTCTGTATCAAGGATACGCAACGAGAAAGCCATTATTTTAAGGACTTCGCGGGCAAACCCAGGTAAAGAAATTAAAAAAATGAATGATTTCGATAATCCTGAAAAAACTCAAAAACTGCAAAATATTATTAATGCATTAAATTATTTGAATATTGATACCTTAATATCAATAGGCGGAGACGATACACTTAAAACTGCCAACTTTCTTAAAATAATGGGATTTAATGTTATTCATATTCCTAAAACCATAGACAATGACTATTTCGGCATCCCGTGGACATTTGGTTTTTGGACCTGTGTAAACATTGCCAAATCTATTATAGTAAATCTTGAAGCCGATGCCATGTCAACCGATGCTTTTGTTATTGCTGAATTAATGGGAAGAAAATCGGGGTGGATTACTTATGCTACAGGAATTGCCGGAGAATCTATTAAAATGATTTCTACCGAGGATATTGATACTGAACTAATAGATATTCATGCTATTGCCAATGAAATTACCGATCTTATTCAACTAAGGCAGAAAATGAAGCGTCCTTATGGTGTAATTTGCGTTGCCGAAGGATTAGTTGAGAAATTACCTGATAAAATGAAGCCTAAAACCGTAGATTCACATGGAAATATAAAACTTGATAAAGCCCAAATCGGTTTAATTATTTCTGATATGGTGTCGGCAATCTATAAACAAAGGACAGGAAAAGAAATAAAAATTGTTAACAAACAGATAGGTTACGAAACCCGTGCTGCTGAACCAATAAGCTATGATGTTGTTTTGGGATCGATGCTTGGTTATGGAGCATATAAACTGTATTCAAAAGGGCAATTCGGACAAATGGTCTCAGTTTCCGATGAGTTTGAAATTAAAGGTATCCCCTTCAAAGAACTTATAGATCCGGTAACATTACTTACAAAAATCAGACTTGTTCCTAAAGGTAGCGATTTGCATAACCTTAAAGAAATTCTTTCATTCAGAAATTACGAAAAGTAAATGATAATTACTGTCTGTCAGTAATGTTATATTTGTCACGAATTACTCACAATATTATTTTTTCTATTGGTGCTTGCCCCGTTAAATAAAAACATATAAAGAACATTATCTCCTTTTATTAACAAATATTTAACGGGATTCACCCTGTTAGATAATCGCATTGAATAACGAGATACTGCAAAAAACAATATCTAACAGGGTAAATGAAATCGCTTCGCTAAGTTGCACGAATTAAAACTAATTTTTATATTCAAATTCGTGAACTTCATATATCCTGACCTGTCGTAAATTAAAATCGCAACGTTTTCCAAATTAAAAAATTCAAAAGGCAAAATTCAAAATAAGTTCCAAATCCCAAATATCAAATTCAAAGGGGAAAAACAATGTTTCAATACTCAAATTGTTACTACTCACCCGCAAAACTACAGAAGTGATTAATAGTAAACAGGGATTTTTAAGGCATTCTGCTACCCTCATTTAAGCAAATTTAAAATTCAGTTTCCTGTTATTCCACCATGAAACATTTATAGGGGGAAATTTTGTAACCCAATCTTTAATCATGGAGTTGTATGTATTCTTTTTGTAGGTGACAACTATTTCATCTTGTGTGATTTCTAATTCAGCATCAATATTAATAAATTTTCTGGAAACGGTTTTAGGTTGCGCATTTTCAAACCATTTGATTTTTTT
>Ga0210051_1002508_pt1 | contig 18467 bp, 27 predicted proteins | sample CryGey092014_all_FD_185464 | JGI IMG/M metagenome (GOLD analysis project Ga0210051, IMG submission 185464) | Groundwater microbial communities from aquifer - Crystal Geyser CG23_combo_of_CG06-09_8/20/14_all (SPAdes) (version 2) | ecosystem: Environmental > Aquatic > Deep subsurface > Groundwater... | reverse complement strand
TGATGAATTTACAAATATGAAACAGACAACTTTATGTTTTTTAATCAAAGAAGATCAGAAAAATAAAGAATTGCTTTTGGCGATGAAAAAGAAAAGGTTTGGAGTAGGGAAATGGAATGGAGTGGGGGGGAAATTAGATTTTAATAAGGGAGAGCCAAAAGAATCTAAAGAAATGAGGCCAAAATGGTTCAAGGTTGATGAAATCCCTTTTGATGAGATGTGGCCGGATGATGAATTCTGGCTGCCAAAAGTTTTAAATGGTAAAAAGGTAAAAGCCAAATTTATTTTTAAACCCGGTGAGCTAATCGATTCCTACGAAATTAAAACTATTTGACTTATCACGTTTAACCTCGGAGTTTAAACACTATTCGGAGCTTGATTTTTTATTTAGTTATGTTAAAAAACAGTTAGAACATAATAGTTCAATAAAGAAAAGGAGGTAAGTAATGCCAAAAGTCTATCTTATTGATGTGACTAATCGAGATGCAGTTCAGAGTGCCCGAGTGACTGAAGCTAAGCTCGAAAAGACAATGATCAATAAATATTTGAGTGAATTCGGAGTCTATCAGATTGAATTTGGATTTCCAGTAACTGATCATGAGATTCATTATTTAAATGCTAACTTAGAGTTAGCCGAAATGGGAGTATTTTCAGAAACTCGGTTAAGCGGTTGGTTGCGAGCGATTCCACAAGATGTTGAGACTTGCTTTAAATTGGTTCCGAAAATCAAGCACCTTAATCTTTCCATTTCTACCTCCGATCAGATGATTGCCACAAAATTTGGTGGCAAATTGGATCGTGCCGCCGTGATCAGAGAGATGGAGGGGGCAGTAAAGTTAGCAAGGAACTTAGGAGCAGAGTCAATTGGGGTAAATGCTGAGGATGCTTCACGGACGAATATGAATTATCTGATCGAATTTTCCTTAGCCGCTAAAGAAGTTGGAGCAGATAGAGTGAGATACTGCGATACCCTCGGCTACGATTCACCATTTTCTATTTATGAAAGGATAGGAAAGTTGGCTGAGAATATTCGAATTCCTATTGAACTCCATTGTCATAATGATTTAGGAATGGCTGTTGCTAATACAGTCGCCGGTGTTAAAGGGGCGCTTGATGTCGGTGTGGATGCTTATCCCAACACAACTATCCTTGGTATTGGCGAGCGGGCAGGAAATGCTGATTTATTCTCAACCGTACTGGCTTTTAAATTTGCTTCAGGTTTTGAAGGAAAAATAGATTTAGATCTCGAGCCTTCTTTAATCTGGGAGATGGCCAATTATGTTGCTCTTGCTTTCAATAGAGCCATTCCTGAGAATCAGCCAGCGGTGGGAAAGAATGCTTTTGCCCATAGTGCCGGAATTCATGTAGATGCCACCTTAAAGGGTGAAAGCAGCTCTCCCTATGAACTCTATGACTTCAGATTAATCGGCCGAGGGGAACCGGAGATTAAACCATCCGGACGAGAAATAATATTTGGACAGTACAGCGGGCTTAATACCCTTTTGTATTATTATAGACAATTAGGAATTAAGCCCAGAGGTGAAAAAGAAGATAGAATAATTTTATCTTTAGCTAGGGATGCTAATATTCATCTTCAAAGACCATTGGTGGAAGAGGAATTCAGGTTTTTGATTAATTATCCGAAAATGGTTGCAAAACTAATGACCTTTACTCCAGCAGAGGATCTCGGACTGACATAAGGAGGGATTAGTATTTGTTTTAAGGCGATTCAACAAATGAGTCGCCTTCTTTATTTAAAATTGGAATTAAGTTAAAATTAAAGGGTGATGCGAGAAAAATTTGAAAAATTAGTAATGGAGGGAGTCAGAGCTATTCCAGAAAAGTTTTTGGAAAAGTTAGATAATGTTGATATTGTTATTGAAGATGAGCCCACGCCTTATCAATTGAGGAAATTAAGGGCTCGGAAAAGCTTAATAATTTTCGGATTATATGAAGGTGTTCCTCAAACTAAAAGAGGGCATTATGGCCAGGTTTTGCCTGATAAAATAACTATATTTAAAAAGCCGATTGAAAGAATAGCTCGTTCAGAATCGGAGATTAAAGAAATTGTTAAAAACACGGTCTGGCACGAAATCGCTCACCACTTTGGAATAGATGAAAAAAGGGTAAGAGAAGCAGAATTGCGAAAAAGAAATAAAAAATAAACCCTCGACTAGTTACTTGGGTAACATCGCCGAGGGTTCTTTTCTTAATCACCCTTCTAGCTCACTTTTTTTTGTGAGAGCTGAGGCTCAACTGTTGCTGCGAGATAAACAACCTTTCTCTTCTTCTCTCGCCAATCATGCGGTAAGACATAGGTCCATCCTGGACGGAGCCAATCAAGAACATTAACCCCTCTTTCCCTTTCAAACTCTTCCACCCTCTGTCGTTGCTCCGCACTCATCTCACCTCGTTTTAAGTGTCTGGCATGGTCTATTGGAGACTCATGGTGAATTGGCCACCGAGAAAGAACCGCCCTGGTTTTTCCTATTCCCGCACGCTCAACGACGATTGTACGGGGAATGTAGATAACAGTTGGTCCCTCTTCGACCAACTCTGGTTTTTCCGCCTCTGCCTTAACGGTCGGGATTTCCAGGTTAGTTTCTCTTCTAGCCCTTACCTCTTTTACTGTCACTAACTTATGATAAGCGGCAGAAAGAGCTAAAGCCAAAGGATTTTGGGGCCCTTCCTGGTGAATTACAAAATCTAACCCTCTGGCAGTTTCTAAATCGAGAAAGGCCAATGTTTCGCCAGCTGAGGTTAGAGCTTTAGTCACCACTACTCCATCAATTGCCTTGACGAGCATTTCCTTTAGATCATAGGCTCTCTTTTTCCAGCGAACGAGTTGTCCTTCGGACCCAACCACATAGCGTTGGCGAGCTCGAGCATCAGCCAAAACTTCCTCAATGGTTCGGCCAAAGATCGGCAGCTGAATTGAGGAGTCTATCTCGTGGAGAGGCCCAAACTTATCTGGAATTAAATCCAGGTGTTCGGGCGTGATGAAAGGCAGAGCTGCCAAGACGTGATGACCGATTGCCGTAATGGCTTTCCTTCGGTAATAGGGGTCTTCAGGTAATGAGAAATGCTTCCGCTGGAAGCCATTGCGAACGCAAACCAGCAGCCTTCCATCCTTTTCCATCAGGGCCCAGACCAGCAGAAGCTCGGTCATTAAGAAACTGGCTATGGTTGTTCGAGGCGGAATTTCCTTCAATTCGTAGATGTTGAGCGGAAAAGGAAGGTTAAATCTTTTCTCAACAGCCCTGAGGGCATCGAGAAAAAAGTAATAGGTCCTTTTTTCTCTTATCCTTTCCGCTAAATCCCTGATCATTTCCCGGTGCTGCCGAAGGTAATCTTGGGGCATAGCTAAGAACAGCTTCGTTAAACTTTCCAGCCAAGGGTCGGCAAAACCAAAGCGATGGGGTCTAAAAGACGGTGCCTCGTTCGGGAATTCTTCCCTTTTTTCGGCAAAATAGCTGCCATACATATCTATCAGTTCTAGGTCGATTGCCATATCCTTTCCTCCTTTTAGAGATTTTTCGAATAAACCTAGTTGGTAAGGTACGAGTTACTGATTTAATTTAAATTGATTTTTCATTTTTGTCAAGCTTATTTGATTTTTTTTATTTAAAGTGGGATAATTAAGTAAGAATAATTTAATTTTGGAGGAGGCGATATGGTGATAATTTTTTCTGGAGTTCCGAGGACAGGGAAATCAACTACTGCTAGAGGATTAGCTGATCAACTTAAGAAATGGGGTAAGGTTATAATTTTGATTAAAGAGGAGCCAAGTCAGGTTTATGAGGGATTCCGGGAAATATATAGAACTCACAATTATCAAGGACTGCTGAGATTATTGAGAGAGAATTTAAATAAAGCAGATTATATTATAATGGATGCCACTTTTTATAATCGAGAGTGGCGAGAGATGGCGAAAGAAATCACTGGCAAAAATAATGTATTTACAATTTATCTTCATTGTTCATTAAAAACGAGTTTGGAAAGAGATAAACAAACTGAGCTTCCAGTTGGAGCCGGAGGAATATGTAAAATTAATAAAGAAATGGAAAAGCCAGAAAAGCCAGACATTTCAATTGACACTGATAAAGTAAAACCCGAAGAAGCGGTTTCTCAGATTCTGGAGAAAATAAAAGAGAAGGAGGTGAAATAATGAAATGCCCTAAATGTAATATTGAAATGACTGAGGTTTACAGATGGATAGAACATCCTGGGCCAGGAGGACGAATAATCGGACATCCGGGGCCACTAAAATATTATAAATGTAAACAATGTGGGACTAAAATCGAGGCAGAACAGAAAAAAAATAAAGGAGGGAAGTAAATGGAAGCTGGTGAAATTTTTGCCATAGCAATGGCTGGACTGGCGGTGGTAGCCTTGATGATTTTAGGATATGTTATAAGAGAATCAAAAAAGAGGGAACGGGAATTAGAAAAGTGACGCACTGATAGGAATTTAAAGGAATAAAAAGAGTTTGAGAGTAAGGGCATTTCTTGAAAATGCCCTTTTTAATTTATGTCTTTCTGTCCATTTGCCGGACATAATTAACTATGCTATCCTAAAATTAGTACAAAATACGCCATGGTATAAATATTACTAATCTAGGTGATTTTATTTCTTAATTGATTTTTATCATTGATTTGTTATAATCTCTTAGCATCTTGAAAAAGAGGAGGTAAAATGGTAATAGGAATTTTATATCGAGAAGAATTAAAGGAATATGATTTTGGGGAAGGACATCCTTTTCGGGGGGATAGATATGAGATATTTCCAAAATTTTTGAGAGAAAATTTGCCGGAGGATGATAATTATCGGATTTTGAAAGCAGAATGGGCGACTGAAGAAGATCTGGCTTTAATCTGTACCAAAGAATATATCGATTTTACCGAAAATGAATTTTTGAAATCGGCTAAAAGTTATTACAAAGCCATTCGGTTGGGATTGACTCTTCCGTTTACAACTCATAGATTTTTTAGTGTTGGAGATAATTTTGTGGGTGAAAATCATGGCAATCTTCCCCGAGCAGCCAGATTGATTGTTGGCCAGATGAAGCAGGCAGTGGATTTAATTCAGACTAATAAATTTAAAAAAGCAGTCTCAATTGGGGGAGGAATGCATCATGCCTCTGAAGATTATGGTGATGGATTTTGTATTTACAATGATGTTGCCTTCGGAGCTAAATATTTGATCGAAAAATATGATTTAGAAAGAATTCTGATTTTAGATACCGATGCCCATGCTGGAAATGGTGTCCAATCTGGGAAAGTTGCTTCTGGAACTTGCGGCTATTTCTATGAAGACCCTAAAGTTTTGTTTATCGATATTCATCAAGATCCGAGAACTTTATATCCTGGCAAAGGCTTTGTTGAAGAAATTGGGGAAGGCAAAGGTAAAGGATTTACTGTAAATTGTCCTTTATGGCCTGAAACAGGTTGGGATTCTTATCAATATATTTTTGAGGAAGTGATTTTTCCTCTAACTGAGGAATTTCAACCTCAAATGATTTTGAGGAATGGAGGAACCGATCCCTATTGGAATGATACTTTAACTCAATTGGGATTGACCATTGCTGATTTCCGAAAAATTGGGGAAAATGTTAGAGAAATGGCTAAAATTTGTGGTGGCAAAGAAATCGACATGATCGGCTCTGGCTATAAGAAAGAAGCAATTGGTCCTGGCTGGCTATCCCTAATTTGCGGCTTAGCGGGCAGTAAAATCAAAATAGATGAACCAGAACCTGTTCCCAAGCGATATCTGAAAGATCCTTGCTACCAAGATACTAAAGATATGGTCAAAGAATTAAAAAGAAATCTAAAAGATTATTGGAGGTGTATGGCTGAATAATTTTTTAGAGCTGGATCAAATGATCCAGCTTTTTTATTGACTTAAAATAAATTTTATGATATTTTGAAATATGATGGGACTTCAAACAAAAATGTGGTTATTGGTAGTGCTGATGTTCGGGATTCTCTATGGAGTGATTACCGGGATTGGCACTTGGATGGGAGCAGGAAGCGCCAGTACCTATATTATTCTGGCAGTTTTGTTTATGGGATTTCAGTATTTAGTTGGACCTTCAATGGTTTCAAAGATAATGAGAGTGAAATATGTTTCTGAAAAAGAGGAACCAGAGCTTCATCAAATGATAGAAGAGTTAACTGAAAAAGCTAAAATTCCCAAACCAAAAGTAGGAGTCTCTCAACTCTCAATCCCCAATGCCTTTGCTTTTGGCAGAAGTTTAAAAGACGGGAGAGTTTGTGTTACTCAAGGCATTCAACAGATTTTAACTAAAGATGAGTTAAAAGGAGTTTTAGGTCATGAGATTTCCCATTTAAAGCACCGGGATATGATGATTATCACTGTGCTTTCGGTTATTCCCCTGATTATGTATTGGATTGCCTTTAGTATGATGTGGGGCGGTTTTGGGGGAAGAAGACAGGGAGGTTATGCAGTCTTAATTGGTTTAGGAGCTATGGTTTTGTATTTTTTGACTAATCTCTTAGTTTTATATGGTTCTCGAATTAGAGAATATTATGCTGATGAAAGAAGCGTCAAACTTGGAAACCCTCCCCAACATTTAGCTTCTGCTTTGTACAAATTAGTTTACAGCTCAGCTCGGGTAAGAAGAGACCCTCGGGTTCAAGAAGAAATGAAAAGAGTGGAAGGAGTGAAAGCCTTTTTCTTGAACGATGTCTCTCGAGCTGAGAATGAAATTAGGGAACTTCAAGCAGTGGACCGAGATCTTTCCGGAACCATTGACCAGAATGAGCTTTTAGCTCTGAGATCTAAAACACCGAAACTAAGTACTGCTGAAAAAATGATGGAAATTTTCACCACCCATCCCAACATGCTCAAGCGAATCAAGCGGCTAAGCACTCTGGTCTAAATTTCCAAAAAGCAGAGCTAATTAAAGGAGGCTGAATCAAGCCTCCTTTTAATTTGATTTTCTATTTAAAATATTATATCCTATTAGTAGCTAAAATCTGGAAAGGAGGACTTAAAAACTAAAAATGGAAGAGTTTTCATTAGCCAGTTGCGAAGAATTAATGAAGGTACTTTTTGGAAGAAAGTATCTACCCGAGGAAGGCAAACCCTATTGTCGCCGAGAGCCGATAAATGGTAAAGCATTGCCGGATCAACTCAGTGAGATTTTAGGAACTTTTCTAAGCTCTCGCAACCAAAAAATCTTAATTCGCTGTTTCGAATTCAAAAATGGGCAAAAATTAACTTTTGACGAAATTGGTCAAGAATTTGATCTCAGTGGAGAAAGTATCCGCCAAATAAGTTGACTAGCTCTATTTAATTTAATAGGACTGAATTTATTCCACCCTTCTGACATACTCACCGGTTTCGGTATTCACCTCGATTACATCTCCAGTCTCAACAAATAAGGGAACGTTAATAGTAGCGCCGGTTTCCAGAGTTACAGGTTTTGTGCCAACTTGGGCTCTTTCACCCTTTACTCCTGGTGGGGCTTCAATAACTTTTAACTGAACCTTAATTGGCAAAACAACATTGACAATTTTTTCCTGAAATTTAATTCCGGTTAGGATTTGATTTGGTTTAAGAAATTTGGCACCTGAACCAATCTGCTCTTCGGTTAACTCAAATCGCTTGGCTGGATTTTGAGTTTCGCAAAAGCCAAATTTTTCCCGGTGGGAAAAAAGGAATTTTACCTCAATTTTCCCTATTTCAGCTTCTTCAAAAGTATCTGACTGATGGAAAGTTTTTTCTAAAATCTTTCCGGTAATTAAATTTCTGATTTTCGTTCTAGCCACCACCATATCCTGAGCCTTATATATTTGCTGAAATTCCAAAACCTCGTAGGGTTGACCCTCTAAAATAAATTTTACTCCCTTGCGAAGGTCAAAATAGGATAACATAATTGAAAATCTATTTAAGTATTGTTCCGATAAAATCGGAGTGGCCTCTTAAAAATTCTTCCGAGCCCATTTCCTTTTTTCCTTCCAGTTGTAATTTCTCCACAATTAGGAATCCTTTCCCAGTTTGAACGCAAAGTTCATTTTGAGGGGCAACTAAGGTTTTGCCAATTGGATAGGTTTTTGTGTCAATTGCTTTTAAAATTCTACTTTTTAAAATTTTTATCCTTTTTCCTTCCCAAATAGTGTAGCTCTCTGGCCAAGGGTCAAAAGCTCTAATTTGCCTTTCAATTTCTTCAGCCGATTTTTTCCAATCAATTCTTCCATCTTCTTTTTTTAAAATTTTTGTATAGGTTGCCGTGGATTCATCTTGCGGTTGAGGTTTAATTTCCCCTTTAATCAACTTCGGAATCGTTTTTATAAGGAGCTTAGCTCCTAAATTTGCTAAATCTTTTAATAATTCTCCATAAGTAATTTTCGAATTTCGAATTTCGAATTTCGAATTTGATATTATCGGCCCATGGTCCATTTTTTCATCCATCAACATTATTGTCACCCCAGTTTCTTTATCTCCATTTAAAATTGTGTATTGAATAGGAGAAGCCCCTCGATATTTTGGAAGTAAAGAAGGATGAACATTCAAACAACCGAATTTTGGAATTTCTAAAATTTCTTTTGGCAAAATCTGACCATAAGCAGCCACCACGATGAGATCGGGTTTGAGATTTGAGATTTCAGATTTAAGATTTAAGATTTTTTCTGGCTGAGCTACTGGAATTTCGTATTTTTGAGCTATAACCTTGACGGGTGGGGGAGTGATAATCTGTTCTCTGCCAACTGGTTTATCAGGCGCAGTCACAACTAAAATCGGCCTATATTCGCCTCTAATAATTTCTTCTAAAATAATCGCCCCAAATTCCGGGGTTCCCATAAAAATAATTTTCATAAATTTGAAATTACTTAATTATTCGCCATTCAATGTCTTCTTCTTTTCCGGCAAATTCTAGCCAATTGCCAACCTCATCAATGACATACCATTTTCTCTTGGTTTCTGACCAGACCATGGGATTGCCTTGATAATATGGTTTTTTGACAATCTCTTTTGGTTTTAACCTATCCAATTCTAACCATTTTTTAAAAACGGTTTCAATGGCGTAATCCAAATTTCGAGATTTAGCCCATTCAGCTACCTTATCAATTGCTCCGATTGCCTTCTTTAAAGAACCAGCTAACTCCAAGAGTTGTTTTGCCGCCCTGACATGTCTTGAATAAATTATCTTTTTTTTCTTGGCACTCTCTTTTATCTCTTTTAAGGTTAAACCTTTAGTATAAAAATAATGATTAACTATTCTTTGAATGTCATTGGCCAATTTCAAGGGCAATTCCAATTGTCCAATTTTCCTTGTTTTTTTCCTCTTTTTTGTCATTTTAATGGAACGAGACTACAACCCGCCCGCCGCCCTCCCAGCCTTCGGCTGGGCCCCACACTTCTCGTTCTATTACCGAAGTTGAATTAAAATTTTTTGGTAAAATTCTTTTACTTTTTCAAATTCTTTTGCACCTTTTTCTGTGATTTTATAAACTCTTCTTCTTTCTTTCATCCGGCTTTTAACAAAGCCGGTTTTTTCCAATCGATAAAGAACTCGATAGGGAGTAATCTTTCCTGGCTTGAATCCAAATTCCTTTTCAATTAATTTTGGAATCTCCCAGGCATAAATTTCCCCTTTTTTTAAAAGGGAAAGAATATAAATCCATAAATTTTCTATTGTGTTTGATTTTAGGAGACGTTCAATGGGTAACATAAAAGTAAAGTTTTCCACAAATAGCCCTTGACAACCTATTTTACCGCCGTAAAATAGTAGAAGGGGGAGATATTTAAAGGTCTCGTGATAATCTTATTATAATTATACACTATGTCAAAAAAAATTAAAGTCGGAATAATCGGCGTTGGCAATTGTTTTGCCGGTCTGATTCAAGGAATTGAATATTACAAAAGGAATAAAAACCGAAAAATAATTGGCTTAATGCATAAAAAAATCGGTCTCTATAATTTCGACGACATTGAATTTAGTTCAGCTTTTGATGTCGGAGAAAATAAAGTAGGGGAGAGATTAGATAAGGCAGTTTATGCTAACCCAAATCTCGTCAACTGGCTGAAATTACCAAAAATGAACACAGTTGTTAAGGAAGCCCCAATCTTAGACGGAATTGGGATTTATGTTGCAAATAAAATAAATCCGATAAAAAATCCTGCTCCAATAGAAAAATTAGAAAAGGAAATTGAAAAAGAAATTAAAAGGACGAAAACCGAAGTTTTAGTTAACTATTTGCCGGTTGGAAGCCAAAAAGCAACCGAATTCTGGGCGAATATGGCTCTCAAAACAAAATCTGCCTTTATCAACTGCATTCCGGCTTTCATCGCTTCAAATAAAAAATGGGCAAAAAAATTTGAAAAAGAAAAAATTCCAGTTATTGGCGATGACATCAAAGGAGTAATCGGAGCAACAATTGTCCATCGAGTTTTAGCCAAACTTTGCTCAGATAGGGGAGCGACAATTGATAGAACCTATCAAATCAACGTCGGCGGGAACACAGATTTTTTAAATATGAAGGAGCAAGAAAGACTTGAAAGTAAAAAAATCAGCAAAACTCAGGCAGTAACCAGCCAATTGGATGACAAAATAAATCCGGAAAATATCTATATTGGTCCAAGCGATTTTATTCCTTTTCTGGGCAACACTAAATTAGCTTTCATCAGATTAGCAGGGAGAATGTTTGCCAATATTCCTTATTCCATTGAATTGCGTTTAGAAGTGGATGACAAAGCTAATAGCGGCGGAATCGCCATCGATGCCATCAGATTAGCCAAATTGGCTTTAGATAAAAAATCCGCCGGACCTTTAATTTCCGCCTCAGCTTATTTAATGAAAAGACCACCGATTCAATTTTCAGACGAAAAAGCCCGAAAAATGGTGGAAGAGTTTATTATTGATATTTCTCAACGGTAAATCGATAAATAAAAATTTTGCTTTTCTGGTTAATGCCGCCTTTTTGGCAGGCAATAGAGATTTGTTTTTCTACCGTATCTACTTCATCTAAATCGGGGAGTAAAAGCCCGGTTTTGTAAGGAATTACGCCGTCAAAAACCACGTTTTCCTGGTCAGGATAAGCAAAAGGCCCGGTTTTTACAATTATACCAAACTTTTTAGGGTCCAACTCCTTAATATCCTTAACCGGCTCGGGATAGCTCAAAATATAAACGGTGTAAGAAAGATAAGAAAGCTCCTCTTTTTTAATCGGCCCAAAACGATAATCTTCGCTAGCTGCTGCGATAGCATTGCGAATAAGTTCTTGGGCAATATTTATCCGCGTTGGTAGATAAGTCCCGATACAGCCGCGGAGTTCACCGTCCTTTTCAATCGTCACAAAAGTGCCGGCCCTCTTATTTAAAAATTCCTCGGGTAAATCAGGGAAGGGTGTAATGACTTTTCCTTCCCTAATATAATTTTCCACCGTCAGTTTGGCCAAGGAAACTAAAGGATTCATAATTAATTCTATTTAAAAATTCTCTTTTTGATTTTAGTTATTTTAGCAGAGTCTTCTAATAATTGACCTTTGTGTAATTTAATTAAAAGAGGAATGACGCCGCAGTCTCTGCACTTTCCCCAGCCGCATTTCCCTTTATTTTCCTTTGATAACATCCTACAAAGAGCAATCTCCCTCTCAAAAACCTCCTTTTTAATAACATTTTTCTTTAACCCCATTTTACAAGTCAATTTATTTTTCTTTTTCATATTTTTTTATTTCATTAAAAATTATATTCCCAATAGGGTTGCCATTTGAATGGGGCTTTGATTACGTCTTTAAATGTCTTGCCAGCCAGTAAGACCTCTAAGCTCCATTGGGTGGCTCGATAAACAATATCAAAATCAATATCCTTTAACTTATTTGGCAAATCTTTAGCCTGAGATATTCCCAACCCCGACAACTCCGCATCTTTGTCCCGAAGCAATTCCTCTTTCATTATCTATTGAAGTCGCATGCGTCGCGAAATATATTCTCACAATATTTTTTGTCTATTTAATTTTTGCTCAATCGCAAATAATTTTTCCCATGAAAATTTTGTATCCTCAAGTGTGATAGTTTCTAAAGTAAGATAACCTTTATATTGAATTTTACGAAGAAATTTTAAAAATTTTATTAAATCCAATTCTCCCGCGCCTAAAGCTAAATGAGCTTTTCCTTTTAAATTTGCATCTTGAAGATGAATATCTAAAATTGAGTCTCTATATTTCTTCAAAAATTCAGAAATCTTATTTAAGCCGTCCCCATTTTGAAAAGCATGACCTATATCTAAACTAAAGTTAAGCCAAGAAATCTGTTTTTTTAAATCAATCAAATCCAGAAGGAAAGTCGGGTAATGAATTTGGACTCCTCTTTCTTCTGCTGGAAGATTTTCGATTGTGAAAGGAATTTTTCCTTTATAACATTTTTTAATTTTTCTAAAATGTTGAGTCAATAGTTTTGGTGCTACTTCTTGAGAAGTAAACTTAAGTTTGGTGCCACAATGAAAAGTAACCAATTTTGCTTCAAGCATTTCAGAAATTTTTAATGTCTGGAGATATAATTTGACTGTAATTTCTCTAATTTCTTTATGTGGGGAAATTAGGCTTAAGTGAGTAAAGGGTCCATGAACAAGTATTTCATATTTTTTAAGTAATGATTTTAAAAATTTTAATTCTGGTTCAGCTATGTTTTCTTCAATCCAAACCTCGACATGGTTAACATTTAATAAAGAATTAATGAAATTAACTTGCCTTTTCCAATCATTTTTATCTTTAGAAATAATATTTAGAAAAACTCCTTTGCTGTAATTTTTTGAATACATGATTTTAAATTAAACTCACTCCAAATTTTTCTAAAAGTTGATTTGTATAATTCTCCTTTTTATAATCTAATTTCTTTTTCCAGCCAAGGGGCGGTATTTTTCGTAATCTTCCTCGAATAAATATCGACCTTGCAGATATAAATTGAAATTATATTTTCGCCAGTAAACTTCATTATATCCCGTCGTAATCAATTTTAATTTTAGATTCTTTAGTCTTTCTCGCATCTCATTTTTAATTTCCTCAAAATTGTCTTGCTTCGACGTTAAAAACTCTATCTCAATAAACTTTCCCAATCCTTTTACGTCGTCGAAGGAATATTCGAATTTGCCGTCGGTATATCTTCTACGAATTTTATCTATTACCATAGAATCTATCAGGTTGTTTTTCCTTCTCAATTCTTCTATGCTCGGAATAGTAATTTTTTTAAGATTTAATGTTTTACAAATTTGATTAATGGTATCCGGCGAATTTTGTGCCAACGGAAGAGGAAATGAAAATTCGCTACACTCCTCGTGCCGGCTTAATCCATTTTGATTTTGAAAGGCGGCCAAATTAAATTTAACATCTAATTTTTTATTGTCCCGGATTCTTATAAAAACGCCTTTCTTGTATAAATCTCCGTCTTTTGTATCCAAATATACATCAACCACTCTTCTTGTGTCTATAAATTTCAGGGTTTCAAGAAATTTCTTAATTTGGTCTTCGTCGAGGATTTGAAATTTTAGTTCTACTTCAATGTTTTTTTTCATAAGATTGGTTTTGCTTTAATTTCCCTAATTCTTGGCATTTTAAAAATATTTTCTCAAAAATTCTCCTGGATTTATTATTTCAAAAGGAAGTTTTATTTTCTTTAATTTTTCATTTTCCAAAAAGTGTCTTCTATCAAGGGTTATGAGCGCTTTAGGTCTGCTTAAAATTGCTCCCACTAGAATTGGAATATCTTTGTCTGGAACCAGCCCTCTGAATTTTGCTACTTCTTCAAGAGTTATAAATTTTAGTGATTGAATTTTTGGTTTTATCTCTAATAAATTCTGATAATGCCGATTAAGATAAATGGGGCCGAGTTTTTTAACGATATTCTGCTCTGCCTCCAGAAGTGCCTGATTTATAGTGATAATTTCTACTTTACCTATTTTAGCCAACTCTAATATAAAACCAGATCCACCTCTCGGGGATCTAGCTCCAGCAAAAAAGATATTAGCATCTAAAAATACTTTCACAAAATTAAAGGGGTTCTAATAGTTTTTCAAGACGGTTTCTTGTTTTTTTATCTAATCTATCTTCTTTTAAAAATTCTTTAATCCTTTTTTTAGAATAAATCTCCGTACCAAAAATCCTCTCTGGCAAATATCTAAAAATCTCCTCATAAAGAGAGGCCTGCTTCTTTAAAATCTCATATTTTGTTTTAGGTAAAGTAACAGTTTTCATACTCCAAGTTTATCTTTTCTAATAAAATTTGTCAAATTTCCCTAATTTTTAGCATATTATTTCAATATTTCTTTTATTCTTTCGGCTTCTTTTGAGACGATTTTGCCATCGTATTCGCCGGCGTGAGCCGACGCGCCTTTGTAAATCGGCCTTTTTTGGTCCAAATGTAAATTAAAAATTAAATTTTCGTTTTCTATCTTTACATAGAGATGAAACCTTGGATATCCTCTGGGCGGTCTAGCAAAAATTAGCTCTGATTTCTCCTTATTTTCTCTTATAAAATGATAACTAACCTTTCTCATTAAATTGTAAATATTTTCCCTAAAAGGTCCTTTTAATTCAAATTTCATGAGTTAAATTCTTTTAATTTCTAAATCTTTGACGGTTTTTATAGGTTTTTTAAAATCAGCGATGGCAATTGTTCTTTCACGAGTGTAAGCAGAGGAGGTGAAAATGGTTAAGCATCTATCATTAAACGCTGAGGCTTTAGCCGAAGCGTGAGAAGAAGCATTAGCTTCTGCGAACATCAATAGGGAAGCATTGGGGTCGTGAGAACGGATTAAAACTTTTTTGTTGAATCTCTCCATTATTTTAAAAAAATAATCCCTGCCAAATTGAGGCCGGCCAGTAAAAGGGTCAATGCCTAAATATTCTCCCGCTTCTTCAGAGAAATCTCCCCAGCAAATTTGAAACCATTGCTCACTACCTATTTTACCCCGTGCAAGGTAGAACCTTGCACAGTTTGGGAGGGCGCCATGGAGGGCGATAATATCTTTTGTTACGACAACTAAGGGAAATTTTTCAACAATCGAAGTATATTTTTTATAATCTTTTTTATCCAAGCTTTCCCAAAATTCAGCCGGAGAAAATTTTAAAATATGATGGCCTTCGTGATTTCCTTGTAAGAGATAAATTTGATTTGAATATTTAGTTTTTGTTTTTAATAAAAAATCTAAATTTTCTTTAGATTTTGGCCCTCGATCAACATAATCTCCGAGAAAAATAATTTTATTCCCTGGTTTTAGATAATCTTTGATAACTTTTTGGCTCGCCTCCAAATCCCCATGAGTATCCCCAACAAAAACAACCTTTCTTGCTTTTCTAATCTCAACTAACTTTCCCATTTAATCTATTAAAGTTGTTTAATCTGGCAGATTAAACATTATCTTAGTTTAAAATTGGCGACTAAATAGCCAACGCCGAAGGGTCCTTCGTAGGAAAGGATTTCTGGTTGCCAGTCTAGGCCCGAGGCTTCTAAAATTCCCAAAAGAAAGCAGAAAGACCTCAAGCCACATTCTCCAGCTTCGGGATATTTGTCGTCTAGCTTTAAAATATTGGCAATATCTTTTTTCTTTAACGCCTCAATTAAATCTTTATCAAATTTTGGGCCATCGGGATTAAAGCCATAGGGACCTTCTTCTTTTAAACAATGCGACAAATCTCCGCTGGCTATTAACGCCACCTTTTTAGAGTTTTTTACAGGGGTCAGACCCCTGTAAAACTTCTTTCCTTCTTCGAAATAAAATTGTGGAGGTTCTAACTCAATTAAATAAGTTTTTATCTCCCCTTTAAAATCTTTGGCTAAAAAGAATAGGGGGACATTAAAACCCCAGTCAGGATGGGGAGCAGAAATTATAATGGAATCTGGCTTTAACTCTTTTAATTTCTTACCCAAAAGCTCTAAACTTTCAATTGTTTTTTTGACTTGAAGGCGGTCCTCTTTAGAGCCAACCGAGGGCAAAATTATCGGTGGATGAGGAGAGATTGCAGCGAAAACAATTGGCATAAAATAATCAATAATTATTAATTAATAATTAAATCTAGGTCTTGGCCGCATTTTGGGCATTTGCCCGCTTTATCGTAGCGGTGAATGATATAATTTGTTCTGTCGATACATACAGTTTTGCATTTTGGGCAAAAAGTATCTTCCGATGGAAGCCCTGGAACATTGCCAGTATAGACATATTTTAAGCCAATTTCTTTTCCAATCTTCCAGGCTTTTTCTAAAACTTCAACAGGAGTATCTGGTAAATGCTGTAATTTCCAGGAAATTGCTCCACAAAATTGGGAAATATGCCAGGGAGTCTCAACACCTAAGGCTTCTTTAATAAATTTAGCAATATCCCTAAACATTTTTTCTGAATCGGAAAGGGTGGGAATAACTAAAGTAGTTACCTCAACCCAGATTTTTTTCTGCCTCATCCCAATTAGGGTATCTAAAACTGGTTGGAGTCGACCACCACAATTTTCTCGGTAAAATTCCTCAGTGAATCCTTTTAAATCAACATTAGCCGCGTCCAAATAAGGTGCGACCAAATTCAAGGCCTCTTTTGATAAAAAACCATTAGTCACCCAATTATTTTTTAAACCAGCTTTTTTAGCCAATTTCATAGTATCTAAGGCATATTCACTAAAGATTCCCGGTTCAGTATAGGTGTATGAAATACTCGGCAATTTATTTTTAATTGTCAATTTAACAATTTCTTCTGGTGGCAAATCATCGCCCAAAACTGGCTTATTTGGTTTTGGCGCCTGAGAGATATCCCAATTTTGGCAGTTAAGGCAGCGGAAATTACAACCAACAGTGGCGATTGAGAGAGAATGACTCCCTGGCAAAAAATGGAAAAAAGGCTTCTTCTCAATCGGGTCAATATAGCAGGCAATGGCTTTTCCGTAATTTAAGGCATACAATTTTCCATCGATATTTTCTCTCACCCCACAAATTCCTCTTTTACCGGGCGCAATAACGCAATAATGAGCGCAATTTTGACACTGCACTTTTTTCTCCTTTAATTTTTTGTAAAGATAGGCTTCTTTCATTGTTAGATTACAATATCTCTTTAAACCAGATGGCTAATCCGACTAAGCTACTTATTAAAAATATCGAGATAAGACACCAAAGAAAAGTACCTGAGACATCGTGTTGGGCAAGCTGCCAGAATTCATCAGTTTGGTAACGAAGACTGACAATCCCATATACTCCCCCTTTTAGGAGGATTCCGATTAAAATGGGGGCAAAAATCCAATCTAATTTTTGAAAACCATTTCTGATTATTAGCCATAAGATAATTGTTACCGGAATATAGACAAACATTATAGGCGCACCGATAGCAAACCATTTATCAATAATACTTCCTGCCCCTGAGATATCCCTTCCAACCAGTAATAAAAGCTCATTAGCCAAAAAATGGCTTATTTTACGAAGGGCCGTCTCTCCAACAAAACCAAAGATCATCAAGAAACAGCCCAAAAATTTTATCCTATGATCCTTTAAAAAAATAAATTTTTTACTTATTTTTTCAAAAAAATTATTCATATTTATTACCGAAGTGGCTACGAAATACGAAAAAAGTACGAATATACGAAAGACTTATTTAATTATACCTAAATTTATGGTAAAATTCAACTAGAATAAATTTTCGTATATTCGTAAGGAATTCGTATTTCGTAGCCATATGAGACACCGAATTTTTATTGCGATAAATTTGCCAGAAGATATAAAAAAGGAGCTAAGCTCCTTTCAGTCCAAGTGGCCAGAATTGCCTTGTCGTTGGACAAAAAAAGAGAATTTACATATCACCTTAATGTTTTTGGGTTATCTTTCAGATGAGGAACTTTTGGAGGTTATTAATATCACAAAAGAAGTGGCCTCAAGAAATCAGTCTTTTTCTATAAATTTAATTAAGATTTGTTATGGCCCGCCAAAGAAAATGCCACCTCGAATGGTCTGGGCAGAAGGAGAGAAATCTGAAGAATTAGGAAAGTTACAAAAGGATTTGGAAAATTCACTTTTATCATCTTCATTCAAGGGATTACCCGAACCCGAAGCCAGGCCCTACACTCCTCATATTACTTTAGGAAGAATTAGAGCCTGGGAATTTAGGCAGATTGAACCTGAGGAAAGACCAATTGTCGATGAAGATGTTTCTTTGAGTTTTGAAGTAAATTCAATTGAAGTGATGGAGAGCCAATTAAAAAGAGAAGGCTCAGAATACACCATCTTAGAATCTTATCCATTAAAAGAAAATGTTTAACACCCGGTGATGAACATTATGAATATCCATTTTATTGGCATTGGCGGGATTGGGGTTTCGGCTTTAGCTAGATATTACCTTGAAAAAGGCTGCCGAGTCAGTGGCTCAGATTTGGTTTCCTCAGAAATTACCGAAGCCCTAAAGAAAAAAGGAGCTAAGCTCCTTATTGGTAAACACAAAGCCAAAAATCTCCCCAGGAGTCCGGGGCTCGTGATTTATAG
>Ga0210051_1002504_pt1 | contig 18478 bp, 15 predicted proteins | sample CryGey092014_all_FD_185464 | JGI IMG/M metagenome (GOLD analysis project Ga0210051, IMG submission 185464) | Groundwater microbial communities from aquifer - Crystal Geyser CG23_combo_of_CG06-09_8/20/14_all (SPAdes) (version 2) | ecosystem: Environmental > Aquatic > Deep subsurface > Groundwater... | reverse complement strand
AACACTGGCGACTGGTTTTACGACACCCTAAACAGAGACAACCTTACCATTGGCGTGTCAAAGCGAAATTCTGGGTTAGTGTGTCTTTTCAACGGACTCATAGATGATGTGCGCATATACAACAGGGTGTTGAGCGCGACGGAGATACAATATCAATACAACCAAGCCAAGCCGATTGCCTGGTGGAAAATGGACGAGGGCGCCGACACCGCCACCACCTGCAACGCCACTATTAGCAGTGTGTATGACTACTCTGGCCAAGGCAACACAGGCACCCTACATAACGCCAATGCCACTCCCGCAACCTCCTCTATGTGGTCCGACGGCAAATACGGCTGCGCCTTAACCTTTGACGGGGTGGATGATTATGTGGGAGTGAGCAATTCTATCGCAATGGCAACAGGCACTCTGGCCTTTTGGGCTAAGCCCGACACCACCACGCAAAAGTTGATAGAGCTTTCAGCTAGCGATTATGTGTCTTTGGCAAGCGGAGTGGTTACGGTGGCTGGCTTTGGCGCAGAAGTAGTATATGTTGATGGTAGGCAAACAACTGTTTTTCCCGACACCAACTGGCATCATATTTCTATTGTTTCATCAGCCAGCACAACCGCCAACACTGTTAATTTAGGCAAAAACAGCGCCACTTATTACGCTGGCTTATTAGACGATGTCCGCATCTACAACTACGCCCGCGCAGCCAACCAAATCCGCGCCGATTACAACGCCGGAACGAGCCTGCGCTTAGGCCAATAAAAGAGCAGAAAAGGAGGGAATAGGAAGGAGCTTCGCTCCTTCCTAAACTCCGAAAGAGGAAGGAGCGAAGCTCCTTCCTGAATAAATATGTCAAAAAATCAAAAAATTATTTTTGCAAACGGTGGATATTATCACGCTTATAATCGTGGCGTTGATAAGAAAATAATCTTTCTTGATGAAGAGGATTTTTGGAAATTTTTTAATTGCCTGCGTGATTTAAATAATGAAACTTATTACGAAGAAAGATTGGGTGTGCTGGGAATTTCTAAAAACCTTATGCGACCGTTAAAATCTTCTGACTTCCAAGAGCTCGGCGATTTTATTCAGCAACAAGAAAAATTAGTGGAAGTAGTAAGTTATTCTTTGGGACCAAATCACTTCCACTTGGTGTTGAAGCAGTTAAAGGATAAAGGAGTTTCCAATTTTATGCACAGAGTTAGCACGAGCTATACAAATTATTTTAATAAGAAGTATGAACGCTCGGGAGTTCTTTTCCAAGGCGTTTTTAAGAAGATTCACATTGATAATGAAAGGTATCTTTTGTGGCTGATTGGCTATGTCAACGGTAATATAGAAATTCACGGATTGGGAAAAGCAAGCGACTACCCTTGGTCAAGCTACCAAGCGATTAGGAAGGAGCTTCGCTCCTTCCTGAAGCAAGAGGGGAGTGGTTTGTCTAAGTTGTCGGTGTTGAGCGGGTTGGACATTATTTTGTCGCAGTTTGGCAGTGTTGAGCAATTTGAGGAATTTGTTAAAATGGTTATTAGTGAGAGCCGCGCAAAAAAAGAAATGAAAAACTATTTGTTAGAAGAAGATTAAAAAGAGGAAGGAGCGAAGCTCCTTCATCCTTCATCTTGGGAGGTTGCAAAAAAAATCAATAGGGTTAAAATAAATAAAATAAAATAATAAATAAGAACCTGGCTTCGCCAGAACCTTGATTTCGGCAAGGTTAATTATATATTCCGAAAATAAAAAAATATGCTGCAAAAAATTTTAAGGTTTATTGTTTTCGCGACTATCTTTTTAATGCCTTTGTTTTGGCTGCCGTTTTCGGTGGAGGCGTTTGATTTTAACAAGGTCTATTTGTTGGCTACCTTGGTTTTAGTCGGGCTCCTGCTCTGGCTGGCCAAAATGGTTTTTTACGACAAAAAATTTACTATTAAATGGACTCTGCTTGACCCGTTTATTTTGGCCTTCGCAATTGTGTCAACCATCGGCGCTTTTACTGGCGTTGACAGATGGACAAGCTTGTTTGGTTTTTACGGCAAGTTTTGGCCGAGTATTTTGGGGCTTTGGGCCATGGTTGGTTTTTATTTTTTAGTTACCAACAACATCAAAAAAGCCGATTTAACCGCTTTAACAAAAGTTTTTACCTGGTCTTCGCTGTTGGTAGTTGTTAGCAGTTATCTGGCCATTTTTAATGTCTGGGCCAAAATTAGCGCTTTGCTGGGCGGCAAATTGCCGGCCATTATGTCATTGCGCACTTTTTCATTGGCGGGCGGCTCGCTGGAGGCCTTGGCGATGTTTTTGGCTTGCGTAAGCGTGGCCATCATCGTGTTTATTTCTTTGGCGCGTTCAACCAAAAAAGAAATTGTTTCTTATTTTGTTTTGTTTGGCGCCTTGGGCTTGTTGATTGTGGTTGATTTCACGCCAGCTTGGCTTACTATGTTGGCGGCTTTAATTTTATTTTTAGTGTTTTCGTTTTGGAAACGCATTTTCAAGACCGATGTTAATCGGCTCACCTTGGCCACTTTGTTTGCTATCATCGCGGTGGTGTTTATCTTTGTTAGCCCGGTGCGAGCTTTTTTGAATCAAACATTTTTCGCGGGCGGCTTGCCGCAAGAAGTGCTCTTGAACCAAAAAACCAGCTGGAGCTTGGCTAGCCAGGGCTTTGGCGAACACTGGCTTTTGGGAGCGGGTACAGGCAACTTTCATTATGTTTTCGCCAAGTTTAAGCCAGCTTTTTTGAACACCCAGTTTTGGCAACTGCGCTTTGACCGAGCGGGCAGTTATTGGGCCGAGCTCTTGACTGAAGGCGGGGCCTTGGGCGCTTTTTTCTATCTGGCTATGGCGGCGGCGATGTTTCTGCTGATTTCTTATTTCTTCATTGCCAGCGCCAAGTCCAAGCTGATGGGCAGCGGCGGCGACAAAGATAAAGACAAAGACAAAGGCCAAAATGTTGGGGTAATTCCTTTTGTGGTGATGGTTTTCGCTTTGTTAGTAGGCCAGGCATTTTACTACCAGACAACTGTTTTAGCTTTTTCGTTTTGGCTATTTTTGGCTTTAGGCGTGGTGGCCTGGGGCGAGGCCTTGCGCGAAAAGTCATTTTCTTTTCAGGAGTTTCCGGAAGCCGGCTTGGTGTTTAGCATTGTCTTTTGGCTGATTGCCGTGGCCATGGTTTTTGTTTGCTTTACTATGGGCAAGTATTATTTGGCTGATGTTTATTATCGCCAATATCTGGTGAGCCCGAATACCAATTTGGTTAAATTAGAAACCGCCACTCGCCTAGCCCCAGACAGAGCGGTTTATCATATTGCTTTAAGCCGCGCTTATTTGCAAAAGTTCACTGAAGAGGCCAGCAAGGCCCAGCCCGACAAGCAAGTAGCCGCCCAATTCATTAGCACAGCAGTGCAAGAAAGCAAAACAGCTGTGGCCAAAAGCCCTAATATGGTGGTGGCTTATGAAACAGCCGGGGTAGTTTATCGGGAGATTCAAGCGGTGGTAACCGGCAGTAAGGACTGGGCCGTGAAAAGCTTTCAAGATGTTTTGCGCTTGGAGCCGCTCAACCCGGCGGTTATAACCGAGCTGGGCAAGTTGGCGCTGGCTGACAAAAATGAGGAGCAGGCCAGAAGTTATTTTCAGCAGGCCATAGATATGAAGGCGGATTTCGTGGACGCGCATTTGCAGATGGCTTTCTTGGACGATCAATCTGGCAAAAAAGAGTTAGCTCAAAGCCGTTTGGAAAACTTGGTGCGAGTGAGTCCGTTTTCCGTGGACGCGCATTTTCAGTTGGGCCGTATTTATTATAACGAAGGCGAATACGATAAGGCGGCCGAGCAGTTTCAAACAGCCATTGCTTTGTTTCCTAACCATTCCAACTCGCTCTATTCGCTGGCCTTGGTTTATGAAAAACAAGGCGATTATGACAAGGCCTTGGAGCTGATGAAACGGGTAGGCGAGCTAAACATGGGCAATCAAGACATAGAAGACAAGATTGCCGCTTTGCAGGCGTCGTCGCATAACAAAACCGCCCCCGCCCCCACCGAATAGCCAACCCCCTAATATTGAGCGCTGTTGACATCTGATGTCAACAGCTTACAATGCTACTGTTATGAAAACAAAGAAAAATAATTCGCCAGAGAAAAACAAGGTTGCTAAGGTTGTTAAAACTGTTGTGCCTTCCCCGCGAAAAATAAAAATTCGCGTGGTGGGCTTGGGCGGCGGGGGAGCGGCTATTGTTTCGGAAATGGCCGCCATCTTGAAAGGTGTGAGCTTTATAGCCGCTGACACCGACATTAAAACATTTCGCCGTATCAGAAGAGATGTCAAACCATTTCATTTTGGCGAAAAAATAACCAATGGTTTTGGCACCGGGCTTAACCCGGACTTGGCGCAAAAAGCCGCCATTGAGGAGAAAGAAAAAATTGGACGGCTCTTCAAGGATTGCGACTTGGTAATTTTGGTTGGTTGTTTGGGCGGCGGGGTGGCCTCCGGAGCCGGGCCGGTGTTTGCTGAAGCGGCCAGCGAGCAAAAAGCCATTACCATTGGCATATTTACTTTGCCATTTTCTTTTGAAGGCGATAAAAAAATTCGTTTGGCCAAAAAAGCGGTCCTGTCTTTAACTGAAAAACTGTCGGGCGTGATTGCCGTGCCCAATGAGCGAATTTTTTTGTTAGTAGATAAAAAAACCGCTTTGAAAAAATCGTTTTCATTGGTTAACCAAACATTTGCTTTTTGGATTAACGATTTATTGCAGGTGATTGCCAAGCCCGGCCTGATTAACATTGACTTTGCGGACTTGAAAGCTATTTTAGAAAAACGCGGCAAAAGATTATTTTTTGGCCAAGCCGCGGCCCAAGGCCCGTTGAGGGCTGAAGAGGTGGCCAAAAATATTTTCCAAAGCCCGTTTTTTGACGGGCCGCCCAAAAATGTCAAGAAAATTTTATTTAATATTACGGGTGGCGCTGATTTGGGCATTAAAGAAGTAGAAACAGTGAGCAATGCTATTGCCAACCTCAACCCCAAGGCCAAAATAATTTTTGGCATCACTGATTCATCTTCATGCAAAGGCAAAATACGAATTATTCTTTTGGCGGTGAGCGATGACGAAAATAACGAAAACAACGAGGCGGGCGAGCGGGTAGCGGCCAAAACACAGACAGGAGCTGGCGCTGGTTCGGTGGAAAAACAGCCCAAAGCCAAAACAAAACGCAAAATTAAAACACAGCCAGGCGCCGCAGAGAGCGAAGAAAAAAAACCAATGGTTCGGCGAACAGCTATGGAAGTAAAGAAGGCCGACGAAGAAGAAAGAGACAGAGAATGGGCGCCCGAGGCCGAATGGGAAGTGCCAACTTTCTTGCGCAACAAACCCGAATAGAAGATATGTCAATATGTCGATATGTCGAGTTAGGTCTGCCCTAAGTAAACTTATGACGGAAGCAAGTAATGGAAACAGTGAAATAAAAGAAGTGAAAAAAGCGGTTTTGCCAATGGCTGGCTTAGGCAGCCGTTTTTATCCTATTAGCAAGGCGGTGGGCAAGGAGCTTTTGCCGTTGGTTGATTGCCCGATGATTAGTTACGCGGTGGAAGAGGCCAAGCAGGCCGGCATTGAAGAGGTTATTTTAGTGGCAAAAGAAAATAATAAAACCGTGGCTGAGTATTTCAAAAGCGACGCCAAATTAGAGCAATTTTTAGAAGACAGGATAGCCAAAGAACCCTTGGAAAATTTACAAAGGGCGCATCGCGGTTTGGAGCAAATAAGTTTTTCTTCGGTTGTTCAGCCCTGGCCCAAAGGCGACGGGGACGCGGTGTTGAAGGCCGAAAAAAAAGTAGGCAAAGAGCCGTTTGCCGTTGTTTTTTTTGACGATATTTTTGTGTCTAAAACGCCGGCCTTAACTCAACTGATCAATGTTTTTCAGACCTCGCAAAAAATAGTGGTTGGCCTGAAAAAAGCGTCGCCAGGAAAATTGCCTTTTTATGGCGTGGTTAAAGCGGAAAAAATCGCCAACAATTTATATAAAATTAAAGATGTGGTTGAAAAGCCCGCCATTGACCAGGCGCCTTCTGATTTGGCAGTTTGCGGGCGCTATATTTTGACTGATGAAATTTTTTCTTATCTTAAAAAAATACCGCCCACTGCCAAGGGCGAGATTATTTTGGCTGACGCTTTTAAGGCCATGCTGGCGGACGGCAAAATAATTTATGGTTGCGAGATTGAAGGCAATTGGTTAGAATGCGGCAATATGGCGGAGTGGCTAAAAAGCAATTTAACACTGTGCTTGAAACACCCTAAGTATGGGCCGTTGCTTAAAGAGTGGTTGAAGAAGATTAAATAATTTTCAATTTACGAATTTTCAATTTTCAAAGGGTTCGCTAAATTATCAAAGAATTTTTTGAAAATTAAATTATTTGATATTGAAAATTGATAATGAGATGGTTGCAAAACTATTCCTGCTACAATTTTATCTTTTCGGCTGCGTCATCGTCAGACTTCGCAAAATGCTTTTCGCCGTAGCTGGGCTACGGCCTCAAAACATTTTGCTCGTCTTCCTCGCCTCGCTCGAAAATCTAAAATTTCGCTACGAAATAGTTTTGCAACCATCTCAATTGATAATTGAAAATTAAAAAACCTATGCTTAACAAAATAAACAAAGATATTCTCAAACAAGTTTATTTACCCCGACCCTCCGAATCTCATAAATACGACTTCGGGCTTTTATTGGTGGTGGGCGGCGGCGATTTTTACACGGGCTCGCCAGCCTTGGCGGCTATGGCGGCGTTCAGGGCGGGCGTGGATATGACGCACATTTTGGCGCCCAAAAGAGCCGCCGATATTATTGCCGGCTTTTCGCCCAACTTGGCGGCCTATCCTTTCAAGGGAAAAATTTTCGGCAACGATGATTTGCCAACCTTGTTGGCCTTCACCGAATCGGCGCAAAGCGTGTCGGGCGAAAAAACCGCGGTGGTCTTGGGCGGGGGAATGGGGCGCTCGAGCGAAACTAAAAAAGCTATTTTGGCTTATTTGCAACAAACAAAAATAAAAGCTGTGATTGACGCTGATGGTATTCACGCGGTGAGCGAAAATCTTGACGCAATCCGTGGCCGCAATTTTATTTTTACGCCGCATAGTTACGAATTTTTGACGCTCACGGGTCGCGATATTCGCGAGGCCAAACTGGAAGAAAAAATAATAGTCGTGCAGGAAGAAGCCAAAAAGTTCGGCGGCATTATTATTTTGAAAGGAGCAACCGACATTATTTCTAATGGCTTTGAAACAGTCATTGACCAGGGCGGCTCGCCCTTTATGACGGTGGGTGGCACGGGCGACACCTTGGCGGGCATTGCCGGCTCATTGCTGGCGCAGGGTTGCGACCCATTTTTGGCGGCCCAAGCGGCCAGCTTTATTAACGGCAAAGCGGGAGAATTGGCCGCGACGAAATTCGGCCCAGCCATGCTGGCTACTGACTTGATAGAGGAAATAGCGAATGTGATAAAATAATAGAAATCAGATGTCAACAAGCTTGTTGACATCTGATTTCAACAGCGAAACCAAGGTTTTTTATGTTATACGACCTTATAATCATTGGCGGCGGGCCGGCTGGTATAACCGCTGGCATTTACGCGGCTCGCAAAAAATTAAACACTTTGCTGATTGCCAAGGATTTTTTTGGTCAGACAGCCAAAACAGGCGAAATTGATAATTGGCCGGGCAGCCCAAAAATTTCGGGCGGCGCTTTAATGCAAAATTTTGAAAAGCATCTAAAAAATTTCGCTCTTGGCATTAAAGAAAACCAAACCGTAATTTCAGTTAAGCAAGAAGCGGTTCAAGAAGGAGCTTCGCTCCTTCCTGCAGGAAGGAGCGAAGCTCCTTCCTCAGCTTCTTTCGTAGTTCGGATTGAGAGCGGGGAGAGCTTTGAGGCCAAGGCCTTGGTGGTTTGTTCGGGTGCCAGCCCTAAAAGATTGGGCGTGCCGGGCGAAGATAAATTTACAGGCAAAGGAGTTTCGTTTTGTTCTTTATGCGACGCGCCGTTTTTTCAGGGTAAAAATGTGGCGGTGGCGGGCGGGGGCAATTCGGCTTTGGAAGCGGCTTTGGATTTAGCCAAATACGCCGATAAAATTTATCTTTTGGAGGCGGGCGATTTTTTGCAAGGCGATCCTTTGTTGCAGGATTCGCTCAAGCAAACTGGCAAGGTGGAAATTCGCCTCAACCAAGAAATTAAAGAAATTCAAGGTAAGACCATGGTGGAAGGCGCGATGGTGTTTGATCGTTCTTCGCAAAAAACAGAAATTATAGCGGTGGCTGGCGTTTTTGTAGAAATCGGCTGGACAGCGCAAAGCGATTTTTTGGGCGATTTGCTATCAAAAAACGAGCGGGGCGAAATTATCGCCGACCCTGAAACCGGCCAAACTTCGCTGGAGGGCGTTTGGGCCGCCGGCGATTGCGTCAACGCCAAATACAAGCAAATCCTTTTGGCCTCGGCCAGCGGCGCCCGAGCCGCGTTGTCAGCCTATGAATACCTAAACAAATTAAAAGTGAAAAACGATGAAAATAATTTTAATAAAATCTCGGGAAATTTTAACTTCTAAAGGAACTCCTACTGTTGAAGTAGTTTTGGCCACGGCCAAAGGCCAGTTTGTCGCTTCAGTTCCGTCGGGCGTTTCTACTAGCGATTATGAAGCCGTGGAAATTCCAGCCAATGAGGTGGTTAAAAAAATAGCGGAGATTGAGCCACTGCTCAAGGCCTGCGAATTTTTCAGCCAAAAAGAGTTTGACTGTTTTTTAATCAAACAAGACGGCACCAAAAATAAATCGCGCTTGGGCGCTAATACCATATTGGCGTTGTCCATAGCTTTTGCCCGAGCCATGGCCTTGGAGAACAACCAACAACTTTTTGAGTATCTCGGACAAGAAGTTAAGGAAGGAGCGAAGCTCCTTCCTGCAAGAAGGAGCTTCGCTCCTTCCTCTCGAAATATCGAAATATCGACATATCATTTACCCCGTCCTTGCGTGCTGTTGTTTGAGGGGGGCAAGCACGGCCCAGCAGATGGCGGCTTAACTTTTCAGGAAATTATGTTGGCGCCAAGCGGCGGCTCTTTTCAAGAAATGCTGGACAAAGCCAAGAATGTTTTCGCGGACCTGCAAAGCCAGCTAAACTATCCTTTGGGCGTGGAGGGCGGTATGGTGGCGCCTCTCAAAGAAGAAGAAATTTTAGACCTGATTAGCCAACACACCACCGAGCCAATAGGCATAGATGCGGCGGCCTCGTCTTTTTTTAGCCAAGGGAAATATAATTTAGGCGGCCAAGAAATTTCCACGGGAAATCTTTTAGCTTTTTATCAAACGCTGAAAGAAAATTATAATATTTTATTTCTTGAAGACCCTTTCAGTCAAAATGATATTAGAGCTTGGAAAAAAGCTAAAGAAATTTTCGCGGTGGGCGATGACCTTTTAGCCACTAATATCAAGCGAATGAAAAAGGCCAAAAAATTTTGTTGGGGAGCGATTATTAAGCCCAATCAAATAGGCACTGTTTGGGAAACATTGCAAGCCGTTCAATTGGCTAAAAAATTCGGCTGGAAAATTATTGTTTCGCACCGAGCGGGCGAAACCAATGACAGTTTTATCGCTGATTTGGCCGTGGGCATTGGCGCTGATTTTATCAAAGCGGGCGGGCTAACCCAGCCAGTACGGCTGGCCAAATACAACCGCCTCATAGAAATTGAAAAACAGCTAAGTTAAAAGTTTGGCCGGGGTCAGACCCCAGCCAAATTAAAAATTAATTTTGTATGCACAAAATTGTATTACTAAGGCACGGGGAAAGCGTTTGGAACCGTGACAATATTTTCGCGGGCTGGGCGGATGTGGCCTTGTCGGAGAGGGGAGTGGAGCAGGCCAAAACAGCCGGGAGTGTTTTGCGAGAAAACGGCTTGGTGTTTGATTTGGCCTTTACTTCGGTTTTACAAAGGGCCACCGACACCTTGGAAATTGTTTTACAAGAAATGGGCTTGGCAGATGTAGTAATAGTAGAGAGTTCTGCTTGCCTCAACGAAAGGCATTATGGCATCTTGCAGGGCGTAAATAAAAAATCAGCGGTTGAAAAGTTTGGCGCCGAGCAGACGCAAGCATGGCGGCGCGGCTATAACGAGTGTCCGCCCGAGGGCGAGTCATTGGCTGATGTGGTGGGGCGAGTAGCGCCTTACTGGCAGGAAAAAATAGCGCCCGCGATTTTGGCTGGTAAAAAGGTTTTGATTGTGGCTCATGGCAACAGCTTGCGGGCCTTGGTAAAATTACTTGACCATCTATCTGATGAAGCAGTGGAAGGCCTCAACATTCCTACTGGCCTGCCGTTAGTTTACGAACTGGACAAAAATTTGCAGCCGTTAAAGCATTATTATTTAGCCAATGACATTGAAGTCGCCAAAGCCATCAAAGCAGTTGAAGCAGAGACCAAAACATAAACCCAAATATAAACCCGCTGTTTAATTTGTGCGATCGCACAAATTAAACAGCGGGTTGAACGAAGCTATTGCCAAGAGAAAAATCATTTGTTAAAATAAAAAAAATAATTCGAATTGAATATCTGAGGACAGACCTCCCTTAAACTGATTATTATATTTATTCAAGTTAGAGGAGGTCTGCCCTCGGATATTCAATTCGCCAAAAAAATGTCTAATTTTTTCAACTTGGAAAAGACGCAAAATTTAATCATCGGAGTTTTGCTGGTGGCCGTGGTTGTGCTGGCCTATTTGCAGTTTGCGCCCAACTCTGTCATACCCGGGCAAATGTCGCAAAAAGCGGCCGTGGACAACGCCATGGCTTTTATTAACGGAACCGTGTTAAAAACCAGCCCGGATAAAGCCGAATTAAGCGGCGAGCCAGTTAAGGAGGCCGGCCTTTATAAATTTATTGTTAAAGTAAGCACTCAAGAAGTGCCGCTTTATGTTTCTCAAGATGGCAATTTGTTGTTTATGCAACCGCCAGCCAACATTAAAGAAGAAAATACCAAGGCCCAGGCGGCCGCCAACGCTACTAGCACCCCTGGCGCCACTGCGCCGCCAACTGGAGAAACCACTGTCGGCGACTTTGTGGCCACTGCTGACGAAGTTTGTTTGGAAAACGGCAAGCCGACCGTCTACTTTTTTGGCTCCGAGAGTTGCCCGCATTGCAAATGGGAAAAACCGATTATAGAAAAAATCGCCCAAACTTTTAGCGGATTAATTTCCTTTCACGAAAATGTAGACAACAATAAAGATATGGATGTTTTTGGCAAATACAGCCAAGGCGGCATACCTACTTTGGTCTTGGGCTGCAAATATTTTCGCGAGGGCTCGGGCGAGCAAGCTGGCGAGGCGCAAGAATCCAAAGACCTTACTGCCTTGCTTTGCAAATTAACCAACGGCCAGCCAACTAATGTTTGCTCGGGCGTGGCTGACTTAATTAACCAAATCAAGTAATTATGATTAAAGTATACAGCACGCAATCTTGTCCTTATTGCGTTACCTTGAAAGAGTTTTTGAAAGCCAATAGCGTTATTTTTGAAGATGTTGATGTTTCTTTTGACCAAAAATTACAGCAAGAAATGATTGATAAGTCCGGGCAAATGGGCGTGCCGGTGGTGGATATAGACGGCCAGATTGTGGTGGGGTTTGACCGAGATAAAATAGCGCAACTTTTAGGGTTATGATAAAAATCGCCATCAATGGTTTTGGCCGCATTGGCGCGCTTACTGCCAAGAGGATGTTAGAGAAACATCCTTTTTTGCAATTGGCGGCGGTTAACGATTTGGCCAACGAAGAAAATCTTAAGCAATCGTTTGGCCAACAGCTGAACGCCAAGTTTTTCGCTGAAAAAGATCCCGCCAATTTGCCCTGGAAAGACCTTGGCATTGATCTTGTTTTGGAGTGTTCAGGATTTTTTACGGAAATAGACGGCGCCAAAAAACACTTGTTAGCGGGCGCTAAAAAAGTGATTATTTCAGCGCCTTCGGACTCGCCAGAAATACCTACTTATTTATTGGGTGTTAACGCGGAAAAATATAATCCAGCCCAAGATAATATGATTTCCATGGGCTCTTGCACTACCAACGCGGTGGCGCCGGTGGCGAAAATTTTAGATAAGCATTTCGGCGTTAAGGCCGGGTTTATCAACACAACGCATAGCTACACAAATTCGCAAAACAAACAATATCCCAACTGGCGCGCTGACCCAGCCAGCCAATTGAGTATCATTCCTTCAACTACCGGCGCGAGCAAAACCGTGGAAAAATGTTTGCCCCAACTCAAAGGCAAGCTCAATGGGCTTTCTTTGCGAGTGCCCACCGAAGATGTGTCAATCGTGGAATTTGTTTTTTTAGCCAAGAAAAAAGCCACCGCAGAGCAAGTCAATGAAGTTTTACAAAAAGCGGCCGAAGGAACCGAGTTCCTTCAACCACCGAAGGAACTTGGTTCCTTGCAGAGCCAAATTCTTAAATTTGAAAATAAAAAATTGATTTCCACGGATTTAAGAGGCAGCGAGTATTCATCAATAGTTGACGGGTCGCTTACCCAAGCATTCGGCAAGCTTATCAAAGTTTTAATTTGGTACGATAATGAAGCTGGGTATGCCGCGCGTCTGTCCGAGATGGCCGAGTTTGTCGCGACTCGCTGTTGACATCTGATGTCAACAGCGAAAATTAACTTGTGGAATTGTCCACAGGTTTTTTGTTTTAGTTGAAAGAATAAAAGGTTATAATGAGATGGTTGCAAAACTATTCCTGCTGCAATTTTATCTTTTCGGCTGCGTCATCGTCAGACTTCGCAAAATGCTTTTCGCCGTAGCTGGGCTACGGCCTCAAAACATTTTGCTCGTCTTCCTCGCCTCGCTCGAAAATCTAAAATTTCGCTACGAAATAGTTTTGCAACCATCTCAATGTAAAAATATGATTTTATCTTGGCAGAAAACTGAAGAGTTGTTGAAAAAATACCAAATTCCTTTGGTGGAAAGTTTGCTTATTGAAAATGCAGAGCAGGCGGTCGTATTTGCTGGCAAGGTTGGCTATCCAGTGGTTTTGAAATTAATTTCAAGCGATGTTTTGCATAAAGTTGACAAGGGCCTGGTGAAATTAAACCTGCAAAACGAACAACAACTCGGCGCCGCTTGGAAGGAGCTTCGCTCCTTCCTTCCTGGAAGGAGCGAAGCTCCTTCCTCTTCTTTCCAGGTTGTTATTCAGAAGCAGGCGGCGGGGGTGGAGCTTTTTATGGGTATGAAACGGGACAAAAGCTTTGGCCCGGTGGTTAGCTTTGGGTTGGGGGGTATATTTGTTGAGGTATTAAACGATATTGTTTTGGGCCTTTGCCCGCTTGATAAAAATCAGGCTAGAGAAATGATAAAAAAAATTAAGGGCTATAAAATTTTACAGGGCTATAGAGGGCAACCTAAAATAGATATTGAAAAATTAGCGGATATTTTGGCGGGGGTGTCGCGCTTGGCCATGGAAAATGAAAGCATCAAGGAGATTGATTTTAACCCTTTGTTCGCGGATGGTAATAATATTATAGTGGCCGATGCAAAAATTATTTAATCCTCAATCAGTGGCTCTTATAGGCGCGACTGACCGAGCTGGCTCGGTTGGTTTGGGTATTGCTGAAAATTTATGGCTGGGCAAAAAGCAAAGAAAGATATTTTTTGTTAATCCTAATAGCAAAAAGGTTCTGAAACAAAAAACCTATGCTTCTATTGCCGAGATAAAAGAAAAAATTGACTTGGCCATTATCGCTGTGCCCGCAAAATTTGTGAAGCAAGTTTCGTTGGAGTGCTGTTTAGCTGGCGCGGGCTGTTGCATTATTATTTCCTCGGGGTTTGCTGAAACCGGCCTGGCTGGTGAAACACTGCAAAAAGAAATTAGCGAAATTTTCGCGAAAAACAATATTCCATTAGTGGGGCCGAATTGCCTTGGCGTGATTAATCCTCATAAAAAGCTGAACGCTTCGTTCGCGCCAGACACGCCCCAGCCCGGAAAAATTGCTTTTTTAAGCCAGTCGGGCGCTTTGATTGATTCGGTGATTGACTACTCGTTGTTAGAAAATTTGGGCTTTTCTTTGATGGTATCTTATGGCAATGAGGCCGGGCTTGGCTTAAATGATTTTTTGGCTATGGCAGGCGAGGATAAAAATACCAAAGTTATCGCTGTTTATTTAGAAGAAATAAAAAACGGCCAGGACTTTATTAAAATTGCCTCGGAAATCGCTAAACAAAAACCAATTATTATTTTGAAGGGAGGCAAAACACCAGCAGGCAACAAAGCAGCCCAAAGCCACACCGCGGCCATGGCGGGCGAGGCTAAAATTTATTCGGCTGCTTTCCAAAAAGCTGGCATAATTGAAGTTGAAACAATAAGAGATTTGTTTTTAGCAGCCCAAAATCTTGGAAGGGCAGACCTTCCACAAATCGGGGAAGCTTGGGCGATTTTGACTAATGGGGGAGCAGTTGGGGTGATCACGGCTGATTGGTGCTCGCGGCTGGGCGTAAAATTAGCTGAAATAGCTTTACAAAATAATCCTTGGGATGTTTTGGGAGACGCCACCAGTGAAATTTATCAAACAGCTTTATTGGCTTTATTAAAACAGCCAGATATTTCAGGCGTTATTTTTTGCCAGACTTTGCAAACTATGACCGACCCGTGGCAAAACGCCAAAATAATTATTAAAACGCAAAAACAATATCCCCAAAAGCCCATCTTACCTTTGTTTTTGGGCGGGGTGAAAACTAAAAAAGCCGTTGATTTGTTAAAGCAAGCCGGGCTTGGTTGCTTCCAAGAACCCCGCGACGCGGTTATGATCGCCAGCTTGCTGTTGACATCAGATGTCAACAGCAGATAGCGTGTCATTCTGAGACAGCAAGCGAAGAATCTCCGAGATCCTTCGCTAACGCTCAGGATGACAGTTACAAAGTTTATGCAAAAAGGATTTACATTGTTAGAATTACTGGTGGTCATTGCCATCATTGGTATCTTGTCCAGCATTGTCTTGGTGTCCTATAACGGCTACGCCGACAAAGCCCGCCTAGCCAAGACATTGCAATGGGCCAGCAGTGTCAATCATTCCTTAGGCGACCGAGTCGTGGGCGTTTGGTCGTTTGATAACATCAATGGCGCCACGGTATATGATGACTCGGGCAATAACAACAACGGCGCCAACACGGGAGCCGTACAAGTTGATGGAGTCGTTGGAAAAGGGTTTGAATTTAATTCCACGGATGTGGTTTTCGTCAATAGTAGCGCCTCTTTGAACGATTATGATGGCTTAACTTTAAGCGCTTGGGCAAAACCAACAACAAGCGGCGGGTATAATGGCATTATGGATAAATACTATTATCCTAATTCTTGCGGAGTGAGACAATTCTTATTCGCTTATTTGGCCGACTAACCGAGCGTGTTTTTGGATGGGTTATAACAACGGGGCAAGTGCTGTTAGTTTATGCACGCTGACTAATTCAGTGGAAATAAATAAATGGAATTATATTTTGGCCACTTGGAGCAAATCAACGAATACAATGAAAGTTTATTTAAATGGGGTAGAAAAAGCGACTTATACAAATACTTTGAGCTGGACTACTAATACGAATTGCGGTTTGCAGATAGGAAGATATTCTACGGGTAGCAGTTATGTTTTTAATGGAGTGTTAGATGATCTAAGAATTTATAAAGAGGCCCTTACCCAAGCCCAAATCCAGCAACATTACGCTTACGGTCTGCCAACTCATCAAAACTTAGCCGCAAGATAATGTTTTAGGTCTGCCCTAAGACAACTAATTAACTAATTTATGGAAGAAAAAACAACAAAATATATTTTGTGGTTTAGCGAAATTAATAAAGACGATGGCGCTTTGGTGGGCGGCAAAAACGCTTCGTTGGGCGAGATGTATAATCAGCTCAACCAGCAAGGCGTGAGGGTGCCCAATGGCTTTGCTTTAACAGCCAGCGCTTATTGGTATTTTTTGAAGTTTAATCATTTGGACGAAAAATTGGCGAAAGTTTTTAGCCAATTTAACCGCCGCAGTTTAGTGAGCTTGGCCAAGACCGGCCAGGCGGCCCGGCGTTTGATTTTGCAGGCCAAACTGCCGCCTGATTTAGCCCAACAAATTAGAGAATATTACCGGGAGCTTTCGCAAAAAAGCGGCCGACCCAATATCACAGTGGCGGTGCGCTCTTCAGCCACGGCCGAAGACCTCAAGGGCGCGAGCTTCGCGGGCGCTATGGAAACATACTTAAATATCACTGGCGAGGCCAATCTTTTAACGGCTATACAAAAATGTATTTCTTCACTGTTCACCGACCGCTCCATTGCCTATCGGGAGGAAAAGGGTTTTGACCACTTGAAAATCGCTCTTTCGGCCGGGGTTTTGCAAATGGTCAGAAGCGACTTGGGTTCTTCGGGCGTGATGTTCACCTTAGACACGGAAACTGGTTTTCGCGATATTGTTTTAATCAATAGTATTTATGGGGTAGGGGAGATGATTGTTAAGGGTCATATTACCCCTGACGAATTTATTGTTTTCAAACCATGTCTCAAAGATGGCTTTCGTTCTATCGTGGTTAAAAATTTAGGCCAAAAAAAGCGCAAATATATTTTTCGTTCCACCGGCGGCCTCAAAGAAGCGCCAGTAACAATGAACGAGCAAAAAAAGTTTTCTCTTAACGATGATGATGTTTTAACCTTGGCTAAATGGGCGGTGAAAATTGAAGAGCATTATAATTTTCCGCAAGATATTGAATGGGCCAAAGACGGCAAAACCAACAAGCTTTTTATTTTGCAATCGCGGCCCGAAACCGTGGAAACAGAAAAAAATGATTTTATATTAAAAGAATTTGTGATACAAAACCCGCCCTCTCCTCTTTTGCAAGGCATTGCCATTGGGGGCAAAGTGGCCAGTGGTAAAGCCAGAGTGATTAAGACAGTTTCGCAATTGCCGCAGTTTGAACGAGGCGAAATTTTAATCACCAAAATGACCGACCCCGACTGGGTGCCAGCCATCCGCTTGGCGTCAGCCGTGATTACTGACGAGGGCTCTCGCGTCTGCCATGCGGCCATTGTTAGTCGGGAGCTGGGCATACCCTGCGTAGTGGCTACGGGCAAGGCTAGCAAAGTTTTGCGTAACGGCCAAATGCTCACAGTGGATTGTTCAAGCGGTTTGAAGGGCAATGTTTATCCAGGCAAGGTCTTGTTTGAAACAAAAGAATATAACTTAAAAGAGATATCATCTTTACCTGCCCGCAATGCTTCTATCATAGCTGATGCAGGCGGGCCAGTAAAAATTATGGTTAATATCGGCGAGCCCGGAGTGGCTTTCAAAACATCTTTTTTGCCGGTGGACGGAGTGGGGCTGGCCAGAGAGGAATTTATAATAGCTGAAAAAATTCGCGTTCACCCATTGGCGCTATATGATTACGAAAAGTTAAAGCGATCAATTCGAAATTCTTCCTCTGTCATTCTGAGCCAGCAGGCGAAGAATCCCGGCCAAGAGATCCTTCGCCCTGACGGGCTCAGGATGACATCCTCCATCAAAGCAAAAGTTCAAAAAATTATTAAAGAGATAGATAGAATAACGGTGGAACACCAAGACAAAAAAGAATTTTTTGTCAAAGAGCTGGCCGAGGGGGTGGGGCAGGTGGCCGCCGCCTTTTGGCCCAAGCCGGTTATTTTGCGATTTTCTGATTTTAAGACCAACGAATATCGCGCGTTAGTGGGAGGCGAGCTCTACGAACCGCTGGAAGAAAATCCCATGATTGGCTGGCGGGGGGCGTCGCGATATTATGACGAAAAATTCAAGCCGGCTTTTTTAATGGAATGCGAAGCCATCAAAAGAGTAAGAGATGTTTTTGGTTTGAAAAACTTAAAATTAATGATTCCGTTTTGCCGCACTGTTGAGGAGGGCAAAAAAGTGCTGGAAATTATGCGCCAAGCCGGGCTGGAGCGGGGGAGAGACGGCCTGGAAGTTTTCGTCATGTGCGAAATTCCCAGCAATGTGATAATGGCGGAACAATTTTTGGAGATATTTGACGGTATGAGCATTGGTAGCAATGATTTAACCCAACTAACTTTGGGTTTGGATCGAGATAATGGCGGGCTGGCTTATATTGGTAACGAAAACAACGAAGCAGTTAAAGAATTGCTTAAAAAAGTAATTAAGGTTTGTCGCGAAAAAGGTAAATACTGCGGCATTTGCGGCGACGCGCCATCTTCGTTTCCTGATTTCGCCAATTTTTTAATGGATTGCGGCATTGAATCAATTTCTTTATCGCCGGATGCTGTCATTAAGACCATTCTACAGTTAAGCAGGGAAAAGGGTCAGACCCCGCCCCTTTAAGGGCTGGGTCTGACCCTTTCTAATTCTATTAAGTTATGCAAAAAGGTTTTACTCTCTTGGAACTTCTGGTGGTTATTGCCATCATCGGTATTTTATCCAGCATAATTTTGGTGTCCTACAACGGCTACACCGACAAAGCCCGCCTAGCCCGAACCCTGCAAT
>Ga0210051_1002499_pt1 | contig 18501 bp, 10 predicted proteins | sample CryGey092014_all_FD_185464 | JGI IMG/M metagenome (GOLD analysis project Ga0210051, IMG submission 185464) | Groundwater microbial communities from aquifer - Crystal Geyser CG23_combo_of_CG06-09_8/20/14_all (SPAdes) (version 2) | ecosystem: Environmental > Aquatic > Deep subsurface > Groundwater... | reverse complement strand
GGCATTCAACCAACGGGTACGCTGCATATCGGAAATTATCTTGGGGCCATAAAACAATGGCTTTTGCTTCAAGAACAAAATGAATGCGTTTTTTGCATTGTCGATCTGCACGCCTTAACCGTTCCCTTTAATCCCAAAAATCTTCAGGACTCAATTTTGGAAAAAGCGATCGTCTATCTGGCCGCCGGCATCAACCCGGAAAAATCCATAATCTTTGTCCAGTCTCAGGTTAAAGAGCATTCGGAGCTTGCCTGGCTGTTGAATACCATCACTCCTTTAGGAGACCTCGCCAGAATGACTCAGTACAAAGAAAAATCGAAGAAATTCAAGGAAAATTTGAATGCCGGCCTTCTGGATTATCCCGTTCTGATGGCAGCCGACATTTTGCTTTATCAGACGGACTTGGTCCCCGTGGGCGAAGATCAAAAACAGCATGTGGAATTAACCAGAACCATTGCGAGAAAATTCAATCAGAAATTCGGAGACGTGTTTAAAATTCCCGAAGCAAGGATTCCCAAATCCGGGGCGAGAATAATGAGTTTGCAAAATCCCGCAAAAAAAATGTCAAAGACCGACTCTCGGGAAAGTTATATCGGGCTTTTTGACGAACCGGAAGAAATAAAGGAAAAAATCATGAAAGCCGTCACCGATACGGGAAAAATAATAAAATACGATCCGGAAAAGAAAGCGGGCATTTCCAATCTTTTAATGATTTACTCTCTGTTTTCGGGAAAAACGATAAAGGAGCTTGAAAAGAAATTCAAAGGAAAGGGATACTCGGAGTTCAAAAAATCTTTATCAGAACTGCTGATTGATTCTTTGGAATCGTTCCGCCGGAAAAAGAAAGAACTTCTCGCCAGAGAAGTTTATGTAAGAGAAATTTTGAACCAGGGTAGAAATCGAGCCCAAGTTATAGCCAATTCCACCATGCAAGAAGTCAGAAAGAAAATGGGCCTGATTTAACCAAGCACTTCGAGGTTTACATTTGTCTTTGAATCCCAGTCTATCTCTTTGTAACTGCGGAGTATTTTCTTGATATAGTTTTTTAAATTATTATATTCCCCCTCTGTTTTCGCTTCAAATTTTACCGTCAAATACGGACCATTCTGGGAATAGCGGATAACGAACATCGCATCCTTTAACTCAATTCTGACTCCGTCGCCCGCCCTTTCATCATCAATCACGTTTGCGGCCGGAAAATCTTTTTTTAACACCGGACTTATTTTTTTTATAAGCTCGGCTTTTTTTTCATCAGCGCAATATATTTTTATTTCCGGACTTGATATGTATTTGGGAAGAGAATCAATGGCAACCGAAAGCGGCAGATTATTTTTTGCCAGATAACTCAGCAAACGCAGGGTTGAATAGAGGCCGTCATCGTGATTGTAGAAATCGGCGGAGAAGAAGAAATGTCCCGATAATTCGCCGATGAAAGCCGCTTTGATTTCCTGGTTTTTTTTCTTCAAAACCGAATGGCCGACCCGCCACATAAATGGTTTGCCGCCGTATTTTACGATTGTTTCGTCAACAACTTTTGAACAAAGCATATTATACATTATTACGGCCCCGGGGTGGTCATTCAAAACATCGATTGCAAAAAGCGCCAACAAAACATCGTTCCAGACGATATTCCCTCTGTCGTCAACTATTCCGATCCTATCGCCGTCTGCATCATAGGAAAAACCGACATCCGCTTTTTCTTTCAGAACTCTTTCTCTCAGACGCTCGGCGACGGCGATACTTGTCGGGTCCGGCGTGCCCAAAGGGAAAGAGGAGTCTAATTTACAATTACTTTCGATCACTTCGCATCCTGCTCTTTTCAATAAATCCGGCGCAATCACCCCGGCCGTTGAGCAACTCGGGTCAACAACCACTTTGAATTTTTTCTCAAAGGGTAATTTTTCAAGCAAATCGGCGAAATATGCTTCGCGGATATCTTGTTTTGTAGCCTTGCCCGGAAAGGCGGCTTTTTCATAATCGTCATTTTCGACCATTCGCCTTAACTCTTGTATGCCGTCTTCGACCAGAGTTTCAGAAAAATCAACGGCGAATTTAAAACCATTATATTCAACCGGATTATGAGAAGCGGTGACATAAACCCCGCCCTTAGAATTTAAGCAATATTGCGACCAATAGAAAGTCCCGATAAGCTCCATGCCGATATCAATCGTATCAATCCCGGCCCAACTTAAACCGGAAATTACGGCTTTGCCGTATTGGGGACTGGTAGCTCTTGAATCACAACCGACAACCGCTTTTTTAATTCCTTTCCTTTTCAAAAAAGTACCGTAAGCCTTGCCGACATTTTCGACGATTTCCGGATTTAAATCTTTATCAACTATCCCCCGCAGGTCGTAACCGCGGAATATATACGGGTTGATTTTCATACAAATTCATTATATCATAATTATATTACTTCTTGACCAATTGGTCCCAACTTGCTATACTATTCTTGATTTAATACATGCAACGCTACGAATTGACATATTTAATATCGGACGAAATCCCGGAAGAAGAAGTGAAGTCTCTGCAGAATAAAGTCACCTCCTTAACTCAGGAAGAAGGAGGGATTTTGGATAAGGAAAACGTATTTTTAAGAAGGAAATTGGCCTATCCCATAAAAGGGCAAACCCAAGCTTATCTGACTGTTTCAGATTTTCAATTAAATCCCGAGAAATTGGCCGATTTCGAAAAAAAATTGAAAGAAACCGCTCAAATTCTCCGTTATTTAATCTTAATCAAAAAATCACCCAGGCCGATGAGAATCTCTTCCCGCGTCAGAAAACCAAAAGAAGTCACCGAGGAAAAAAAGGTTAAGCTAAAAGAAATTGAAAAAAAATTAGAAGAGATATTAGACGAAACTTAAAAGGTCGAATTAAACCCAGTAATACAACTTCCAGTGCGCTCTTCTATAGAAGAGCGCAAAAAAAGCTTTAGCTTCTGGAAGATGATATACTGGGTAAAAGAAATTGAGCAGAAATTAGAAGAAATTCTAAAGGATGGGGCTGAAGAGAACTAAATTCTCTTCGCCATCTTCATCTTCGTTCTTAATATAAAAACTCAGATGAATCTCAATAAAGTAGTTTTAATCGGCAGGCTCACCCGCGACCCCGAAACGCGGGCTCTTCCTTCGGGACAGTCTTTAACTTCTTTTGGGATGGCTACCGACCGTTTTTACACCGATAAAACCGGCCAGAAACAGCAGCAGACGGAATTCCACAATATTGTTTCTTTCGGAAGATTGGCGGAAATCGCTTCCCAGTATTTGACTAAAGGGTCTTTGGTCTTAATCGAAGGCCGACTGCAAACAAGAAGCTGGAAGGATTCTTCGGGAAATCAAAGGTCTCGAACTGAAATCATCACCGAAAGAATACAGCTGGGACCGAGATCGGCGGGGAAAACAGCTCCTTCAGAGGAAAAACCCACTGTCCCCACACAGGACAAAGTACCAACAGAAGAAATTCCAATAGTCGAAGAAGAGGAAGAAATCGATATAAGCAAAATCCCCTTTTGATTATCATCCCATATCGGAGAGGGGTCGGGAGAACCATCCGGTTCTTCCGTGTAGGAAAATATTAAAAACCGAGGGTTGTTAAGGAGCGGCGTTAGCGCGCTCGCCCGAAAGGCGACATTATAATACGCGCGTGCCGCGACCTGACTAAGTATTATCGATATGCCTTGTTATTTTTGCCAAAGAAATGCTTCTGAAATTGATTTCAAAGAAACGCAACTTTTGCGGAGATTTATTTCGGCGGCGGGAAAAATAAAACCAAAAAAAAGAACCGGAGTTTGTTCCAGTCATCAAAGAAAATTATCCCGAGCGATTAAAAGAGCCCGCTACTTAGCTCTGCTCTCACCGAGCTCCAAATAAACGGAGCGAAGGTAAAGAAGAGAACTAAGTTCTCTTCGCTATCCACCTCCAAATAGCAGAGCTTTGATCTTCTTCGTAATTTCCGGGTTTTGTCTCAGAAATTCTTTGCTTCCTTCGACTCCCTGCCCGAGTTTTATATCCTCAAATTGGAGCCATGAACCGGCTTTTTTTATTATTTCCAATTTGATTCCGGTATTCAAAATATCGCTTAGATAGGAAATACCCTCATTGTACAAGATATCAAATTCGGTGGTTTTAAAAGGAGCAGCAACTTTATTTTTTACTATTTTCGCCTTAATCCTGGAGCCGATAATTTCGTCTCTCTGTTTTATCTGGGCAATCCTTCTTAAATCTATCCTGACCGAAGCGTAAAATTTAAGAGCGAGCCCTCCGGAAGTGGTTTCAGGGTTACCGAACATTATTCCGATCTTCATTCTAAGTTGATTAAGAAAAATTAGAACTGTTTTTGTTTTAGCAATGATACCGGAAAGCTTTCTTAAAGACTGCGACATTAATCTGGCTTGCAGACCAATTTGGAATTCGCCCATTTCCCCGGCAATCTCGGCTTGAGGCACCAAGGCCGCCACCGAATCAACGACAATAACGTCCACTTCCCCGGACTTCACCAGGGTCTCAACAATCTGCAATGCCTGTTCGCCGGAATCCGGCTGGGATATTAAAAGGTCGTCAATGTTAACTCCGATTTTTTTGGCGTAATCGGGGTCCAAAGCGTGCTCGGCATCGACAAAAGCGCCTACTCCTTTTTGTTTTTGGGCTTCGGCTAAAATATGTAATGCCAAAGTTGTTTTTCCCGACGACTCGGGACCGAAAATTTCAATCACTCTTCCCCGCGGTACGCCCCCTACGCCTAGGGCCAGATCAAGAGATATGGAACCTGTAGGAATCACGTCAACGTCAACTTTGCTTACGTCTTTCAATTTCATAATTGCCCCCTCACCAAACCGCTGCTTGATTTCATCAACCGCTTCCTGAAGATTTCCGGTATTTGTTTCCTCTGTTTTTTTCTTCACCATATTTTAATATTAACAAAACAATTAACAGCTAACAATCGCTATTTAAACAACCTCGGGCTTTGTTTATTTACACTTTTTGCCAGGTTTCCCCTTCTTCGTCATTATTCTCAATTTCCTGTTTGAAATAAACCTCTCTCGGTTTTGCCCCTTCGCCGGGCCCCACTATGCCCCGTTCTTCAAGTATATCCAATAATCTCGCGGCCCTCGCATAGCCGATCCTTAATCTTCTCTGCAGAAAAGATGCGGAAGCTTTTTTTGCTTCAATGACCATTTTTTTGGCTTCCTGATACAAGGGGTCTTCTTCTACGGGAGTGCCTCCCGATTCCCCAGTACCGCCTTCCAAAGTTTTTTCAAGATCCTGAGCCAAATGATTTCCGAATAATCCCTCCGTTATTTCTATTCCCTCTTCCTGACTCTGGCCGAAATGAACGTTTTCAGTTTTTATCCAATCGACTATTTTTCTTACTTCTTTTTCCGAAACGTAAGCGCCCTGCATTCTTCTGGGCTTGACGGTTTCGGCTGAAATGAAGAGGAGATCTCCCAGCCCTAAGAGTTTTTCCGCGCCCGCCATGTCGAGGACGGTCCTTGAATCAACCTGGGACGCAACCTGGAAGGTAACTCTTGAGGTGATATTCGCCTTAATCAAACCCGTAATTACTTCCACCGACGGCCTTTGGGTGGCCACTACCAGATGGATTCCCACGGCTCTCGCCATCTGGGCCAATCTCACAATTCCCACCTCGACTTCTCTCCCCCTTGCCGCCATCAAATCCGCTAATTCATCAATAATCAAAACGATGTAGGGCAAGGGCTCTTCTCCTTCCTTCAAAACTTTTCCGTTATAGCTTGAAATATCCCTGGAACCGTTTCCCGAGAGGACGTCAAATCTTCTTTCCATTTCCATAATAAGCCACCTTAAGGCGTTTACCGCTCTCTGGGAGTCGAGAATCACGGGGCACAAAAGATGGGGAAGCTCCCGGTAAGCCGAAAATTCAACTCTTTTCGGATCTATTAGAATAAGACGCAGAATTTGGGGAGAATTTTGATAAAGCAAACTTAGAATCAAACTGTTTAAAAATATGGTTTTCCCGGTTCCCGTGGCTCCGGCCACCAAAAGATGGGGCATTCTGTCCAAGTCGGCATAATTGGGATTGCCGGAAACGTCTTTGCCCAGAACGATGGTCAGGTTTGAAGCGGTTTTTTGGAAAGAGGGATTTGAAATCAATTCTCTTAATCTGACTTTGCATCTTGTTTTATTGGGAACTTCGATGCCGACCAAAGGTTTTCCGGGAATGGGGGCTTCGATTCTGATCGGATGACTGGCCAAAGCCAAAGCTAAATTAGTATTAAGCCCCGTAATTTTTGAAAGCTTGATGCCGTCGGCAGGTTTGAAAGCATATTGGGTAACCGTAGGTCCTATGTTGATTTCCGACATTTCAACGCCCAGGCCGAAATTCTCCAGGGTCTTTTTGATTATTGCCGAGTTGTTAATTGTGTCGCCGGCGCTCGGCTTCCCCTTTTCCTCCTCCAGCAAGTCCAAAGGCGGAATCTTATATTCAGCTCCCATAACTCCATTGGCTGCAGTGCGGGAAATTTCCTTTGATTTCAATTCCAAAACCGGCTCCTCCGATTTTTGCGGAGTTTCTTTTATTCTGGGTTCGATTTCTTTAACTTTGAATTTCGGAGCAAAAAATTTTTTAATCAGGGACGGCTTGCCCTCTGAAACTCCGTTTGAAACGAAGGAGGGTTTCTTTTCTTCCTTAATCGACCCTCCTCTTAAAAGCTGCCAGAAAATCAATCCTCCGACTAAAATTACCCCGCTGAAAACAACTTTGCTCACCAAAATTCCGAAAAGTTTTAAAAATGGCCAGGTAAACGCATATCCTATCCACCCTCCTTGTTTTACTCCCGGACTGAAGCTTTCCAAGATTCCGGAAATTCCCACAATTTCAATAAAAATCGCCAGAATTACAGGACCCATAAATTTTTCGTATTTTGTGTTGAAAAAAACCAATCCTCCCACAACCAAAATAAGAGGAGTGATAAAAACGCCTTTTCCAATTAAAAAGGTAAGGACCGATATTATCGCCGAACCGGCCACTCCCGCCCGATCAAAAAAACTCAAAGCAACAATTATGGCAACTATAAAAACTACTACCCCAAGAATCCACTTTTTAGTTTCTTCGGGCAGGGAAAAAATGCTTAATTTTTCAACCAGCTCTCTTGGTTTCTTTTGGTTTTTTTTGTTTTTCTTCTTAGCCATTCTTTTTAGTCTTTCTCTTTTATCTTACCACACTTTTTTATCTTTAAAATAATGATAATCAACTTACGATGTTGATTAATAATCATTCGAGAAATAGGGATTGAAAATTTGATGTTTGCCGTTCTTTCAAAAATTCTTCTACAAATTCTCCATATTTCTCCCTACCCGTAGGAGAAATGCCAAAAGAGTACTGCTCTAAAATTTCTGCCGGGGCTAATATTTTAGCATTTCTTTTGCCTACCCTGTCTAAAAAACTAGAAAAATCATAATCTTCCAGAAATTCTCTAGCACTCTCCCAATTTTTCAATCCTTTTTCTCTCCAACCTGGTTGAAAAACATCTAAAGGGTTAATTACGCTTATATAACGGCTAACGGCATATGATTGGTGATCGCTGCTGACTACTACGCCCTTGTATCGACTACCAAATACTGCATCTTTTCTACCATGAGTTATATTAAAAAATTTGGCAAATCCATCGTTTAATCTTTTCATCAAAATAGGGATAGCGTTGTCAATCTTCGGCAATAAATAAAAATGATAGTGGTTTACTACTAAAGAAAAATCTATCAATTCTACTAGGGGAGGATGTTCCTTAATCACAAATTTTGAGGTAATGTTTTCTCCTCGAAGTAAAGATTCACCCGCTTTTACCGCATCTTTAGCGTACACATTTGTCCCTCGTCTTCCCAAATTAGCGACAAAAAATTGAAAAATAAATCTGTAGCAATCCTCCTTTTTCCTAAAAATATCTACTAGCGCTCGAGAAGTTATATGTACTGGCTGATTATTTTCAAATCTTCTCATAAGTAACTTACGATGTTGATTATTCAACCCTAAGGAATTAAGATGTTGTGAGGTTCGGAGAATCTAAGATAGAATCCGAATGGATCTTCAATCCGAAAATCCTTCAATCCCCACGGTTTCAGTTGTAATTCTTCTATTACCTTGGTAAACGTTTTAACGTTGTTATAAAATTTCTCAATATCCTCTACGATGATACAAATTTCTACTGCATAGCCCCTTTTTGTATCCCTAGAGAAATTCTTAAAATAGCTTTGCCCATAAACATGTTCATTACCAGCATAAAAACACAGAATACTATTATCTCGTTTCATTACAAGATAACCATTTCTATTCTCAGGTTTCTTTTCCCAAGCTACTTGAAAACCTAATTTTCCATAGAAATCCTTAACTCTATCGAAGCTAGGAACATGTAACTCAATATAGATATCGTTTTGCGCTAATTTCCTCATATTCTTATTCTACCAAAAAACCGCCTTCTTGGCGATTCTTGGCAATAATCAACTTACGATGTTGATTATTTATTGGTATTTTTTATTTTGCCACCTTTCTCCCTTTCTCTTCTTTCTTGAAACCAGTGCCTGCTGGTATTAGTTTACCAATTACTACGTTTTCTTTCAATCCTCGCAATTTGTCTTCTTTCCCTTCCAAAGCCGCCCTGATTAAAACTCGGGAGGTTTCTTGGAAAGAAGCGGCCGAAAGAAAACTCTCCGTCGTCAAAGCAACGCGGGAAATCCCAAGCAAAATCGCAACCCCTTTTGTGGGTTTCTTTTTTTCCAGTTTCAATCGGGCATTTTCCTCTAAAAATACCGTTCTTTCCACAACATCTCCGATACTGAATACCGAATCTCCGGGATCCTTAACCCTGACTCTTGAAAACATCTGGCGGCAAATCGTTTCTATGTGTTTGTCATGAATTAACGCTCCCTGGGAAACGTAAATTTTTTGAATTTCTTTGATAACGTAACGCTGAGCCTCTTCGCTCCCTCCCGTCAATTTGAAAAGTTCCTTCAAATCCAAACTTCCTTCGCAAAGCTGCTGGCCTTTTTTAATTTCTTCGCCCGCCTCCACCCAAATTGCGGTCTTCGGGGGAATTTTATATTCTATAACATCCAATTTTTCCTTCTTTTGCTTCGGTTTTTCGTCCGAGGGCTTGGGCTTTATTCTGATCACTTTATCTTGCGTGATTTCCAAAACCTTTCCCGAGACTTCCGATATTTCGGCTCTTCCTCCGGGCGTGCGAGCTTCAAAAATTTCCTGGACCCTGGGCAAACCCATGGTGATATCTCCGCCTCCCGCCACTCCCCCGGTATGAAAAGTTCTCATGGTTAACTGGGTGCCGGGCTCTCCGATTGCCTGAGCCGCCACGACTCCCACCGCTTCTCCCAGTTTAATTAATTTATTTTTTCCGAGATCCCAGCCGTAGCATTTCTGGCAAAGGCCCCTTATTGATTTGCAGCTCAAGGGGCTCCTCACCCTGACCTTGGCAATATCGGATTTCGCTATTTCTTCGGCCATTTTCCAATCAATAATCTCTCCTTTTTTACAAATCCCTTTAATGTTTTCCAGGCTTACTCTTCCTAAAATTTTATAAACAAAATTCTGGCCGAGTTCATCGGAATCGGTTTTGAAGACTTCAAATCCTTCTTCGTCTTTGCAATCTTCTTCGGTAACTATTGCTTCATGAGAAACGTCTATCAATCTGCGGGTTAAGTATCCTGCGGTAGAAGTTCTGAGAGCCGTGTCGGCGGTTCCTTTTCTCGCGCCATGAGTGGAAATAAAGTATTCCAAAACGTCAAATCCTTCCTTAAAAGAGCTTTTTACGGGCAATTCAATGATCTGGCCTGCGGGATTGATCACCAATCCCTTCATCCCCGCCATCTGGACGGGCTGACCCCAGGAGCCTCGGGAACCGGAATCGATGATCTGGAAAACTGAACCCTCCTTGGACAGAGTCTCAGGCACCAGTTTTTCAATTTGCGTCTTTACCCTGCTCCAAATCTCAATTACCTTGATAACTTTTTCTTCTCTCGACAGCAATCCTTTTTTGAAATGCTCTTCGATTTTTTCCACTTCTTTTTCGGCTGTTTCGATAATTTTTCCTTTTTGGGGAGGAACGGTCAAATCATCCATGCCCCAGGTAATGCCGGACCAGGTTGAATATTCAAAACCGAGTTCTTTTATTTTATCCAAAGCGACCCGGGCGATTTCAAAGCCGTACTTTTCGATGATGTCCCTGCTTATCTTTTCCAAATCTTTTACTTTTATCTGCGAATTTTGAAAAGGATAATTTTTCGGCAAAGACGTATTAAAAATAATTCTGCCCAAGCTTGTCTCAACAAGCTGGCCCTTCTCCTGCAGCCTTACCTTTATCGTCGCCTGCAAACTGATATCGTTGGCTTCCAAAGCCAGCTGGGCCTCGTCGGGGCTTGAAAAAATTTTCCCTTCGCCCTTGGCGCCTTCCTTGACTTTCGTCAGATAGTAGCAGCCCAAACTGATATCCTGATACAAAGTTACGATTGGAACGCCGGTAGCCGGTTTCAACAGATTGAGGGTGGAAAGCATAATTTCCCTCGCTTCCTTCTGAGCCTGGTCGGAAAGAGGCAGATGAACCGCCATCTGGTCGCCGTCGAAATCGGCATTGAACGCCTTGCAGACCAAAGGATGAATTTTGATTGATTCTCCTTCAACCAGCACGGGATAAAAAGCCTGGATGCCCAGCCTGTGGAGAGTGGGAGCCCGGTTCAATAAAACAAGCTTGTCTTTCACCACTTCTTCCAAATTCGCCCAGACCTCATCCGTCTCTTCCTCTATAAGCCGTGAGGCTCCTCTGACGTTGTAAGCCAATTCTTTGTCCAGAAGTTTCTTGATTACAAACGGCTTGAAAAGTTCCAGAGCCATTTGCTTCGGTATCCCCACCTGGTCAAGCCTCAATTCGGGCCCGACGACGATTACCGATCTCCCCGAATAATCGACTCTTTTCCCCAAAAGATTCTGCCTGAACCTTCCTTGTTTGCCTTTCAGTATGTCAGCCAAAGATTTAAGCAGCCTCTTTCCGCCCGTGGTGGCGGCGGTCATTGTTCCTTTTCTCATTCCATTATCAATCAAGGCGTCAACCGCTTCCTGCAGCATTCTTTTTTCGTTTCTGACAATGACTTCCGGAGCTCCTATTTCCAATAAATACTTTAATCTGTTATTTCTGTTGATTACTCTCCTGTAAAGGTCGTTTAAATCAGAAGAGGCATATCTGCCTCCGTCCAATTGGACCATCGGCCGCAAATCCGGCGGCAACACCGGCAGCAAAGTCATAAACATCCATTCCGGCCTGACGCCGGCTCTTTTCATTCCCTGAAGAATTTTTAATCTGGCCAATATTTTTCTTCTGGAAGCCGGCTGGGCTTCTTCCAATGCTATTTGCAGACCGGCTATTTCTTTTTTGAAGTCAACTTTTTCAAAAATTTTTCTCAAGGATTCTCCTCCGGTCCCCGCCTCAAAAATTTCTCCGTATTTCAAAGAAAGCCTGCGATAATCAACTTCGGATAAAATTTTCAAAGGCTTCAAGCTCAAAACCTCTTCTCTCGCCCTGTCTTTTGCCGCTTTCAATTGCCCGAACGACAGCGAAGGGTGAAGAAGAGATTTATCTCTTCGCCCTCCCTTGCTTTTACTTTTCGGTTTTTGCTTGCCCGCTGAAATCTTGGCGGAGGCGAGGCTTTTGGATTTTTGCTTGTATTCCTTCTCAATTTCTTCCAAGGCTTTTTTCCTTGCGTCTTCGTTAACGCTGGTAACTACGTAAGAAGCGAAGTAAATCACTTTTTCCAATTGCTGCATGGGCGTATCCAAAACAACTCCCATTCTTGAGGGAACTCCTCTTAAAAACCAGATGTGGGAACAGGGGCTGGCCAATTTGATATGGCCCATTCTTTCTCTCCTGACCTGGGCTTTCGTCACCTCCACTCCGCATCTGTCGCAGATCATGCCCTTGTAGCGGATTCTTTTATATTTGCCGCAATAACATTCGTAATCTTTCGTCGGACCGAAAATCCTTTCGCAAAACAGCCCGTCTTTTTCCGCTCTTTGGGTTCTGTAGTTGATAGTTTCGGGTTTCGTCACTTCGCCGTGAGACCAACTTAAAATCTCATCGGGTGAGGCTAATTTTATTCTGATTGCTTCTAAATCTGCTACGCGCATAAATTTATTTACCGCCTTCTATCGGCTTTTCTTTGACTTCAATGCTTAATCCTAATGATTTTAATTCGGCAACTAAAAGATTGAACGAAGCGGGAATGCTCGGATTTCTGATTTCTTCCCCTTTTAATATCGCTTCGTAGGTGGCCGCTCTACCCTGAACATCATCGGATTTTATGGTAAGCATTTCCTGGAGAGTATAGGCGGCTCCGTATCCTTCCAGCGCCCAAACTTCCATTTCTCCGAACCTCTGCCCTCCAAATTGAGCCTTCCCTCCCAAGGGCTGCTGGGTGATCAGAGAGTAAGGCCCGATTGACCTCATGTGGATTTTATCTTCCACCATATGGATCAATTTCATCATATAAATCTCTCCGACGGTGACTTTCTCGGTAAAGGGGACTCCGGTTCTGCCGTCATAAAGAGTGATTTTTCCGTCTTCGGGAAGGCCGGCCTCTTTTAATTCTTTTTTAATATCTGCTTCAACCGCTCCGGCCAGAGAGGGGGTTATCGCCCGATATCCCAATTTCTTCGCCGCCCAGCCGAGATGGGTCTCCAATATCTGGCCAAGGTTCATTCTGGAGGCGACGGTCATGGGATTTAAGATTACGTCAACCGGGGTTCCGTCTTCCATAAACGGCATCTCTTCGGCGGGTAAAACCGTGGAAATTACTCCTTTGTTCCCGTGGCGGCCGGTGAGCTTGTCGCCTGCATTAATTTTTCTTAATTGAGCTATTTCCACTTCGATTTTCTTGATGACGCCCGGCTCCAATTTATGCCCCAGTTCCCGGGAAAAAACCTTTACTCCGATTACTCTTCCTCTTTTTCCGTGTTCCATCAAAAGGGAAGTATCTTTGACTTCTCTCGCTTTTTCCCCGAAAATCGCCTTTAATAATCTTTCTTCGGCGGTCAGATCCGCTTCTCCTTTCGGAGAAATTTTTCCGACCAAAATGTCGTTCGGCCCCACCTCGGCTCCGACTCTGATGATTCCCTCTTCGTCCAGATCTTTTAATTTTTCTTCCGAAACGTTGGGAATGTCCGGAGTGGTAATTTCCGGCCCGAGTTTTGTTTCTCTTACGTCGCAGGAAAAACTCTCGATATGGATTGATGTATAAACGTCGTCTTTCACCAGTCTTTCAGATATGATGATTGCATCTTCAAAATTCCCTCCCCGCCAGGGCATAAATGCGACAAAAATATTGGTTCCCAAAGCAAGGGAGCCCTGCGATATCGCTCCTCCATCGCTTAAAACGTCTCCTTTCCTGACTGCGTCTCCTTTATTTACGATGGGTTTTTGATGGAAACAGGTATATTGGTTGGTGCGGAGGAATGTTTTTAAATTATAGGTTATGGATTTCTGATCCTTTGATTTTATGGTTATATGATGCGCATCAACTTCGGAAACTCGGCCGTCAACGTCCGAAATGACTTCCTGCCCCGAGTCTCTTGCGACTCTTTCTTCTATGCCGGTGGAAACCAGAGGCGGCTGAGGATTGATAAGGGGAACTGCCTGGCGCTGCATGTTTGAACCCATTAGGGCCCGGTTTGCGTCGTCATTCTGCAAAAAAGGAATGCAGGAAGTGGCAACCGAAATGGATTGTTCGGAGGAAACGTCAATAAAATCAATTTTATCCCTGTCCATCATTCCGGGCTCTCCCTTTATTCTCGTCTCAACCGTTTTGGTTATGATGTTCCCTTTTTCATCAATTTTTACGGCACCGGAAGCAATATTATACTGCTCCTCCTGATAGGCGTTAAGATACAGAACCTGCGAAGTCACCCTCCCCTTTTCAACCTTGAAATAGGGCGTTTCCAAAAAACCATAAGGATTGATTTTGGCGAATGAAGCCATGTGGCCGACTAGCCCGATATTCGGGCCTTCGGGCGTTTCAATGGGGCAGATTCTGCCATAATGGGAAGGCTGCACGTCTCTTACTTCAAACCCGGCACGCTCACGGGTTAATCCGCCGGGGCCCGTGGCAGACAGCCTTCTTTTATGTTCCAATTCAGCCAGGGGATTTTCGTTGTCCATAAACTGGGACATCTGGGAAGAAGTAAAGAATTCCTTCACCACCGCCATAAAGGGCCTGGGATTGATCAATTGGGCCGGAGTCAAAGTATAAATGTCCAAGGTGGACATCCTGTCCTTGATAATTCTTTCCATTCTCATCAGACCCACCCTCAACCTGTTCTGCATCAGTTCGTTCTGAGTTCTGACTCTTCTGTTTCCCAAATGGTCGATCTGGTCGGGCTTGGCTCCGGGAGTGTTGTTCAATCTGATGATTTCTTTGATAACCTGCACAACGTCTTCCAGTTTCAACACTCTGTTTTTTACCGTGATTTCTTCCTCTGTTTTTTGTTTTTTGTTTTCTGTTTTTTGTTGTTCCGGCAAACGCTGGAACATTCTCCACCTTCCCACCTTTGACAAATCGTATCTTTCAAAATTGAAAAACATGTTCCAGATTAATTCTTTGGCGGTGTCGGACGTTGCCAAATCTCCCGGTCTTATTCTCTGATAAACTTCGACCAAGGCTTCCGCCTGATTATGGGTTGTGTCTTTTTTGAGGGTCTCATCGATGTATTTTATCTCTTCGTCTCTGTCCACGTCCTGAAAGGCCTCTCTGATTGACTTGTCGTCGGCAATGCCAAAGGCCCGCAGTAAAGTGGTCGCCATTACTTTTCTTCTCCTGTCGATTTTTACTCCGATTGCTCCCGAAGATTCCGTCTCAAATTCAAGCCAAGCCCCTCTGTTGGGGATTATTTTAGCGCCGAAAAAATTCCTGCCTCCCGTTCTCTGCATGGTAAAGAAAGCTCCCGGCGAACGGATCAATTGCGAAATGGTTACCCTCTCCACTCCGTTCACGACAAAAGTTCCCCTTTCGGTCATCAAGGGGAAATCGGTCAAGAAAACTTCCTGTTCCTTAATTTCTTTGGTTTTCAGGTTAACCAGTTTTGTCCTGACTCTCAGAGACGCTTCGTACGAGTCGTTGTTCAGTCTGGCTTCAAAATCGGATTTATATTTAGGTGTTTCCAATTTATAATCCAAAAACCAGAGTTCCAGCTCTTTTCCGGTATAGTCCCGGATGGGGGAAACCTCTTCCAACAGTTCCTTCAAGTCCCTGTCCCAAAAAGTTTTCCAATTGTCTTTTTGGACGGCCAATAAGTAAGGAAGAGGAAGATGGACTTTTGCTTTGGCAAAATTTTTAACCTTCATAAACCAAGCGAAGTCTTCTTCGCCAAACATTAAAAAATACCCTAATTACTGAAATTTAGTTATTTAGGGTAAAAAAGTTATTAATTTTTTGGGCAAAAGATGACCAAGGATTAAAATATTAAAAATATTAAGGGAAACCCCTTAAAATCAACGGGTAAATTTGATAATATACCATTCCTGATTTTCTGTCAACCCCGTTAGAAACTTTTGGCGAAAAAGAATTTTAATCTATTTTTTAAGTATCTTCTACCCATTCCAGATTTAAGATGCTTTTCTCTTGCCCTGGCATCATGTTTATTTAAGCAAATCTCACAATAAATAATTTTCCAAGGAATTCCGCATTTTGTAGATTTATTCTTTCCTGAATTATGTTTTAAAATTCTTTTTTGCAAATCTCTTGTGGAGCCGATGTACCAATTTCTTTTATTGTTTTGTAAAACATAGACATACCACATGAGCAGTTTCTAACGGGGTCAAGCTTACTTTAAACTTTCTATTTTTGCCTGAACGTCGGCATTCCCGGGGTTTAATTCCTGCACTTTTTCAAACTCTTGCAGGGCTTTGGTTTTTTCGCCCTTTTTCTGATAGGCGACCCCGAGAGAATAATGAGCGTTGGAATGATTGGGCATCAAGCTTATCACTCTTTCAAACTGCGTGATCGCTTCGTCTATCTGATTGTTATTGAAGTAAAGCCGTCCCAATTGGAATAAAACTTCGGGATTGAAGGGATCCCCATTCGCCAAGCTTCCCATCTGCCTTATGGCTTCTTCCGTATTATTCTCTCTTTCGTACATCAATGCCATTTGGATTGAGGCATCGGTATAATCCGATTTTAATTCTATCGCTTTCGTAAATTCAGTTTTTGCTTTCTCCGCGTCTTCAGAAACCAAATATAACTTTCCGAGCTCGGTATGCAGAACAGGATTAGCCGGCTCCAGGGAAATCGCTTTTTCAAATGATTTAATCCCCCATTCCAAAGCCCCCGTAGCCACTCCCTGTATGTCCCGATAAATCATCCCCAAGGTTTCCCAGGCGGCCACTCTATTGGGAGCCAATTCCGTTGCCCCTTTTATGTTTGTCCCGCCTACCTGTCCGCCTTTCCCGTAAGTTATTGCAAGGTACACATTGGCGGACAAAGCGGTCTGGTCTCTCTGGTCCTGCGGTTTTTGAGTTTCGGCCGTCACCTTGCTTAAATAATTCCGGGCTAAAACTATTTTATACTGCGGCTGATAAGGATTAAGACTTACCGCTTTTTCCAAATTCTGAGTCAAATTTTCTCCCCCTGCATTTTTATAATGGATATCCGCCAAATAAAATTTCGCGGCGAAAAAATACGTTCCCAGAAATCCTAACCCCAAAACTATCAGAAGAGCCGAAAAAACCAAGGACAATTCCGGAAAATCTTTGAAAGTAATGGTTTTTTCTCTGACCGGCTTCTGCCAAATCACAACCGAAAGCCCAAGAATCAACCAAAAAACAAAGGCTAAAATCGTATTCTGGTAATAAATAAACTGCGAGATTATCAAAGCCAAGAAAGCCATCAATAAGGGTATTCCGCTCCGATTTTGCTGCAAAAAGAAATAACTTATCATTAAAGTCAGTCCTATCAGAGCAAGGTAAGAAAGTATGCCCAGAAATCCCGTTGTCCCGAGAATTTCCGGAATATAGCTTCCGGCGCGGTCAAACCTTATTTGCCAGAGTAAACTCTGATTGAAGCTCATTGGTTTAAGCTTTGAAAAATCATAATGCCAGGTCCCGATTCCTGAACCCAAAAATCCGCTTTTTATATTTTCAACCGCCCCTTTCAACCCGACCTCCCAGGAGAGCCCCGGGTTCAAAACCTGTTCTCTGGGCAGTTGATATTTGAAAAGCGAAGTCTGGAGCCCCGACGTATTGAAGAAAAAAAATACTCCTCCCAAAATAATCAGGAATATCGGCAGTAAAAGCTTATTGACTTCTGCCTTAAAAATCCTTTTCCATAAAGTAATCAGCACGAAGAATCCCAAGCTTCCGATAATTACAATCCAGCTTGGAGTGAAATCTACGATTATAAGCAATATCAAAGAAGCCAAAAACAATATCCAAAGAAACACACTGTTAAATTCTTTCTTTCCCCCTTTGATGAGATAGCCCGTCAATAAAGCGATGATAATCGCCAGGAAAACGGCCAATCCTTCAAAACTTCCCGCCGCGGGATTAAACGTCCACTGCTGCATCACCAAAGGCATTTTAAATTGGAAGTTGGCTATGGAAAATTGGAAATTTGCGAGTCTCGCCCAAATTCCAAAAATCGAAAGATAGCTCGTCAAAATCACGAAAAACACGGACCATAGAAATGCTTTTATCAAAGACGGAACGGATAACGCTTCTTTTTCCTTATTTTTTGTTGATTGTTCCTTGTTTTCCGAAACATTATTCGTAATCAGGAAATACATTATTACCAAGCTCAATAACCCGATCAATCCGTCCGAGAATCTTCCGTAAAAACCGAACAAGCTTGAACTTTTATCAACCGAGAAAATTGCGCTTAAAATTGCTATGAATAAAAACGCCAGAATGAAAATATCCAAAGGCGAACGCTTAAAACGGATTTCCTTGTCAACCAGAACCATCTTGGCTATCCAGAAGAACAAGCCCACCGAAACCAAGAAAAATAAAAGATACTGCTTATTGAATTCAAACGCCTCGAATGAAAAGGGCAGGAAAAACAGAGGCAGTAAAAATACCAATAAATAGATGCTCAGTTTGATAATGCGATTATACATATATATGGATGCGTTAGTTAATTAATTATTTATTATAACCTTTAGTAATTTTAATGTCTAATTGCTCTAATTACTCTAATTGATCTAAATAAATCCCGATGTCCCAATGACTAATTCTGGGATTTGGAGCTTGGGATTTGATTAGAAATTAGGTTAATTAGGTTAATTAGGTTAATTTTCATAAAATTCTATTTGAAATACGTTGATAACCCCGCATTATAGTCCTGGAGAATTTGCGCGGGGGTGCTCCCCGTTAGAGATCAGAGAAAAAGAATTTCAACCTATTCTTAATGTATCTCTTACCTATTCCTGTTTTCAAATAAACTTCTCTCATTTTTGCATCTTGCTCATTGATGCATGCTTCATAGTA
>Ga0210051_1002498_pt1 | contig 18503 bp, 17 predicted proteins | sample CryGey092014_all_FD_185464 | JGI IMG/M metagenome (GOLD analysis project Ga0210051, IMG submission 185464) | Groundwater microbial communities from aquifer - Crystal Geyser CG23_combo_of_CG06-09_8/20/14_all (SPAdes) (version 2) | ecosystem: Environmental > Aquatic > Deep subsurface > Groundwater... | reverse complement strand
CTTCAGAATGCCAAATCTTTGGGATTTCTCCCGCAGTTTTAGCCAATTTAAGAGCCTTGAGGTCTTCATGTTCTTTTTTTATTTTTGCTAGTCCTTCTTTAGTTAGATAAAACTTTTTTTCTTCCATAATTTTTTTAAAATCCCCTGTGGTGAGGGGATTCAGTTTTACGTTTTAATTATTTTGCGAATCCCCTCATCTAATTAATCTTCCGCAAGTTAAAATTGAAACGACATAGACCCATTTTGAATGGGCAAAAGTTCTTTTGGTATTAAATTCTTTCATACTCTCTGGTAACATCTTGGTCGAAGAGGATTCCCTCTACCATTTTATTTTATTCTTTTAAGAAAGCTTGTCAAGAGGGTTTAAAAAACTAACTAAAACGGCTATTTTACTTAAATTTCTAAAGTTTTCCACAGGTAGTCCTGAAGAGCTTAGGCAATTGGAGGATTCCAAGTTTTAGGAATTATTGGCAGCTCTCCCACGTTAACCTCAACGTGTTTTATCCCTGGCTCAGTTCTCAGTTTTTTAGCAATAAAACTCTCTATGCTTTCTAGATTAGGAGCAACAATACTGACCATTAAATTATATCTCCCGGAAGCTTTAACTAAATGGTAAACCAAGGGTGACTTTTCAAGTTTTTCTATTAACCGCTTAGTTGTCTGACTATCTGCCTCAATTTCTATATGGGCGCTTACTGAATAAACTTTTTCCATATTTAACAATCCTTGAATTTTTAACACTCTGTCCTCTATCAACCTCTCAACCCTATTTTTAATTCCGACGGGGCTGAGACCTGTTCCCTTTGCGATTTCAACAAGAGATGCTCTTCCGTCTTTAGCTAGGGCTTGAATAATCTTTAAATCTATTCCGTCTAATCTCTCCAGGCTCCAAGGGGCATAAGCAGAATAGCTCTCTACCGAAAAATCAGCTAAGCCAGCCCGATCGCATAAAACAGCGTATTTTATATCCTTTATTTTTAATTTCTCTTTTTTTAATCGCATTGTCTCCATTGCTCTTTTATAGCCCTTGCCACTCACAACATCGTTATCAACCAATAAAACCTTTCTATCTTTTACCTTTTCTTCTTCTAATCCCCTGCCATCATCATCCATGGTAGTAAAATTCAAATTCGCCTTTCCTTGCCCTAGCCACTCGTAAAGCCCCTTCCCGTAAAAAACTCCGTCATCTTCTAAACCAATAATACAACTCTTATTTTTGCCAAAGTATTTTTTTACGTCTTTGCCAACTCCATTTATTAATTTTTGAATTGGCTTAAGATTTAAAAGAGTATTTTTCGGCATATTTTTTGACATAATGTTTTATTAGCGCGTCCCGCAGTTCGGGAGTTGCGCTAGCGATAAATAAGTCTATTTTATCGTGCTGTCTGCCGGGTAAAAATTCATAATCCTTGTAAGAACCGTCGGAATTCACGCAAACAACCGAGCAACCGGCTTTTTTAGCAATGGGAAAACCGGCGTCTATTTCCGAACGGGGCTCATCAAACATCACATAGGCATCAACCAAACCGGCAGCCAGATAAGCATAAATGAATGAACCTCCTTGAGGATATAAGAGGCCTTTGGGATGCATATTTTTAACCAAATCTCCAAAAATATCAAGAAACTTCTCCGAATATATCGATTTCATCAAATAGCTAGCTAAAACTATAGGGTCAGTTATCTTTTTCTTGCGAGAGGGGTAAATTTCCTTTTTCTCGCCATTTTTTACATCAAACAAATAGTTACTGCCATTGTTCATAATGTAAAATTTTTCATTCAAAATATCGGCGATGCCAGTAGCGATGGGATTTCTTTCTTTATCATAAAAACTCAAGGCAGTATACCAGTTATGCTCTAATCCTTTAAGATAAAGGGCTGAACCATCAAAAGGATCAATAGCACCATAAAGATGGTCTCCATTTTTAATGTCTCTGGCTTCCGGCTCAGAGAAGATAGTAGCTGCTATTTTGTATTTTTTTAAAAGCTTTTCTAAAACCTCCTCTCCTACTTTATCAATTCCAATATCAATATCTTCTGGCCTGTTGATTACTTCACCTAAAATCTCTCTTCCTTTCCCCAGAGCTGCTTCTTTTCTAACTTCTTTTGTGGTTTCAGTTAAATAATCAATTAATAGATCTTTAATTTTTTGGTGACTCATAATATTTGCCCTTCCAATTTTACTCTACTCCTGGCTTCTGTCAAGCATCTCGCTAAAAGCCCGGATAAACTTCTCCGTCTCGGCCAGCTTCCCGACGCTGACTCTGACGGATTGGGTGCCGTCGGGAGCGGGTTTTGGCCGAACCAAAATACCTTTAGCTTTTAACTTTTCTGCTATTTTTTGAGGATTAGAGATCTTTAAAAGGAGGAAATTGGCGGCGCTAGGATAAAAAAGGATTCCTTTTTCTCTTAAAAGACTCTCTAATTTCGGCTTTGATTCTTCCATTATCTCTTTGGCATAATCTTCCATATATTTGGTATCGGCCAGAGCAGACATTATAGCGGTCTTGGCGAACATGTTGACATCGTATGGCCCCCTGATTTTTAATAATTCTTGAATATTTTTTTCTTGAGAGAGGAGGTAGCCTGCCCTAGCAGCTACTATGCCAAAGGCTTTAGCAAAAGTCCTCATTATATAAAGATTATCGTATTTTTCAATTAGATCTTTAGCGGTAATTCCAGAGAATTCAAAATAGGCCTCATCGTGCAAGACAGCAATGTCTTTTTCTTTGGCCTTCCTTAAAATCTGCTCAACATCCTCAATGGGAATTGAGCTTCCCAGGGGATTGTTAGGATTGCAAATAATGGCTAGTTTCACTTTTACATCTTCAAGCAAATCCAGAACTTCTTTAAGAGGAAAAGAACCGTCTTCTTTGTAAGGCGGCTCCAGAGTTCCTGCTCCCTGGATTCCAGCTGATTGATAATGCATTGGGAAAGCAGGAAAGGGAATAATTATTTTATCTCCTTCGTCAAGGTAGGCCCGGCAAACAATGTCAATCCCCTGGTCGCCACCATTGGTCGCCATTGCCTGGCCGTTTTTTACTCCGGCATATTGGGCAATTTTTGTTTCTAAATCTCCGTATTCTGGATAAACTTGTAGTCTATCAGAATCAATAAATTTTTTTAAAGCCTCTTTCACTTTTGGGCTCGTTGGGGTGGTTCTTTCATTAAAATCTAAAAGCAGGTAGTCTTTCTCTGACCTCCCTTCTAAAGGGGGCTTATAATAACCCATTCTCAAAATTCTTTTTTTAATAGCCATTAGATTAAGCCCTTAGTGCTGGGAAGTTCCTTTAAAATTCTTTTGTCTTTAGAACAGGCTATTTTCATCGCCTTGCCAAAAGCCTTAAAAATCGATTCAGCTTTGTGATGTTCGTTTTCGCCATATAATACCCTAATGTGTAAAGTTGCTTCTAAATGCCTGACAAACCCCCAAAAAAACTCTTTGATTAAGTCTGAATCCAAATCGCCTATTTTTTCCTTTTTGAACTTACAATCAAAATTTAAGAAGGCCCGACCAGAGATATCAACCGCCACCACCGCCAGCGATTCATCCAAAGGGAAAACGAAATATCCCGATCTGTTAATTCCTTTTTTATCACCAAGAGCTTTTTTAAAGGCCTCTCCAAGACAAATTCCAATATCTTCAATGGTATGATGTTGATCAATTTCTATGTCTCCTTTGGCTCTGATTTTTAAATCAAAAAGCCCATGCCTCGCAAAATTATCTAAGAGATGATTTAAAAAAGGAGTGGGGGTTAAAATGTCAGTTTTCCCTTTCCCGTCTATATTTAACTCAATTTTGATATCAGTTTCCTTTGTTTTTCTCTGAAGAGAAGCTTTCCTCAACATGTTATTATTATACTCCTCAAATTAGATAAAATAAAGAGTTGACAAATTATTTAAAAAATGTCTGAATAAATACAGCAAATCCTACAATAGAGAAGGAGGGCTATAGAAATGGCTGAGATAGCGGTAGCGATTATTGACCTCAACGGTTGTCTGATTCCAGACAAGGGAGTAAAGGCTACTGATTATTTTCAGGGCCTTGAAGAGCTTTCGGGCTTAATCGAAGCAGCTAATAGCGGAGACCATCCAAAGATATCCTTTTGCACGGGCAGGGAACGCGCCTTTGTGCGCGGGTTCTCTCAGGTTGTGGGTTACCCAGACTTCTACTCGATAATTGAGAGCGGATACGGACTTTTTAATCCAGCTACCGAGAGATTCGTTGTCAACCCTAATCTTACCGAAGAGATGATAAGAAAGTTTAAACTAGCCTGCGACGAGGTCGTCCCTCTGCTCCTTAAAAAATATCCTGCACTCTCTAGATATGTCGGGAACGAAATAGCTGAAGCGCTTGATCTGATAGACGGCGGCCAAATCACTACTGATGACTGCTACAAAACCGCCAGAATTCTATTAGCAAAACCGATAGCAAAACGCCTTATCCATCTTACAAATACTCCCCAGGCCTTAGATATCACTCCGGCTGTGGTTAATAAAGAAACTGGTATGGAGCTTTTCTATAAAGAGACCGGAATTAATCCTAAAAAAACGGTGGGTATAGGCGATTCAAAAGGCGATCTCCCGATGTTCAAAAAGGTGCATTTTGTTGGCTGCCCATCAGGCGCAACCGAAGAGTGCAAAGAAGCAGTGAAAGCTAGAAAGGGATACGTTTCGGACTTCGATCATGTCCAAGGATGCCTTGATGTAATCCGTCACTTCATGAAAGCGTAGCTCAGGCAAATTATCTCAAAGAAGAGGGCTGGGATCAATCTCTTTCCTCTTCTTTTTATTTAGGCCTTATCTTTTCTGACCATTTTATATAAAAGCTCAATCCCTCGAGCTCTTTTCAGGATATAATCTTTAAAGTATTTCTTTTCTGTCTTAGTTTTTGAACTAAAATACTTAACCATTCCCCACCAAAACATCACCAGGACATTAGCTAGGGCTCCGCAATAGATTTTTTCGTCGTCAAACTTTCTTTTATATTTTTTCTCAGCTTTTTTCAGAAACTGCCCAAATGTTTCAAAGGTAATGGGTTTTTTATAAAACAAATTGCCACCAAGAATAATTCCCAGATCATAATAAAGACCTTCTCTGATATTATAGCCAGCGTATTCAAAGTCCAGAATATATATTTTTCCATCCCTACCTAGTCTTAAATTCGTAAAGATTAAGTCGTTGTGAGTGGACAACCCGCCGCCCAAGGCCATTTTCCCTTTTACCATTTTTTCAATTTTTTCTATTTTCTTAATCCCATTTTTACTCAATATTTTTTCTATGGGGTATTTTTTTGCCTTTTTTCTGTACTTTTCCAGCTCGTCGCAAAAAATATCGTAAACATTAGCAAATTTTACCCCGCTTGAGTGAAAGGTATATAAAGATTGCAGCAAGGCATCCTGGATTTTTGACTTTTCTAAATCCTTACCATCAATATCCTTGCCCTCAATATATTCCATAACCATTGTTCCATCGGAAAGGTCAATTTTCTCTTTCGAGTCCAGAATGTTTCTTTTTTTGAAAACATAAAGGAAAAAGCGAGGCACAACTCCTTTAAACTTTTGGCATTCAGCTAAAACTAAAACATTTTTGGCTTCTACTTCCCGATTTACAATGTCACTCCTTTCCCAAGGCAATCTAACAAAAAACTTTTTCTTTTTGTATTCAACTATCCAGTTTCTGTTTGTCGTGTGCCCTTTAATTTCTTTAACCTTTATTTTCCCTAACTGCCAATCCTTATTCAATTTAGAAATTAGCTCTATATCTTTAATCATTTACCCGAGCTTCCGAAGGAAGCGAAGGGAGAAGATGAAGGCAAACTCCGAAGGAGGCGAACTTCATCGACTTTCCCTAATTTCTACTGATTTTTTATGAGCGTCTAATCCCTCGATTGAGGCGAAGTCTTTGGCAATCTTAGACAGTTTTTTAGCTCCTTTTTTGCTAATTATTTGGTAAGTCTGGATTTTAACAAAGTCTTTTACCGATAATCCGCCAGTAAATTTTGAGGCCTTATTGGTCGGCAAAACATGATTCGGGCCGGAGCAATAGTCACCGAAGGCTACGGCCGAAGTGCCGCCAAGAAAAAGAGAGCCATAATTTTTTAGCTGATTTAGATATTTTTTTGCCCCATTAGAAAATCTTTGATTTCTAACGGGGTAAAGATTTTTCACCTGGAGAGATAAGTGCTCAGGAGCAATCTCATTGGCTACTTTAATTGCCTCTTTCAGATTTTTTACTAAAATTTCTTTCTTTTTCTTTAAGGATTCTTTAATTACTTCTTTGGTTGATATTTTAGCTAATTGGGTTTTCAATTCTTTATCTACTTTTTCAATTAAATCTTTTGAGTCAGAGACTAAAATTACTTTAGCTGCCGTGTCGTGTTCTGCCTGGGCCAATAAATCAGCAGCTATGAATTCTGGCCGGGCCCACTTATCAGCAACAATTAAGATTTCGCTGGGGCCGGCTAAAAGATCAATTCCGCAATCTCCAAAGACTTCTTTTTTAGCCTGAGTCACATAAATATTCCCCGGACCGACGATTTTATCCACTTTGGGTATAGTTTCTGTCCCATAAGCCATGGCGGCAATTGCCTGAACTCCACCAATATTAAAAATCAAATCAGCTCCAGCCAAGTCGGCGGCTACAATTGTTACTGGTTTTATTTTAGGCGAGCAAACAATAATCTCTCTTACTCCAGCCACTTTAGCAGGAATTATGCACATTAGAGCAGTTGAGGGCAAAGGATATCTGCCGCCAGGCACATAAACTCCTATTCTTTCAATCGGGATTATTTTTTGCCCAACCGTCACCCCGTTTTTTGTATATTCAAAATCTTTAAAATATGCTAATTGTTTTTGAGCAAATGTCTTAATATTTTTAGTTGCTTTTCTAAGCGTAGTAATGGTTTTTTTATCTACTTTTTGATAGGCTAGTTTTATTTCTTGCTTGCTTACCCTAAAATTATTTAATTTAATTTTATCAAAAACGGCTGTATATTTTCTAACAGCCTTGTCTTTGTTTTTTCTTACCTCTGCGACCATCTGTTTTACTGCTTTCATAGCATTAAAGAACAACCTTGTTTGCTGGAAACTCAACTATTCCTTGACACCCCAATCTTTTCAATCTTGGTATTAATTCCCTGATTTCTTTTTCTCTACAGCTAATAATGACGTCGTACCACTCTTTGCCAACAATTTTTTTGATAGTCGGCGATTTAAATTTTGGCAATATTTTCAGAGCCTTATTCATTTTCTCCCGGGGAACGTGCATCATTAAACCAACAACTTCTTCCCCCTTAACTGCCCCCTGGACTAAAAGAGACATTGCTTTTATTTTTTCTTTTTTCCAGCCGTCCCGCCAGGCGGCTTTATTAGTAATTAATTTTGTTGAACTCAAAAAAATCGTATCTAAAATTTTTAGATTATTGGCCCTGAGAGAAGCCCCGGTTTCTGTTATATCGACAATGGCATCGGCAAATCTCGGAGGCTTTACCTCGGTCGCGCCCCAGGAAAATTCAACCCTAGCCCTCACTTTTTGTTTTTTAAAATAATCTTTTGCCAAATTGACGGCTTCAGTTGAAATTATCTTTCCTTGAAGATCTTTTATCGTTTTTATCTTCCCATTTTTTGGAACAGCCAAGACCCATTTTACTTTTTTTATTTTTTGTTTGGCGTACTTTAAATCGCACACTTCAATTATTTTAGCTTTCGACTCTTGAATCCAATCGTCTCCGCTAATACCTAAATCCAATTTCCCCTCCTCAACATATCTAGGTATCTCTTGCGGTCTCAATAAATAGCAATCAATTTCTGGGTCATCAATTGTCAAAAAGTATCCCCTTTCGGGCGCTTCAATGTCAAAGCCAGCTGCCTTAAAAATTTTAAGAGTGTATTCTTGAAGAGAGCCTTTAGGAATTCCCAATTTTAACTTTTGGTTTTCCATTTAAAGCACAACTTTATTTAAAGGAAACTCTACAATATCGGTGCAGCCAATTTTTTTGAGCCTAGGAATAAGTTTTCTTATCTCTTTTTTGTTTGCTACAGTTAAAACATCAAACCAATTTTCACCTCGTAGGTAAGTTACGGTCGGCTTTTTTAGAGCCGGTAAAACTTTTAAAACTTCTTCCATCATATCATTAGAAGCATGAAGCATAAGACCAGCCATTTCCTGAGCTAATCTTGCTCCTTTAAGCAACATTGCTAAATTTTCTATTTTTTCTCTTTTCCACTTATTCTTTAAAGATTTTTGACTAGCGGAAATAACCATTGAGTCTTTCATTAAAACCGCTAAAATCTTTAAATCATAGGATTTTAAGGTTGCCCCAGTGTTGGAAAATTCAACTAAGGCGTCAGCGAACGATGGCACCTTCGCTTCATTTGCCCCGTCAGAAAACTCGATTACGGCCAATACTCTGTTTTTCCTTAAGAAATTTTTAGTAATTTCTGGGACTCTGGTAATAATTTTTTTACCATTAAGGTCTTTTAATGATTTTATCTTAGACTTAGCGGGCACGGCTAAAACAACTTTGGTTTCTCCCCATACAGGATTTAATGGACCGAGATTTTCTAATTCAATTAATTTAGTTTTTGCCTCGGCAAGGGTGGCACGGCTCACTATCCCGCCGTCCAAAATTTCTCTTTTAATAAGCGGGGTGAGCTCTTTTGCTCTGCCGAAAAAACAATCAATATCTGCGTCATCGATGTATATCGAGGAAGCTCTCTCGTCAATTCTAAAGTCGTAGCCGGCTTTCCTGAAAAGCTCTTCCAATGGTTCTCGGAATGTCCATCCGGGAATGCCAAATTTTAATTTATTTATTTTTTTCATATTTTAATTTCCTAAAAAAGCAGGTTTTGTGACCTGTGTGGCAAACATTGCCTTTTTGGTCGACCTTTATTAAAAGAGTGTCATTATCGCAATCAAGCCAGATTCCCCTTACTAATTGGAAATGACCTGAGGTTTCTCCTTTGGTCCATAACTTTTTTCTACTCCGGCTCCAATAAGTAACTTTTTTTGTTCGGAGAGTTTTCTTTAGGGCTTCTTTATTCATAAAAGCCAGCATTAAAACTTTCCCTGTTTTATGGTCTTGAGTAATAACAGGAATTAACCCATTTAATTTTTTCCAATTTACCCTGTTAAATAATTTTGCCTTCAGCAAAATTGCCGCAGAGCGGCATTTAACAGGGTGAATTTTTGGCAACTTTTTACCTAACATTAATACCTTCTTGTTTTAAATATTTTTTTAGTTCGGGAATTTTAACCTCGTTAAAATGAAAAAGGCTGGCAGCTAAAACTGCGTCGGCTTTACCCTTTTTAAGCGCTTGGAGAAAATGTTCTTTTTTGCCAGCTCCCCCAGAAGCAATAACTGGCAAGTCAGTAGCTTCTTTTAGTTTTCTCAAAAGGGCTAAATCATATCCCTCTTTGGTACCATCTTTATCTTTTGAGGTGGGCAATAATTCTCCTGCTCCTCGCTTTTTAACTTCTTCTGCCCATTTAATTACATCTAATTTTGTCACTTTTGTTCCGCCCAAAATGCAAACTTTCCAGCCCTTACCTTGTTTTTTGGCGTCAATAGCTGCCACAATTCTTTCTGAACCAAACTTTTTAACTGCCTGGCTAAGGAAATTAGGATTTTTGACAATAGAAGTATTAAGTGAAACCTTACTGGCGCCGGCCCTTAATAAATTTTCAATGTCAGATAAAGTAGCAATGCCGCCACCAACAGTTAAAGGAATTTTAATTACCTTGGCCACTTTTTTAACCAAATTAAAAAACGGCTTTCGGTTTGCCAAAGAAGCTGAAATATCAAGCATGGCTAATTCGTCAGCTCCCTCATTTGAGTATTTCTTAGCCAGTTTTACCGGGTCGCCGGCTAGTTTTAATTTTTCAAATTTTATTCCCTTAACTACGCTCCACTTCCCTCGCCATTTTTTGCAGTCAAGACAGGGAATAATTTTTTTAGGTGCCATGGATTTTAAATCATTTAATGAGATTTTGTTCTCGTAGATTGCTTTCCCAATGATTGCTCCGGACGCTCCAATTTTAGAAAGTTTTTCTAAGTCTTTAATATTTCTTACCCCTCCCGAAGCAATAATTTTTAACTGCGGGAATTTTAAAATTAGTTTTTTATATAAAGAAAAATTTGGCCCGCGGAGAGTACCGTCTCTTTCAATATCTGTACAAATTATTGTTTTTGTTCCTAATTTAATTAAACTTTTTAAAAATGAATTTATGTCTTTTTTGGTTTTTTCTTGCCAGCCCCGGAAGTAAATCTCGCCATTCTTAATCCCCACATCTGCTATAATTTTCTCGGAACCAAATTTCTTTAAAAATTTTTTAAGTTTTCTGGGTTCCCGCACGGCGATTGTTCCTAAAATTACCTGATGCGGTCCCAAGCTCAAAAGTCTTTTGATGTCTTTTTCGGTTTGGAAACCACCCCCAACCTGTAAAACTAAATTGGTTTTTTTAGCGACCTCCTCAATCGTTTTCCAATTCTTCACTTTTCCTTCTTTCGCGCCATCAAGATCAACAAGGTGCAATTTTTTTATGCCTGTATCCTGAAAAGCTAAAGCTATTTTTAGAGAGTCGCTACTGTAAATCTTTTTCGTTCCATAATCCCCTTGCGCTAGCCGAACGCATTTGCCCAAAATTATATCAATAGCTGGAATTATCTCCATAAATAAATTCTAACATATTAGGCGATGAAGGACAGACCTTCATCTTCACCTTCGCTTTTACCGTGTAAAAGCTCGGCAGGCGATGAAGGACAGACCTTCATCTTCACCTACCCGAGCCGCAGCGAAGGGTGGAGAAGAGATTTATCTCTTCGACTCGCTCCGCTGCGCGGGGCTCGGCAGGCGATGAAGTTTCCCTCCTGCGGAGTTTGCCTTCATCTATGACCCGTCGTTTCTACCTGGTAGAAACTCGGGTTTTTGATTTTATAAAATATCTGTTTTAGAATGAATTAAGATAAACTCCTATGAAAATTTATCTTATTCCAACTACTACCACCAAACATTTGGTAAAAAACCTGTCGGCAACAGAAAAAAACCTTAAAATTGTTTTTCCCGATTTAAGTAGAGACGGTAAAAGGCTTTTCCCGGACGGAGAGATCTATGTGAAAATTCTAAAGACGAGAAGGTTAAAGAATAAAAGGGTAATTGTTTTACATTCAGGCGCGCCGAAGCCGAATGAGGGATTAATGGAATTAGAATTGATTTTACAAATTTTGAGAGATAATAAAATAGAGCCGGAGGTGTTTTTCGCTTATTTCCCTTATGGCATGCAAGACAAAGTTTTTGAAAAGGGGGAAACTAATGTGGCTGAAAATTTGATTGAGAAATTAATAAATTATTACAAAGTCAGAAAAATTTATACAATTGATCCTCATTTTGGCGGAAGAAAATGGGCTAAAAAATATCCAATAATTTCTATTTCAGCGGTTCCTATTTTAATTGAAAAGGCCAAAGAGGATTTCGGCAAAAATATTTTATTTTTATCGCCAGACATCGGCGGAAAGAGAAGAACCAAAATCCCGGGGTTCAAAAAGAAAAGGTTGAACTCTTTTGATGTAAAAATATTTTCTCCTTCTTCAAATCTCAAAGGAAAGATTGTGGGAGTAGTGGATGATATGATTAAAACGGGAGGCACTCTTTTAAAATTCTATAAAATCGCCAAAAAAGCCGGAGCGAAAAAAATCATCGCTCTGATTACTCACGGGGTAATGCCCGATGGTATTTCAAAAATCAAGAGAAGATATTTAAAGCTTTATCTTACAAATACGATTAAACGAAAAGATTCGAATATTGATATAACCGATTTAATCTCAAAAAATATTTTAAAACATTAAAATTTCAAGTATTTAACAAAAATAGAACGCTCCCAACTTAAATTGGGCGTTTTTAAATACCATCAAAAATGTTAAAATTAATGTAGAAAGAAATTTTATTTATGATAAAAATATGGAATTAGATAAAGATATAAAACAGAGGCTTAATGATTATATTGGTAAAGCACTAAAGGTTAAAACAACTATTCATTGGTGGGATTTATATCCTATACGAAGCGTAAAAATAAAACCAGAATTGCAAGTTAAAATTGTAAGATCAGCTATTAAAAAAGCTGGCAGTCAAGAAAAAGTAGCAAAAATAATCAATGTGAAACAAGCAACAATCTCTAAGTGGCTATTATTACAAAGAGATATTTTTGTGTGTAATCTAATAAATTTATGTAACTTTGTTGGCTGTCCGTTTAATAAAGTAGAAAGAAATATAGTTAAGATAAGTGGTTTAAAATATCCTAATTTACCTTTTAATTTAACCTCTCCGGAAGCTATTAAAATTAGAGCGGCATTTTTATCTGATGGGCATGTCCCTAGAAAAATAACCGCTGCACCACATTACAAATCCAATACGATGAAAGCCCATAGAGATCTTATTTTACGATGTAAAAAGATTTTTGGTAGTTTTAAGATTAGAACTAAATATATAAAAGATGATCATGTTTTTGTAACTAAATTTCCCTCGGTAATTGGAGATACCCTTGCGCTTTCAGGTGTTGTTAGGGGCAATAAATCTCTCATAAATCCTTACATTCCAGCAGATATAATTTTGGGCGATCGAGAAACAAAGAAATCTTATCTACAACAAGTTTTTGACGATGAAGGTGGAGTTGGAATAGAAAGAAGATCTGGCGGAAAAATAATTTTAGCAAGAAACTGTGTGATAGACAAAATTAATGGTTTAAAAGAGAATTGGGTTCAAGATAAAAAATTAAAACAGGTGCTTCTTGAAAAATCTAAAAGAAAAATTAATAATCTCATTTATGGGGAAAGTCTACTTCTTAATTCGCTAGGAATAGTAACAAATTTATATGTTATGAAAAACTTTTGGGTCAGTAAAGTAGGAACAATCAGTGCTCAATGGGCATTAGAGATTTTCACTAAGAAAGATTTAGAAAATTTTCGGAAAACCGTAGGATTTACCCTTAACGATAAAAGGGAGAAGCTTGAACAATTAATAAGTAACTTGCGTTATTCTTTTCACAATAATGAGGGGATAGAATTTGCAAAAACAAAAATCTTTGAGATAGAAAAAAACAATAGCTTTAAATTTAGTGACTTAGCAAAAATGTTTAAAAAAGAAAAAAGATGTATTAGCTTAACTTCGCATTATATAAAAAAATTAGAAAATGAAAAATTTATTAAAAAAGTTAAGCAAGGCATTTATCAACTAACAGAATAACTATGAATCCAATAGAAATCGACGGGTCATTTGGGGAAGGGGGTGGCGCTATACTTCGTATAGCATCGGCTTTGTCGGCAGTGACAAGTAAACCTGTACATATCTTTAATATAAGACAAAATAGACCAAAAGGTGGAGGTTTGGGAGTGCAACATCTAAAAGGTTTAGAAGCAATCGCTGAACTTTGTAATGGCAGAATTGAAAATGCGGAAATAAGCGCTAAAGAAATCTGGCTTTATCCTGGCAAAATACAAGCTAAAAATTTGTATATAAAAATTGAAACGGCCGGCAGCATTACTTTGGCCTTACAGACTTTAATTCCGGCCTCTCTACACGCTCCTTCCCCCATTAAAATTACTTTTGACGGCGGGGCTACCGATACTTTTTTTTCTCCAACTGTTGATTATTTTCGTTATGTGTTTTTGCCAATCTTGGGGAAAGTGGGAGGTGAAGCAGAAATAAATATTCTTAAAAGAGGCTATTATCCCGAAGGCGGCGCCAAAGTAGAAGTCACGACTTATCCTTGCCATGGCAAGATTAAGTCGTTGGTTTTAACTGAAAACAAATCATTAAAGAAAATAACTGTGATTTCTGGTGCCTCGGAGTCTTTAAAAGGTAAAAAGGTGGCTGAAAGGCAGCTGGCCGGCGTTAGAGAAGTTTTAGGAAAGCTAAAATTACCAATTGAAGAAAAAGTCGAGTATTGCGATACTCGGTGCCCCGGGAGTCAAATTTGTTTGATAGCTGAATTTGAAAATACAATAATTGGCGCAGATAATTTAGGGAAGCTTGGCAAACGAGCTGAAGATATTGGCAAAGAAGCAGCCTTAGAATTACTAAAAGAACAAAAATCTGGGGCTTGCCTGGATAAACATTTGGCTGACCAAATTTTACCCTATTTGGCCCTCTCCTCTGGCAAGTCCCGGGTTACAGTTTCAGAAATCACCAATCACTGCAGAACCAATATCTGGGTAATTGAAAAATTCTTAGATGGGAAATTTGAAATAAAAAATAATTTAATCAGCTGGCTTCCAGATAGATGAAAATCATATTTGCTAAAAACTTGGGCTTTTGCTTCGGAGTAAAAAGAGCGGTGAAACTTTCTGAAGAATCTTTGGAAAACGACCCAAAACCTATTCATTTTTTAGGCAAACCTGTCCACAATGAAGAAGTTATTAACAAAATAAAAAAGGAGGGCGGAAGGTTTATTTCAAATCCGCCACAAGCTGAATCCGGAACTTTAGTAATCCGAGGGCACGGTGTACCGCCATTTACTCCTTTGAAAAATGTTTTAATAAGAGATTTAACCTGCCCTTTGGTTAAAAAGGCTCAATTGGCAGCTCGTTCTCTCTTGGAGAAAGGATATAAAGTAATTATTATTGGCGATAAGAAGCATCCTGAAGTAAGAGGTATCAAAGGATATGCAAAAAATAAGGCTTTGGTTGTTGAAAATAAACTGCAAGCTAAGAAACTAAAAAAATTTAATAAAATGGGGGTAGTGGCCCAAACCACTCAAGATTTTAACAGGGTCAATGAAATCTTAAAAATTTTAGAGAAGAGAGCTAAAGATTTTCAATGGTTAAATACTCTTTGCCCCGAAGTTACCTCGCGACAAAAAGAGCTATCTCAAATTTTAAAGAAGACTGATGGGATTTTAGTAATCGGTTCCCATTCTTCAGCCAACACAAAAAGGCTGGCTGAAATAGCAAAAAAAGCAAAGGGTGAAGTTTTTTGGGTAAACTCATTGGCAGATTTGAAAAAACAAAAGCTTAAAAATGTTTTAACGCTCGGCGTAGTCTCTGGCACCTCTGCTCCAAATTGGGAAATTAAAAAAATAAAAAAATGGCTAGGCGCAAAACAAAAATAATAAAAATAGGCAAAGTAAGAATTGGGGGCGATTTCCCCGTTGCTGTTCAGTCAATGACAAACACGGCTACTTTTGACGTGACCAAAACGGTTAGGCAAATAAAAGAATTAGAAAAAACTGGCTGTGAAATAATTAGAGTAGGGGTACCCGACTTAAGAGCGGCTAAAGCCCTTTCCGAAATCAAAAAGAAAATCAGCATTCCTCTAGTGGCTGATATTCATTTTTCAGCCGATTTGGCCATAGAAGCAATAAATCAAGGGGTAGATAAAATTAGGATAAACCCAGGCAACTTCCCTAAAGAAAGGCTGGGACAGATAGTAAAGTTGGCTAAAAAAAAGAAGGTTCCAATTAGAATTGGAATTAATAGTGGCTCTTTGGAAAAAGACATATTGAAAGAGCAAAAAAGAGCAACTGCTGAAATGATGGTAAAGTCTGCTCTGCGGAATATTCAACTGATGGAAAAACTTAAATTTTATAATTTGGTGATTTCTCTAAAAGCCCCTGATACCCAAAGAACAGTTAAGGCTAACGAGCTATTAGCTAAAAAGGTTAATTATCCCCTGCACCTAGGAGTGACTGAAGCTGGTGGAGAATTTTCTGGAACAATAAAATCGGCCATCGCCTTTGGAGTTTTGCTTTCAAAAGGAATTGGTGATACCATCAGGGTTTCTTTAAGCGCTGACCCGATTAAAGAAGTTAAAGCCGGCTGGGATATTTTAAAAAGTTTGGATTTAAGAGAAAGAGGGGTAAAAATTGTCAGCTGCCCGACCTGCGCCAGAACAGAGATTGACGTAATAGGAATCTCAAAAAAAATTGAAAATCTAACTAGCCAAATCAAAAAACCCTTTAAAATTGCTGTTATGGGTTGTATCGTAAATGGCTTAGGTGAAGCCAGAGAGGCCGACTTGGGAATAGTCGGAGTAAAAAATGCAGCTTTAATTACCATGGAGGGAAAAATTGTTAAAAGAGTTGCTAAAAAAGATATTTTGAAAGAATTTAAAAAAATGTTAGTAAGAACTTAGAATAGGGATGCCGAAAGGAGGGAAAATGGAAACAGGATTTGGTCTGTTACCACGAAACTGGGAAGAACAAGCTGTAGAACTCGACGAAGTGAGAGCGGCGGGCGTCAAAGAGAAAAAGCCCGGAGTTTACGACTATACTTGTCCGATAAGCGAGGTGCCGACCATGGCTATCGTGCTTAATAAAGCAGGGGAACGGAAAGTCTTTCTGTTACGTAACCCAATTTATACTGGACAGAATTAAACAAAAACAGTCGGCATTCAAAACCCCGCTCTTCATGAGCGGGGTTATTACTTTAACAAGTTAGGTGGAAAAGGCCGATGACTTTATCTTGTTTTCCTTTCTCTTCTTCTGAATCTTCGTTAATAATGTTAAAAGTTTGGGTGGCTTCTTCGGTTTTATCAATAATTAATTTAATGCTCTTCTCAGTAACAAATTTTTTAGCTTCTTCAGTAACTTTTGCTACCCCCTGCTCGCCTTTTCCAATAATAATGGTGTCCGGATGCTGCTCTACCGCTCTTTCTACATCTTCAACCCCGACAACGTGGCTTTCTTTTCTTTGCCAGGACAAAACTTCGCCTGTCCAGCGAACTTCAACATCATAATCATAGGTTTTCCCGTCAATGATAATTGAGCCAAACTTATATTCCTCTACCATATATTATCAAGCAGTGTTCAAATTTAAGTTTGACCACTTGCCGCACCTGTCGCCCCAGCGAGCAACCACTTCCCCGTCAATTCTAGCCTCAATTACTTCGCAATGATTGGGACACCCCTGGCAGTGGAAAGAAGTACATTTAATGTCTTTATCTGATATCTCAAAACCTAAAAATTTAGTTTTTCCCGGATGATTTTCTTTAACCAAAAGAGCTACCCCAAAAGCTCCTATCACTGTATTATATGGAGGAACAATGATTTTTTCCCCTAAGGCCTCCTCAAAGGCCTTTCTCATTCCTAAATTCTCTGAAACTCCTCCCTGGAAGGCAATGGGCGGTTTTATATTTTTTCCTCTAGCTACATTATTTAAAAAATTTCTAGCCAATCCTTGACAGAGGCCAGCAACAATATCTTCGGTCGAATGGCCGATTTGCTGTTTATGAATCATATCCGACTCGCAAAACACTGTGCAACGGCTTCCTATACTGGTCGGATTATTTGATTTTAAAGCTAGCCCACCGAACTCTTCAATCGGAATTTTTAAACGAGAAGCTTGAGCATCAAGAAAAGCTCCGGTGCCAGCAGCGCAGTTGGCCGGGTTTAAAAAATTAGCCACATAAGAATGGTCATCTTTTACATTTAAATTGTAAACCATTCCATTAAACTTATATTTTCTAATTTTTCTAATTGGCTCGAAAATCCATTTAGAGTAGATAAAAGATTTGCAAGGGTTTTTTTGAGTAGTAATTAGCTTTTTGCTCTCTAATTTATTTAATTCTTTCCCATAAATAGAAATAATATAAGCATATTTTCCACCCGTAGTTTTGTCGGAGCGTTTGTATAAAGTGCATTTAATTTTATTCCCTAATAAGAGCCAATATAATTGATGGGCTAAATTTTCAGAAACAGTGGAGGCCACATATCTATTTCCTTTTTTATCAGAACCGGGAGCATTCTTGTCTCTTTTTCTTATTTGTCCATCTCCTCTAAAAAATCCTTTTAAAATTTCTTTTTGTAATTCGAGTTTTAAATTCAATAATTCAGGGCTGAGCTGTTTTTTCTCGACATCGGAACCACAGAGATACTTTATATACTCAGCCAACGATTTACTATAAATACCAACTAAAAGTGTATTATGTTCGGGAGTTTTTTTAATAGTTACATTAATATTTGGGAAATTTTGAGAAATAATCTTTTTAATATCTTTGGCATAGTTCTCTTCATTTATATTAAATGTAAAGATAACCCCGCAGGGATAGTTTACTTTTTTATTCCAACGAGCTTGATTATATTCAATATTTCCTTCGGCTAAATAATAGCCTAATAATCTGAGTAAATCTGGTTTAAAAATAAATTTATCTATTTTTTTAAACGGCCTAATTATTTTAGGTTCAGTTTTAACTACAGAATAATCGATAGAAAGAGGATCATTTATTTGATTTTCTAAAGGCAAGGGTGTAGTGATAAAATCTCCTTCTCGAAATTCTTCAGCTGGAATAAATTTTGGCTCCCAAGAAAAATTTTTCCATTTTTTGCATCGCTTTTTACAAGCTCTCTCTTCTGGTGGTTTACAAATAGCAATATTATCTCTTGAATAACTTTGATAACATTTAATATCTTCTCGTTTTAATCCTAAAATTGGATGATTGTAAGTAACATCTAATTTTTTTAGATTGGAAATCTCTAATTTTATCATTTGGCCTTGATATTTTCTTTCGTAAACTTGC
>Ga0210051_1002494_pt1 | contig 18522 bp, 21 predicted proteins | sample CryGey092014_all_FD_185464 | JGI IMG/M metagenome (GOLD analysis project Ga0210051, IMG submission 185464) | Groundwater microbial communities from aquifer - Crystal Geyser CG23_combo_of_CG06-09_8/20/14_all (SPAdes) (version 2) | ecosystem: Environmental > Aquatic > Deep subsurface > Groundwater... | reverse complement strand
GCGATGGTTGAAATTTCTTTTGACATTGTAGTATAGTTTTAGTATGATTACTTTACAGATACCATTCCCACTTGCTATTATTAGTATATGAAATTTTCAACAAAAGGTCAAACAAAATTTTCTTGGTGGCGCATTTCGCAAAGCGAAATACGAAATTCGGCGGCGGCGGAAAGCGAGGGCGGGCAAAAATTCCTGAAAGTTTGATTCTGGTGCCCTCAGCAGGAATCGAACCTGCATCTCAAGCTTCGGAGGCCTGTGTTCTGTCCATTATACCATGAGGGCAATCTTTTTATTTACTGGCGATTAAGAAGAGGTTGGTGTCTTTGTCTTTTCCCCTTTCGGTTTCCCCAAAATCTTTTATCGTGAACCCGGCTCTTTTTGCTAAATCGTTTAATTCCTTTGAAGAAAAAAGATGGACATATCTTTGAGTCAAAACCTTGCCCTGAAAATCTTTCCAAGGATAAAAAATGTCCTTAAAATCCAATTTTGACTTGCCGATTATTTTCAGAAAAGCGTTCTCCAAAAGCACTCTCCAAACCTGTTTCTTCGGACTTAATTTCCAAACAGTTAAAATCAGAACGCCGTTCTGTTTCAAAACCCTTTTTATTTCTTTCAGGAAGTCCAGCCGCAACTTCAAAGACGGGATATGGTGCAAGACAGCTATGGCAAAAACTTTATCAAAATAATTATCGCCAAAGGGAATATTCAAAGCATCGGCTGTCTGAAATTCGGCTTGAGGGTTATTTTTTTTGGCCAATTCTATCAGTTTTTCAGAGTTATCAATTCCATGATAATCCCCTCCCTTCTCTTTTATCGCCCCAAATAACCTTCCGTTGCCACAGCCTAAATCCAGAACTCTGTCGCCGGAATTTACGTATTCCAACAACCCGCCCAAATCCTTCCAAAAAAAACAGCGGGTATCAGAAAACCTCTCGGCAATCAGATCATAGCCGCCCTTACTCATTCCCAATAAATACCTTGCGTATTTCTCATCCATTGATTTTATTGATATTATAACTTATAGCTTATAACTTATGGACATCAACGAAACTATAATTGAAGAGCTAATTAACGCCAATTTAAAAAAATTAGGAGATTTGGCTGTGATAAAGAGAAGAATAGCCAAAAAATTCAAAACTCCTTGCCCTTCTAATATTTCCTTGCTTAAAACTTATCACGAATTGATTAAAAACAAAAACATTTCCCGTTCCGGAATAATTGAACATATTTTAAGAAAACGCCCTGTACGCTCTCTTTCCGGAATAGTCAACATCTCTGTTTTAACCAAACCCTACCCCTGCCCGGGAAAATGCATCTATTGTCCGACGGAAAAAAACATCCCTAAAAGTTATGTTTCCGGAGAGCCGGCCGTGGAGAGAGCAAAAAAATTAAACTTTGACCCTTATCTGCAAATAGAAAAAAGGATTGAGATGTTGGAGAACGAAGGCCACCCGACTGATAAACTCGAGGTCAGAATAATCGGCGCCACATGGAGTTATTATCAGAAGAGCTATCAAAATTGGTTTATTAAAAGATGCTTTCAGGCCTCTAATGGGAAAAAATCAAAAAGTAAAAATCAAAAAATTGAAGATGTCCAAAGATTGAATGAGAAAGCGAAACATAGGATTGTCGGCTTATCCATAGAAACAAGGCCTGATTTCATTGACGAGAAAGAAATAAAAAGATTGAGAACTCTTGGAATAACAATGGTGGAAATCGGAGTCCAGTCAATTTTTGATGATGTTTTGGCGCTGAACAAAAGAGGACATGGCTCGGAAGCCATCATTAAGGCGACTAAACTCCTGAAAGATGCCGGATTCAAAGTTTGTTATCAAATGATGCCTGATTTGCCCGGTTCAACCTTGGAAAAAGATGAAGAAATGTTCAGACAATTATTCAATAATCAAAATTTCCAACCGGACTTATTAAAAATATATCCGACTGCCATTCTGAAGGGCGCGGAATTATATAAATGGTGGAAGGACAAAAAATATAAGCCCTATTCAGCAAAAGATTTGATAAAACTGGTTACGGAAATAAAAAAGGAGGTCCCTTTTTATGTCCGCATCCAGAGAATCACCAGAGATATCCCGTCAAAAGACATTGTCGCCGGACCGGCTAAGATATCTAATTTACGGCAGATCGTCGTTGAGGAGATGGAAAAGAAAGGAGAGAAATGCAAATGCATAAGATGTCGAGAAATCGGGAAAGATTACGACGCTAAAGAAAAAATTCTGCTTTTCAGGGAAGATTATAACGCTTCCGGAGGAAAGGAGATATTTTTAAGTTTTGAAAACGAAAAAAGAGAAAAACTTTACAGCTTGCTCCGCCTCCGCATTCCGGCAGAAGGAAATTACTCCATTGTTCGCGAGCTCCATACTTATGGACAACAACTCCCAATATCCGGAAAATCAGACAAAGGAGGATGGGCCTCCTTCGCCTCTAATTCGGCGCAGCATAAGGGATTGGGAAAGAAATTAGTCAAAGAAGCGGAAAGGATAGCCGGGAAAGAATTCCATTCAGAAAGAATCTCAATAATCTCCGCTGTCGGAGCGAGACCGTACTACCGCAATCTCGGCTACCGCCTAACCTCCACCTATATGATCAAAAAATTGCGTAGCAACGTAAGCAGTAAATAAAAAAATAAAAAAGAGGCATTTGCCTCTTAATAGTCTGGATGACGTTTTTCCAAATCTCTCTCAGAAAGTCCTAATTGAATCATCAACTGAGTTATCACTACATTAAAAACATATCTGGCCAAGGCTTCGGGGAATGATCCCAAGGGAAATAAACATTCCATTTCCTCTTTTGATATTCTTAAACTCTCTTCATACATTTTTCTTTTGGGCAAAACAATTATTAAGTCGCTCATTTCACCTATGGGGGATTTCGGATCAGATGTTATGGCAATTACCAAAGCGCCTCCTTTTTTAGCTACCTTAGCATCATTTACCGTCGCAATGGTACCGCCAGAATTAGATAGCACCACAACAATAGGACGTCCTGAAACCTTTAACATAAGACTATCTCCACATTTCCATGAAAAAAATCCTAACTGAATCAATCGCTGAAGAAAATCCGTTATCGCTTGACCCGATTGCCCTGCTCCTCCTCCGAACACCCCGTAAGAATACTTTGTGTCCCCTATCGTAATTTCAGGACCACTACTTCTTACCCTCGATAGCTCTTCTACGACAGCCAGTATCTGAGAAGTGTTATTTTCAATTACCCAAAGCTCGGCTAAACTTAATATCTCTGCCTGCTTCTTGCTTTGACCTTTCAATAATTCAACATTCCGATCGGTTATTGTTTTCATTTTTTACCTCCATTTCTTATAATATTTAATTATATTTAATTGTAAAAGACCTTGCGGACTTCTATATTCTCACGATAACAAAACCTTGAAATAATACAATACTATTAACGGATATTACATTCTTTCAAGGACGGAAATTCCCAGTAGAGATAAAGCTTCTTTCAGCGTCTTATTGACGGCGAAAGTCAAAGCTAAGCGGAATTTTTTCTTCTCTTCTGTTTCCGCTTTTATTATCTTGTGAAAATTGTATAAGGAGTTATATTTTTGAGCCAAATCAAAAGAAAATTCACAGACAATATTGGGCGAAAACCTTGTAGCCGCTTTTTCAACTGCTTCAGGAAATTTAAAAATCGCTCTCAAGACAGCCTCCTCTTCCTTATTAATAATCCCCCCGTCTGTCGGGAAAATTACTTCTTGGCCCGCTTTCTTCAAAACGCTTTCTGTTCTGGCGCAGACATACTGCAAATAAGGGCCGGAATCGCCTTTCAAATTAAGCATTTTATCCCAATCAAAAATAATATCTTTTTTATATTGCTGGGACAAATCATTGTATTTCACCGCTCCGATGCCGACGGCCTTAGCTATTTCCTTATCTTCGCTGATTTTTTCCGCCCGCTCAACAGCCTCATTAAGGATATTTTCCAAATGAATAGTTTCTCCCTTTCTGGTGGAAAACTTTCCATGAATATTTCTTATCAAGCCATGGCTGACATGAAAAAAATCTTCTTTTTTGCGCCAGCCTAAAAGCTCAACCGCCCGAAACAATTGCTTCAGGTGCAGGGATTGGTCAGCTCCGACTTCGTAAATAAACAAATCCGGCTTCCACTTCTTAAGGCGGTATTTTATGGTCGCTAAATCACGAGTCAGGTAAGTGGTTGTCCCATTTGATTTTAAAAGCATTGACGGCGGCAATTCATTGCCAGGATACTCAATTATTAAGGCGCCTTGACTCTCGGAAGCAATTTTCTTTTTAACCGCCTCTTTGATAATTTCATCCATTTTCCCTTCACGAACATAAAAACTTTCTCCCATACAATGGTCTATTTTCACTCCCAAAAGAGAATATATTCTTCCAAATTCTTTCAGACTCGTTTCAACGCAAAATTCCCAAATCTTCTTTGCTTCCTTGTCCCCCTTTTCCAGCTTCTTAAACCAAATCCTCGCCTCCTCCTCCATTATGGGATTACTTTGCGCCTCCTTATGAAATCTAATATAAATTTTTTCCAAGTCATCAATCGTAAGATTTTCCAAAACCAATTTTTCTTCCTTAATCTGGCGGATAAGCTTTCCGAATTGAGTGCCCCAATCCCCGAGATGGTTTACTCCGATGCATTTCCATCCTAAAAACTTATAAATATTGTAAACAGCTTGGCCGATTATAGTTGACCTTAAATGTCCGACACCGAAAGATTTGGCTATATTAGGAGAAGAATAATCAATAACAACAACTTTCTTTTCCCCTCCCTTTTTAGAACCTCTTTTTTTCTTATCACATGACTTGTTCAGGAAATCCAAAAGAGCTTTTTGGGAAACAAAAAAATTAATAAATCCCGGCTCAACAGCTTCTATTTTTTCAAATAGCCTGTCTTTCCTGTCCATAGACTTCAGTTCTCCAATGATTTTTAAAGCAACTTCCATGGGCGATTTTTTGATTTCTTTGGCAATTCTCATCGCCGTATTTACAGAATAATCTCCGAAAATTTCTTCCGTGGCTCCATCAACATCTATTCTCGGCATTTCAAAATCCGAAAAAAACCTTTCTTTCTGAAGGTTTTTTATCGCCCTTTCCACCATTTTCCCAATTTCCTCCTTAACCATAATACTTTCATCATATCGGAATTTACCGCCCAAAACAAGCATTATCTATAAAATTTTGCTAAGATAAAAACATAAAAACTATAAACAAAGATATGGATAATGTTTTAAGCGAAAACAGAAAGGCCTATTTTAACTACGAAATCATGGATAAATTCTCAGCCGGGATGGTTTTATTCGGCCACGAAGTGAAATCAATAAGAACGGGCAAGATGAGCTTGGTCGGCTCTTATGTCACTTTGCGGAACAACGAGGCTTATTTGACGGGCGCCAACATCCATCCCTATCAGCCCAAAAATATTACCGAAGGTTATAATCCAAAAAGAGACAGGAGGCTTCTTTTGAGGAAAAATGAGATAAACGAGCTTATCGGCAAAACAGAGCAAAAAGGCTTGACTTTGGCCCCCTTAAAGGTTTATACTGTAAAAGGTTTAATAAAGTTGGAATTCGCTATAGCCAAAGGAAAGAAGAAGGCTGATAAGCGCGAATCAATTAAAAAACGCGAATCCGACAGGGAAATAAGAAGAGCCTTCAAAAATAGCGTAATATCTTGAACCTATGTATTATGTTTATGTATTAAGAAGCCTAAAAGATAAGAAATTATACACAGGACATACCAATAATTTATCAGAAAGAATTGAGGAATATAATAAAGGATTGGCAAAGTCCACCAAAAATAGAAGACCTTTTGAATTGCTTTATTATGAAGCATCTAATATATTAGAGGATGCCGTAAAAAGAGAAAAATCACTGAAAACTGGCTTCGGTAGGGCATATTTAAAAAGAAGGATAAGCGGACTCTAAAAATACCTCAACAAAAAATGGTTGGGGCCTCGCCCGCAACGCTTCGCAAGCGAGCAAGCTCGCTTGCTCGCGTAGCGATGCGGACGGGGATGAATGTTTTGATGAAAAACTGATTCAAAACAAGCAAGCCAAGTCGCTGAATCTTGTAAAAAATCAGCAAAAAAGTAAGTGTAAACTCATTTACAAAAGTTAAAGACGCGTTTGTTTCTGCTTTCAGCGGAAGAATGGCTTTAGCTCCTGTCTGCGCTTAAAAACCGTAGGCCATCTGACTTATTAATTCTCGCTAAATAAAATCAGGTGTCATATCAGCGAGATGGGCGGTATTCTCCGAATGCAGGAATTCCGCTAAGACAATTGCATTCAAGGCACAGGAATTTTGCTTAGTTTATAGCCTGCGCCCCTTAAAAACTAAGCTAAGCTTGTAGAATTGTTTTGGAAAATTTTTCAGACGCGGGTTCAATCCCGCCATCTCCACAACAAATTTTGCTGTCGCAGAATTTGATCCCAAATTACTCACACAAATTACACTAAAAATGCCTCAAAATTTCAAAAGAACTTTCATTAACGGCCAAATAAGGGCTAAGGAAGTAAGACTAATAGACGAAACCGGCGCCCAGCTTGGAGTAATAAAAATAGAAGAGGCGCTCCAGATGGCTAAAGACCGCAACTCCGATCTAATTCAGGTCACAGAAAAAGTAGATCCTCCTGTCTGTAAAATAATGGACTATGGAAAATATTCATATCGGCAGGAAAAGAAAAAAAAGGAAGAAAAGAAACACCAGAAAGGAGGAGAAATGAAAACAATCAGATTAAGCTTCAATATTTCCATTCATGATATGGAGACAAGGGTTAGACAAGCGGAAAAATTTTTAAAAAAGGGAAGCGTCGTAAAAATAGAATTGAGACTCAGTGGGAGAGAAAAAGCCCTGCAGGAAGTGGCTAAAGGGAAAATAAGTAAATTTATTGAAATTTTGCAGGAAAAAGTTCCCGTCAAAACAGAGAAGGAAATAAAAAGAGAGGGAAGAGGACTGACGATGACAATTATGAAAGACACAACCCAGCGTAATGCTGTTGTTGCGCCCAAAGCAGAAACCTCTAACAGGGTTGACCAATCGACGCCAATCAGCTAATATGACAAACATATGAAAATAAAAACTCGCAAATCAATCACGAAACGTTTTAAGGTTACCAAAAACGGAAAGATTCTAAGAAGGCCATGTGGCCAGGACCATTTGCGTTCAAAAAAAACAGGAGAACAGGTCAGGAAGAAAAGAAAATGGGCAACTGTTTCAGATTCTGAAATAAAGAAAATAAAAAAATTACTGCATATATAATATGGTAAGAGTAAAAAGAGGAACAACGGCGAATAAAAGAAGAAAAGGTATCTTGAAATATACCAAGGGTTTTTGCTGGGGAAGAAAATCTAAATTCAAGGCAGCTAAAGACGCTATACGCCATGCTTGGGGTCACGCCTTTAAGGACAGAAGAGTGAAGAAAAGAACCTTCCGCCGGCTTTGGCAGATCAGAATAAATGCCGCCTGCAGAGAACAAGGAATCCCTTATAATCAACTCATCTTTAAACTTAAAGAAAAAAATATCATAATTGACAGAAAAGTCTTGTCAGAACTGACGGAAACCAATCCGGAAATATTCAACAAAATCATCTCCGAATTGAAATAAATTCTTGTTTTGCGGTTTCGGCTTCGTTCCATGGAATTTTTTTGCCGTTAGCCAAACACATCCATAATTCACTCCCCTTTCCCGTTGATATAATAACATCGCCCGGCTTTGCCGAGGCGATGGCTTTTTTTATCGCCTCCCTTCTGTCCAATATCTTCCATAATTTTGAATTTTGAATTTCATTTATAATTTGTAATTTGTAATTTCCGGCCAGAGGCCGGTCAGCCTTTGGCTGAGAGATTTGCGAAAAACCGCTTTCAATTTCTTCTATAATTTTAAGCGGATTTTCGTCATACGGGTCTTCATTAGTCAAAATAACCTCATCGCAATACTGGCCGGCAATTTTCCCAAGAATAGGCCGCTTCCATTTATCTCTCCCTCCTCCGCAAGATCCCAAAAGACAAATCAATCTCCCGTCCTTAGGTTTTACTGTTTGATAAACTTTTTCCAACGCTTCCGGCGTAACCGCGTAATCAACAAAAAACTTAAACGGCTCCGAAATAACAAGCTGCATCCTGCCGGGAATTTCCCTCACTTTTTCTAAAGCATTTTTACAGATATTTAAATCAATCCCTTGGGAAAGCCCGACGCAAATCGCCGCCAAAGCATTATAAATATTAAAATCACCAATTAAGCGAAGGCTTAATTTAATATTTTGATTGTTCACCTCGCCATGATTTAAGCCATAAGTATATTTTTTTCTTGCCGTGTATTTCAAAAAATGCTCCGTATTTTTATCCTCCGCATTCACAACATGGACTCCCTTGGCCACCTGAAAAAGCCTCTCTTTGGCCTTTCTGTAATTTTCAAAAGAACCGTGGCTTTCAATGTGTTCCGGCTCCAGATTAGTGAAAACGGCTGTATCAAAATTAATAAAAGAATGACGGTGCTGTTTAATCCCTTCTGAACTTACCTCAAGAACCGCGTATTGGCAACTGGAATCAACCGCCTGCCTTAAAAATTTCTGGATAACCATCCTGCCCGGCATGGTCATTTTCAAGGGGTTGCTCCATTTTTTATTTTCAATTTTGAATCTTATTGAAGAAATTGAAGCAACCTTAAAACCGGCCTCTTCTAAAATGGCTGTTATCAGGGAAACTGTTGTTGATTTCCCATTGGTGCCGGTAACGCCGATTACCTTCAGTTTTCTTGAGGGAAAACGATAAATAATCGCTCCCAAAAACGGTAAAAAACAATGATACCAATCAATTAAAAACTCCGGCGTAATTTTTTTAATTATTTTCTTCAGAAACATAACATCTCTATTTTAACATATTTTTGTTGCAAAAAATCATCGACTGTGATAATGTGGGAATATGCCAATTACGGAATCAACAAAAAAAGCGTTGCGCCAATCCAAGAAAAAAAGATTAAGCAACATCAATTACAATAAAAAAATCAAAGACCTTAGTAAGGAGCTGGCTCTTTTAGTTTCACAGAAGAAGATGGATGAAGCCAAAAAACTCCTGCCTCAAGTTTACAAAATCATAGACAAGGCGACCAAAGTGAACGTGCTTAAAAAGAACACCGCCTCCAGAAGGAAATCAAAAATGGCCAGAATGGCCGGCTAAATCTCGGCTATTAACAGGTCAAGTCCGGCCTTAATGTCTATCACTCCGGTTTTAATGTCACAATCTGCCTGAAAAATTTTCCGGTAGATTTTTTTTAGGACAGGATAAGAAAATTTTGTGGCTTGGGCATAAGTTTTTTGAAGGACAAAGGGATGAAGCCCGACTTCCTTAACCATCTTTCCAAAAGATACATTCTTATCAATAAGGCTTCTGATATTCAAAAGATTTTTAAATTGATATTGTATCATGGAAAAAATATAAAAAGGCGACTCTCCTTTATCCATATGCCGACGGATAAAGAAAAGGGCTTTCTTCTTGTTGTTTTCAGCCACAGCGTCAATTGTTCTAAAGATATCAACCTCGTATTTCGGCCTCACTAAAACGCCCACATCTTCAGCGCTTATTGTTTTTTCTTTCATTTTATAGCCGGCCAATTTTCTGATTTCATTATTGAGACGCCACATATCATCGCCGGCAGAGGCGATTAATTTGCCTAAAGCCTCCGGAGATATCTTGACGCCGTATTCATCAAATTCTTTCTCTATCCAATTAACCAGATGCATCCCTTCTAAGAGCTTAAATTCCTGCGTTTTAGCGTTCTTAATCAAATATTTGAACAAAGAATCGCTTTTAAGAATCTTTCCTGTTTCATAAAAAACGAAAACGTCCTTAGAATCAAAAAAACTCTTACCCTTTTCAAGAAACTCTTTCTCTATATCTTTATCGGAAAAACAATTCCTCAAAATAACCAGTTTTTTTTCATCAAACATTGATACCGTCCGAGAGTCATTTCTGAAAGATTGGAAATCGTCTTTTTCTAAATCCACATACCTCAAATTCAATCCGCTTTTATGGATCTTTTTATACTGCCCTACTATCTCCTTCAGCTTTTGCCAGCTTCTATATGTATCCTGGCCATAAATAAATACAATCATAATTTTTGACAGAGAGGACAAAAATGAGCAGTTCTCCCGCCTATTTTCACACTCTCAATTATTGTCCCGCAAACAAAACACTTCTCCCCTTGCCTCCGATAAACTTTTATTTCTTTATCAAAATTTCCTTTTTCTCCGTTAATATCCCTGAAGTCAGAGAAACTCTCTCCGCCAAGCTTAATCGCTTTTTCCAGAACCGGTTTTATATTGCAATAAATTTCCTGTAATTCCCCTTCGTTAAGATCCGATGTTTTCTCCAAAGGATTAACTTTCGCTCTGAATAAAATTTCATCTGAATAAATATTGCCTATCCCGACAATTACTGACTGGTCCATCAGAACCTGCTTTATCCTGCCCTTTCTCCCGCTTAAAACCTTTTTAAACCTATTAAAAGTAAACTCTTTATCCAGTGGCTCCGGTCCTAAAGAAATGAAGCTTTTTGAACCAAGCAAATCACAAGTTTTCCATAACTCTATTTTAGCAAATCTTCTGACGTCGGAAAGAGCAAGTATGCTTCCATCATCCATCCGAAAAATAAAACGGATAAATTCGTCGGCGTTATCTTCCCCTCGTTCCCCGAGAAGAAAATGTCCCGTAAGCTTCATATGGGCTAAAAGAGACAATCCCTCTGATAAATCAAAAATAATATTTTTTCCTCTTCTCCAAATTTTTTTTATTTTTTTCCCCTTTATTCCTTTTTTAAACTCTTCTAAGGTTTTCGGTTTCTTAATCTGATTCAGAGAGTCAGTCCAAATATCAAAGAATGTCCTGTTTAGGACATTCTGCAAGCCTCTGACTATTGTTTCTACCTCCGGCAATTCAGGCATTTTAAAATTATGATAAGATATTCCTTATTTTTTCAATAATCTTGCTGGGGGTAAAATGGGCTTTTATCAAATAATCGGCCGCTCCTATTTTTAAAGCTTTTTCAATATCTTCTTTTTGCCCCAAATTAGAAAGAATAACAACGGGTATTGAAGATAGCTCCTCATCTTCCTTTACCTTCGTCAAAACCTCAAATCCGTCCATATTCGGCAAAATAAGGTCCAGCAAAACTAACTGGGGCTTTTCTTCTCTTATCTTTTTCAAGCCCTCTTCTCCATTACAGGCAATAGAAACGTTAAACCCTTCGCTTTCAACCTTGCGGAGAATTAATTCTCTTAAAAATTCGTCATCTTCAATAATCAAAACTTTATCTGCCATATTTTTTAAATTATTTTTTAATTAACTTTTTTAATTTATATGACTCCATTATACTTATTAAACGCTGATTAGGCAACGGCTGACAAAAAATCAAGTCATTTCCATGGCGGGGAAAGAAAAGAAGAAGGTTGTTCCCTTTCCTTGCGCCGACTCAAACCATATCTCTCCCTTATGAGCGTCTATTATATTCTTGACGATAAATAACCCCAGCCCTGAACCTTCGGCGTCCATTCTAACGGCTTCTTGAGATCTAAAAAATTTAGTGAATATCCTTCCTTTCAAATTTTCAGGAATCCCCATGCCACTATCTTTTATTGAAAACCTCACCTCGCCTTCCGCTTGCCTCAAATTAATTTCAATCTTTCCTCCTTGAGAAGTATAATTTATGGCATTGTCAAAAAGGTTATGAACGGCTATGGCGATCTTTTCAGAATCAATAAAAACTGCCGGCAACTCCCCTTCAGGCTCTTTTTTAAAAATCAGCTCCACGCCTTTTTTCTCTGCAATCGGCCGGTAAGAATCTATCTCTGACCTGATAATCTTTTCCATATCCCCAAAATCAGGATTATAAAGATACCTTCCCTCCTCAATTCTTGTCACATTTAAAAGGTCGTTGATGAGGTTTATCATTTTCTCGTTGGATACGTAAGCTTTTTTAAGAAAATCACTTTGATCGCGACTGATTGGTCCAAAATCTCCCCTTATAATCATATCCAGCGCCCATTTTATAGTTGACAAAGGCATTCTTAATTGATGGGCAGTGATGCTCACGAATTCGGTTTTGGCTTTTTCAACCATTTTCTCTCTGGTCACGTCACGGAGAATAATTAATGTCCCCGCATCATTGCCGCCTCTTTTAACGATGCTGATTGTCGCCTCAAGGATTAATCCCTCTTTTATCTGAATTTCTTTCTTAGAAATGGGCTTCATCTCTCCGTTGAATATTTTTATCAAAGGTTGAAGGGTCGGGAAGCTTTCCAAATCAAAAAACTTTTTCCATTTAATATCAAACTCCCTTACTCCTAAGAAAATCTCCGCTTGAGGATTAATCATGGAAACAACCTTATGCTTATCCAGAAACAAAAGCCCGTCTGACAAATTAAAAATCAAAGCATGATTTTTATCTTTCTCTTCCTCTGCTTTCCCTAATGCATCCCTCAAGCCTTCTGTTTTCTTTTGGACTATTTCTTCCAAATCTTTATTGGTAATCATCAGTTCTTCTTTCTGCTCTGATTCTCCAATAAGCCCTGACATCAGCAAATAGCCGAGTATCAAAAGCAAAGAAAAAGAAACGAAATTCCAAATGTATTCTATGAGAGTTGTTGAAAGAAAAATATGGACAAGAGGCAATATTGCGAAAGACATCATTAATATTCTATAAAAAGAGATCATTTTGCCCTGAACATCTCCCTGAACAGCCATATAAGCGCCGAAACCAAGGAAGAAAATAGCTGAATAATCGCCAAGAGCGTAATAAAAGGAACGATAAAAAATAAAATCTTCAGCCATGAAAGAAACTAAAGAATGGAAGATAATGTCAAAAACAACAAACAATGAAAAACCGAACAAAACATACTGTGTTTCACTTTTTTCCTTGTAAGGAAGCCCGGCGTATTTCCTGAAAAAACGCAACAGCACAAAAAAAGCCATGAAGAGTAAAGAGAGGTGAAAAAATAAGTGCATCTCTCCGAAGTTAACGATGTTCACTCCAAATTCGCTCATCTCTACGCCCTTAACAAAATAGTTCGTGAATAAGGTGGTCAAAGAAAAAACTGAGGCGATCAGAAAAACGGCCTTATCTAAAATTCCGGACCTCTTCTGGACGGTAGGGAAATAAACTGTAAGGAGATAAAGGGGAATTAATATAATAAAAGCAATGGAAAAATTTATTTTTGCCCGAAGAACCGACTGATCAATGTCAGCCGCAAAAGGCGAGAGGTAACCGAATGTTATCCAAAGAAAAAGGAGGATTGCTATTGAAAAAACAATCTGATTAACCGGCGCTTTTTTGTTTTTCAGAAAAGCCCAAAAACCCAAACCCAAGACGAGAGAGTCAAGAAAAAAGATGATGATTTGATTTATCAGAATTATTCCTTCCATTATTTTAATTTTACATTTTTATAATTAAAAATACAAATAAAGATTACCACAAACTCAAATTCTTCTTAGGCTCGTTCTTCCCTGCTTCCAAAAACTTATCAACTAAGCTACGGAAACCGAATTTCTCAAACAATTGCCTTACGCTTTCTTTATCATAACTTCCGAAAGAACAGCCGTCCAAATCAAAGTCAAAAGGAACGTCTTTCTTAAGCTCTCCCAATCTCTTACTTAAAAAAGCCATCTCCTTTGACTTCAAAAGTGTTTCTTTCAACTTCGGGCTGATTTTCCCATTGCCATCCTTATCTCCTTCCAACTCCCCATAAAGATGTTCCATATCCCTAAAATCTTGAATAAGCTTTATGGCTGTTTTTTCTCCTACGCCTTTAACTCCGGGGATATTGTCTGAAGTATCTCCCCTCAACCCTTTGAAAAAGGATATTTGATCAGGAGCAAGCCCGTATTTTTCTTCAACATCTTTCCTCCCATAAAGAGCGGCGTCTTTCACTCCCCTTCTTAAAAAATAAACTTTCGTCCGTTCATTAACTAATTGAAGAATGTCCATATCTCCGCTTACGATTGTTATCAAAACATCTTCTCCCTTACCTCCCTTGGTGATTTTTTCGACGATGGTGCCTATCATATCGTCAGCCTCAAATCCTGTTTTCTCAAATATCTTTACGCTAAAAACTTTCAGGAATTCTTTTACTCCTGAAAATTGAGGAATCAATCCTTCCTGCATAGGAGGCCTCTTGGCCTTGTACTCCTTAAACTCGTCATGCCGAAATGTTTTCCCGGGCAAATCAAAAGTGGCAGCCAGATAATCAGGCTTGAGTTCTTTAATTACCTTTATAAAAACCAACAAAAAACCATAAACGGCATTGACCAATTCTCCGTTTTTAGCGGTCAAAGGAGGTAGGGCGTGAAAAGCCCGATGAATAATTGAATTGCTATCAAGAATAACCAAATGTTTCATCTTTTTTAATTTCTATTTTTTAATTCTTCAATGTCAATTCCGCTTTCAGCTTTGCCCATCCTGTCAACATTTATATCTAATTCTTGATTAGCCCAATCCGGCTCCGTAATATTATCGTCACCCCACTCACCATTAGAATATTTTCCCAACGCCATATCCAACGCTTTTCTTTCTGTTTCTGCGTTAACTTCAATCTCAAAATTACTATAAACTTTTAACGCCAAACTAACTTTATATTTTTTCATAGCTTTCTATCTGTTATAAATTCAGGCATCTCTGCCTTAAGATAATCTTCGCCTGCTTTTTTAAATAATCTATTATAATCTCCGAAATTTTTACACTTTTTGAAATCTTCCTTTAATCTCTTTAATCTGTTGGTACTGGCAGGCCTATTTTTTGTAACGGCAAATAATTGAAATAATAGGAACACCCGGCTATTGAAATAACATAATCTAAAACATCTTTATACTCTGGTTTTTTGAACCAATCATTTAAGATGTAAATATATTGCACTTCAACATTCAATCTTGATAAAAGTTTTTTATACTGCTTAATCTTAAAATCACAGGTTTGTAATTTTTCATCCGTTGAGCCAGCGACTTCCTGAAATTTAATCTCAAGAATAAAAAAAGTGTTATTCGTTATCACAAATATCGCATCGTCCGGCAAAAGTCGCTTAGAAATAAATTTTTTATAATCTATTTTGTTCTCCTCTAAATATTTGTATAACCCGTGTTTTCTGAAAGACACGGCGACTTTTTCGCCGTTATAAAAAATCGCGCTTCCCTGAACTTTATAATTTTTCTTTGATTTTATAAAAGTCAAAAAAACCACTTTACCCTCAAAATAAAGCCCCGTTTTCGTGTTAGCTCCGCCTATTTTCCCTTTTCTCATAAAATTATTTTTTATTTAATTTATTCTTGATATTTCTGTCCAATTCCTCAAACCTTTTGATTGATAAATCTAAATATTTTTTTTCGTTATCAATCCCGATAAATTTTCTTCCATAAAAATAAGCCGCCAAACCTGTCGTAGAACTCCCGGTAAAAGGATCCAGTATTAAATCGCCCCTATTCGTGCTGGCCAAAACTATTCTTCTTAACAAATCAGATGGCTTTTGTGTCGGGTGTTTCCCGAATTTTTTTTCAATTGGCTTGGGCGTATTTATTGACCACACAGAACGCATCTGCAGCCCCGGTTTTTTGATTTCATCTTCCGGCCATTCGCCGTTTTTCATTAAATCATAGTTGAAAGTATGCTTTGCTTTTTCTTCTTTTCTCGCCCAAATTAAGGTTTCATGACTGGCGGTAAAAAACCGACAACTCAAATTCGGCGAAGCATTTGGCTTAAACCACGCGATATCGTTAAGAATATGAAATTTGTTAACTTCAAGAGCAAATCCGCATTGATAAATTGAGTGATAAGTTCCACTGATCCAAATTGTTCCACTTGGCTTTAGAATTCTTTTACATTCTTTAGTCCATGCAAAATGAAATTCAAAATTCTTTTTTAATCCATTACTCAAATCCCAATCACCCTTCTTAACGCTAACCATTTTACCATTTTGGCAAGTAAAACTTCCGCTTGATAAAAAATACGGAGGATCAGCGAAAATCATATCCACGGAATTTTCCGGAATTTCTTTTAAAAATTCAAGTGAATCAGCTTGATAAAGTGTAAAGTTTGGTTTTTCGTAATATGGTTTTCCCATGAGATTATTATAGCAAAAATTGGCTATGATTGTTTGATGGTGATTTTTCTCTTGTCTTCGCCGATGACTTTGAAGGTGAGCCAGATTGTTCTCTCGGGCATAATCTTTTTAATATTCTCCGGCCACTCAACAGCAACGATATTTTCGGGATTGGAAAATATTTCTTGAAAACCTAAATCAATTGCTTCCTTTTCTCTTTTTATCCTATAACAATCAATATGATAAAAATTTTTATATTTTTTGAAAATATTGAAAGTCGGGCTCAATATTTTTTCTTTTATTCCCAACCCTTTGGCGAATCCTTGGACAAAGGTTGTTTTCCCTCCCCCTAAATTTCCCTTCAGCCCCAAAACAGCCCCTCCTTCTCCGGTCAAAATCTCCTTGGCTAAGTTTTCAGCTATTTTTTTTGTCTCCGAAGCGCTTTTTGTAATCACAGAAAATTGACTTAACATAAAAAACAGGATAAAAAGGAAGTAATGTAATAGTATTTTATCTTTTTTTAAACAATTTTACAAAAAAAATGGACGAAGGCTCAAAAAAAATATATGAAAAAATAGAAAGTATACCTGACCTCAAGGAAAGAATGAGCGCCTTAGAAAGCGTCCCGACAACAGAAGCGATAGAGACCTTGTTAAGAGGGGCGATTGATTTGAATTCCTCTGATATTCATATTGAACCGGAAGAAGACGGAGCTAAAATCAGATTGAGACTTGACGGAATGCTTCAGGATGTAACCGTCCTTGATTTGAAAATTTTTCAAAAACTACTCTCCAGATTAAAATTACTATCCGAAATGCGGCTTAATGTTTCCGACCGTCCTCAAGACGGCCGTTTTACCGCGCCGATCCAAGATTCTGAAATAGAAATAAGAACATCAACCCTGCCATCCAAAAACGGAGAGTCAGTGGTTTTAAGACTTTTAAATCCTAAGAAATTAATTGAGATAGAGGGATTGGGGTTAAGGAAAGATCTGCTAGAAGTATTTAAAAAGGAAATGATAAAGCCGAACGGGATGATTATCGTTACCGGTCCGACAGGATCGGGAAAAACCACCACTCTTTACGCTGTTCTGAAGGGAATACAAAGCTCGGAAATAAAAATCATTACCATAGAAGACCCGATAGAATATCATTTGGACGGAATTTCTCAAACTCAAGTAAGTCCAGATAAAGGATTTGACTTCGCTTCGGAATTAAAATCTATGGTCGGGCAAGACGCAAATATCTCTTCGTCGAGCAGTAAAGGATATGACTTCGCTTCCGGATTGAGGTCTATTGTCAGACAGGACCCTGACGTTATTCTGATTGGAGAAATAAGAGACTCTGAAACCGCCGGCATAGCCATTCAAGCGTCTCTGACCGGACACCTTGTCCTTTCCACCTTGCACACCAATGACGCCGCCGGAACAATAGCCAGATTACTGAACTTAGGGATCAAGCCTTCTGACATCGGCCCGGCCATTAATGTCGTCATTGCCCAAAGACTGGTCAGAAAAGTCTGCAAAAAATGTTCTGAATTAAAACAGGCCGAGAAAGAAGACATTGAAAAACTGGAAAAAGGAACAAAAGGGTTGAAGGGAAAAATAACCTTGCCGAAAATTGATTCTAACCTGAAAATCCCCTCTGCTAAGGGATGCAAGGAATGTAATTTTACCGGCTATAAAGGGAGAGTCGGGGTTTTTGAGGTTATGCTTATTGATTCAAAAATGGAAAAATTTGTATTGGAAAATCCCTCCACTTCAGCGCTTGGAGAGGAGGCCATAAAGAATGGAATGACAACAATGAAAGAGGACGGATTGTTTAAAGTTTTAGAAGGAATAACGACAATTGAAGAAGTTAAAAGAGTAATCGGAGAATAAAAAAAGCCACAAAACTGGGGGCTTCCCGCATTGCTGCGGGAAACGTAAGGTTTGGAACACAAAGTTTGGAATTCCCCCGAGGAGCAACCGAGTCGGAACAAGGCTGTCCATCTGCGGAAAATTCCTAACCCCCAGTTTTAAGGCTATTTTTAATGATATATGAATGATAGCAAATCTTTGACAACTTGTCAAGTATTTTGTCATAATTCACCAATTTCACCAAATTTAAACAAAATTAAAAGGGGAATCGTGTGCGATTACCCCCTTTGAAAGCAAAAAGTTCCTTCTCGCTCCCCTATAGGACTAAAACCCTTTTTGGGCGAGTCCTTTAAAAAAATAAAAAACATCTTCTATTTTTCCGATTCCCTTTTCTTCTCCTTCTCGAGCCTTCTCTTCTCAAAAGAGTCCTTTTGCTCAGCAGAAAGAGGATTTGTTTTCATTTTTTTTCATTCAAGGCTTTCGTTTCTTTCTGAATTCAATTTTTAAAGTTCTTTGAAAGCCTTTGTCCCCTTCTTTTGTTATATGATTGAGGACAACCCTATCCAAGCATTTTCAT
>Ga0210051_1002493_pt1 | contig 18529 bp, 19 predicted proteins | sample CryGey092014_all_FD_185464 | JGI IMG/M metagenome (GOLD analysis project Ga0210051, IMG submission 185464) | Groundwater microbial communities from aquifer - Crystal Geyser CG23_combo_of_CG06-09_8/20/14_all (SPAdes) (version 2) | ecosystem: Environmental > Aquatic > Deep subsurface > Groundwater... | reverse complement strand
GGCCATAAGACTCCTTTTCATTATAAATATTGTTTTCCTTTGCCTCTTTCTCACTGGTTGTGTCAAAGACAAGATTCATGTCTTTTACTTTTCCAGTATATTCAAGCTCTATAAAATCTCCTTTTTTTACCAATTTAACCCCTTATAATTAGAAGCAATATTTTGAAATTAGATATTATATTTATAAAGTTATCGGATTTTTTCAATAATTTTGTCAGCAACCTCTTCTATTGTTAGATTAGTTGTGTCAATAACACAATCATAATTTTTTTTGTTGAAAACATCTAAGTTATAATATTTTTTATATCTTTTATCGTCCGATTCCTGCCTTTGATTTCTTTTTTTGATTGCTTGATTTAAATCCTTGTATTTCTCATCATTTCTCTGATGATTAAAGATTCTCTTGGCGCCCACTTCAGGAGCAACATCAAGAAAGATTTTTACTGATTTGGGTATGAAATGAAAAGATGTTTTCCCAACCATAACAAAGTTGTCTTCTTTTTTGCCTTTTTCCTCTGCAAAATTGTCCGGCTCTAAATCTGTTGATGGATCTTCTTCTCCTAATTTATTTAATTCCCATATGCTGATGCCTCTTTTTTTGGCCATCTCACGCCTTAAATCGCCAATGCAGTAATATTTAAAGCCGAGTTTTTTTGCAACAAGAATCCCAACACTGCTTTTTCCAGATCCAATTTTTCCAGAGATTGTAATTATCATCTTAAAGCTTGTCTTTTAACAGTATTTCAACAAAAGCTGCAAACGCAGGCCTTGTAATAAACACACCGACTGAAATACCTATAATAGTTGTTATTGCAAAGCCTTTCAAAAGCCCTGCTCCTGCCCTCATTAATGGAAGCATGGCAACAACTGTTGTGAAATAAGCTGCCATTATAATAAAGAATGCATTCCTAATCCTCTGTTTCCAGTTAAAAAATACCTGCTGTTCTTTTCTTAATAATTCATCAGATATAACAATCTGGTCATCAACACCTGATCCTATAGCAATAATTATTCCAGCAATAGCAGCAATATCAATATTCCAGCCAATTAATGCAGCAACACCCAGAATAAGTATTACCTCTGCTATAACTGTTATTATTATTGACAATGATATCTCTATTCTCCTGTATATTAAGAACACAATTAATGATACTCCAACTATTGCAAGAAATCCAATGAAAAATGCATTTTTAACAAACTTCTCTCCAAGGGCTGGTGAGATGGCATCTGTCTTAACAATATTAAGTTTAACAGGCAATGATCCTGTAATGAGTATTGTCTGCAGTCTTTTCATATTCTTTAATGATTCAAACAATGCTGCTTGCTCTGTTGTGCCCATGCCTGACCCAGATATCTGGATATCTGTTATTGCACGGCCTTTTAGTTCAGCCCCTATATTTAAGGAATCAACATGCTGATTATCCAGATAGAGGTCAAGTGTTTCATTTAAATAATCCTGCTGGCCCTCTGTTACAATATCTAAATTTTCTGTAAGCTCTGCCTGTCTTTCAGCTGCTTCTGGGCTTAATGAAATAGAAAACCTGAATCTGCAGAACCATTGGCCATTGGTTTGGCTGCAACCTGTATTTGGATCAATGCCAGAACAGTCAGCGCTTCTGCAAATATAAGGTATATCATTTCCCCCTTTAAAAACAATATTATCCCCTATTTTTGCCTCAAACTTTCCCTGCCTTGCAACCAATTCCTTAACCTCTTCCTCATTAACCCCTGCTATCTCAATAAGTATATACTGGTTGCCTGAAAGGTCAGCAGTTGTTCTTACAACAATATCACTTAAACCATAAACATTAAGCCTTTGCTTGATATTAGAAAGAACTATTTCCATCTCATCTGCTGATATTTTCTCCTCTGGCTCAAGAAGAACTCTAGTTCCGCCCTGAAGGTCAAGACCTTTTCTTATATTTGTTGTTGGCGCATTATAAACCCTTATTCCAAGGTCTATTGAATCATTATAAACTTTTGTTATTGTCTTTGGAACAGTTATAACCTCTGTCTTATTTATTGTTTTGTTAACCTTTGTTCCATTAACTATTTCTGTTACATCAACCTCATGGGTAATTGTTTCATTTATTGTTTCATTAAGGACAATTGTTTCTGTTTTATACTTTGTTATTAATCTATAAGTACCTCTATCTGTTTTTATACTCACTGTCCTGTTTTGTTTTAGGCTTGCTTCAAATGAATAATAGTCTAATACATTGTTGATTGGCTTGTTGTTTATCGAGATTATTCTTTCCTTGCTCATAGGGCTTGCTGTGGGCTTTGGGCTTTCTATTCCAGCCAGGCTTGCAGATGAATTCAGTATGACATTCCTGATAGTAACCCCTTTGTTGAATGGATGCGGATTTACAGCTACAACAGCAAATAGAATAACAGCTAGAAGGATTATTACTCTTAAATTTGTGAATATCTTTTTTATTTTACTCATTTTTGGTTCTCCTTTCCAGGTATAATCTTAGTATGCCGGCATTCTGCACCCATGTGTTTAAAACATCCATTAAAAGGCCAATTATCAGGATTAACATAATCTGGCTCAGGGCAGCTGACTGTGAAAATATATATGCAATAACTATTGCGATAACTGTGGTTGAAGTCATTGCAAGCCCTGTTTTCATACCATTCACTATCCTGTCTATAACCTCCCCGCCCTTTCTCTTTAAGACCTTTGTTGACAACAAAATGTTTGTATCAACACTATAGCCAATCAGCATTAGAAAAGCAGCAACACCTGCAGTAGAGAGCTTAACACCTATTAAATTGATGATTGCTAGGGTAACAACCATGTTTGAGAATGCAGAAAGCACAATTGCAAGTGATGGTATTGGCTGTCTGAAATAGAAAAAAACAACAATTACTATAAACAAAAATGCAAAAAGTATTGCAATAAATGTTTCCTTAAAAAAACTTTTTCCAAGGGATGAACCCATTTCCTCAACACCATAATCAAGATCACCAAGCTTTGTTTTCAGGCTGTTTAATAATTCATTTGAGCCTATGTCTGAGGCACTTATTGTTATTCCTATTTTTTCACCCAGTCTTGTTAATGTCCTTACAGAGATATCTGAACCTGGAAACTCAGATGATAAGTATGTTTTCAGGCTATCAACATCAACATCCTTAGAAGGGATTGATATTGTAATGCCTCCTTTCAATGAAATATCCTTTTCCACAAAGTCGCCTGTTGTTGAATATTTATAGGATATGACTCCAATAGAAAGTATAAGCATGACAATAGGAATAATCAACAGCTTCTTATAATTCTTGTCATACCCTTCCAATAGCTTGGAAATCTGCTTATTTTTAGCAAATCTGCCCTCATTATTATTATTCTCTTCTGACATAAAAACAATGGAAAAAAGCCTTATTAATAAATGTTTTGGAAAAAAGCAAAATTAAGGGTTTTTTAGAATAAAGTTTGAGTCTGTGGTTACATTCATGCAAAGCCTTATGAGGCCGCCCTCATCGCCTTTCCTTAAGATATGGGTTGTGTGCATCTCGCAGCCATTTAACTTTTTAAGCATTTTAACTGCATGAGCTGCCATTGGGTTTGTTGCAGAGCTTATTGCAAGGGCTATCATTGTTTCTTCAACATTAAGGTTTTCTGAAACCCTATTGAGGATATCCTTTTTCAGGAACCTTATGTGGTTTATCACCTCTTTTGATAGTAAGTCAATATTATCCGGAACATTTGCCAATTCCTTTATTGCGTTTAATATAGCTGCAGACTCAGCGTGCATCAAAGGAGAATTCTTTCCTGTAACAATCTTTTTGTCATCAAGCTGTATTGCAGCCCCGCAGTAAATGTTTTTGTTTCCTTTTTTCTCTTTTGCAGCATCAAATGCAGCCTTTCTTGCTGGCTCTACTACTTTTCTATCGTTTATAGCCACATCAAGCTTTCTCATCAGCACCTTTACCCTGTCTGTTGTGTTTTGGTCAACCATGCCGTAAATTCTTTGCTGCCTGTACCAGAAATACCTTCTTATTACTTCCTGCTTTGAGGCTTCCCTAACAACATCATCATCTGTTATTCCGCTTGATATCCTGTTAACACCCATCTCTGTTGGGGAATTATATGTGCTTATGAAGCTGTTTTTCATGGGAAAGCTGTTTATTATCCTCTGCATTATGCTGAAATTCTCTATATCCCTGTTATAGTTTATTGCTATCTTGCTGTATTTTTTCAGGTAGAATGGGTCAATCATGTTTATGTCACCCTGATCAGCTGTTGCTGCCTCATATGCAACATTAACAGGATGATCCAATGGCAGGTCCCAGATAGGGAATGTCTCGAATTTGGCAAATCCAGAATTTATCCCTTTTTTCTGCTCATGATATATCTGTGAAAGGCAGAAACTCATCTTCCCGCTTCCGCCGCCGGTGCCTGTTACAATAATAATTGGCTTTTCTGTTTTTACATATTCCTGCTTTCCATATCCCTCATCACTTACAACAAGCTTGAAGTTGTTTGTGTAGCCCTTTATCATGTAATGTATGTAAACACTAGCCCCTATGTTTTCAAGCCTTTTCTTGAACTTTACTGCAGCAGGCTCATCTTCAAACAGATTTATTACAACAGCAGAGACATCAAGCCCATGCTCCCTTAAATCCTCAATATCCTTGACAGCCTGGTCATCGTACCTAAGGCCAAAATCATTCCTGATCCTTCCGTTCTGGATATCCTTTGCGCTTATGCAATATACAATTTCTATGTCTTTCAGATTTTTCAAAAGCCTAACCTTTGTTTCCTTGTCATAGCCAGGAAGAACCCTTGATGCATGCCCGTCATAGCAGAGCTTTCCGCCAAACTCAAGATAGAGTTTCTTGTCAAACTTGCTTACTCTGCCAAGAATTGCCTTTGTCTGCTCTTTCAGGTATTTTTCTGTGTCAAAGCCTTTTTCCATTTTAAAAAAATGTTTGCATTAAGCCAGATATGAAATGGCCTCCATCAAATGGAGGAAAAGGAATCATGTTAAATATGAACAAGAACATGTTAATCTGTTTTGTGATAATTAATGCAAGCCTCTGCTTGCCTGTTAATGATGTATGCTTTTTTAGGATGAATAAAGAGCCAAGCCATAGTGCAAGATTCATTAGCGGGCCTGCAATAGCTATTATTGAATTCTGCAATGGTGTTCCCCCTATTGTTGAAACAAAGCCTGGCACAAAAATTATAAATGGCGAGTGGATGAGCCTTAAAACCACCCCAATTAATAGACCTGGGTAAGATGCATGGAATGTTGCGTTTATTCCAAAACCAAGGGCAACAAACTTATGGGCCATCTCATGCAAGACTATTGCTGGCGCAATAACAAGGCATGTAAACTTAAAGTTTTCAATATCAAAGCCAGAAGTTATGGGATCCTGTACATACCTTGGCATCCTTATGATATCCTTAAATATAAATCCAAGGGCAAGGGTCATTACAATTAAATCAATTATTTCTCCTGTGCTTACTAACATAAACTAAGCTAAAACCAGTTTATTTAAAAAAGTTGTGCAAAAATATTTAAACAATCATGCTTTCTTTTGCCTTATGACTGACTTGATAGCATGCCTAAGCACTGGAAAGGGAACATGGACTAATGTAAAAGAGATTATTTCAGGTTGTGAGTGGGAGAACATATTTCTTATAACAAATGAATTTGGCAAAGAGAAGTTTAAATCAGATAAAAAGATTGAGCTTATTGTTGTTGATTCAAACAAGCCATTGTTAGAACTTGTTGAAGACATTAAAAAAGAGCTGAAAGACAGAATATCAGGAACAGAGGTTGCATTAAACCTTGCCTCAGGAACAGGAAAAGAGCACATGGCAATACTTTCTGCTGTTTTAAAACTAGGCCTGGGAGCAAGGCTTGTTGCCCTTACAAAAGAAGGCATAAAAGAGATTTGAGTTATTTTTCTTAAGAAAAACCCAGATATCAAATTAAGATTAAAAAAATAAAATCCTATTTTACACCTAATACTTCCTTTACTTCTTTAATACGATTGTCTAAGATATGGAACGTTTCTGTTTTTGGACTTTTATTCCTATAAATATTACCATTAGGAGTCATACATATTTCAACAGTCCCATTATGATTAAAATCAATATATACCTGATTTATGTTCATATCATGAAATGTATCAGCAAAATTCTCATAGTGCCTAAATTTTATACCTAAATCTTGAGAATATAATTCATATCCCCTATTAAATTCTTTTCTTATTACTTTTGTACCTCCCATACCCAACAATGAGGTATACACTAAAGTAACTACTGCCCCAGTTATTAATAATATACCTTTGATTAATTTTTTATCTAAGGTTTTAGTAATAGTGTTTCCCAAGCCATTATGTAACTTATTACCAAAATCCCTTGCAGCATTATTAAAACTACTACTAATATTACTAACATTAACATAATCTGCTAAATTTGATTTGTATGCCATTATAAGACCAATAATCCTATTTAATTTAATCTTTATAAAAATTTCTTTTCTAAGGCTTGTTGCCCTTGCAAAAGAGGGCATAAAAGAGATTTAAAGCCTTGCGAAAGACTTAAATAGTTGTTTTACTTAATATCATTTGGTGGAGCAACTTAGAATAAGTAATAGTAATATTATTGAATGAATGGATCTTCGGAAAAGTTCAATTCTAAGCTCGTACACTATTTCTTTTTCTTAATTTTATAGAAAAGCATAAATAAAACCACCCCTCCTTAAGCTATATATGATAAAATTTCTTGCCCGCTTATTTGGTGAAAAAGAGGAATTAAAACAGCTGAAGAAGAGCGAGCTAGAGGGCTACATCAAAAAACAGCTTGAAAAAGGTAGTATAGAACATCTTTTCAGGGAATTTTCAGGCAGAATTTATGAGCTTTCAGAAACAATAAGAGAAAGATGCAATGAGCTTGAGAAAGCTGAGCTACAGAATAAAAACATACCTCCAAGGGCAATAACAATAATGGAGGGAAACAGAAAGGCATACATACAGAAAACAATTCATTTCATAAACAGGATAAGAGAAATTTTAGATGAACTGGAAACATTGGCCAATTCCAGCAGTATAATTGACAAGGTTTCAAAAATAAATGAGATGTTTGATGAATACAATAAATCAACGCAAAAGCCTTATTATATTCTTCAGGAATTCTTTGCAAATGAGTCCCACAGGATTGCAAATAGCATAAAGGAAATTAGTGATTCTATAGACAACTTCAAAGATGATCTGAAAAAGTCAGATATTCATAAACTCCAGGAGGTTCTTGATTTTCTTAACAAAATAAGGAACAGAGAACAAAGGAGAAAAGAGCTCGAGAACCAGAAAAAAGAGCTTGAAAAAAATTTTAGTGAAGAGGAAAAAAATATTTCAATCCTGAAGCATGAAATAAAAAAAATAAAACAATCACCAGAATTTAATGAACTGGCAAAACTTAATGATAAGTTAAGGATAGCAGAGGATGAACAGAAAAGGTTTTCTGATGAAATATATTACAAGCTTGCTCCTCTGTCAAGAGCACTCAGGAAATATGCCAAAATCTCTTTTGATGAAAAAATCATAGATATAATTGTTTCTGAGCCTTTCAGGGCAATGGCTGAGCTGGAAACTGAAACATTGAATAAAACCTTTTCAGCTCTTGCAAAAAGAATTAAAGAGGGAAATATCTCTCTTAAAGAGAATGTTAGAAAAAAGAATCTAGAAATATTAAATGAAATTAACTCTGAGTTTGTAAAAAATGCACAGGAAAAGATAAAAGCACAAGAAAGCAATATCCAAAAAATTTCAGCTGCAGTTGAAAAAAATACCTTATGGTCAGAGATTGATGACTTAAACAAGAAAATAGAGAAAAATCAGCAGCATCTTGCTTATATAAACAAGGAAATACAAAATGCTGAGCATGAAATAAGCAAAATCACAACAGATGATATTTATAAGAGAATGAAAGAGGTACTAAACTTATTAAAAATAGAACTAGTAGAAGGGTAAAGGAGTTGGTTCAGCAGGTCTATAATTTAGATGTTTTATATAACTCAGGTCTAAAGCCCCTTTCAAATTTTACAATCTTCGGGGTTAATCCCCTATCCCTTAATATTGCCTCTAGATTATCAGTGAAAGAACCCTGATCATATCCCAAACAGATAATATCTGGCTTTAATTTCTCAATAATCTTGTATTTATCTCCTTCATATCCTAAAAAAGCATTATCAACATAATCTAGATTTTGTATTTTAGCAAGTCTTTTTAGTTCATTGTTCAAAGGATATTTCCCCTTAATCTGCTTCACTGTTGAATCCCTTGCAACTACCACATTAAGTATATTGCCATGCTTTCTTGCTTCCTTTAAGTAAAATTCATGGCCTTTGTGAAATATATCAAATGTTCCAAAAGCAAGCACTTTTTTTGTTTTATCCATCTTATTATAAAATAGTTTGCTCAGATATTTAAATATTTTGAGTTGTAACTTAGATAGTTTTATTAATATTTGATTTATTCTTAAGAGTATGAAACTAATATTAACAAGGCATGGGGAAACAATTGAAAACCAAAAAGGAATCATGCAGGGCCATCTGCCCGGGCATTTGTCTAAGCAAGGCGTTGAGCAGGCAAAAAAGCTAGCCTTGAGATTAAAACATAATGAGATAGATGCAATATACTCAAGTGATTTGAAAAGAGCTGCAGATACAGCAAAGGAGATTGCAAGATACCACAAAAAGATACCAATTAATTTTGTTCAGGAGTTAAGAGAGACTGATCTTGGGAGCTTGACTGGCAAATGCAGCAGGGATATTGAATGGGATGACCGGCCTGATGATGTTGAGACTGCAATCAGCATGCAAAAAAGAGCTAAAAAATTATTAGATAAAGTGTATGGTAAATATTCTGATAAAACAGTGCTTTTTGTGGGGCATAATGGAATAAATAAAGCACTGATTAGTGTAATCCTTAATAAGCCTGCTAAGGATATGGATGAGATTGAGAGCCAGCATAACACCTCAATAAGCATATTTGAAATAAAAGAAGATAAGAAACATATTGTGCATTTAATGAACTGTGTTAAGCATCTGGAGTAATTCTTTATATTTTATCAATAGTTATTTCCATTTTTTCCCTGCATGTGCAGATTCCAAAAAATACCTTTTCTGGAGGACCTTCTAAATTGATTATGCATTTTTCCCCATCATACTGGACATTTCCAGTTCCGTCGTAGATATGGTTTTTAATCACACTGGATAACTCTTCAAAATGTTCTTCTATACAACCAGAAACATGGTATTTGAGATCCGGATATAATTTATATCTTGCGTCAATTTTCCCAACATCTTCACCTACTAAATAACCAAGAATGTCAATAGCCTCCTGTGAATTAATTTTAGTTGGTTTACCTTCTTTTTTCCTGAATATTTCTGTTATATCATTTAATTCCATTATTTTTAATATATTAAAGGGGTTTTATATATTTTTCTTTATTTGTATATATATTCTGTAATACCAACGAAAACTATATAAATAATATAAAAACCCATTCAGGTATGCCTCTGTAGCTTAGCAGGTAGAGCGTGCGGCTGTTATCCTTGCTTTGTTTTTAAGCAAAGTTTGGAATGAAACCGCAAGGTCACCAGTTCGAGTCTGGTCAGAGGCGCTTTGGGCCCGTAGCTTAGTCTGGTGGAGTGCTCGACTGATACATTGGTCTCAGGAAAATCCTGGCCATTGAAAGAAATCGAGTGGTCCGGAGTTCAAATCTCCGCGGGCCCATTTTAATTAAAAATATCAACAAAGTTTTTTAAAGAAAAGATTATTCTTATTAATTGAATATGAAAACCATTGAGATATTAAGGCCTACTGACAGCCATACAACAAATCTGGCCATTGATACTATAAAAAGAGATAAGCAGGCCCTTGTTTTTGTAAATACAAAAAGCTCTGCTGAAAAAGCTGCTGAAGATATTTCAAAGCAGATAAAAAAGCAGGACAAAGAGCTTGAAGAGCTTTCTGAGGGGATTTTAAAAGCGCTTTCAAGACCAACAAAGCAATGCGAGCGTCTTTCAAGATGCGTAAAAAAAGGAATTGCTTTTCATCATGCAGGCCTTGTTGCAAAGCAAAGGGAATTAATTGAGGATTCTTTCAGGAATGGAATAATAAAAATAATCTGCTCAACTCCTACTCTTGCTTTAGGTGTTGACCTTCCAGCTTTTAGGGTTATTATAAAGGATCTGAAAAGATATGGCGGGCCTTATGGGATGGCATGGATTCCTGTCCTGGAATATTTGCAGCAGTCCGGGCGTGCAGGACGCCCAAAATTTGACACATACGGCGAGTCAATAGCTATTTCCTCAACTGAAAAGGAAAAAGATACAATTTATGAAAACTATGTCTTGGGAGAGCCAGAGGAAATATATTCAAAGCTTGCTGTAGAGCCTGTTTTAAGGACTTACTTATTATCATTAATTGCAACTGATTTTGTTTCAAGCAAAAAAGAAATAATTGAGTTCTTTGAAAAAACATTCTGGGCATACCAGTTTGAGGACATGCACAAGCTTGAAAGCATAGTAATGAGAATGTTAAGGCTTCTTGAGCATTGGAAATTCATAGAAACAGGCAATAACAATGATTTTGTCTCAGGAGACGAGATCCTTGCTGATAAAATCAGTGCAACAATTCTTGGCAAAAGGGTTGCAGAGCTTTACATTGATCCGTTGACAGCCAACTTTATTATAGAATGCCTGAGCAAAGTCAACAAAACTACAGATGATTTTGCATTTCTTCAAATGATTTCACACACAATTGAGATGAGGCCCTTGTTAAGATCAAGGGTAAAGGAGATTGAGGAAATAGAGGAAAAGCTTGCTGAGCATAGTGATTGTTTGCTTGAGGATGAGCCGGCAATGTTTGATGCTGATTATGATGATTTCATAAACTCAATAAAAACAGCATTGTTCTTTAAAGACTGGATTGAAGAAAAGGACGAGGAATTCCTTTTAGAGCAGTATAACATAAGGCCTGGCGAAACAAGGGTAAAGCTTGGCAATGCTGACTGGCTTTTATATGCTGCAGAAGAACTAAGCAGGATTTTAAGGATGCAGAGAATCATTAAAGAGCTCACAAGGCTGAGGTTAAGGGTTAAGTATGGAGTTAAGGAAGAGCTTTTAACCCTGTTGAAACTGAAGAACATCGGCAGAGTAAGGGCAAGAAAGCTTTTCTTCAACAGGATAAAAACAATCGGCGATGTAAAGAAAGCAGAGCTTGGAACTTTAGTGCAGGTACTGGGAAGGAATATTGCCCTGGATGTCAAGGAGCAGGTCGGCCAGAGCTTCAAGAGCATAAAAGTAAGGCAGAACAAAAGGAAAGGCCAGATTAGTCTTAAGGATTATTAGAAAGATTTAATAAATTAAAGGTTAATATAAAACAATAAGCCCCAATGGTCTAGTGGATAGGATTTAACCCTGCGGTATTTTTCAATGCTGAAAGGTTAAGGCCCGGGTTCAATCCCCGGTTGGGGCATATATCTAGGGGAATCGCAAAAGAATATGTCAACAAAAACTCTTGAAGGGGTATTGAAGAATACCAATGAATACAAAACACAGTTTCAAGGTGATGAAGGAGAGATAATAAGTAAATATGTAGATCTTCCTTTAACAAGGCTTCATTATACCAAATGTGGGAGTGGTCCACCTTTAATTATAGTTCCAGCGACCATGTCTTATATAAAAGACTGGATTACTTTAATTCAATTTATGGGTCAGAAGTTTACAACCTACTTTTTTGAGCTCCCTGGATATGGAGGCTCAACACCTTACAAAGAGAAATTCTCAAGTGAACTGACTGCAAAAACAATAGAATCATTCACTAATAAACTAAATATTAAGAATTTCTCGATAATGGGTTTCTCTTTTGGAGGTATACTTACCTTAAAGGCAGTTGATTATCTAGAGGATAAAATAAATAAAGTCATACTTTTATCCCCTTGTGTTTCAAAAAAAGCCATGAATTTTTCAAAAACAAGATTATTTATCGCAAGAGGTCTTGCATATTGCTTAAAAAATAATTTATTTAGAAAACTTATTAGCAGCAAAAGATTTGGAACCCCCTTTTTATCATATTTAAGGAAATTTGGAAAAATAGACATACCAATAGAAGAGCATTTAAAAAAAATGCCAAAGCGCACCTTAGATATTCTTGTTTACCAAGTAAATGAAGTTCTGAATTTTAAGATTAAGCCTGATGTTCAATTTAACAAGGACTGCCATCTTGCAATGTCTACAAAAGATCCCCTGCTTGATTTCGAAAAAACAAAAGCAATAATAAAGAAAACTTTCAAAAACTGTTATGTGTATGAGTTTGACCATCCTTACCATCAATTAACAGAGAAGCCTACATTAAGATGGCTTAACAAAGAGTTGGGGTGGCTGTTAGAATCTTTTTCTAACTAAAAAAATAAAGAGATTAACAGCTTATTTCTTATTTATGTGCAAAATTAGTTTATAGCCAGAATGGGGGTTTATAGCCAAAGCCAAAAAATAGTTAACTTTATATAGAACTGCTTACTTACTTTTTTACGGGTTTTTGATATTTGACATTTGATATTTGACATTTGATGTTTGATAAAAACATAAGATAATAAGATATAAAGATGTAAGATAAGGGGGTAATGAACATGACAAACCAACAAATACAACCAATATTTATTCTGCCAGAGGGCTCTCAGAGAACAACTGGCAAGAATGCGCAAAGAACAAACATTATGGCCGCTAAACTAGTCTCAGAAACAGTAAGGACAACACTTGGCCCAAAAGGAATGGACAAGATGCTGGTTGATTCTTTGGGCGATGTTATTATAACAAATGACGGAGTAACAATCTTAGAAGAAATGAGCATAGAGCATCCATCTGCCAAGATGATTGTCGAGGTTGCAAAAACACAGGAAGATGAGGTTGGAGATGGAACAACAACAGCAGTTGTCTTGGTAGGAGAGTTATTAAAAAATGCTGAAAAGCTTCTTGATGAAAATATCCATCCAACTGTTATTGCAAAAGGCTTTAGGATAGCAGCTGAAAAAGCCCAGATGATACTGAATAATATTGCAGAGGATATAAGTGAGAAAGACACAGCCTCATTAAAGAATATAGCAATAACTGCAATGACAGGCAAGGGAGCTGAAACAGCCAAGGAAAAGCTTGGAGAGCTTTGCGTAAAAGCAGTAAAGCAGGTTATGGACAAAGAAGACAATAAAATAATAATTGATACTGAAAACATAAAGCTTGAGAAAAAGGTTGGCGCTGGAATAGAAGACACAGAGCTTGTCCAGGGAATTATACTTGATAAGGAAAGGGTCCACTCAGGAATGCCCAAATCAGTGAAAAATGCCAAGATACTTTTAGTTGACTCAGCAGTAGAGGTAAAAAGCACTGAAACAGACGCAAAAATACAGATAACAGACCCAAGCCAGATGCAGGCATTTATTGACCAGGAAGAAAAAATATTGAGAAACATGGTTGAGAAAATAGCAAAATCAGGGGCAAATGTATTATTCTGCCAAAAAGGGATAGATGATATTGCACAGCACTTCCTGGCTAAAAAGGGAATATATGCTGCAAGAAGAGTTAAGAAAAGCGATATGGAAAAGCTTGCAAGGGCAACAGGAGCAACCCTAATCACAAATCTTGATGAAATAGCCCCGTCTGATTTAGGAAAGGCAGGAATTGTTCAGGAAAAGAAAGTAGGGGACGAGCAGATGACTTATGTTGAGGAATGCAAAAATCCAAAAGCAGTGACAATGCTTGTAAGGGGCGGAACAGAGCATGTTGTGGATGAGGTAAAAAGAGCTCTTGAGGATGCAATAGGAGATGTTTCTGCAGCACTAACAACAGGCAAGGTTGTTGGCGGAGCAGGATCTGTAGAAGTTGAGCTTTCAAGAAACCTAAGGCATTTTGCAAACTCATTAAGCGGGAGAGAGCAGCTTGCTGTACAGGCATTTGCAGATTCTGTAGAAATTATACCAAAAACACTGGCAGAGAATGCAGGGCTTGACTCAATAAACATCCTAACAGAGTTAAAAGCAATGCATGACAAGGGCAAGAAATGGGCAGGAATTGATGTTTTCTCAGGCAAGGCAATTGATGCATGGAAAGCCGGTGTAATTGAGCCGCTGAAGATAAAGACCCAGGCAGTCAAGTCAGCAAGCGAGTCTGCAGTAATGATCTTAAGAATAGATGATGTTATTGCAAGCTCAGGCAGGGGAGGAGAAATGCCTCCTGGCGGAATGCCTCAGATGCCTGGCGGCATGCAAGATTATTAATTTTTATTTTTTTAATTAATTCTTCTTGAAAGCGAAATATTTATAAAGAATATTAGTTAAGAGATTATTAACACTCTTACATAAAGATAGTGATATTATTATGATGAAAGGTGAGTACAAATTAGTTCCTAAAGAGGAAATAACTAATCTGAAAAAAGAGGTTAATGAGCTGAAGAAAGCATTAATACAAAGAAAATTTAAAACAAAAGAGCCTGTTTCCAGCAAAGGCCTCAAGGAATCAATGGACAATCTTTCTGAGGCAATAAACGAGCTTGTTAATCTTTTTACTGTTGCCAAGGATATGGGCCAGCAGGGTGCTTTTGAAGGACCTAAACTGCAAACAGCTGCTGAAATGCAGTCATTGGTTGAGCAGAACAAGGCAATAGCAAAAGGAATACTTGCAATTACACAAATGCTCAGGGAATATCTGCCGCAATTAGCTAGCATTTCCAGGGGAAGCCCAAGATACAAGATACTGAGAGTAAAACAGAATTCTAAGCCAGCTTCTATATTTTCTAAACCAAAACCACAATTAAAAACAGCAACAGAGGATTTTGCATCATCAGATCTTCCACCAATGCCAGGACTTGATGATGCTTTTGAATTACCAAAAGAACAAGAAGATGATTCAGAGCAGGATTAAACATGGAAAATAATCCTTCTGATATTAACCTAAAAACAATAGGCCAAGTTACAGAACTTTTATGTATGGCAGGCGCCAGGATAAAAAAGCAGGAAAATGAACTGGAAACAACAAGAAAAGAAAGAATCATTAAAATAAAACAGAAAATTGAGATGCTTGAATCCAGATATAAAACATTAAAGGAAAAAAACAAAGGTAATATAAAACTGGACGACCTTAATATGCATTTAAGCTTAATAAAAAACAGACTGGAAAAAATACCGGTTTAAAGGTCTTTTTTCATCACTGTGTTTCTGTTGTTGTCTTTTGCCCTTCTGCATGCCTCTTCAATAAGGGCTTTAACTTTTTTATTAAGGGCATCAGCAAACTCTCCAGAAACATTAAGCTTTTTATCATTATATTTTGCAAACTCCTTTATCTTTGCCTTGATAACAACCATGTCTGTCATTTTATCACCCTAATTAAATCTTTTCTTGAATTATATAAAACTTTCGTTAGATTTATTCGTGCGTGAACCAGAAAACAAGCTTATTTTTTTCAATTTTGTCAAGCTTGCAGAAACCAAAGCGCTCAAACTGAACAACATCATTTATTTTGATTTTTTTAACAGATGGTTCTGCAACTCCTTTCACAATTTTTGCATTAGGCATAAGCACTTCAACACTAACAAGCTTTTCATGCTTTGGAAGCCAGTGCATTATCTTCTTTCCATTTTGATTGTATTTCTCAAGCTCTTTTGAATCAAAAACAAACTGATTTTTCTGTTTTTTGAAATTAAATGCATGCATAAGCCTGTAAAGCTCCCCTTCTTTTAATTCCTTAAAATCTTTTTCTGAAATGTAAAACTTTTCATTTGTTTTAAGGTTTCTTGTGCCTCTCTCATCGTGCTCTGGATGAAGCTTTATATTTATCTGCATTTCAGGAGCATCTTTTATTGTGATTTCCTTAGGATCATGAATAAAGAAATACCTATTTGCCTTCGCATCAAGAATCTTCCTGTTTATTGAGGATATAACAGTCCAGTCAATGTTTGTTGGGGTTTTTGAAAGCCCTACCTTTAATGCCAGCTCGTAGAACATCTCAGGAACAATTCCTCTTCTTTTCAAAGCCCTTAATGTAACCAATCTTGGATCATCCCATCCAATCACTTTTTTGTCTGCAATAAGCTGCCTTATCTCTCTTCCCTGGGTTATTGATCCAGCAACATTAAAGCGGCCATATTGTATAACCTCCTGCTTTTTGAACCCAAATAAATCCTTTATATAATCCTGCAGCTCAATTCTCATATTGCCAAACTCAGAGCTTCTCAAAATATGGGTTATTCCGCAGAATTCCTCTTCAACAGCATTCTCAAAATCATACATTGGCCAAACACAATATTTATTTTTCTGCCTATAGTGTTCTGCATATATTATCCTAAATATTACAGGGTCTCTCATTACATGATTGCCTGATTTTAAATCAATCTTCAATCTTAAGACACACTTGCCTTCATCGTACTTTCTGCTTAACATCTTTTTCCATTCTTCAAGATTTTTTTCAGCAGCATTATTCCTGCACTCACAAGGCAGGCCCTTATGCCTTAAATCCTGCATTTTCTCCCTTTTGCAAAAGCATACATAAGCTTCATTTCTCTTAATTAAGTCCTCAGCAAGCTTATAGAACCTTGGCATGTCATCTGAAACATAAACAGTCTTGTCTGGCTTTATATTTAAATATTCAAGAACATCTTTTTTCATTGCATCAACATATTCCTGCTTTGATGCAGTTGGGTTAGTGTCCTCAAACCTTAAAACACTCTTTCCCTTGTATTTTTTAGCATAAAGATAATTTAATAAGAAGCTTAAGGCATGTCCAATATGATTATATTTAGAAGGCTCTGGGGGTATTCTTGTTACAACCTTTCCCATAACAGCATTTTTCAGCTCAGGAAGCCCTCTTTTCTCAGCTTTCTTTTTTTCAAGCATCTCAGGAGCAATCTTTTTTAGTTTTGCTTTTTGCTCATCAAGTGAAAGCTTATTAACATCTTTCACAGTCTTCTGGATATCCTTGCTAAGCTCCTTTATTTTGCTTTTGAGGCCAGAATCTTCCTTGAGAAGCTTGCCTATAATAGCTCCAGGATTGGCCTTTCCATTAAATTTAACTGCATTCTGCAGTGCATATTTCAGTATAATCTCCTTTAGTTCCATCTATTTATAAGAATTAAGGTTAATATATAAAGTTTTTGTGTATTTTTTGTCCTGGTTAACCCAATATTTATAAACAACAACCTCTTTTAAATAATCATGCAGCACAAAGTATTATATGCCTCAGATATCCATGGAAATGAGATTCAATATCAAAAACTTGTAGACCATGCAGTAAAGATATCTGCTAATACAATAATCATTGGGGGGGATATAGCTCCAAAAAGGTGTTTAGCAGACAATTATATAGGAGTTCAACGGCAGTTTTTTGAGCATAGGTTACCTAAATTATTGTATCCACTAAAAGAAAAACTGCCTGATTCTAAGCTATTTTTAATGATGAGCAATGATGATTGCAAAGCAAACTCAGATGTATTAGAGAAGCATAGTCCTGGCTTGTATCAATTGATTCATGGGGAAAGAATAAATCTTACAAAAGAATTTGATATAATTGGCTATTCTTATGTTCCAATAACCCCTTTTGGAATAAAGGACTGGGAAAAGTTTGATTTAAGCAATGTTCCTCCAGATCTTAATGAAGAGTATAAAAACAGGAAAAGAATAAATTACAGGTTAGATGGGCTTAAAAGCACAAAGTCTGGATGGAAAGAATTTCAATTCCTTAACAATATGGAAAAGCAGGATTCAATTCAAAAAGATTTATCAGATAAGATGTTTCAAAAAAATCCCAATAAAACAGTTTATGTTATTCATACCCCGCCAAACCAAACAAATTTAGACCAGGTTTTAACTAAAAATCATGTTGGAAGCATTGCTGTAAGGTTATTTATTGAGGATTGTCAGCCATATTTAACCCTCCACGGACATATTCACGAGACTGTTGATGTATCAGGAAATTTTAAAGATAACATTGGAAATACAATATGCTTAACTTCTGGAAATCATGATACTGGAAATAAATTAGCTGTCTTGGTTTTTGATTTATATGATCCTGAACATGCAAACAGAATAATTCTTTAAAAATTGTATTTTTAAAAACCTTTAAATACAACTATTAATTTTACTATTAATAATAAAGGGGGGATAAAATGACTAAAACACAAGAAAACCTAAAGGAAGCTTTCTCTGGAGAGAGCCAGGCAAGGAACAAATATGATTATTTTGCAAAGGTTGCAAGGAATCAGGGATATCACTACATTGCAAAGATATTTGAGGAAACAGCTTTAAATGAGATGCAGCATGCAAAAGATGAGTTTAAACTGCTTAAAGGCATAGGAGACACAAAGGCAAACCTTAAGGCAGCAATTGAGGGAGAAAATTATGAGCACACTAAAATGTATCCAAAAATGCAGAAAGAGGCAGAAGAAGAAGGAAACAAGGAAGCTGCAAGACTATTTAAGGAGATTTCAGAGGTAGAGGAAAACCATGAGAAGAGATACAAAAAGC
>Ga0210051_1002492_pt1 | contig 18531 bp, 18 predicted proteins | sample CryGey092014_all_FD_185464 | JGI IMG/M metagenome (GOLD analysis project Ga0210051, IMG submission 185464) | Groundwater microbial communities from aquifer - Crystal Geyser CG23_combo_of_CG06-09_8/20/14_all (SPAdes) (version 2) | ecosystem: Environmental > Aquatic > Deep subsurface > Groundwater... | reverse complement strand
GCGCTGAAAAAATAAAATTTGGAGAAATGACCACCGGTGCAACTAACGATTTAGAAAGGGCCTCTGAACTGGCTCGAAAATTAGTCAAAGAATATGGAATGTCTTCTTTGGGTCCGATTTCTTTTGGTGAAAGAGAAGAATTGGCTTTTTTAGGAAGAGAGTTTGAAACGGGAAGAAATTATTCAGAAAAAGTAGCTACCCAGATTGACAAAGAAGTGGCGAAATTCATTAAAGATGCTGAAACCCAGGCGAAAAAAATTTTGACTAAAAAGAAAAATTTGCTGGAAAAAATTGCCCAAACATTAATTGAAAAAGAAACGATTGAAAGAGAAGAGTTTGAGAAATTGATTGGGAAAAAAGAGATTGAAAAAGGAAAATCAATTAAGGTAAAAATTAAGCGCGGGTAATTTGGGCACGTAGCTCAATGGTGGCGTGGATTATTTTGTGTTGCTCTTTTAAAACATTAGCGCTATAATGAACCAATAAGACATTAATTAAATAAGTAATATTATTGGTTCGATTATGGCTAAATTCAAAGAACGCGAAAAAGCCATTGCTTTACGAAAAGAAAAGCAAATGAGTTATAGCCAGATAAAGAAAATTTTAAAGGTGAGTAAAAGTACTTTAAGTCTTTGGCTTAGAAATTATCCTCTTTCCGAAGAAAGAATCAGAGAATTACAAAAAAGCGAGGCAGTTATAGAAAAAATTCGTAATACAAAGAGGAAGAAGAGAGAAAAGAGGCTTGAAGAGATTTATAAAATTCAAAAGAAATTAATTTTGCCTTTAAAAAAGCGAGAATTTTTTCTTAGTGGGTTATTTCTTTATTGGGGCGAGGGGAAAAAAGTTCAACCTACTGAATTATCTATTTCGAACAATGACCCTTCTATTATTAAATTTTTCATTATCTGGCTCGCCAAATCTTTAACGGCTCCTAAAGAAAGATTAAAAGTACACTTGCATTTATATAAGGATATGGATATTAAAAAAGAGATTCGATTTTGGTCAGAAGTTTTGGACATCCCTGTAAAGCAATTCAATAAACCCTATATAAAGAAAAGTTCTTCGGTAAGAATAAACCATAAGGGAGGATTTGGACACGGAACTTGTAATGTAAGATATGGAAATGCTAGGCTCTCAGAAAAAATTATGATGGGGATAAAAGCAATTGCCGATCGATACGCTAAAATGCGCGTGTAGCTCAGTTGGTTAGAGCATCCGCCTTATAAGCGGAAGGTTCGGTGGTTCGAGCCCACCCACGCGCACCAAAAGGAGCTAAGCTCCTTTTCGTCGGGGTGCGTAAATAATTAAGTGGTCCCAGGTTCGAGTCCTGGCATGCCCACATGATCAAAAATATTATTTTCGACGTCGGACAAGTTTTGTTACGGCAAAAGAACATACATATAGATGTATATTTATCGAGAATATTTGGTACTTCGTTAAAAGAGGCCAACCAATTTTGTTCCCAGTATCGGAGAGATTTAGTCATTGGTTATATGAATTCAAGAAATTTGCTAAATAAATATAAAGCCGTTACTAATAATTCCAAGAGTATTGATCAATTAATCAACGAGTATAGGAACAAGTATTTGGCTGATTATATCGGTGTTAATCAAGGACTTATTGATCTGGTTGATAGATTAAAAGAAAAATATTCTCTTTATATTTTTACTAATACGATAGACGTTCATGATCAAGAGGCGGTCAAACTACACATCTATGAACATTTTTTATATGTTTTCAAATCATATGTCAATCACATATGTAAGCCGGAGGTGAAGTCATATTTATATGTCGTTAATAAAATTAAAGCCCAGCCGCAGGAATGTCTCTTTATTGATAATTCGGTAGAAAATATTCAAGGAGCGGAAAAAGCGGGATTGAAAGGAATTGTTTATAGAAACATCCCTCAATTAAAGTCAGAGTTAAAGAATTTTGGGGTCAAAATTTGATATACTTTACGGTAAAATTAGGAACTGTAGTTCACCGGTCAGAACGCGATCCTTACCCACCCTGCCGAAGCTTGCGTCTGTAGCTCAGCGGTAGAGCAGGGTCCTTATAATGTCAAGGTTTTGTTGGTTCGAGTCCAACCGTGCCCACGGGCACTTGGCGCAGTGGTAGCGCGCCTCAGTGACATTGAGGAGGTCACAGGTTCAAATCCTGTAGTGCCCAATTAATTTAGTCAAAGGCCGTTTAAAAAATTAAGATTATCAAAAATTTTATGAAAATAACAAAAAAGATTGTGGAAGCGAGAGGAACAGAAAGATTAAAAAGAGGGTTTGCCAAAATGCAAAAAGGTGGAGTGATAATGGATGTGGTTAATGCTGAACAGGCAAAAATAGCCGAAAAAGCCGGAGCAGTGGCAGTAATGGCTTTGGAAAGAGTTCCATCTGATATAAGAGCTGCCGGAGGAGTAGCCAGAATGGCCGATCCCCAAAAAATCAAAGAAATAATGGAGACAGTAACTATTCCGGTAATGGCAAAATGCCGAATTGGTCATTTTGCCGAAGCCCAAATTCTTGAAGCCTTGGGCGTAGATATGGTTGACGAAAGCGAGGTTTTAACTCCGGTTGACCAAGACCATATTGATAAAAGAAAATTTGTTACCCCTTTTGTTTGCGGGGCAAGAAATTTAGGAGAGGCCTTAAGAAGAATAAATGAGGGAGCGGCAATGATGAGGACAAAGGGAGAGCCGGGAACTGGAAATGTTGTTGAGGCAGTAAGACATATGAAAATAATTAAAAGAGAAATTTTGGCTTTGGGGAAAATGTCAGAAAGAGAATTAAGGAAAAAGGCCAGAGAATATCGAGTGCCAGTAGAATTGGTTAAAGAAACAAAAAAATTGGGCCGGTTACCGGTAGTTAATTTTGCGGCCGGTGGTATTGCTACCCCAGCTGATGCGGCTTTAATGATGCAAATGGGCGCTGACGGTGTATTTGTAGGTTCAGGGATATTCAAAAGTTCAAACCCGGAAAAATATGCTAAAGCAATAGTTCAGGCTACTTTGCACTATGACAACCCAAAATTAATAGGTGAGGTTTCTTCAGGATTAGGTGAGGCAATGCCGGGTTCGGATATAAAAAAATTACCAAAAGAAGAATTGATGCAAATCAGAAGTACATGAAGAAATTAAAACTGGGAGTTTTGGCTTTACAGGGTGCAGTTTCTGAACATATTGAGGTTCTGGAAAAAGCAATGAAGAGACTCAAATTTAAGGGGGAGGTTATAAAGGTGAGAAAAAAAGATGATTTAGAAGGTATTTCTGGATTGGTGATACCGGGCGGAGAATCAACGACGATAAATAAATTAATGCTCAAAACTGAAATTCAGGAGGAGATATTAAAACTGGCAAAAAAAGGATTGCCAATTTTGGGAACCTGTGCCGGTGCAATTTTATTGGCAAAAAAGGGAGATGAGCAGGTAGAAAAAACTAAGACAATTTTATTGGATTTAATGGAAATGAAGGTTTTAAGAAATGCTTATGGTAGGCAGGTCAATTCTTTTGAGGTTGAGGTGAAAATACCGGCCATCGGGCAAAAATTTTTTAAAGCAGTTTTCATTCGGGCACCGATTATAGAAAAAGTTTGGGGGAAAACCCTTATTTGGGCTCAATACCAAAAGGAAATAATCGGGGCAAGGAAAGGTAATATTTTAGCCTTAACCTTTCATCCCGAACTAACGAATAATCTTAGAATTCACGAGTATTTTATTAAAATAGCCCGGAAATATGTCTCAGGTTAACCTGGATATCCTTTACGAAGATCACCATCTCTTAGTAATTAATAAACCAGTCGGAATTAATGCTGACGATTTTGAAAGAAGAGTTCATCGTTTAGATAAAGATACTTCGGGAATACTTTTGCTCGCGAAAAATGATGAGGATTTGAAATTTTTTCAAAAACAGTTTAAAGAAAGAAAAGTGAAGAAAAAATATTTGGCTTTGGTCAGTGGAAATTTGAAAAATGAAAAAGGGAAAATTGAAACCCTAATTGGCCGGTCGCCAAAAAATCGTTTAAAACAAAAGATTTATTTGCCCTTTGAGCCAGCCGCTTTGGGAAAAAGAACAGCTATCACTGAATATCGGGTTTTGAAAAGATTTAAAGAATATACCTTGGTTGAGGTTGAGCCAAAAACGGGTAGACATCACCAAATCAGATGCCATTTTGCTTATTTGGGTCATCCCCTGGCGGGCGATAAAATTTATGGCTTTAAAAATCAGCCGGTGCCAGAAGGCTTAAAAAGGCATTTTTTACACGCCACCTATTTAAAAATCAAACTTCCCGATGGAACACCCGCTAAAGCGGGTACCCGAGAATTCCAATCTGAACTACCAGAAGATTTAAAAATTGTTTTAGAAAAATTAAATGAAGAAAAAGAAAGAAGAGAAAAAATTAAATAAGGCAATCTTAAATCTCAATATTGGACAAATAAAGCCGCGAGAAATTACTCAAGAGATGCGAGAGTCATATATTGACTACGCCATGTCAGTGATTGTCTCTCGGGCTTTACCTGATGTCCGGGATGGTTTGAAACCGGTTCACCGGAGAATTTTGTATGCGATGTTAGAAGATGGTTTAAGGCATGATGCTAAGTATAGAAAATCAGCAACTGTTGTTGGCTCAACCTTAGGTCGCTATCACCCCCACGGAGACATAGCTGTTTATGATTCTTTAGCCAGAATGGCCCAAGATTTTTCTTTACGTTATCCTCTAATTGATGGTCAAGGAAATTGGGGATCGACTGATGATTCCCCAGCCGCCATGCGTTATACCGAATGTCGGCTGTCAAAAATCGGTGAGGAAATGCTCAGGGACATTGAAAAAAACACCGTTGGTTTCGTACCAAATTATGACGGAACGAGAAAAGAGCCGATTGTTTTACCTTCGCCACTTCCTCAACTCATCCTAAATGGTTCTTTGGGAATTGCGGTTGGCATGGCTACCAATATTCCCCCCCATAATTTATCGGAAGTTTGTGATGCCTTAATTTATTTATTAGAACAGCCAAAAGCTGATAGGATTGAAGATGTTTTTAAATTTATTAAGGGTCCCGATTTTCCAACCGGTGGTGAAATCTTTGACCAAAAAGAGATAATTTTTGCTTATTCTCAAGGCCGGGGACCAATTTTAACTCGGGGAAAAGTTGAGATTGAAGAAATTAACGGAGGAAGGTTTCAAATTGTCATCACCGAGATTCCTTTTCAAGTTCAAAAATCGGCTTTACTTTTGCAACTGGCCAATTTGGTTTCCGAAAAAAAACTCGAAGGCATTAAAAATATTAGAGATGAATCAGACAAGGAAGGAATGAGAATTTTAGTTGAACTTTCCCGAGAGGCAAATCCCCAAAGAGTTTTAAATCAACTTTATAAATTTACTGAATTACAAAAAACCTTTCATTTGAATATGTTAGCCCTAATTGATGGAATCCAGCCAAAAGTTTTAAATTTGGTTGAATTACTAAATTATTTTATTTTACATCGAAAAGAAGTTATTATTAGAAGAACAAAATATGATTTAGAAAAAGCCAAAGAAAGAGCCCATATTTTAGAGGGGCTTCAAAAATGCTTGGGAAATATTGATGAGGTCATCAGAATTATTAAGGGGTCAGCCGACAGAAATGATGCTCAAAAGAGATTAATGAAGCGTTTTCGATTGGATGAAATTCAGGCCAACGCCATTTTGGAAACAAAATTGGCTCAATTAGCTAAGTTGGAAAGGAAAAAAGTTGAAGATGAATTAAAAGAAACTCATTTGAAAATTAAGGAATTTTTGGCGATTTTGAAATCACCCCAAAAAATAAAAGAAGTTATTAAAAAGGAGCTGGTTCAACTGAAAGAAAATTTTGGGGACGAAAGAAAAACAAGAGTTCATATCCAAAAAGTGGGCGAGATTTCCGATGAAGATTTAATTCCTCAAGAAGAAACGATCATTACTTTAACCCAAGGTGGTTATATTAAAAGGATAAATCCGAGAAATTATAAAATTCAAAAGCGAGGCGGGAAAGGAATTTTGGGGATGAAAACAATTGGCGAAGATATTGTTGAGCACTTTTTAATTGCCAATACCCATGACCAGCTTTTATTCTTTACCGATTCGGGAAAAGTTTTTAGAACCCCGGTTTATGAAATTCCCGAAGCCGGAAGGGTAACCAAGGGTCGAGGGCTCCTCAATTTTTTAGAAATTTCTCCTCAGGAAAAAGTTTTATCTTTAATTCCTTTGGCTAAAAATGAAGAAACAAAATATCTGGTAATGGTAACCAAAAATGGTATAATCAAAAAAACTGCCATATCGGAATTTGAAAATGTCCGGCGCTCAGGATTAATTGCCATTTTACTGAAAGAAGGAGATTTACTGCGAAAAATTTCTGAAACTGGCGGTGAAGATGAGATAATTTTAGTGACGAAAAATGGGAAATCTATAAAATTTAAAGAAAAAGATATTCGGTCTATGGGCCGGTCGGCGGCTGGGGTAAAAGGAATAAAATTGGGAAAGGAGGATGAAGTGATAGGAATGGACGTAATTCAAAATCAAAAATCAAAAACCGAGCTTCCGAAGGAAGCGAAGGTTAAGATGAGAACGAAGTTCTCATCGCCTACCGAGCTTCCGAAGGAAGCGAAGGTTAAGATGAGAACGAAGTTCTCATCGCCTACCGAGCTTCCTATGGAAGCGAAGGTGAAGATGAGAATGAAGTTCTCATCGCCGGTCAAAAGTCAAAAGTCAGAGAAACAATACTTGTTGGTGGTGACGGAGAATGGTTATGGAAAGAGAACCGATTTGAAAGAATACCGATTGCAAAAGCGAGGAGGGACGGGAATTAAGACAGCAAAAATAATTCAAAAAACTGGCAATTTGATATCTTCAAAAGTTTTAACTGCGCTTCGCGAACAGGCCCCTGAAGATTTGATTGTTATTTCTCAAAAGGGCCAGGTAATTAGGATAAAGATTTCTCAAATTTCCAGATTATCGAGAGCCACCCAGGGAGTAAGAATAATGAAATTGGAAGCCGGTGACAAAGTTGCTTCGGCAACGTGTATATAAAGTCGATGAGATAAATCTCATCTTCATCTTCATTTACCGAGTCCCGCCAAAGGCGGGACGAAGGTGAGAAAGAGGATGAAATCCTCTTTCGATTCGCTAGGCGAAAACTCGATAGTCGATGAGATAAATCTCATCTTTATCTTCGTTTTCGCTAGGCGAAAACTCGATATATGAATGGTTTTTTAAATCCAATTGAAATTTTAAAACATTTAGACCTTGAAAAGAATATGGTGGCGGCTGATTTTGGCTGTGGTTCGGGTGGCTGGGTAATACCCCTGGCTAAAAAATTGGAAGAGGGAAAAGTTTTTGCCATCGATATCTTAGATGAATCTTTATCAGCCCTGAGAGCTAAAATTAAGTTGGAAAAAATTTTTAATATCGAACCCATAAAAGCCGATGTTGAAAAAACTTCCAGATTAATTTCCGAATCCTGCGATTTTGTTTTAATGTCAAACCTTTTATTTCAGGTTGCCGATATTAAGAAGGTTTTAGAAGAAGGAAAAAGGGTTTTAAAAAAGGGAGGAAAAATTTTAGTGGTTGATTGGAAAAAAGATGCTCCTTTGGGGCCAAAAGAAAAAATTTCAGCCGAGGAAGTGAAAAAAAATGCCAAAGAACTTGATTTAGAGTTGGAAAAGGAATTTGAAGCCGGTCTTTACCACTGGGGCTGGATATTTCAAAAATAATAAATATAATAAATATATGAAGCTAAGTTCGAAGAGCAATACTCTTCTCTCGCCTCAGCTAAAGTTTCGGCGATTGATTTTGATATTCCTTTTAATTCCCCTAATTGTTGGCGCAATTGACAATCCCATTAACGCTCAAAATTTTGAAACGTTGATCGATGAAATATCTGGTTTCTTTTTCACCTTTGGCATAGCCTTAGCTCCAATAGCAATAATCGCCGGTACCTACCAACTTATTACCGCCGGCGGAGACCCGGCGAAAATTGAGATGGGGAAAAAAATCATTATATATGCCTTAATTGGAGTTAGTGTTATTTTAATGGCTAAGGCGATAATTAACGAGATATTACCAGTTCTCCAAAATATATAATTTAAAAATATGAAAAAATTTATTTCAGTTTTAATTGGATTGGCTATTTTTGTCTTACCTTTAACGACATTGGCACAGGGTCCCAACCTTTTTGCAATAGCCAGCGATCTCACCGATCCTTTCTTCAAAATCTTAGTAGCCGTGGCATTACTTTTTATTCTTTATTCGGCTTTTACATTTATTACGGCTGGCGGAGATCCGGGGAAAATTGAAACGGCGAAAAGTAGTTTAGCCTATGCCTTGTTAGGATTATTGGTTGCTTTTATGGCCAAGGCTATCGGTTCCCTTTTTCAAGGACTAATTTAAGGTTCTAAGGATTGATTTTCCGGAAAAATAAGTATAATGGAAATATGAAAATAAGATTGATTTTAGTCCTCCTTTTAATTCCTATAATTGTTGAGGCGAGTGATGGAATTGTAATAACGGATTTTTGGACTTTAGTAAAAGGAATAACTAAATTCCTTTCCGAGGTTACTCTGGCCCTGCTTTCTATACCAATAGTCGCTGGTGCTTATCAACTTATTACCGCCGGCGGAGACCCGCAAAAAATTGAGAACGGAAAAAAAATGATTATATATGCATTTGTTGGAGCTAGTATTCTTCTATTCGCTAAGGCTACAGTTGATTTGATAATCCAAGTAATTCAAAAAGTTAGTTAATACAAAGGTCGAATAAAAAAAATAGAAAAAAATATGAAAAAATTTATTTCAGGTTTAATTGGATTAGTCATTTTATCTTTGCCCGTAGTAACATTGGCGGACGTGCCGGCTAATCTCGATGAGGCAGTGGGGAGGATTGTTAGCCCGCTTTTCTTGGTCTTAGTAGCAATATCAATAATTTTTATTATTTTTGCTGCTTACACATTTGTTACTTCTGGTGGAGACCCGGGAAAAACTGAAACAGCGAGAGCAACATTAATATATGCAATTATAGGAATAGTGGTGGCTTTTCTGGCTCTGGGTCTATATAACGTCTTGAAAGCTCTTTAATATTAAATAAAGAGTGAATCTCGAGAACAGCGGTAATAAGCTAGGGTCAACTTTTAATTTGAATTGAATTAAAATCAACCCCAAAGGAGGCGGGGTTGATTTTTTATTGAAAAGAGATAAAATTTAAAATGCGGATGTGGTGAAACTGGGAAACACGTAGGATTTAGGATCCTATGCCGAAAGGCTTGTGGGTTCGAGTCCCACCGTCCGCATAGAGAAAAAAGGGCGGGGTGCCGCCAGGTTGGTGGGTTCAAATCCCACCCGCGGCACTAAATTAACTCAAAACTCAAAATTTTTATTATCCCTGAACTTTGGCAAATTTCTTAAAAGCCATCTTGAAAACTCACTAAGGTTCGGTCACAAATATCAATAGCAAGCTCAAAATATGGAAAAAGGAAATATTTTTCCTATTATTCTTTTATTTTTTATTTTGACTGGTCTTGGCTATTTAGCTAGCTTCCAAAAACTTGACCCGGATTTTGGCTGGCATTTTAGGACCGGCTCTTTAATTTTAGAAAAAGGAGTTCCAGAAGTAGATTGGTATTCTTACCCAATGTCCAACTTCCCTTGGATTAACCACGAATGGCTGACCGATATTCTGATTTATAAAATTTATTCTCTTTTTGGCTTCCATTTTACTCTATTATTTTTTATAATCCTCGTAAGTTTAGCTTTTATTATCTTAATTAAACCTTCGGCTTTCTGGGATTTCCTTATTCCTGTTTTAATAGGTTATTGGGCCGGTCTCGGTTTTTTAGGCATTCGGTCCCAACTTCTGACTATTTTTTTTATTGCGATTTTATGGAAAATTTTAAGAGAATTTTTAGACTCTAATTCTCGCTCAATTTATCTTTGTCCAATTTTATTTGTTATTTGGGTCAATCTTCACGGTGGTTTTTTTGTCGGGCTCTTCCTTTTATTCCTTATCTTAATTTTAGAACTTTTTAAAAAAACTAGCTTTTTTCAAAAGTTACTTTCTTGGCGGTTTTTTAGTCAACAAAGTTTTCAACCCCAGCCCTTTAAAAAAATTTCAATTTTATTTATTATTTTAATTCTTTCCTTTTTGGCTACTTTTATTAATCCTTATGAACCGCGAATCTATGAAGAAATCTTTCGAACAATTGGAGACCAGTTTTTACGATTTCATATTGCTGAATGGCTACCTCTGTTCTCAACCGATTCCCTGCCTATTTTTACAATTTTATATACTTCTTTATTTTGGGGACTTTTTATTCTTTTCCGCAGAAAAATAGATTTTACTTACTCAATTATCTTGCCGGTATTTTTTGTCTTTGCTTTATTGAGTCAACGTCATTTTTTTATCTTTGTTATAATCTCTATTCCAATTTTTGCTCGCCTTATTTTCTATTTCAAGGAATCTATTGATCCCACAGCCCTCAGGCTTTTATTACCCGGTTTTAAAAAATGGCTTGTTCTTTTTGTCATTTTAGGAATTTTATTAATTGGTTGGTATCCTATTTTAAGGGGAGTTTTTACAAAAACCCTCTCTCTGGTTTATCCCGAGAAAGCTATACCATTTTTAAAAACCCTTCCTCTTTCAGAGAATTTATTAAACGAATATGCCTGGGGCGGTTATCTAATCTGGCAACTGCCGGAGAGAAAACTTTTTATTGACGGCCGAATGCCCAGCTGGCGGCAAAACGGAGAGTTTGTTTTTGGCGACTATGTCAAAATTATGGAGGCGGACGAGGGTTTTCAGGAGTTATTAGAGAAATACAAAATTAAAATAATACTCTTAAACAAAGAGAAAAAAACCGAGGCCGAAAAAAGACAAAAAACAGAAACAAAAAGTAAAAATACTTTTCTTCAGGAAAAATTAAAACCGGGACTTTCTCAATTCTTAAAAGAACACCAGCGGTTTGCTAAACTTTTAGGAATTGATTCCTTTAACAAAAATATTTATCAGGAATTAATTAACCTGGGCTGGAAAGTTGTTTACGAAGACGATACGGCCCTTATTTTAAGAAAACCAAAATGATGCGATTTAGGTGATTTAATTTCTGAACTTTAACAAATTTCTTGAGTTTTGAGTTAATTTAGTGCCGCAGGTGGGATTTGAACCCACCAACCTGGCGGCACCCCGCCCTTTTTTCTCTATTCAAAAAGCCGCCGACTGGCGGCTTTTTGAATTAAAAATTAGAAATTTTTATCCCTTAATTATAATTTTTCTCTTTTTCTCTTTCAAGAGTTTTGGGGCCCTAATCGTTAAAATTCCATCCTTTAATGAGGCTTCGATTCTATTAGGGTCAACCTCAACCGGCAAAATTATTTGGCGAGAAAATTTCCCCCAGTAGCATTCTTGAGAAAAATAATCCTCTTTTTCCTCAAATGGCTTTTTTCTTTCTCCGCTAATTGTTATTACATCTCCTTCCAAAGAAATATCTAAATCTTCGGATTTTACACCGGCAATAGCTGATTGGATGACTAATTCATTTTCTGTTTGATAAACATCTACTGCCAATTGTCCCACTGGTTCTAACCAGGACTCCTTAGCCGAGGGGCCCGCCGAAGGCGGGGGGGTGGCGGGAGGGTTGGAGTCCAGAGCTTTTTTGAAGGAGGATTTTTCCACTTCTTCGGTAGTTTTTTTCTCGGCCGGGGGTTCTTTAATTTCTATTTTTTTTACCTGCCTGCCCTGCCTGTCCGGCAGGCAGGCGGCAGGCAGGACCTTCGCTTTTCTTGGTTTTTCTTTTTCTTCCTCGCCCGCCGTAGCTTTAGCGGAGGCGGGTTGTTTTTCCTCATTCTCGGCGGGTATTTCGATCCCCATCCCCTTTTTTAATTTTTCGAAAAAAGAATTAGCTGGCATAGTCTTATTTTAACACATTTTTTAGTTTTTTAAAACCAAATGAAACAAAAATAGCTGAAATTAGCAAGAGTAAAAACGGAATTAAAAGTTTTAAACTCCCCTCACCTTTCATAATAGAAAAATTATAAAGTCCATGCAAGAGGATAGCCAAAATTAAACCAAAAAATATTAAGCTCCATTCCTTCCTTCTCGGCCTAAGGGACAATCCAATGAAAAAACCAATTATGGCTGAAGCTAAGGCATGTAAAAAAGTCGCTCCTAAAAATCTCAAAAGAGAAACACCAAAAATTTCACTAAAGAAAGCCGGGTAGCCGCTGAGCGAATGCAAAGGCAGCAAAATCAAAATGTTTTCTCCAGCCGCAAATCCCAGGGCGGCAATTATCATATAAATCATAGCATCTATTGGTTCATCAAATTCGGGGTCTCTTAAAACCTTTTCTTTCACCACCAAAAATTTTAAAAATTCTTCAACCAAAGCTACTCCTAAAAAAATATCTAAAATGAAGATAACTGAGGAAGAAAAATTTAATTTTGAAAATTCGCCAAAAATTGCCGTTTCCAAAAAAATTGCCGGCAAGGTCACCAGCATCCCGTAACAGAAAATTTTTAAAATCATCAATTTTGGTTCTGGGTTTACGTCTCTTCTCAAATAAAAATTTAGCCAAATGAGACTGGGTAGAATTCCAAAAACAATATAAATTGGGTAACTGAAAACTTCACTCATATTTTCTGAGCTTTTCTGTTGCCCAAAAACCAAGGTGTTTCCCGGACATCAATTTTGTCTGAGCATCCAAAGCTGGTAGGGCTCCAAAAAAAATCAGGGTAACTGGTAGTAATAACCATTGAAAAACCATGGAAAAATCTCTGAGAATACCCCGAAGAGGTACCCGATTTTTTGGTTTGGGAGGTAAAATTTTAAAACTCAAAATCGCCGAAATAATCATTCCACCCATCGCCAAGGTCATTAAATTGCTTACCAATCTCGGCAAATTATAACTCAAAAGAGTGATATTAAATTTTTCTCCCCCTAAAATTAAAGGTAACCAGCCCAAAAAGAAAATCAGGAGAGAAGAATCCGACCAGGACCAAAAGCCATCTAAAATATTGATGGCGTGGCGTAATTTTTCAAAAAAAGATATTTTTTTATTCTTTAAAAAACCAAAAAGCAAAAAAGGAATATCACTGCATCCCCAGGCCCATCTTCTTTGTTGTTTATATTGATTAATTATTGTCTGCGGTAAATTCTTAGCTAAAACTGCATCCATTGAAACGGGATAATAAAGGGGAACCACCCGATAATCACCATTATAAAAAAGATAAGCCTTCCAGAAAATTCTTGAATCATCGGAAACAACATTTTTGGGATAACCAACCTCTTCTAAAATTTTGAGAGGTAGAGAGTGAGAAGAAAAAGTTGACAATATCTCCGGTCTTTCCTGCTGCATCATTTGCCAAAAGGTACCCGAGGTTGCTACTACCCTGGAAAAAGCCGGGGCTTGCCAAATGTTATTATTATAGATAGGAATGGGTTGATATGAAGACTTTTGAGGTTTTTTGGCTGTTAGATAATGAAATATGAGACAAGAAAAGTAATGAGGATAAGGTTTGGTATCGATATCAAAGTTAGAAACAATAATATTTTCTGAAGGAATTTTCAGAGGTTTAATGATTTTTTCTCTGGCTTCTTTTATCGCCCAGGCTACATTTGAGCCTTTGCCGGCTATTTCCTGAGGAAGATTTTTTGGATGGGTGGTAACCAGGAATTTAAAAAATTCTTTTGAAAATTTTTTTTCAATTTCTTTAGCTATTATTTGAATTTCTTTGCCCGCTCTTTCTTCTGTTGCTAACACAACTATCATTTTGTCTTTGGGATATTTTGAATCTAATATCGCTTTTAAAGACTCTTCAACTATCTCTTTTTTCTCTTTATAGAAGGGCAGAATTATTAAATGATAAATCTTTTGCCAATTTTTCATTTGACTAAGTTTTTCTAGCCAATCAATTTTTAAATTTTTTTTCATTTGTAAAAAAGAAACTATTTGGTGAAAAGCGAGATAACTGACTTTTAGCAACCAATAAAGGTCGAATAAAATAATAAAAATAGCCACCACTACCGGTGCTAACCGAGACAAAAGAATTGCCGAAATTAAAGTCCCCCAAGAGAGAAATCCTGGAAAGATTTCTAGGAGACGATATAAAATTTTTTCTTTTTTATTCTCTAAATCCTCAGCTCGAGAGATATCTAAATAATTTTTATTCACGTTTGTTTTATTAATCCCTCAATCCAACCTTTAATTTGCTGAAATTTTTGACGACTCTCTTTTTGATAAAGAATTAATCTGACTAATCGCATTATTTATGATTTCTTTATTCTCTTTCAAAACCAAACGATGTTTCTGTTGATTATAAGCTGCAAATTTCTCCTTAGGATATTTATTCTTTTTCTCGAGAATTTCCTGGGCAGCTTACGATAATTTTAAATTCTTACACCACCTACTGACTGAATTTTTAGAAACGCCTGCAATTTTTGCTATTTCTCCGTAACTTTGTCCTTTCAATCTTAATTTAATTATTTCTTGATATTTTGGATGCATAGAGTAGCGCTACGGAGAATCGAACTCCGATTTTTTCCGTGAAAGGGAAATGTCCTAACCGTTAGACGATAGCGCCAGACCTCTTTAATTTTATCTAAAAATTTGATAAAAGTAAAGATATGATAATTTTGGGAATAGATACATCTTGTGACGATACCTCGGTTGCAATTGTAGAAGCGGATAAACGCGGATATCAACGCGGATTGGCGCAGATAAAGTTTAATATTCTTTCAAGTATCATCTCATCGCAGGTGAAAATCCATGCCCAATATGGGGGAGTTTATCCTTTTTTAGCCAAAAGGGAACATCAGAAAAACTTGCCGGTCGTTTTTGAAAAAGCCTTAAAAAGAGCGAAAATTTCGGTCAAAGAAATTGATTTCATTGCCTTAACGGTAGGACCGGGATTAGAACCCTGTCTCGGGGTGGGAGTGAACTTCGTCAAAGAATTGGCGAAAGAGTTGAAATTGCCTATTATTCCTGTAAATCACATTGAGGCTCACATTTTCGCCAACTTCGTTGGCAATGTCAAATGTCAAATGTCAAATGTCAAAACTTTATTACCGGCAATTTGTCTTGTGGTTAGCGGAGGGCATACCCAGCTGATTTTAATGAAAAATTTTGGAGAATATAAGATTCTCGGCGAGACAAGGGACGATGCGGCTGGCGAATGTTTAGACAAAGTAGCCAGAATTTTGGGGTTAGGATATCCTGGAGGACCAGCCATAGAAAAAAAATCAAAAATCAAAAACCGAGTTTCCATTTATGGAAACGAGGGGGAAGAAGAGTTCGAAGAGGATAAATCCTCTTCTCACCCCTTCGCTGTCGCTCGGGAGAATGAAGTTCTCTTCGCCCATAAAAAATCAAAAATCAAAATTAAATTGCCCCGGCCGATGATTTATCAGAAAAATTATGATTTCAGTTTTAGTGGACTAAAAACGGCAGTGTTATATCAATATCAAAAATCAAAAACCGAGTTTCCATTTATGGAAACGAGGGGGAAGAAGAGTTCGAAGAGGATAAATCCTCTTCTCACCCCTTCGCTGTCGCTCGGGAGAATGAAGTTCTCTTCGCCCATAAAAAATAAAAAATACAAACAGGCAATGGCGGCTGAAGTTCAGCAAGCAGTCATTGATGTTTTAATTTATAAAACTTTAAAAGCAACCAAAGAGTTTAAAGCCAAATCAATAATTTTAGGTGGCGGAGTGGCGGCCAATGAGGAATTAAGAAGACAGTTCAAAGTTCAAAGTTCCTTGCCTACCGGCAGGCCGACAAAGTTCAAAGTTAATTTTTTTGTCCCACCAAAAAAATTTTGTACCGATAATGCTGCTATGGTAGGAATAACCGCCTTTTTTCATTATTTAAAAGGAGAAAGTCGAAATTGGCAAAAAATTTTTGTTAATGCTAATTTAAGAATATGAAAGAAAAAATTCAAAAAGTTTATAATCCAAAAAAAGTTGAAGATAGAATTTATAATCTCTGGTTGAGGTCTGGTTTTTTTAATCCTGATAAACTACCTGGAAAGCGTCCCAAAACTTTTACCATTATTATGCCGCCCTGCAATGCTAATGGCCCTCTTCATATTGGGCATGCCGTTTTTGTTACCCTTCAGGATATTATGATTAGGTATCAAAGAATGCGAGGCAAAAAAACTTTATGGTTGCCCGGAGCCGACCATGCCGGATTTGAAACCCAGGTAGTCTTTGACAAAAAATTAGAGAAAGAAGGACGCTCAAGATTTCAAATTTCTCGAGAAAAATTATATCAAGAAATGCTCCAATTTACTTTAGAAAATAAAAAAATAATGGAAGGGCAACTGAAAAAATTAGGGGCTTCTTGCGATTGGTCAAGAGAAAAATTTACTTTAGACCCCGATATTATTAAGGTTGTCTATAAAAACTTTGAAAAATTGAAAAAAGACGGACTTTTGTATAAAGGAAAAAGAATTGTCAATTGGTGCAGCCGGCATCAAACCTCTCTTTCCGATTTAGAAGTAAAACACCAGGAAAAAAAAGACCCTCTTTACTATATAAAATATGGGCCATTAACAGTGGCTACAGTAAGACCAGAAACCAAATTTGGGGATACGGCTTTGGCCGTTCATCCCAAAGACAAAAGATATCAAAAATTTATCGGAAAAGAAATTGAAGCCCAAGGACTTTTGGGTCCTTTTAAAATTAAAGTGATTGCTGATGAATCAGTTGACCGTAAATTTGGTACTGGCGTAGTTAAGGTTACTCCGGCTCATGACCCGGTCGATTTTGAGATTGGCCAGAGACATAATTTAGAAATCAAACAGGTCATTGGTTTTGACGGCAAATTGAATGAAAAAACCGGTTCTTGGTCAGGTTTGCGCATAGCAGAAGCGAGAGAAAAAGTTGCCGCCAATTTAGCCAAAATGGGGCTGATTGAAAAGATAGACTTCAATTACCGACACCAGGTGGGGGTTTGTTATAAATGTGGAACGGTCATTGAGCCTCTGGTTTCCGACAATCAATGGTTTATTAAAATGACTGAGCACCAAAAATCAGGCGGACCATCTTTAAGAGATATGGCTGTCGAAGCTGTTAAAGAGGGGAAAATTAAATTTATTCCTAAACGTTTTGAGAAAATTTTCTTTCATTGGATGAAAAACATTAGGGACTGGAATATCTCCAGGCAAATTGTCTGGGGGATAAAAATTCCAGACAAAGAGAATGTTAAGGGCGATGTATTTGATGCCTGGTTTTCTTCCGGTCAATGGCCATTCGTTACTTTAATGACAACGAAAAAAGGAGATTTCGAAAAATATTATCCAACTGATGTTATGGAAACTGGTTGGGATATTCTATTTTTCTGGGTTGCCAGAATGATTATACTGGGATTATATGTGACTGGGAAAATACCTTTTCGCTATGTCTATTTACATGGTTTGGTGCGTGACAAAGATCGCCAAAAAATGTCAAAGTCCAAAGGCAATGTTATTGACCCCCTGGGAGTGATTGATATTTATGGCGCCGATGCCCTCAGAATGGCTTTAGTGATTGGAAATACGCCAGGGTCCGACCCTACTATTTATGAAGAAAAAATCCGTGGCTATCGGAACTTTACTAACAAGATTTGGAATGCCAGCCGCTTTGTTTTAATGAACCTTACCGATTTTAATCCAAAAACCCAGCCAAAACTGACAAAAAAAGATAAAAAAACCCTCCAATACTTGAAGGGATTTACCAAAGAAATTACCAAATTAATGGAATCTTTCCGGTTTTATAAAGCGGCTGAAAAAATTTATCATTATTTTTGGCACAACTTTTGCGACAAGATTATTGAAGAACAAAAACCCCGTCTTCAAAGTAAAAATAAAAATGAAAATGAGAGAACCTCCAGCCAATATTTGCTTTTAGAAATTTTAAAAACCAATCTTAAACTCTTGCATCCTTTCATTCCCTTTATCACCGAAGAGATTTATCAAAAATTGCCAATTAAAAATAAAAAAAAGTGCCTGATGGTCGAAACTTGGCCCTATTCGAGGTGAATTCTTTTTCTAAATTCTTCTAATTTTTCTTTCAGTAAGGGATATTTTTTTAATTGGGGGTCCTCGGCTAAAATTTCTTTGGCCTCTTCTCTTGTTTTTTCAACCAGGGAAATATCTTTTAAAGAAGCCATAGCTAAGTCCGGAATTCCCCATTGCCTTTTGCCTTCAAAATCGCCTGGTCCCCTAATCGCCAAATCTTTTTCTGCCAATTCAAAACCATTTTCGCAAGAAACCAACGCTCTTAATCTGGCGTTTATAGTTTTTGAATACATTTCAGTAAAAAGAAGACAATAAGATTGAAAAACCGATCTTCCCACCCTTCCCCTAAATTGATGAAGTTGGGCCAAACCAAATCTTTCCGCTCCCTCAATCATCATTATAGAAGCATTGGGTATATCTATTCCTACTTCCACTACCGAAGTTGAAACTAAAATATCGATTTTATCTTCCTGGAATTTTTTCATTACTTCTTCTTTTTCCTCGGTTTTCATTTTCCCGTGTAGCTGACCTACTTTTAAATCGGGGA
>Ga0210051_1002481_pt1 | contig 18568 bp, 15 predicted proteins | sample CryGey092014_all_FD_185464 | JGI IMG/M metagenome (GOLD analysis project Ga0210051, IMG submission 185464) | Groundwater microbial communities from aquifer - Crystal Geyser CG23_combo_of_CG06-09_8/20/14_all (SPAdes) (version 2) | ecosystem: Environmental > Aquatic > Deep subsurface > Groundwater... | reverse complement strand
CTAACATCATCAAACCCATTACTTTCCCTATTGCGTTCTGTCTGGAAGAATCGTCAAAACTTTCTCCGATCAGTGCCATTGTAACAGGCAGGATGCCGGCAGCAAAAGCGCCGTTTATTCCGCGAATGACACAGAGGGACGTAAGATCAAAGGCGGCTGCTCCTAAACAACTAAAAATTGCTGTCCCAAAAGCGGCTATATTAATCACCTTGGTTTTGCCATACCTGTCGCCCAGGGGGCCAAACAATAAAGTAAACAGCCCGAAAGGCAACATATAAGCGGTGACTGAAAAAGCGGCTCTGCTAATATCTAAATGAAAGTCCCTGGCTATATTTAAAAGCAAGGGCGCGGCGGCGTAATTGTCTCCATTGCACCAAAAAGCCAGGATCCCAAGCAACAAAACCATTTGATTCAAACGATTAGTATTCATTCTTACCTCCAGAACAAAATTGTTTCAGGGTAGAGGGGGGGGATTTGACCCCCCCGTCCCATTTCCGCCTATTCACTTTTAGTTCCTTTAAGATGTTCTTCCACGGCGGAAAGCTCCTTTTTAAGCTGGTCCTCATATTCTTTTAGCCACTCCCGTTCTTCTTTGGCGGATACAAAACGCCGCAGGAAAGGTCCACATCCGCACCCACAACGGCCAGAAGTATGACCCCGGTGCCCAAAACCTCTTTGGTCCCCACCTTGTTCGCAGCACATTTTTATCACCTCCTTAAGTCCAATAGTTTAAGTAGTTGTTAAACTACTTAATTAAACTTTAAAAAAAATTATTCGGTATTTTTACCCTTTATTTCTGAGATTCTCTTTATAACATCCTTCAATTCTGTTTCTAATTCTCTCTTATATTTTGTAAGAGACGCCACACTTAACTTTTTTTGATCTTCAAATCTACATGTCCCCTTACATCCGCACCTGCAAATTTCATCTACTGTAAGCCGGCAATCTTTCATTGCCCTTTCATCTATTGAATATGGAATCCAGTATCCGTTTCGTGCGCTGCTAACAAGTCCGGCCTGCTTTAGCACCTTTAAATGCTGCGATACTGCAGCAGGGGTTATACCAAGTGCTTCGGCGATATTTTTCGCGCCCAATGACCCCTTTGATTTTAAGAGTTCTATTATTTTAATCCGTGTCTCTACGGATAATACCTTGAATATTTCTGAAGAATCTAACCTTGGTCTCATATTGTTATTTTCCTATTTGATTAAGTATTTTCGTTACCACTTATATAGTATAACATAATAATCTCTTTTTGTCAAGTTTTTTATATGCATTTTTTATGTGCATGTTTCGGACATGTTTTTCATGCGCAAAAAGTAAAGTCCCCCATGTTAGTCCCGGTTTAATATTAGGACTATAGGGGATAAGCGCCTTTTGTTAAAAGGGGACGGGTTCATTTATTTAAATGAACCCGTCCCCTTTATTGCCGAAATCTTTATGCTCACGACAGAGCTCGCGAATTCCTTTATTTTTTCCTCTGGCATCCTGATCGTCTTGATGATCGCCTGCGCCACCGGGTCGCTGATTATGTCCTCAACCGGGAAAGCCGCCTCGCCCGATATTTTTACTTCCTTAAAGCCCGCGCCCCTTACCGCTTCAATGTAGTCTTCCTTCATCATCGCGCCCGCGAGGCAGCCGACGTATGCCGCCACGGACTTTTTGATCAGGTCCGGAAGTTCTTTTAATAAAACGATGTCCGAGACCATCAGCCTTCCGCCGGGCTTTAAGACCCTGAACGCTTCTGCGAAGACTTTTAGCTTGTCCGGAGAAAGGTTGATCACGCAGTTGGAAATGATAACGTCAACGGAATTGCTGTCAACCGGCAGTTTCTCTATCTCGCCCAGCCTGAATTCCACGTTCGCGTATCTGCCTTTTCCTGCGTTTTCCCTGGCTTTCTTGACCATTTCAGGCGTCATATCTATGCCTATGACCCGGTCTTTCGCGCCGACCTTGTCCGCTGCGAGGAAACAGTCAAGCCCGGCGCCTGAGCCGAGGTCAACGACGGTTTCACCTTCCTTTAAGGACGCAAGCGCTGTGGGGTTTCCGCAGCCCAGGCCCAGGTTTGCGCCTTCAGGGACCGAACCGAGTTCCTCGTCGGTGTACCCTATGTTTTTACTGACAATCTCGGCTATGGAACCGCCTTCGCAGCAGGATTTTTTCGGCCCGCAGCAGGTGCTTTTTCCCTTCGCTATCCTGCCATAGCCCTCTCTTATCACTTTCTTTATTTTTTCCTCTTTCATTTTACACCTCGCTTTAATTCTGTTTCTTCTCTTCTATGTGGTGCCTGATGTCCTTGCCCTGGACCATGAAGATGACTTCCTCGCCTATGTTCGTGGTGTGGTCCGCTATGCGCTCAAGATGGCGGGAGACCAGGATCAGGTCCATGGCTCTTTCTATCGTGTTGGGGTCAGACATCATATATGTCAGGAGCTCCCTGAAGATCTGGTCTTTCAGGTCATCCACTTCATCATCCCTTTTGCAGACTGATTTGGCGAGTTCCGCGTCCTGCCTGACGAACGCATCAAGGCTGTCTTTGACCATCTGACCGGTAATCTGCGCCATCCTGGGTATGTCTATCAGGGGCTTAAGCGGTGGCTGTTTTAAAAGTTCTCTGGCAGCGTCGCAGATATTTATTGCCATGTCTCCCATGCGCTCGATCTCGGTGTTGATCTTGAGCGCTGAAACAAGGAACCTCAGGTCAACCGCTGCCGGCTGGTGCAGGGCCATCATTTTTATCGCCCTGTCGTCTATCTCTATCTCAAGCAGGTTCAGCTCATCTTCTTTCTTATTAACCTCGTCAATGATCACACCCCTGCGCTCGGTAAGAGCTTTTACAGAGTCCGAGATCATCGTTTCAGCGAGTCCTGCCGCGTACAGGAGCCTGTTCTTAAGTTCCTTTAGTTCCTCGTCAAAGTGGCGTTCCATATTAACCTCCAGTTTAGTGGGGACAGTCCCATTCTACGGCCTTCGGCCCGTAAATGGGACAGTCCCCTAGCCGAAACGGCCTGTTATGTAGTCCTGGGTCCTTTTATCGTCAGGATTTGTGAATATCCTGCCTGTCTTGTTGAATTCTATGAGCTCGCCCATCAGCATAAAGCCGGAGTAGTCCGACACCCTTGCGGCCTGCTGCATGTTGTGCGTGACAATCACTATGGTATACTTCTTCTTAAGTTCAAGCATCAGTTCCTCTATCTTCGCGGTGGCTATGGGGTCAAGGGCAGAGCAGGGCTCGTCCATGAGGATCACCTTAGGTTCGATCGCGATCAGCCTTGTAATGCAGAGTAGCTGCTGCTGGTAGAGCGGCAGCTCTGTGGCTGTTTCGCTAAGTTTGTCTTTCAGGTCGTCCCACAGTCCGGTTGCCTGAAGGCTGCGTTCCACAATCGCGGAAAGCTGTATTTTCTTCATCTCCTGGTGGACGCGCAACCCGTAAGCCACGTTATCAAACACGGATAGGGGAAAGGGGTTGGGGCGCTGGAACACCATCCCGACATGCCTGCGCAGCTCTACTACATCAGTGCCGGGGGCATATATGTTTATGTCCCGGAAGTTCACCACGCCGGTTATTTTTACGCCCTCTATAAGGTCGTTCATCCTGTTCAGGCAGCGCAAAAGGGTGGACTTCCCGCATCCCGAAGGGCCGATGAGAGCGGTAATCATCTTTTCCTGGAACTGGACGTTTACGTTTTTCAGCGCCTGGAAGCTGCCGTAGTGCAAAGATAGATTTTTAACTTCTATCGCATTCATCATTACTTCCTGATTCCAGTGATTTTAAAAGAGATTACAGTGATTATTTTTTAATCACCGTAATCATCAGTATAAAATCACCGTAATCTTATTTTATCCGAAGCGGCCTGATATATATTCCTCGGTCCTTTTATCATTTGGCGCGGTGAACATCTTCCCAGTTTCACCGTATTCGATGAGCTCGCCCATAAGGAAAAACGCCGTGTTGTCGCCGACCCTTGCGGCCTGCTTGGTGTTATTTGTGACGATTATTATCGTGTATTCCTTTTTTAACGCAGTCATTGCCTCTTCAATTTTGGCTGTGGAGATCGGATCAAGCCCGGAGCAGGGCTCGTCCATAAGTATCACATCAGGTTTAAGCGCAAGGGTCCGGGCTATGCACAGCCGCTGCTGCTGCCCTCCTGACAGTTTCATCGCGGGGTCGTCAAGCCTGTCTTTCACTTCATCCCAGAGGAAGGAATCTTCAAGGCTTTTTTCCACAAGTTCCCGGAGCTCCGCTCTGTTTTTTGTGCCCGCAAGTTTCGGGCCGTAAGTGATATTCTCACAGATGCTCATAGGCAGGGGAATAGGCAGAGCGAAGATCATCCCCACCTTCCTTCGCAGTTCAACGGGATTAACATCTTCATCGTATATATTTTTCCCATCAAGAAGTATCTTTCCCGTATAGCGCATATCCGGGTTCAGGTCGTTGAGGCGGTTAAGGCTCCTGAGGAATGTCGTTTTTCCGCTTCCGGCCGGGCCTATGGCCGCAAGAACTTTGTTTGCGCTTACGTCCAGGGTGACGTTCTTGAGCGCGTGTGTCTTGCCGAAGAATATGTCAAGTTTTTTCACGCTGATTTTGCTCATTTCATTCGCATAGATTACACAGATTTTCACCAGAAGGTTGTTCTTTTGTCTTTGCGAGGAGTGGAACGACGAAGCAATCTAAAAGCCGGATTGTCCCAAAGGGACTCCTTCGGAGCTTCACTATCGTTCGCAATGACAACAAGGGCTGTATCGCGTGCGAATCTCGTGGAATCTTGTGGTCCTATTTATGTGTTTCTCTTTGTAAACCTGTGCAATATCCAGTAAGCGGCAAGGTTTATCGCGAGTATAAGGATCACGAGCACCGCGGCTGTGCCGTACGCGTTTTTCATCGAAATGCCTTCGCGGGAGAGTATATAGAAATGCACGGACATCGTGCGCACGGAATCGAACAGAGAAGTTGGCAGTCTCAGGGATGAGCCCGCGGTGAAAATTATGGCCGCGGTCTCCCCGATGCTCCTGCCCACGCTGAGTATGATGCCGGTCAGGATCCCGGGAACGGCATTCGGCAGCACAACCTTCCTTATGGTCTCCCACTTCGTCGCTCCCAGTGACAGGCTTACCTCCCGCCAGGAATAAGGAACGGATTTGACCGCCTCCTCGCTTGTCCTGATGATCGTCGGAAGGACCATAAAAGCAAGGGTCAGCCCGCCTGACAGGATCGACCATCCCATTTTGAGGATAACAACAAACAATATGAACCCGAACAGCCCAAAAATGATAGACGGTATCCCGGCAAGGCAATCCGCTCCGAACCTGACGATTTTTGTGGTTTTCCCTTCCCGGATGTATTCCGCAAGATATATTGCGGCTCCCACGCCCAGCGGGACCGCGAACACTAACGCGACAAGGGTCAGGATGAACGTCCCGGCTATGGTGGGCAGGATCCCCCCGGCCTTGCCCATTTTTGAAGGAAAGGTTGAAAGGAATTTCCAGTTAAGCACCGGAATCCCCTTGCTCAGTATAAAAATGATAATAAAAAATAATATAACCAGGGCTAAACCCGTGGCAAGGCTCAGGACCGTTACCATAATTCTCTGGGAGACCTTCGGATCTATCCTCATTAGAATCCTTCGGATTTGATTACACAGATTCTGTAAAACGATTACACAGATTTAAAAATATTCAATTAAATAACGAAATTAGTTGTATAGTTTGTAATCGGTGTAATCTGTGTTAACAATCGGTGTAATCATATTTACTTGCGTTTGCCGAATGCATAATTTGCCAGGATGTTCAGGATCATTATTATGACGAAAAGCACTACCCCTGTGGCGAAAAGCGCAGCCCTGTGGTCACCGGTCGCGAAACCCATTTCCAGCGCTATGTTGGTTGTCAGCGTGCGCGCGGGATTAAAAATGGAATTGGGTATTTTCACGGCGTTACCTGCCACCATAATTACCGCCATAGTTTCGCCCACAGCCCTTCCCATACCGAGTATGATGCTTGCCAGGATCCCTGAGCGCGCCGCCTTCAGCGTAACCATGCTGATCGTCTGCCACTGTGTCGCTCCGAGCGCGAGGGAACCTTCCCTGTAGGAGCGAGGCACTGCCTGCAGCGCGTCGATGGAAATACTTATTATTGTCGGCAGGATCATGATCCCCAGAATGATCGATCCCGCAAGAACAGATAGCCCGGGACCGCCGAAGCGTTCCCTTATGAATGGAACAAGCACGACCACGCCTATGAATCCGTAAACAACAGAAGGTATTCCGGCAAGCAGCTCGATGGTAGGTTTTAAGAATGCTGTTATCCCGCGGGGCAAAAATTCAGAAAGGAGTATCGCGCACCCCAGGCCCAGGGGAACGCCGATAACAAGAGCTCCTGCTGTGATCCACAGCGAACCAATGATCATCGCGAGAATGCCGAATTGCCCTTCCAGAGGCGACCATTTTGCGCTTAATATGAAATTCTTCAAGCCGATCTTGAATATCAGGGGGCTGCCTTCTTTAAAAATAAACACGGCTATCAAGAAAAGCATGAAGATCGCGGAGAACGCGATCAGCATCAGGCTTTTTTCAACCACGACTTCCTTTGCGTTTTTCATGTTCCTATTCCTGTCAGTATTTGCCGCAGGCACCGGCCGGAATTAGTCCCTGTTCCTTAATAGTGTCCTGTCCTTCCGGGCCTAATATATATTCAAGGATTTCTTTTGTCTGGGTTTCGTATTCAGCCCTTATCAGCAGGTAAATGGGGCGCAGCAGCTTGTACCTGCCGCATACGAAGTTGTCGTATTCCGGAGGAACTCCGTCAACTTTCAACGCTTTAACCTTCTCATTAACGACGCCGTGCGAAATATATCCGATGGCGTATGGATCGTTGATGACCATTTCGCGGACAGTGCCGTTCGAATCACCGATTATCGCGCTGCCCGCCAGTTTTATGCCCTTGAACATAAGGTCTTCAAACGAGGACCTCGTGCCTGATCCTGCCTCCCTGGACACGACCGTTATGGGCTTGTCGATCCCGCCGACTTCCTTCCAGTTTTTGATCTCGCCTGAATAAATTCCCCTTATCTGCTTGGTTGTCAGGTTTTCCACTTTATTGGACGGGTGCACTATTAGGCATATTCCGTCATTTGCGGCAACGAATTTCTTCAGGTCCTTTGCCGATTCCGGGAGTGTTATCAAGTCAGCCATTCCTATCTGCGCTGTTCCGTTCAGGGCGGACTGTATACCTACGGCAGAACCTCCGCCCTGGACGTTTATGTTTGTCCCGGGGAACTTTTTCATGTAATCCTCAGCCAGTTGTTCGGCGAAGGGGAGGAATGCCGTGGACCCGGCCATGGTTATGGAATGGCGCCTCGCGCATCCGGCGGCAAAAATAACCGTAAAAAAAAGGATCGTCAACTCAACGATGCCTTTTTTTATTATCAGCCTCATTGGTTTCATTTTTCTATCTCGCTTGTAAGGATTATTGCCTCGGCGATATCCTTCATCGGTTTGCGCAGGTCCATGCTCTTCTTCTGGATCTTCCGGAACGCCTCCTGCTCCGAGAGTCCCTGTTTCATGAGTATTCCCTTCGCGCGCTCAACGAGTTTCCTTGTTTCAAGTTCTTCCTGCACCACTTTTGTCTGCACCAGGAGCCTGGAATTCTCTATGACGACAGCTGACTGGTTGGCAACGGCAGTGAGTGTTGCTATTTCGCTCTTCGTGAACTTGTGCGGCGATGAGGTATAAAGATTCAGGACGCCTATGACCTTTCCTTTCGCGGCAAGCGGAAGGCTTAAGAGCGAGCAAAGGCCTTCCCGCACCGCAATATCCTGGCTCATATAGCTGGATTCTTCTTTCACGTCAGGGACGATCACCGGCTTGTTCTCCCGCGCCGCTTTTCCGGCTATGCCTTCGCCCAGCTTCAGGGAAGGTTTTTTCCTATACGCCTCGCTTACAGCCTGGGTGGCTTTAAGCTCCAGTTCGCCCCTCTCGTTCAGGAGCATCAGGGAGCATATTTTGGAGTTCATCACCTCGGCTGTAACGGTCACTATCAGGCGCAGGATATCCTCAAGGTACAGATCCGACGATATCGCCTGGCTTATTTTTGACAGCGCTTCGATCTGCTTCATTTGCGACGATACTTTTTTCTCAGCCATTGTTCCCCCTAAAATCATGATTACGGTGATTTTTAACTGCGATTACGGTGATTATTTTTAGTGTCAAGTATCAGATAGAAGATTAATCCGTGCAAATCCGTGTGCATCCGTGGTTAAAAGGCAGTTATTTGTCATTAGTTTTTAGCCATTTGTAAAAGCTAAAAAATTATTTATCCGTGGATATCCGTGGCTGAATTTTTCGTGCTTTCCTCGCCCATCCTTTCAGGTGGGCGAAGTCTCGCCCGCTGAAAGACGGGCGGAGTGCTTTCGTTGAGCGGGAAGCGAAATCCCCGCGTTAGCCCGATAACGGGCTGCGGGGGTGGAAATCTTAATCTTTGCATTTTTTCTCGAATGCGTATTTTGAGAGCTCTTTCTTCACCTGCACCGGATACCTGCCGGTAAAGCAGGCAGTGCAGAAGTTTTTTCCGGACACCGGCATCGATCCAAGCATGCCTTCAAGGCTGAGGTAACCCAGGGTGTCAACCCCAATGCGCCTGCGTATCTCCTCAACGCTGTGCGATGCCGCGGTGAGTTCGGCGCGTGTCGGGAAATCTATCCCGTAAAAACAGGGGTGGCGCAGGGGAGGGCAGGATACCCTCATGTGTATCTCCTTCGCGCCTGCTTCCCGCAGAGCCTTCATCCTTATGCTGCTGGTTGTACCCCTGACTATCGAGTCTTCAATTACGGCTATGCGTTTGCCCCTGACTGTTTCCTGCACGGGGTTCAGTTTTATCCTGACACCGAGGTCCCTTATTTCCTGGGACGGCTGGATGAACGTCCTGCCCACGTAGTGGTTCCTTACAAAACCCATATCAAAAGGGATGCCTGATTCCTGCGCGTACCCAAGCGCCGCGTACGTCCCTGAATCAGGGACCGGCATCACCAGGTCCGTTTTTGCCGGGTGCTCCTTTGCGAGCCGCATGCCCAGGCATTCTCTTGCCGTGGAAACATTGCCCCCGAAAATATTACTGTCAGGCCTTGCGAAATATATCATTTCAAAAATGCAGAATGAGTGTTTTGTTTCCGTCGGGGGTTTGAAGGAATGCAGGCCGTTTTCATCAAAGAAAATGATCTCGCCCGGTTCCACGTCCCTCACGTAACCGGCATGGATAAGGTCAAGCGCGCAGGTTTCTGAAGAGACCACCCATGCCCCATCTATCCTGCCCAGGCAAAGCGGCCTGAACCCGTGCGGGTCTCTTGCGGCAATGAACTGGTTCTCGGTCAGCAGGAGTATAGAGAACGCTCCTTTGAGCTTTCCAAGCGATGCTGAGACCTTATCTCTGAAATCAGATTCCCTGGATTTAGCTATCAGGTGCAGGAGCAGTTCGCTGTCCATCGTGGACTGGAATATGGAACCGGAGGATTCAAGTTTTTCGCGCAAAGCGGCGGCATTCACTATATTGCCGTTGTGCGCCACAGCCAGGGATGTCCCGAAATACTCGACAACGAAGGGCTGGACGTTTTTGGCTGTTGAAGAGCCTGTTGTTGAATAGCGGACATGGCCGATGGCTGTTTTTCCCTGAAGGCCTGAGAGGACCTCAGGGGTAAAGACCTCGCTGACAAGGCCCATGCCGCGCCAGTGCCTCATACTTCGGCCGTCCGAAACAACGATGCCGGCGCTTTCCTGTCCCCGGTGCTGAAGAGCATAAAGCCCCAGGTACGTCAGCTCAGCCGCGTTCCTGTGCCCGAATACCCCAAAAATCCCGCACGAATGCTTAATCATTTTTCCTTAACAAAATACAGTTTACATAGTTTACAGAAGTTTACAAAGTTGACAAGTAGGTATTATCCGTGGCTGAATGTATTCCTCTGTGCCTCCGTGTCTCCGTGGTTATCATTTAACGCTTAACTGCAGACTTTATGAAATCCGTGAACAGGGGATGGGGGCGGTTGGGCCTGGATTTAAATTCCGGGTGGAACTGCACCGCGACAAACCAGGGGTGCTTTTCGATCTCCACGATCTCGACAAGTTTCCTGCCCCTGCATTCCCCGGTTATTTTCAGCCCCTTTAATTCCAGCAATTCCCTGAATTCGTTATTCAGCTCGTACCTGTGGCGGTGGCGTTCGAAAACAAGGTTCTTTTTATACGCGCGCAGCGCCAGGGAATTTTTCTTTATCTCGCAGGGGTATTCACCCAGCCGCATTGTCCCGCCTTTCTGTGCCAGCTTTTTCTGTTCGAGCATCATGTCGATCACAGGAAAGGGCGTTTTGGGATTGAATTCCGTGCTGTTCGCGCCTTTCAACCCGCATACGTTCCTGGCGAACTCAATGACAGCGCACTGCATCCCCAGGCACAGGCCCAGGAACGGTATCTTGTTTTCCCTCGCGAACCTGACCACCTCGATCTTTCCCTCTATGCCCCTGTCCCCGAATCCTCCGGGAACAAGTATGCCGTCCGCTCCCTTCAGCTCTTTTTTCAGGTTCCTGGTCTCAACGTCAACGTATTTTACCTGGATGCTGGCGGAATTCGCGGTTCCCGCGTGCAAGAGCGCTTCCCATATGCTTTTATAGGCGTCCCGCAGGTTCGTGTATTTGCCCGCAACGGCGATAGTGACCTTTTTTCTACTCCGTTTCATCTTGTCAAGCATCTTTTCCCAGCCGGACATCTTGCTGGGCCTGGTTTTTAGATTCAGCATTTCAAGTATGAGCCTGTCCATTCCCTGTTTCTTGAGCATCACAGGGACTTCGTAAATGCTGAAAGATACGTCCTTTTCCTCTATAACGGCTTTTTCCTGGACATTGCAGAACAGAGCGATCTTTTTCTTCATGCTTTCCGGAAGGGTTTTTTCGGTCCTGCATATAAGGATCTGGGGTTCGATGCCTATCTCCCTCAGTTTCGCAACGCTCTGCTGGGTGGGTTTTGTTTTCATCTCATCAGCCGCGCGTATGTAGGGGACAAGTGTCACGTGCACGTAGCAGGCGTTTTCCCTTCCCAGGTCCAGCCTGAACTGCCTTATAGCTTCCAGGAAAGGCAGGCCTTCTATATCTCCGGTGGTCCCTCCGATCTCTGTGATGACCACGTCGCAGTTAGACCCGAGTTTCCTGATCCTGGATATAATTTCATTGGTAACATGGGGGATCACCTGGACAGTCCCGCCCAGGAAATCTCCCCGCCTTTCCCGTGATATGATCGTGTCGTATATCCTTCCGGTAGTGAAATTGTTATCCTGAGTAAGGCTTACGTCCATAAACCGTTCGTAATAGCCCAAGTCCAGGTCTGTCTCAGCTCCGTCATCAGTCACATAAACCTCGCCGTGCTGGAAAGGGCTCATTGTCCCCGGGTCCACGTTGATATAAGGGTCTATCTTGAGGATGTTGACCTTAAGCCCGCAGTTCTTTAACAGGCATCCTATGGATGCCGCAGTGATCCCTTTGCCAAGTGAAGAAACAACCCCGCCTGTTACGAATATGTATTTTGCCATTCTTTCTCCTGTATTCGTCGAACGTCGTAAGTCGTGCGTCGTACGAAAATACCGTCATACATCGCCCTAGCGGGTTGTATGTTTTAAAGATTTATATGCATGACGTAGTGAAACGTTCGACGCAAGACGTCCGACGCACGACTGTATTAATCATTCCCACTCGATCGTGGAAGGCGGTTTGGAAGAGATGTCGTATACAACCCGGTTCACGCCCTTAACCTCGTTTATTATCTGGTTTGAAAGCTCAGCGAGGATGGTGTAGGGGACGCGCGCCCAGTCAGCTGTCATCGCGTCCTCGCTTGTTACCATGCGCAGGGCGGCCGCGTTCTCATAGGTCCGCTCATCGCCCATCACTCCCACGCTTTTTACCGGCAGCAGGACTGCGAATGACTGCCATAATTTTCTGTAAAGCCCTGCTTTTTTCATCGCGATCACAACCAGCCTGTCAACTTCCCGCAGTATATCCAGGCGTTCCTTTGTGACTTCACCTATGACCCGCACCGCAAGCCCGGGCCCGGGGAAAGGCTGGCGCCATATGATCTCTTCGGGCATCCCGAGTTCCAGGCCCAGCTTTCTTACCTCATCCTTGAAAAGATATTTAAGCGGTTCTATGAGTTTCAGTTTCATTTTTTCCGGCAGGCCTCCCACGTTGTGGTGGGTTTTGATGCGGGCGCTTGGCCCGCCAAGAGCTGAGCGGGATTCGATCACGTCCGGGTACAGGGTTCCCTGAGCGAGGTATTCGGCCTTTCCCAGCTTTTTTGCCTCTGCCTCAAAAACGCGGATGAATTCTATTCCTATGATCTTGCGTTTGCGTTCAGGGTCAAGCACGCCTTTGAGTTTCTTCAGGAACCTGCGGGAGGCATTGACATACCGCAGGTTAAGCCTGAAATTCCTGCGGAAAACGTCTTGCACCCGTTTTCCCTCGTTTTTCCTCAGCAGGCCGTTGTCCACGAATATACAGGTAAGTTTCTTGCCTATCGCTTTATGAATAAGGACCGCGCACACGGACGAATCAACGCCCCCGCTTAAGCCGAGAAGGACCCTACCGCCCTTTGCGCTTGCCCTGATATCAGCGATCGACTCTTTGATTAATGATCCCATTGTCCAGTCGCCGCTGCACCCGCATATTTTATAAAGGAAGTTTCGGAAAAGCTGTTTGCCGTGCCGGGTGTGGATCACTTCAGGGTGGAACTGGACAGCCCAGATATTCCTTTTTTTATCCGCCATCGCGGCAATGTCCGTGTTGCCTGTGGATGCGATCCTTTCAAAACCGCAGGGCATTTTTGCCACATAGTCCCCGTGGCTCATCCAGCAGATAAATTTTTTCGGGATCCCGGCGAATAATTTTTCGTTGCGCAGGATTGAGACGGGCGTGTTCCCGTATTCCCTTTTTTTTGCTTTGCTGACCTTCCCTTTGAGCATGTGCGCGATGACCTGCATTCCGTAGCATATGCCCAAAATCGGGATCCCAAGATCAAAGATTTCAGATTTGGGTTTGATGTTGCTTTTGTAGGTGCTGGCAGGGCTGCCTGTAAAAATGATGCCCTTGGGTGAGATCTCCCTTATCTTGCGGGGATTGATATTGTATGGGACAACACGGCAGAATACGTTGTTTTCCCGCACTCTGCGGGCTATGAGCTGGTCATACTGCGAGCCGAAATTTAGTATTAATATTGTCTCTTGCATTTTTGTTTTTGCGGATGCATACGGATTTACAAAATTACCACGGAGGCACGGAGAACTCAAAGGTCAAAAGTCAAATCGTCCCTAAGGGATCCCAGCGTCTAGATTTCATAAGAAATCTGCGGGGACAAAGTCAAAGGTAAAATTCCTTAATCCAGGATTATTTTTAAACTCTGACACGCTGACACGTTGACACGTTGACACGCTTTTCCTATATTCTCACGGGTATGCCCCGTTTTCTAAGGTATTGCTTTGCCTGGCGTATCGAATATTTTCTATAGTGGAATATGGAAGCGGCAAGCACAGCGTCCGCCTTTCCCTTCGCTATGCCGTCATACAGGTGTTTCAGGTTTCCCACTCCGCCGGACGCTATCACCGGGATATTCACGGCTTCGCTGACAGCGCGCGTAAGGGGGATGTCGTACCCGTCTAAAGTTCCGTCCCTGTCCATGCTTGTCAGAAGTATCTCGCCGGCCCCCAGTTTTTCCGCTTTCTTCGCCCACTTCACCGCGTCTATGCCGGTCGGTGTATTCCCGCCGTTGACGTAAACTTCCCACCTTGAAGACGGTGTAAGGTGCCCGCCCCAGTAAGCACTGGGGCGAGGTCTCGCCCCGATATTCATCGGGGCGGATAACGTGTTACGTGTAAGGGTTTTAAACTTTTGTTGAGCTGGCAGCGAAATCCCCTCTGCCTGCCCATTAAGGGCAAGGGGGGACATTTTACATTTTGCAATTTGACTTTTGACTTTGGTGATTCTTTTGGCGTCTATCGCCACCACCACGCACTGGCTCCCGAATTTGCGGGAAGCCCTTTTTATCAGCAGGGGGTCTTTTATAGCCGCGGTGTTTATGGAGATCTTGTCCGCGCCTGATCTGAGCAGGACCCCGATGTCTTTGATGTTCCTGATCCCACCGCCGACCGCGAAAGGGATAAATACCCTGGCAGCTGTTTTCCTGACCATATTAACGACAGTTTTGCGGTTTTCAATCGTAGCCGTGATATCCAGGAATACAAGCTCATCAGCGCTTTCTTTGCTGTAGAAAGCCGCGTTCTGCACAGGGTCACCGGCATCCCGCAGGTTCCTGAAGTGTATGCCCTTGACAACCCTGCCATTCTTCACGTCCAGGCACGGTATTATCCTTTTTGCCAGCATATCCTCTCCTTTTTTAAATAAAGTATCAAGGGTCAAGTATCAAGGGTCAAGTTTAAAACCAAGAATTTCTCTGTGCCTCTGTGTCTCCGTGGTTATTCTTTCGTATGAATTAGTTCAAGGAAGTTCTTAAGGAATATAAGCCCGTAAGTGCCGCTCTTTTCCGGGTGGAACTGGGTCCCTAACACGTTATCCCTGCGGACCATCGAGGCGAATTTAACGCCGTAATCGGTTGTTGCGGCGATAACTTCCTTATCCGCTGGTATTGGGTAGAAAGAGTGCGCGAAATACATCCAGCACCTTCGGCCAGGCAAGCCTTTCCATAACGGTGACTGATTTCTTTGCCTGACAACATTCCATCCCATGTGCGGTACCTTCAGTTTGCGGCTGAACTGCCTGACCGTGCCTTTAAAAATACCAAGGCCCTTGCTTTTGCCTTCTTCGCTTCCGCTGAACAGGAGCTGCATGCCCAGGCATATGCCCAAAAACGGCTTGCCGCCTTCGGCAGATCTTTTTATGGCATCCGCCAGCCCGGTTTTCCGCAGAATAGCCATAGCTTCGTCAAAAGCGCCGACACCCGGAAGCACGACCGCGGAAGCAGAACTAAGAACAGAAGGGGAGTCGGTTATTTTTACGCTCGCGCCCAGCCCTTCGAGTGCCTTGCTTATGCTGTATAGGTTTCCCGCCCCGTAGTTTATTACCGCTATCATGCCGTCTCCCGAAGACTGTTCGCTCAGATCCTGGATGCTAGATCCTGGATCCTAGTTAAAAATATTAAAATTACTTTATCAAGCATCTTCTTTAGACAATCACTGTAATCATCTTTTAATAATCACCGTAATCGTCTTTTAAACAAAAAAGACGCTTCTTCTCCATTGAAAAAGCGCCGTTGCTTTATAATATAATTATAGCATAAAAATAAAAATTGTCAAATATAATATAGTTACTGAGTATTGCGTAATATCTTGACAGTTGTCTTTGCGAGCAATAGCGAAGCAATCTCGTTTTTAACGACGGGATTGCTTCCCCGCCACGAATACTTCCACCATAAGAATTGGCGGACAAGGGCGGGTTGCAATGACATCAAAAGAAGTCAATCAATTAAGCGAACATCAATAGATAAATATTACATCTTTAATCTGAGTGTTTTGATCTCGTATTTCCCGGTTTTCAGCGTTATTTTGCCGTCCTGCAAGGGTATGCCGCGTATTTCCTTTTCCATAAGGTCGGTTTCCCCCGCTTCCTTCACCTGAAACCCGAATTTTATCTCCGCACTGGTTTCCCTGCCTTCGCTTTCGTAAAATCTTATTATGATATCGTCCGAATCCTCAGCTTTTTTGAAAGCGGTAAGTATCAGATTCTGCGGTTCCAGGGATAGAAATGAATGTATCTCGGGCAGATCCTGACGTACGACGTTCGACGTTCGACGTTCGACGGGAATGCAAACTAATGGGTTATTGAGCTCGTAACCTGCGCGGACAGTGCGCGCGTCCCACCTGCCTTTGTGAGGAAAGAGAGAATACGTGAATTCCTGGATGCCTTTGTCCGGCCTGGGGTCCGGATCATAAGAGGACCTCAACAGGGTCAGGCGCATCACGCCTTCTTTTACGTCGCATCCGTATTTGCTGTCGTTCAGCAGGCTCAGCCCGTATGCAATTCCGGATTCTGTGATTCCGCTGACGTCCATCCATTTCTGCGACGGGTATTCGTGCCCGTTCGCAGGCCTTGTTATGCTGCCGAACGGTATCTCGAACCGCGCTGAGCTTTCTTTCAGCGAAAAAGGGAACGCGACTTTCAACATCGGGCTATCTATTAATTTTGTTCCCTGTTCCTGCCAGTCTACGCGGCAGGGGAAATCGATCCGCCGCATCCCGTCGTAAAGCACAATGTCCTGGCAGAACGAAGAACTGCCGAAAACGCGGCACACGCGGACCCTTATCCTTGCAGGCCCGTCTTCCACAAGCGTGACAGTGCAGTCCAAACTGAGGTCCTCGGTCCTGGATATCTTGCCTATGTTCCAGGCGGACATATCGTGCGGTTTTTCAAAAAGCAGCTGCAGCATGTTCGCGCTTTCCAGCGTTGGCAGGATCTCGTAACTGTTCTCTTTGTCGAAGATGCCTGATATGCAGCCTGTAAGCGGGTCAATGGTAATTTTATAGAACTTGTTCTCAGCCTTGATAGTGGATGAGGTCACACCCGCTCTTAACGATTCTCCGCCGCCGATTTGAGGACCGGATCCCTGCAAGGCGTAATAAGTTTTATAGCCCGCAGCCGGCACGTCCCTTGCGATAAAAACGATTTTAAGGAAAAGCTTTCCGTTCTCGTCTTCTTCAATGCCTGTGAACTGGGAGGGCACCTCATTTTTTCCCTCGAATATCCTGAATTTTTCCTTCGCTGATCCTACCGGGATCTTTATCTCGCAGATATCATCCCTTTGCCAGGACAGAGTGTTGAACACAAGGACCGGTGTCCCTGTTTTCTCCTGGAACTTTATTTTAGAACCCATTGTTTTTAAAGAACCGTCAAGCTCGAGAACCGCTGTTTCATAAGCTATGTTGAACAATTTTTTTGAGTATGCATAGGAACCGTGTATGGCTGAGCCGTCAAAGATGTCATGGAACTGGTTGAAGCAGGTTTTTCTCCAGGCGTCGGTGAAAGCATCCTGCGGGTAATTCCGCCCGTAAAGCGCGGCAGCGGCGGAAAGCATCTCCGCTTGCGGAAGCGCGTTCTCAAGCACACGGTTATACTTCTTGATATCAGCGTGCGTTGTGTAGCATCCCTCGAACACAAAGTTAAGCTCTGTGTTTATCGCGGGCAGGCCCTCCTGTTTCTCCAGTGTTTTGTAAAAATCCCTGGCAGTGGAGAACTTCATCCTGGGATAACCGTCCAGCCTGTTAAAGCTTATTGCTTTATCTATGTCCTCTTTCCTCGGCCCGCCGCCGTGGTCACCCACCCCGTAAACATACATCCAGTCTTTCAGCCCGGCCTTCCTTGCCGCGCTAACCGCGTTCCTTACAGTCCCGGGCTTCACTTCAAGGTTGTACCAGTCCCAGTTGAACGCAAGCACCCTTGACCCGTCAGGCGACCCCCACCAGAACGCGGGTATCCCTTTGCCGCACCTGCAGAAATAATAATATTTTATCCCGCTCTTCGCGAGTATCTGGGGCACTGTCCATGCGTGGCCGAACGTGTCAGGCGACCAGCAGATCTCCACGTCCGTATTGAATTTTTCCTTAAAGTATCTTTTCGCGTAAAGTATCTGGCGCACAATGGCTTCACCCGATGCCATGTTCATATCGCCTTCAACCCAGGTGCCGCCTGTTATCTCCCACTGCCCGTTCTTTACGTATTTTTTAATATCCTCAAAAACATCCGGGTGTTTTTCCTCTATCGCTAAATAGGCGGCTGCCTGGCTCTGGGAGAATTTGAAATCCGGGTATTCCGCCATTTTCTTGGCCATGTCGGAGAATGTGAGCCTGCAGACCCTAACCGTTTCAGGCCAAAGCCACAACCAGTTCATGTCTATGTGCGCGTGACCGACAAGGTGCAGTGTAAAGTCTTTCGGGTCCTGGCTGAGGGTTTTCATCGCGGGCAGGGCAGAAGTATCACTGCCCGCGGCAAGCGTTATAGCGAATACGTGCATGTTCTCGTTCATCGGAAGGATAATGCCTGAAAGTTTCTTTTTTCCCTTTATCATTGCTGACTGCAGCCAGATATTGCACGAAATATCCTGCCTGCCGTCAATAGTTGTCCTGTAGGGGAAGGCAAAAGCCGTCATCTCTCCGTATGAAGGCTCCCTGCACCAGTCTGAAAGCCCAAGGTCAAGGGATGATCCTGTGCCGTCTGAGAACTGCAGCTGCGCAGTTCCCTCGAAATCTCCGTTTGAAGAGGAGCCCAGCACCAGGACCGCGCTGTATTCTGTTGCGGGCTTTATTTCTATCCTTTGCCCTTCGCAGGAAACGTTGTTCTTGCCCTTTGATATTTCAGGGAAAATAAAAGGTATGTTCCTGACAACGGTTTTTCCCGGCTTCGGCATCAGGTCAGGCGAGAATGAAGACCCTCCGAAGTCAAAGTTGCCGTCGATCGGGTTGTCAAGGGGGGCAATGCCGTCGTTGTTGAAATAGGGCGCGAGATCTATCGGGAAGAAGTCCGCGGCTTCGGCCAGACTGCTGA
>Ga0210051_1002479_pt1 | contig 18571 bp, 18 predicted proteins | sample CryGey092014_all_FD_185464 | JGI IMG/M metagenome (GOLD analysis project Ga0210051, IMG submission 185464) | Groundwater microbial communities from aquifer - Crystal Geyser CG23_combo_of_CG06-09_8/20/14_all (SPAdes) (version 2) | ecosystem: Environmental > Aquatic > Deep subsurface > Groundwater... | reverse complement strand
TCTCCTTAGTTTTTTTACAAACCTGATTTATTCAGGTATACCCATGTAACTACTCAGCTATCAAGAGATAACTACGAATCGACAGGATTCTTCTTCTCCTTGTCATTCTGGCTTGTCCAGAATCCTTCTTCTTATCCGATCACATCTGTCGTACTCAACAAAGAAGGATTCCCGACAAGCGGGAATGACAGATCGCAGAGGACAAGGATTCCCGACAAGCGGGAATGACAGATCACAAACGCGAAAAATTCTGATTCACAAATTCATTCTGATTATTAATTTTCGCGGTTTTTCGCGTATTTCGTAGTTTTTCCGTCCAATATAGCTACAAGTAGTTACCGTATACCCTTGTGTCTTGAGTGGTAAATTCCTTTACCTGAGTAGTTACAAATTTATATATCTGGCGGTTTCATCCGACATGAACTTACCTCCTGAAAAATAAGGTGTTTTGGCTCAGGTCCTGCGAGAAATAGGGGTTATCCCTACGATAAGCAGGAAGTACTCGAGGTTTGTGAGATTGTGGGTTGCGGAGTGAAAAAAATCCGCAATTGCAAATCCACAATCCAAAATTAAATTATGGAGGTAAGGGAAAATGAAATACTGTTGGTCAATTGTTGTGTTATGTGGGTTAGCTTGCATTATCACTCTCTCTACTGGATGCAAGCCTATCCCAGAAGATCCTCCTGATCTTGCTGTATACAGTGACACAGGTGATGTAGAGGCAAAAGAGATCACTGTTTCTCCAAATCCAGCTAGAGTTGATGAGAATGTTTCTATTCCCTTTAAGGTAGCAAATATAGGAGCTACTAATGTAAAGGCTAATGTTAAGTACATAGCATTGGGAAGAGGAAATGGTTTTTCGTATTATAGCACAAACCATCCTAGTGTAAAAATACTTCAGGGAGCAGTGATAACAGAAACGGATTCGGGTTGGCGTCCCGTTACTACAGGAGGCTATGCTATAACATGTGAAGTTTCTTTGGGTAATGACACAAATCCTTCTAATAATTTCATGAGTATTGATAGCTTGATTGCACCTTCAACTCCAGTTTCTGTAGTTTATGTTCCATATGATGATGGTAAATTCCAAATCTCTCTCCCAAAAAATGGAATTCCACAGAAGACATGGAGGAGGTAGCACAATAGAGAATAAAATGTTATGGTATAAGGGATTAAGGAAGTGTCAAGATAACCATTAAGACACATGCAGAAGAAAACGAGAGAGGGAGAATTACACTTTTATCCAATAGAAGAGTTTTTCTTCCTTTCTCACTTTGTTTCTTGTAAGGAATTGAGGAAGAAAACATGGATTCATTAATAAATAAAGTTTATCTAAAAATACTGATAATTTTATTTTTCTGTATTGGATGTACAACTTCAAGTCTTTCGTCAGTTACCACAGTTACAATACAAGACATAAAAGGAAAATTCAGCTTTTGTGTGATAGATAAAAAAGATGGGCACTTACGACGGATATTTACTAATAATAAATCACTTGGGATAGTATATCAAGGTTCTGTAAGTGATAGACCTGTAATACACACTACTTCAAAAGGTAAAAATATATTATGGGAAATGACCTCTGAAGGCATAAAATTAAAGAAACTTTATGAAAGTAAAAGCAATATCTTTTATCCTGTTCTATCTCCAGATAAAAAGAGAATTACTTTTATTCAAAATAATAAAATTTGGATGATGGAAATAAAGAGTAAAAAGTTGAGAGAAATAGCCACCTTACCTTCAAATGCCGTATATTCCTATGGATTAAACTTCTCGCCAATTGGAAACAAACTTGCTTTTATAGGAGGGGAAAAGTCACCCTTTGAATCAAATTTATGGGTAGTTGATTGGAGTAATGGCAAGTTAATGCAATTAACATATGAGAATAATATTGGTTTCCATGATAATTCTTTTCCTTTAAGTTGGTCAAATGAAGGGAATAATATTGCTATTGTTCAAGTGTTAGAAGATGGAAGAGAACATATAGGAATTGTAAATGTTGACACAAAAATGGTAAAATATCTTCCTGCAGGAATAAGTATTGAGCCATGCTGTCCTGTGTGGTCTCCAAAAGGAGATGATTTAATATTTGTAGGACATAATGAGCAAGAATCTTCCAATCTGTTCTCACAGCTATTTCTTAATGGAGAGCTAAAATATGCCTATGCCCCTATCCCAGAATGGAATGACATAGATATAGGTGGAATTACTATAGTTAGTGGTATTAATTATTCGTTTTAAGTGTGAGGAAAAATGAAGAAGATAGGAATATGGATGGGATTTATTATTATAGGTCATGTTTCAATAATATATGCTGACCCAATTGACCCGTATATTCTGGAGTATAGAATAAATCATGAATTTAATACTCCATTTGAGGTTGAGTCATTACATTTCAAAGAAAAAAGATTTTCCTTAAATATTCAACCAAGTAGTCAAGGGATGAAAATAGATTTTGAAGAAGGATTGGGAACTGATGTAACGGGCAAGATTTATAGTAATTTGGATTTAAATGGTCATATATTAGAGGCTCAAGCAAAACTGGCCATAAAAAAAGAAAGGTTTGTATTATCTACAGGGTTAGCTCATTTGAATCAAACTCCTTTAATGAAAGAATCTCTTTTTGGTAAAGTGGGCTTTTCCTTCTTGCCATCTTCAATGTTTGGTCTTATAAATCATGAAGGAAAAATAAATATAGGTTGGATGCATCTCCCTGATTTATATTCAAGATGGACCAATGGAAAAGATGGCACAGATTTATTTGGTGGTGGTGCTATATGGCGTTTCCATACAGAATCCTATAAAATTGAACCAGATTTTCTATTCAAAAGTGAATTAAAAATGACTGCCTACTTATTCAGTGAACTACCAAAGAAAAAAGATGCTTTTTATCCTTATGATGAGGATATAATAGGAGCATTTGGAGATTTTCCTGTCAATTATAATTTAAGTTTTATTAAGAAATTATCTCCAGGGTGTAATATGGAAATGGATTATCAAGGGGAGATAAACCCATCCTTTTACCCATATGGAGGAGGACTAATACCTTTGAGTCACGGTGTAATAAGTAAGGTGAACTTAAAACCAACTGATACTTTCCTTCTTCAATTGATGGCTTATCTTCCCATTTCCATTAAGAAAATTTCTTATTCCAATCCAAATGCTTCGTTTATGTCTAAGGAGATATCAGCAAATTTAGAATTTAAAGAAAAACACAACTGGAATCATAGGCTACTTTTAGATTATGATTATGAAAACAATCAGGTTAAAGAAGTAACCTTTTCTACTTCCAGAAGGTTTAATTCCTTCGATAGTGGGGTGTATTATACTAATAACAACAACCATTCTTCCCAACATACGGTTGGGATTTATCTTAGTACCCAGAAAAGGACAGATTATTCCAGATATGATCTTAAGGAATATCAAGAATTCCCATCACAATTTTTTGGAAAGAATCAGAAGGAAGATATGCATGGGTTAAAGAATAAAGGTTTTGAGGAAACCGTAGCAGCATTAGATACTCCTGAAAAGGTTGCTTCATATTTAGCTCAATTCTTCCGATACCGCACTGAAGGTAAATTTATTCCTCAAACATCTCGGGAAACCTTTGAAAAAAAGATGGGGGATTGTGATGACCAGGCAAGATTTGCCAGTTTTGTTTTAACTCAACATGGGTATGAGGCTTATGTACTTACTTATTTTGGGCGTAGGGTTGCACATGGAATCTCTGTTTATAAAGATCATAATGGAAAATGGAATTCTATTGAATATGGTAAGATTTTTTATGCTCAAGCAGAGAACCCCGAAGAACTTATCACCAGAATAGAGCCGGGGATGCTCAGGTATATACTTTTTAAACCAAATGATAGTTACGAGGTAAAATCATATGTTCAAAGTCAAACCCTTGAAAAAATCATTAATTGGTTTTGGGCAGATTAAAAATGAAAAGTTTAACTAAATCTCAAGCTATTCTGATTCTCACAATAATCTTGATATTCTGGCAAAGATTAGTTAATGCCTCAGATCATAGCCCCTATTCAACATCAACCCTTACCTTAAAAGAAACAATATCTATCGCCTTAGCCAATAATCAAACCGTGTTAAAAGAGGCTAAAAATGATCTTGAGGTGGCACATCGAAATTTAATAGCCATTCATAAAGCTTATCAGCCTAAAATTAATTTAGATGCAGTCGATCAAACAACAACAAATAAGACTGAACTTACTTCAACTACCCAAGATAAATATTTTACTTCATTAAATTCTATCTGGTCAAAACTTATTTTTACCTCTGGACTTTTAACATTATCCGAAGGGTACAGTTTAACTGCTACTGACGATAAAAACTACTCTTCTAATAAATTCTCACATAATCCTTATGTTTCGATAGGATTACTTCAGCCACTCAGTGAAGGTGGAATCTACACTTTTATGTCAAGCTATTTGTTGGTTTGCATATATACTTGATTTATACCCATTTAACACCAATGGATTTTATCGTACAGTCAGGCTTGGAATAAAACCAGAGTACTTTAAGAAGGGAAAAAACACGATTCAATTCAGGGCGTTAGAAGGAGCATCCATACAAATACCTCTTGATAATTACTACAAGTTTGGAAGAAGTAAGCTCTCCAGCGATAATGGTACAAGTTGGAAGGTGCAGAAGGGGGAGTATATGATTTATCTGGATATGAAGAAAGATGGGTAGGGGGAAGTTGGGAGTATGGTAAAGTTGATAAAATCAGTTGACATTTCACCTGTTCTCTGCTATAATTCTTATTAAGATGAAAGGATTAAATCCAGCTCAACGCAAAGCATTTTCCCAAATAGTCATTGATGTAGGTAAAATTATATTTACTGCAACGGTAATTAATTACTTCATGCCAACTTTTGCAGGTAATATAAATTTGATAATAATAAGTTCAGGTTTTACAATTACTGTTATTTGTTTTTCATTAGGAATATTAATATTACGAGGAGGTGATTTACCATGATAGGGATGTACTTATTTGCCGGAATGGTCTTAATCTTTTTAATTATCCTTGCTGCCCCTACCCTTTATAATGATTGGAAGAAAGACCATGGAATTACCAGATAATACTTCAAGGGATATACCTTATTATCCCTGGTCCAATCATTTTTGTTAACCATATTGGCAATCTTTGCCACATCTTTATGCACATTCTATACCTTGGATTATTGGCATCTATCCCTGGCATATCCTTAGCCTTATTCAAATAATATTGATAATAGAGTTGTTTTGGGACTGCCCCAATATTCTTCTTAAAATTGAATGTTCCTGAATGCCATATTGACCGGCCAATATCAAAATGGGCTAATCCATTCTCATGACAATATCTTATACACTCCCAATAAAATAAATTATTAGGGGCTAATTCCAGAAAATCCTTGTTCGAGGCTGTCCATGGATTGTATAGGGTATTCTTGAATGGAATTAATAATCCGGCGGCAATAACCTTATCATGGTTTTTAACAACTAAGATGGTAGATGTGGATGATTCTTCCATAATCCGTTGAAAAAAGTTAAACGAATACACTGGTGTTCCCAAATCTCGCATCTTGCGGACAAATAAGGAATAAAAATCATTCAAGTACTCCCTGCCTATGTCAATCTCAAGGTTTGACTTTAATGCCTTCCGTATCATATTACGATTCTTTGATGGAATTTTGTCCCAGTTATCCTCCAGATTTATTTCTATATCCATTGCAGTTAATTCATAGATTTTCATAAAATTGAGAACATCTTGTTGGGATAGTCTATCTTTAAGGTGAAATTATTCAAAAAGCTCTTAATTCCCAACAAAGGAACATGTAGGTTTGGCAGGAAATCAATCAAGACATTTTCTGTTGAGAAATCAAATGCTTTTATGCAAACAGTGTGGGTATATGCAACCGTTTTACCATTGCCGGTACCTATTGTTTTTGGATATCCACATTGTAAGTTGTATCCTAATGGGAAAGCGAAAGAAGCAGGCAAGGCACACTCATCAGCTCCAGTGTCTATCAATCCATACACATTTATTTCTTTGCAATTCTCTGGATTCATAATTGTAATCGGAAGATATGGGCGTGTTATACCACCAGAATAAGTTGCAATAAAAGGGTAATTTTCAACCAACATAATAAATATATACCACCTCTTTCTCTGGAACATAAAAAAGAATAGGAGCTTGAACATTTTGTTTTCTTGCTTCATTCAGGGCTTCTTCTGGTAGGATTCCAGAACCAACAATAGTATTATCCTCTGCACTTACCATAGCAATATATTGCCCAGCATATTTATCAGAATTAACCAGTACTTTTTCCATAGTTACCCTCCAAGATTAAACTAAAGAATATTCTATCACAGCAATTCTCATTATGGCAAAACTTATGTTCAAAGGGGAATAAGGGAATAGAGGAGATGGTGTCGATTATCAACAGAATTGTCGGTAGGACAGGCATTTCTGCCTGTCCTGTTGCAGATGACAGGCAAGAATGCCTGTCCTACCGATTAATCTCCATATCTCCCCCTTATCCATTTTACCATAATGAGAATTGCTGGTCGGATATAGGCTGAAGGCTGAAGGGGAAAGACAGAAGGGGAAGGTAGGCTTTTCTTCCTTCAGCCTTCAGCCTAAACAAGATGAGCAGTGAATCTTAACCCCTTAACCTGATTTGCCAGACAACAAAGAGTGCCTCAAGGATTATCTTTTTGGACATTTTTGATTGTCCCAATCTCCTTTCCTCAAAGATGATTGGTATCTCTGCAAGTCGCCAGCCAGCCCTTTGTGCACGGTATTTTAGTTCTATAAGAAAGGAATATCCATCAGAAACTATTTGTTCAAGGTTTATTTTTTCTAAAACCCTTCGCTGATACCCAACAAAACCAGAAGTACAGTCTGTTACCTTTAAGCCTGTAACCCATTGAGCATATAAATTAGCTGTTCTCGAAAGGATAAGTCGTTTGATAGGCCAGTTGATAACACTTACCGTGCCATTTGCATATCTTGAACCAATAACCACATCATATGAATGAAGAGATTCCAATATCCTTGGCAGCGAAGATGGATTGTGTGAGAAGTCTGCGTCCATGCTGATGATATATTCTATATCAGGCATAGACAGAGCCTTCTTGAACCCCTCAATATAGGCTGAGGCAAAACCGAGTTTACCAGAACGATGAAGACAGAATACCTGTCCTTGATACCTGTTCCCAAGTTGCTCCACTACCTCACCCGTACCATCTGGCGAGGCATCATCAACTACCAATACCTTTATCTGTATCCCCAACCCTATTATTTGTTCAATCAATGCCTGTATGTTTTCTTTTTCATTATAGGTAGGGATAACAACGATTGAATTTTCCATTTTCAATAACCCTTATATTCTGACAGTAGCCAGCAATTCTCATTATGGCAAAACTTATGTTCAAAGGGGAATAAGGGAATAGAGGAGATGGTGTCGATTATCAACAGAATTGTTGGTAGGACAGGCATTCCTGCCTGTCCTGTTGCAGATGACAGGTCCTACCGATTAATCTCCATATCTCCCCCTTATCCATTTTACCATAATGAGAATTGCTGGACAGTAGCATGGCTTGAAAGCATTAGCAAGTAAGAGCTATCGCACTCCAAAGCTTACATCCTGACAGTAGCATGTCTATTCCCTTTGTGTGGAGGGCTGCTTTTCTCCTTTCTATCACCATTGTTCCCTTGCTTAAGGAATATAACAACCTTTCTCGATTCTCCATCCCCAATGCTTTTTGTGCTTACCCTTCGATGGTTCTGGAGGGTTACATGAATAAGCTGTCTTTCATGGGAATTCATGGGGTCAAGCACAACATCCTTGCCTGTGTTAATTACATGTGCAGCAGCCTTAACAGCTAATTGGATAATATTATCATCCATTTTTGTCCGGTACTGGGCAATATCCAGAATAATCTCTTTTTCCTGGCGACAAGACTTTTTCATCATAATATTAATCAGGTATTGCAAGGCATCTATGGTTTGTCCATTTTTGCCAATAAGAAAATGGGCATCGCCACTAACAATATCAAGGATTAGCTTTCCATCTGTTTCTCTGGAATTAACACTACCCTTTATATTCATTAATTTTATAATCTCGTTTAATACCTGAACTGCTATTTCTCCACTGTCATGAATGAGTGTGAGCTTAACCTTTGCCGGGACTCCACCAATAAAACCAAAGAGCCCTTTTTTCCCCTCGCAAATGATCTCAATCTTTGCCTTTTCTTTAGAAACCCCGAGTTTTTTCAATCCCTCTTCAATTGCCTCATCCATTGTTTTGCCTTGTTGCTCAATTGTTTTTTCTTGCTGCTCGACGATATTTGCCATAGTTATCCTCCTTGTGTTACTTTTCATAATAGGTTGATAGGTTGAAGGGTTGATGAGTTGATGAGTTGATGGAACACAAATTCATCAACCTATCAACCCTTCAACCTATCAACCTTCACTTCTCTATCCCTCTCTTAATCAAAATTTGTTCGATTATGGTCAGGATATTTTGAGTCAGCCAGTATAGCACCAACCCGGATGGGAAATTCATAAACATAAAGACAAAGATTATAGACATAAACATGCCTATCTTTGCTTGATTTGGATCTGGTGATGGCATCATCTTTTGCTGAATAATCATGGTTAATCCCATTAATACAGGAAGGATATAATATGGATCCTTTGTTGCCAGATCACTCCAGATTAAGAATGTTGCCCCTCTTAATTCAATAGCATTTTGCAGGGTAGTAAAGAGGGCAATAAATACAGGCATCTGCAATAACAAGGGTAAACACCCACCCATAGGGTTAACCTTATGCCTTTTGTAAAGTTCCATCATCTCCTTGTTCAGGGTCTCCGCATCATGCTTATGCTTCTCCCGAATCTCAGCTAAGTGTGGTTGAAGCTTTTGCATGGAGTTCATGGTCTTAAAGTTTTTCTTGGTTACTGGGTGAAGGACAACCTTAACAATAAGGGTCAGAATGATGATAGAGACCCCATAATTATGGGTTATTTTATACAATAGGTGAAGCAGCCATAAGACAATCAGGGCAAGAGAATTCCAGCCAGAAAATGCGGTAAGGCTTGTCATTTCTGGTGAAAGGTTTTTTAATATCGTAGTATCCCTTGGTCCTGCATATACCCTTGTCTTTATGATTTTAGTCTCGCCTGATTTAAGGCTGATATCCGTAGATAACCCCATGCGAATTCTATTATCTATGGTTTTTACAAATATTGCCTCGGTAGATACAGATTTTTCAGGGATAAGAATATTTAAGAAATACTGGCTGCTTTGAGCTACCCATGTAATATTCTTTTTCTCAATGACACTATCTGTTGGTGTAGTCGGGGCAACAAGTCCCAAAAAGGTTAATATCCCCTGGAGTATTCCGGCTCCATGGTGAGAGATTTTTTCTACATTGCCACCTGCATTAGCTGTTTGTTCTAAAATGGTCAGATGAGAGTGCTTTAGCTGTGCCTTTTTTATATCACCCACTTCTGCTACCTTACATGGGCTTTCCCAACTTATGACCACATTGTTTTTTAATGTGGCATCTGAGAGATTTTCTATGGTTAACTCTACCTCCATCAGGTATGTTCCGGGTATCAATTTATACCTTTTGGTCACAGATACCCCGGGCAGACTCTCAACCCCATAACTAAACTCTTTTGTATATTGATCCACATAGGAAAATCTCTTAGGGGTCAAATATTCCTTGCTCAAGCAAACACTAAGTGGAAAATCAGCTTCAGGGTTTACAGGGGGCAAGGCAATTTCTACCGGAGATTTATCATGTTCATATAATTTTAACAATTGAAGACTATTTATATCTCCCAATGGGGTGAGTTTTACAGACATAACCTCTGTCTTAAAAGACAGATCTTCTTCGTTTATGTTTAGTCCAACTTTCTTGCTTTGGGTTGATACTGTGGCCGGGGTAAGGATTGATGGTTGTATTGAGGAAACAACCTCTTGCTTTGAAACGACAGGTGAATGCTTTACATTTTTATAGACCAGCATATTGTAACCCAATAAAATCAAAGCAGATGCCGCAATAGCTAAAAGTACTCGTTTTTCCATAATATCTCCTATAATAATGTTATCCCTTTGGGATTTTGCAATCGTAGCACAGACATTCCTGCCTGTTATTCAGAATCATCTGAGGGACAAATGAAAAATCACAGACAAGAATGTCTGTGCTACGATTTACTCATCCTATTCCACAGGATCATATCCTCCGGGATGAAAAGGGTGACATCTTAATAACCTTTTGATAGACTTCCAGATTCCCTTCCATAATCCGTGCTTGGAAACAGCCTCATGAGCATATTGAGAGCATGTGGGAAAGAATCTACAGCTTGGAGGAAGTAGGGGGGAGAAAAGTTGTTGATATATCCTTATTAACCTGAGAAAGCCTTTTTTTATCATAATGTTCACGCAGAGTACGCGAAAAACGGTAGAGAATATAGGGAAGAAAGAAGAGGAATCCACCCCCTGACCCTCACCAGCTCAAGAGACAAGTTGTAGAGGCAATCCCTTGCGGTTGCCCAACTCCACTCTGCTTTTCTTTGTGCCTTTGTGGTAAATTAATCCCCTGAATAAGTACCTATTTTGTTATATTATAATATTTGCTCTCTTAAAAAGGTAGAGTAAATTTTTTTCTACCTCTACGAATGTTAACTCTGGGAGCCCCTTCTTTGCTACAAGTACCATATCTAATCCTTGAACAAGTTTATTCTTGTTTAATCGATATGCTTCTCTTAACAACCTTTTTGCCCTGTTTCTTTTAACAGCCCCTCCTGTTTTTTCCCCGGCAACAATCCCTACCCGTCTATCAGTAGAATCCTTTGGTAATAAAAACAAAACCAAAAACCTGTGATGATATGCCATTCCTCTGGAATATACGGCATTGAATTCTGCTGCTTGAAGTAATCGCTGAGTTTTTGGCAGTCCATATTCTTCTTTTGGATTTATCATGTAAATATCCTGATAGATGAGCAGATTGACTTTGTTTTTATGGGAGAGTAAGCTTTGCCCTTCCCTTTTGTCTCCTCCTGCTAAGCACCCTTTCCCCGCATGGTGAACTCATTCTTCTCAAAAAACCATGATTTCTTGCTCTTCGACGATTATGTGGTTGAAATGTCCTTTTCATTAACAAGCCTCCTAAAAATTCACTTAATTTTTATTATTATACACTAAAAATTCCTTGCTGTCAACAATTATTGCATTGCTTAGGAGTAAATTTATCTTTTACTCATCCTCCAACCAGTATACAACCCTTATCGCCCATCTTTTATCCTTCTGTGTACGATGGAGAACAGCATGGATTGTTTTGCATATACCATGGCTATTTCCAGTAGTCGTAACATTAAAATACTTGGATGATGTGGTCAAAATTTCCTGATTCTCACCATTTATTGTTCGTGAATGGATTATCTCTGGATCAATTCCGTATGCCTTAAGTATGTGTTCTGAAGCAGTTTTTATATTAATCCCACCAGTAGTAGTTACAACCGGCTTAAGGAGCTGGTAGGTTTTGCTGCCAACAATTTCTGAAAGATTATCAATACCGGTAAATGGCCGCTTGTCTACTATCTCGTTTGCCTTATCTGCATCTACTCTAAAACCGGTCATCAGGGCAGCAAGAACATCCCTATCTGCCAGATTGATATTTATCTCACCCCATGTTGTAAAATTATCCTTTATGAGGCAATAGGAATCTATATCCATCCCATTAATCAAGAGCAATTCTGCAACGGTATCAAACGAACCATGTTTACGATATTGAACAATCTCTCGGGCTATATCCTGGGAAATCCCAAGTTTTGCCATGATTGTTTCCGAGGCATAGTTGATATTTACCTTGCGTTCCTCATCAACAATAGTAATGCTATATGTGCCATCACCCAATTGCCTTTCTATTGGTTTTGCCCATTCATCATCAGGTGAATCAAAGCCGGTGGTATCATTTTTAAGCAATACCGTAGCATGAACAACACCTGCCTCAGCCAGAGCAAGGGCAGATGCAACAAATTTTTGGTTATTTACTGCCTTTGCCTCAAGTCTAATCAATGAGACAAAGACTGAAACCATAGCTGCTAAGGCAAGGACAAGCCATAGGGTTAAAATAAGGGCAATACCATATTGTTTATTCATAAGCATTTTCCTACCCTTACAGGAACAATCATTAATGGCATATTCATATCTTTTAATCCGAGACGAACCCTTACCAATTGCGGAAACCCCTCCTGCAACCAGTCCACCTCAAACATATTTACCCCAGCACACAATTGAGTATTAGTCGTTTTTGTTCCAATTGTTTCGTCCATCCAGAGGCATTTCTCGTCCTTCGTATCCTGCTTAAGAGAAATCGTTACCATTGATATTCCCTTGTTTGTTGCTGTCTTAAATTTAATTTCACCCTGTTTGCTCTCAAATCCTGTCTCCCTGTGCCATGGGGAAAGATATGCACATGAAATCTTTTGCCTGATAATATCCATGCTTATCCGTGCATCCTGTTCTTGCTCCATATATTCCTGCCTTTCTTTCCAGATAGAGGCGGAAATATTAAATGAACTATGAATAAGCATAGCCAGTACTGCGAGAATCCCTGAAGCAGCCAATATCTCTATGAGTGTAAATCCTTTCATCTAAAAATACTCCTGTTCGTTGGTGGTACAGGCATTATAATACCATTTATGCCGCCTTGTGTCAATATCAATTTTAGGCATGATTCAAAACTTTTATCATAGAGGGGCAGAGGGGCACAGAGGCACAGAGGTACAAGATGGGGTAAAATAAGAAAAGAGTACCCACTTCTTACCTCTCTACCCTTTGTACCTTCCCTTCTTTGTGCCTCTGTGCCTTTGTGTGCCCTTGTGCCTTTGTGTGCCCTTGTGCCTCTGTGTGCCTCTGTGCCTAATTCCCACAATAACCAATCAATTATGATTTTGTGTAAAATTTTACTTGACTTTCAGGACAAATTTTGTTAATATAGAATATATTTATAATTGGGAGGGATTAGCATGTTTCTTAAAAAAATACAAGAAAATCACATCTGTTTCCTTGCCTTTATCTTCTGTTTCTTATTTATCTCGCCCGTATATTCTGCTCCACCTCAAATAGAAAAGGAGTTTGCTGAGGCAGATACGCTTTATCAAACAGGGATTTATGCCTTAGCTATTCCCAAACTTCAAGCCTTTATTCGAAAACATCCGGAAAGCCCTTTATGTCCTAAATCTAAATTGATGCTGGGAGAGTGTTTTTATTATCAAAAAGAATATGATTCCGCCTTACTTGAGTATCGTTATCTTATAGAAACTCAAATTTCTGCAGATATTGTACCCAGGGCATTATATCGTATGGCTGAGATATATCTTCTCCATAGGAGGGATGAGGATGCCCTGTCTGCGTATCGACAAATTATAAAGAACTATCCAAAACTTCCTTTATCTGAGGATGTGCTTTGTAAGGTTGGAGAATACTATTTTAAGCAAGGCAGGTATGCTGAGTGTGAGGATACCTTTAAGCAGTTATTAAGAATGTTTCCTAATGGCTCTAATATCTCCTTAGCTTATTACTATCAAGGTATAAGTGCCTACCATAAAAAAGAGTATGAAAAAGCAGCATCCTCTTTCAGGGATGTTATTGACCCGGCATTAAAGCCCAATGCTGCCTATTATGAGGGTGATTCATGGTACAGGCAAAAGGAATACGCTAAGGCAATAGCAATTACTTCAAGTTTTGTTACCAATTATCCAAAGCATGAACGGGTATCAAATGCTCTTTTTGTTATTGGGTCATCCTTTTATAGTCTGGAAAATTATAAAGAGGCTAAAAATGCCTTTAATATGTTAGATAATGATTATCCTGCATATTCCAACATAGATTTCGTTAGATATTGGCTGGCAGAATCATGCTATAAATTAGAGGAGTATGAAAATAGCCAGAAGGCGTATAAAAAATTGGCGCAAAACTGCCAGACAACAAGCCTTATACCTTATATCTATTATGGTCTTGGGTTTTCTTGTGTAAAACTTGAAAGGTTGGAAGAGGCAACAGCAGCCTTTGACAAGGTGTTAAAAAGTGGTATTAAGGGGAAATTAGGGGTTGATGCCCTGCTTCAGATGGGAAGATGCTATAAAACGCTTCAAAAGACGGAAAAGGCAATAGATGCCTTTAAGAAATTATTAGAAGAATACCCTGATGACCCGATAATACCGCAGGTAAAATATGAACTGTTTGAATGTTATCTGAGTATGGGTAATTTAACTGTGGCACAGGTGATATGTGATCAGATGCTGGAGGCTTATCCAAAGGATAATCTTACCTGTTTTACCCTGTACAAGCTGTCTAATGTGTTTTTTTCTCAAGAGCAATATTCTTATGCAGCAAATGGTTATGCTCAATTATTAGAAAAATATCCTGCAAATGAGGTGGCAGAGGATGTCTCTTATCAATTGGGATTGTGCCATTTTAAGCTTGGCAATTATGAATCTGCACGGGATTGTTTCAAAAAGCTCCAACAACAATATCCCAAAAGCTCGATGGCTCAATTAGCCCAATATGCTATTGCCTGGACATACTCTGAAGAAGGAAAATTTAAGGAGGCTATTGCTGAATATGGCAAGCTCCCTTTAAGTGGAGAGTTGAATGCTGAGGCTGCCTACCGTATCGGTAATTGTTGGTTTAATCTTAAGGGTTATCACAATGCTATCGAATCATACAAAAAGATTATTGATTTATATAAAGAGAGCAAACTTTATGATGCATCCCTGTATCAGTTAGCTCAGTGTTATTATAAACAAGAAAATTATCCAAAGGCACAAAAGTATTTTGAACAATTATTAACAGAATGTTCAAGCAGTAAGTATGCCCCGGAGGTTATGTATTGGATAGGGTGGGGTTATTTTAATCAGGAAAAATATGATGAAGCCATTATCTGGTATCGCAGGCTTATTGAGCGATTTCCAAAGGATGAGTTTATGGATGATGCCTGTCAACGCATTGCAGCCTGCTATTATAATCAAAAAAAATATCCGGAGGCAATCTCAGAATATCAGAGGTTGCTTGCCAGAGAGGATGTGAATGATGTCATTAAGATGGATGCTCTATACCAGATACCAAATTGTTTGTATCAACAGGGCAAATTAAATGAGGCAATAGCAGGCTATAGTAATTTTATCAAGAGTCATCCAAGGGAAAAAAAGCTTTGCGGTGAAATTCAGTATAAGATTGCCAGAATATATTATGAAAGAGATGATATTAGTTCCGCTATAGAAGAATATAACCGTTTGATAGATGAATACCCTGCTTCATCCAATGTTCCGGATGCCCTTTATTGGCTGGGAAAATGCTTTATCAAGGAAAAAGATTATTCTTCAGCTGTGGTTACATTCCGTGCCTTAGCTGATCAGTTCCCTGAATCCCCATGGGCAGCTGAGGCTCAATTCCGAATAGGGGTATCACTTTATAATGATAAACAATACTTTGAGGCACATCAGGAGTTTCAGAAGCTCATTAATAATTATCCGGGCAGAGGCGATCTCTTGCAGGATGCAGGGGATTATATGAAGAAATGTAAGGGGAAGATGAGGTAATTTCAGAGTCCTATAGGTCTTATTCGTCCTATATGTCCTATGTCTAATTTTATGGGAGGGAAAAAATGAAAAGATATCGTGTAATATTTGCTATTGTTTTTTTAACAGGTTGGCTATTCTCATCCAACATTGTGCTGGCTCAAACTCAATCAGGAGCAGAAAGTCCAACCTCAGCACCAACTACGGAAAAGACCCCTGGGGCATCAGAGGATGTTCTTCCACCTGCTCCTACTCCAACACCACCTGCCTCTGGCGACCCAAAAAAACCATTGCCTAAAATAGAAAAGCAGGATATTCTTATTACTGGTGAAGACAAGTCAAAGATGAAACATGAAGAAAAAAGGGTTGTCATTGAAAAACAACCGGCAAGTGTAATCGTTCCTACTGTTGGGGTGCTAAAGACAGAAGTGCCGGAGATGTTGCCTGTGCCTAGGGTGATAGAAAATCAGGCAATAAAACCATCTCGAGCAGCCATTAGTATACCACAAACACCGCTTTATTCATTTTCTGTCAGTTATGGAAGCAAGGAATCATTAGCCTATGATTTTTCTCATTCCAGAGAAGCACAGACACAGAAGGCACAAAAATTTTCCTATAACTTTGGTGTGCAAAGGGAAAAGTCTGATGGATTCAGGTTTGGTACGATTACTTCTCCCTTTGAATGTTTTAGTACAGATGGATTAAATGGAGAGGGTGTTATCTATTTTAAGGATTATTCTGTACGAACAGGTATATCTTATTTTAGTCATGTTGTTACCCTTCCCTATAGTGGAGCGCAGACGAATAAATTGGAAAAGGGTGGATTTGCTGATTATGATATAAAGATACCAGGTGGCTCGGCATTAGAGCTTAGCATCAATTCTAACAAGTGTACTATGTCTGATTCTGCTGCTGCCCATAGCGTTTCTGGTTGTCTGAATTTTACTACCCCGTTTACAGCAAATACCCCGCCTATTGCTATTGGAGGCATTATTTCATCTGAAAAGGTAACTCGCGAAGGGACATCAAGTTATGATAACAAGTATTATTCTCTCTATGCTGAATCCAAGCATATCAAGATCTCTAAGGTTAATCTTGATGTCAGGGTGGCTGTGGATGGCTACAAAAATGGGGATACCACCTCGGATAAGGTAGATTATCTTGTTGCAGTATTCTATCCATGGAAACCTGATACAGTTTTTCATGGAAACATAGAACAAAGGTTATACTTGCCAGGGTTTAGCGAAAGCTATATCCATGAAGATTATATGAAGGTAAATGCTGGGTTAAAACCACAACTCAGCACAAAGAAACGGGTTGGTGGAGATTGGCATATGTCCTCAGGTCTCTCATTAAATGCAGATATCTTTATGGAAGATATCTCTGATTACATTAGCTGGAATAAGATTGATACACTTTATCAGCCAGTAAATATTGGTGATGTCAAGCTATCCGGAATAGAAATCCGATTACAACACAATCTGACAAAAAGATTAGTTCAATCTATAAGCCTTATCAATACAATACATAAAAATCAATCAGATGGTAAGGTTGTGCCTTATATTCCAGATGCAAGGATGATAATTGGGTTGGAATATGCAGATAGCAAAAATTTATCTGCATCATTAAATGGGGAATACATAGGTAAGAGATATGCCTCTCCTGATGATAAAGATAAAAAGATGCACAGCTATTTTCTTGTAGATTTGACAGCAAATAAACAGGTTAATGATACTTTATCGTATATATTTGATTGGGAAAATCTACTTAATGAGGAATATGAGATACGAGATGGGTATTATGGCAACCCGACAATTGTTAAGGCAGGGTTGAAATTGAAATTTTAGGCATGCAAAAGTAGGGGCAGGTTCTAAACCTGCCCGATACTCTAACACCTGCCAGCGAGGGGCAAATATCCAAAGGAGGAAATCATGTTTCAAAATTCTAATGTATTACAAATATTAATTCAGGGTGGGATAGCCATGATCCCTTTATTAATCTGTTCCTTGATAGTTGTGGCAGTGATTATTGAAAGGTTTATGGCTTATCGACGAATAAAATTTGACATAGAGGATACATTATACAAGATTCAGCATAACATACTCAAGGGAAATATCTTAGAAGCGGTCAGCCTTTGTGAGGCAAAGGCATCACCCATAGCTATATTGCTTAAAGCAGGGCTCTTAAAATATGATCGGGACAAGGATGAGATATTAGAGGCAATGGAACGAGTCCGAATGGAAGAGATTAAAAAACTGAAAAAATATGTCTGGGTACTGGGGACTATTGGAAATTGTGCCCCATTTATTGGATTATTTGGTGCCATTATTGGTATTATAAGAGTTTTTCATAATATTGCAGCCACTGGTTCAGGTGGGATAGCTGTTGTTTCTGGTGGGATGGCTGAGGCATTAATCGCTACAGCCGTTGGTTTGCTTATAGCAACTATTGCGGTTATTGGGTATAATTGGTGCATAGTAAGTATTTCTAATGTAACTGAGGAGATGAAGATTTATACACTCCGGCTATTGGAGATATTGACGGACCATATGGAGAAATAGAATGGGGGATTGTAACTACTCAGGTAAAGGAATTTACCACTCAAGACACAAAGGTATACAGTAACTACTTATAGCTATATTGGACGGAAAAACTATGAAATACGCGAAAAACCGCTGTGATCTGTCATTCCCGCTTGTCGGGAATCCTTCTTTGTTAAGTACGACAGATGTGATCGGATAAGAAGAAGGATTCTGGACAAGCCAGAATGACAAGGAGAAGAAGGATCTTGTCGATTCTTGACAGGCAGGGACAGGCTAAGTCAGAATGGACAAGAAGTCCATGCCCTTTGTGATCTGTCATTCCCGCTTGTCGGGAATCCTTCTTTGTTAAGTACGACAGATGTGATCGGATAAGAAGAAGGATTCTGGACAAGCCAGAATGACAAGGAGAAGAAGGATCTTGTCGATTCTTGAC
>Ga0210051_1002477_pt1 | contig 18578 bp, 21 predicted proteins | sample CryGey092014_all_FD_185464 | JGI IMG/M metagenome (GOLD analysis project Ga0210051, IMG submission 185464) | Groundwater microbial communities from aquifer - Crystal Geyser CG23_combo_of_CG06-09_8/20/14_all (SPAdes) (version 2) | ecosystem: Environmental > Aquatic > Deep subsurface > Groundwater... | reverse complement strand
AAAGTATTTTATGCTCCCCTTAGTAACTGTTGAAGATTTTATTAAAATTTTGTAGTAAAGTTGATATAAAAAAACCGAAAATTTCAGGTATTGAAAAATTTGACGCCGTAGTTTAAAGGAGAAAAAGTTTATGTCAACAAATACTGTTAATATCGGGGTAAACTTTTATGAAATCGTTACGGCAATCAAGCGAATGAAAAAGAAAGAGAGGGAATCATTTATAGAAAATCTTATTGCGATGTCTTGTCCGGAATATCTTGAGAGTATCCGAGAGGCAAGGACTGATTATAAAACAGGCCGTGTAAAAAAACATGAAGAAATTTTTGGTAAAAAATAATGCAATATCAAATTTTTTATACAAAACGGGCAGAACGAGATTTGGCAAAACTGGATTCTCAGATTAAAAAACGGCTTGACAAGGCAATAAAGAGAATGAGCAATAATCCACATATTTACTCGGAACATCTTACTGACACAAGATTAGTCCCTAACGGGACTAATCCTTGCTTTTTCTGGCAAGATATTTCTGTTTGCTGACGGTAAAATGAGCAATCGTAGATTGCATATTGCCTTGTTAACTAAATAAAGGTTGTATGTAGTTGCCCAATTTATTGGGCTTATCATCGGAAGGCTTGATAAATCAAGCAACTACAATTTAGTTGACAACACAGCATATCAACCCGCATGGTTTTGGTGTTCATAAAACTTTTCCGCTTTATGCGGGTTGGGAATGTATCGTTTCAGAGTCGGCGATTATAGAGTGATTTTTGATATAGATAAAAACAATATCGTTATTTTAAGAATAGGACATCGCAAAAAAATTTACAGAGTATAATTTTTCCCAAAAAATTTGAAGGTGCAGATTAAATGAAAAAAACATGGATTTCTGTAGTTTTGTTTCTAATTTTAAATATTTTAACTTTTGTTATTGCGGAACCAAAACAGCAAAAATTAATCGGTGATGTTAGATTTGAAATAAAAGCATACAAAGATAAATATGACCTAAAAGAACCGATTGTTATTTTATACAAAATTAGTGTAAAACAAAGTCCACATGGGGGTACATATACTTTTTGCATTTATCCGCAAAATTATGTATTTGCTATCAAAATAAAAAATGCAAAGGGAGAAAGTTTAAATTTCGATAAATTTATAAATGACGGTATGAGTATACAAGAATTACGGACTTATTTGAGTTTTAGTTATGATAATTTTATATCTGCCGGAGTGAACCAACCGTATCTTGGATATATAGCGATAAATGATTTTTGGGATAGCATTGCCAGTTTAGCTGCCGGCAAATATTTCACAACAGTCAAATTTGCACCGGCTATTACAGATTATTTGCATTCCAATAACAGACAACATGTAGACAATGCGTGGACAGGTGAATTGATTTCTAATGAAATAGTCATCAATTTAGTTAATAATTGAAAATTTGTAAAGGGGGGAATACATCTATGTCAAATCAAAAAATATCGGAACTTCAGACGGAAAGAGCGAAGTTTAAACCTGTTCTGCCGGGAATAGTCAAAAATGGTCCTGTTAATGTTATGCCGAAATTCGGAATATCAACAAAGGGCGTTTCCGATTATGAAATGGTTCAAAAACTTTTTCCGAATACCTACGGAATGCCGATAGTAAATTTTGTTAAAGGTAAAAATTCCGAAGTCACAAAAAAAAATATAAAAGTCGGAGTAGTGCTTTCCGGCGGGCAGGCACCAGGCGGACATAATGTCATCGCAGGACTTTTTGATGCTCTTAAAAAAGCGAATTCCAAAAACAAACTTATCGGTTTTCTCGGCGGGCCTTCGGGAATACTTGAAAATAAATTAAAAGAGATAACATCTCTTTTAATTTATGAATACAGAAACACCGGCGGCTTTGATATTATACAATCGGGCAGAACAAAAATTGAAACGCCTGAACAGTTTGAACAGACGAAAAAAAACTTACTTGAAAATAAAATTGATGCGTTGGTTGTTATCGGCGGAGATGATTCAAACACCAATGCGGCGCTTCTTACAGAATATTTTAAAAAAGAAAATGTCAATATAAGTATTGTGGGTGTTCCAAAAACAATTGACGGCGACCTGAAAAATGAACAGATTGAGGCATCCTTCGGATTTGACACTGCAACGAAAATATATTCGGAGTTAGTAGGAAATATTTGCCGCGATGTCAATTCTGCACGGAAATACTGGCATTTCATACGACTTATGGGAAGAAGCGCATCTCACATCACACTTGAAGTGGGCTTAAAGACACAGCCGAATATCGTGCTTATCGGTGAAGAGGTTCTCGCAAAAAAAATGACACTTTCACAGATTGTTGATGGTATTACTGATATAATTGTGAAACGTGCCGAGATGAAAAAAAATTTCGGTATTGCACTTGTGCCTGAGGGTTTGATTGAATTTGTCCCTGAAATGAAAGAACTTATATCCTCATTAAATGATATTTTGTCGGAAAATGAAGCAACGATTAATTCCATGAATACTCTTGAAGAGAAGAAAAATTTCGTTTGTGAAAAACTTCCCGAGAACCTTTCATCACTTATGAAATCGCTGCCGGGCATTATTTCATCGCAACTTCTGATTGACAGAGACCCTCACGGCAATGTTCAGGTTTCTCAAATTGAGACGGAAAAACTTCTTATAGAAATGATAAAGAAAAAATTATCGGAATTAAAAAAAGACGGAAAATATGGTGGAAAATTTTCTGCAATCACACATTTTTTCGGTTATGAAGGCCGCTGCGGCGCACCGTCAAATTTTGATGCGAATTATTGTTATGCACTCGGATATAATTCGGCGGTATTGGTTCTTAACGGATTAACAGGATATTTATCGTCGGTAAAAAAACTTGTAAAAAAAGCAGACCTTTGGGAATGCGGCGGTGCCCCTCTCACTATGATGATGACGATAGAGAAACGGAAAGGCAAGGAAAAGCCGGTTATAAAAAAAGCGTTAGTAAATCTTAACGGACTGCCGTTCAAAACATTGCTTGAAAATAGAGATACATGGGCAATGACGGAAAATTATCTCTATCCGGGACCCATTCAGTATTTCGGTCCTTCGTCAGTTACAGACATAACAACAATTACGCTAAAATACGAGCAAAAATAGGGTTAAGGGGATTTATGGAAAATGATATTCAGCAAGAAATTTTGAATGAATTACTAAGGGGAGCATAAAATACTTTACATCCGTAAAGTACTTCGTCTGTCACCCTGAACTCGTTTCAGGGTCTATAGATGCTGAATCAAGTTCAGCATGACACCATCTTCCATGTAAAGTATATTCCGCTCTTGTTAGTAAAAGAAGTGACTCAAGAAAGAAAAAAAACAAATAATTCAAATATTATTTTAATTATAATACTGATAGTATTGGTATTTATTGCCCCATTATTTATTAAAACAAGTATTATTAAAGAACTAGATAAAAAATTCGCAAAAGAGGAAAAAAATGTTAATATAGCAGATACTAAGATAATAAACAAATATTTTGAAACAGGTGATTTTGAAAAAGCCAGCGCCAAACTATTATTATGCGCATTTACTATTAGGGTGGAGTTATATGCATAAAGGGGATTTAGAGAAAGCAAAGCAAGAATTTGAGATAAGTTTAAAACTTTATCCAACTTACGAAATCGCTCAAAAAGCATTAAAATCTGTTAATGAACGACTTGCAAAAGAAAGGGAAAAATAATTTTTTAGCAAATATCTTTTATTATCCCGCCGCCTAAAACAATGTCTTTTTTGTAAAATACCGCGGATTGACCCGGTGTGATTGACATCTGAGGTTTTTCAAATACAATTTTTGCGGTGTTATTTTTCATCAAATATATTTTTGATTTTGCTTCCTTGTGTTTGTATCGTATTTTTGTATTTAGGCAAATAGGAAAACGATTCGGTTGTATGGTAGTCCATGAAACATTTTCAACAATAAACGACCTCTTAAAAAGTTCCTCTTTTTTACCGATTATAATCTTATTTTTTTCCGCATCAATTTTTACGACATAAACTGGATACCCAATTGAAATCCCAAGCCCGTGTCTTTGTCCGATTGTGTAATATGGTATCCCTTTATGCGTGCCTAAAATTTTCCCAGAAATATCAATAATTTTTCCCGGTTTTATCTGCAGTAATCTGCGTTCCAAAAATCTGCTATAATCTGCATCCTCAACAAAACATATTTCCTGACTCTCTTTTTTATCGGCAACTTTTAATTTTAATTTTTTTGCAAACTTTCGGATTTCCGTTTTTCTGTAATCTCCAAGCGGAAATAAAATATGCGGAAGATTTTTCTGATTAAGCCCATAAAGAAAATACGACTGGTCTTTCGTTTCATCTATGCCCTTTTTAAGCAGGTAATTGACTTCGGACTTCGGACTTCGGACTTCGGACTGTTGTTCTATTCTCGCATAATGTCCCGTTGCAATGAAATTACATCCAAGTCCTTTGGCAAATTTCAGCATTTCGTCAAATTTAATTTTTAGATTACAAATTATACAAGGATTGGGGGTTCTGCCTTTTAAGTATTCGGAAACGAAATTTTCAATTACATGTTTTTCAAAAACTTTTTTTTTATCAACGATATAATGTTTTATACCTAATTGCTGCGCTGTCCGGCGTGCTTCATTTATATCATCCGGAGAACAGCACTGTTTTTCAGATGATTTTCTTTTGCATAAAAAAAGCCGCATCGTGCAACCGATAACTTCATAACCAGCTTTTTTAAGAAAGTAAGCGGCGAGCGATGAATCAATGCCACCAGACATTAGCACTAAAACTTTTTTTTTCATAAATTTTCAATTAGAGCAATTGCTCTAATTAGATTTTACTAATTTACCGACGAGCATTTTCCCAATTAGTCCAATTGAACTAATTGAATTATTTAAATTTTTGTGAGGGATTCTTTTTGCGGTAGTCGTCAATAGCGGCACGGAGTGCTTCTTCGGCGAGAACCGAGCAGTGCATTTTTACAGACGGCAAACCGCCCAATGCTTCGGCAACCGCGCGGTTGGATATTTTTAACGCCTCGTCAACAGATTTTCCTTTTACCATTTCGGTTACCATTGAAGATGTCGCAATTGCAGCGCCGCAACCGAATGTTTTGAATTTTGCGTCAACAATAATTCCGTCTTTTACTTTAAGATAAAGCCGCATTATGTCGCCGCAGACAGGATTGCCGACATTACCTATACCGTCGGCATCGGGAATTTCACCTACATTTCTCGGATTGTTAAAGTGTTCCATTACTTTTGACGAGTATTGCATAATAACTCCAATTAAAAATTAAAAATTCACAATTAAAAATTGACAGTGAAACTGTCACCCAGAACTTGTTTCGGGGTCTATAGAACCTGTCCTGATGAAAATCAGGATGCTGAAACGAGCCCGCCTGTCGGCAGACAGGTTCAGCATGACACTTCGTGTCATTTTTCATTTTACATTTTTAATTGCTTTTATCCTGTCTTCCCACAGGGGCGACATTGACCTCAAGCGTTCTATGATTTTCGGCAACACTTTCAAAAGTTTGTCTATATCTTTTTCAGTTGTATAATGACCGAGTGAAAATCTTACAGAACCTTGCGCATTTTCCGGCGGGACACCCATTGCGGATAAAACATGCGACGGTTCCAAACTCCCAGAAGTGCAAGCGCTTCCTGTTGAGACAGCAAAACCTTCCATATCCAGCGACATCAAAATGCCTTCGCCCTCTACATAATTAAAAGAAATGTTAGCAGTATTATAAATCCGTTTTTCCGGATGGCCGTTAATCTGAGTATATTCAATTTTTCCAAGAATACCTTTTTCAAGTTTCTGACGAAGAGCCAAAATTCTTTTTGATTCATTGTCCATATCGCGTTCAGCAATTTCACACGCTTTTGCAAGTCCTACGATATACGAAACATTTTCGGTCCCGGCCCGTCTATTTTTTTCATGACTTCCGCCGTGCAATAAGGGATGAAGTTTCGTGCCTTTTTTTATGTAGAGAACGCCGATGCCCTTCGGAGCATAAAGTTTATGTCCGGAAATTGACAGTAAATCAACACCTAATTTTTGGACATCAATGGGAATTTTGCCCGCCGTTTGAACAGCATCAGTATGAAAAATTATATTTTTTTCTTTTGCGATTTTTCCGATTTCCTCTATCGGTTGAATCGTTCCCACTTCGTTATTGGCGTACATTATTGAAATTAAAATTGTTTTTTCTGTTATTGATTTTTTAACATCGTCTGGATTTACAATTCCGTATTTATCCACGGGCAGATATGTTACATCAACCCCAAATTTTTTTGACAGATATTCACAGGGTTCAAGCACGGCATGATGCTCAATAGCGGATGTAATTATATGGCAGTTTTTGTCTTTATTGGCAAATGTAATTCCTTTAATAGCGAAATTGTTTGATTCAGTTCCACAGGAAGTAAAAACGATTTCCGAAGGATTTTCGGCACCCAAAAATTTTGCAATTTTTTCCCGCGCATCCTCAACTGCTTTTCTTGTCTTTTGACCAAAAGAATGAACGCTTGAAGGATTGCCGTAAATATCCCTGAAATACGGCAACATTGCATCAAGCACTTCCGGATGCACAGGCGTGGTAGCATTATAGTCAAGATATATTTTTTTCATTTTTATTTTCTTAACAATTCTCAGGATGGTTTCTCTTATATCAATATATTTATGATACAAAACTATTGAATAAAAGTCAAGTATTTTGTATAATTAAATTGTTAATTGTTGAAAAAGTTTATTAGAATGTCATTGCGAGGGACGAAGTCCCGTGGCAATCTCATCTCTAATGGAATATAACTTGTGGGCAATTGATGTAATTGAGGACCGTCCCTAATGGTCCAGGTTCAACATGCGGTGAACGACGACGTCAAGCAGGAGCAGTTAAAATCGGAACTGGTGAAGGCGACTGGAAAAGCGGTAGCATCGCTGGACTCCGCTTACAAACAGGCATCATCTCTGATTGATGCGATGGTAGGAGTTATCGGCAAGGATACGCCGCTGGCGAAACGGTTAAGACAACTCAGGGACTAGATGACACTTGAGGCTGCCGGAGGAAAGAAACAAGCGCAGTAATTCGGAAAGCGACGATTTGGACTATCCCGGCGAGTATTTTTCCTTGCCCAAAAGGTATTCGGGATAGTCCAAATCAGATTTGTACTTGTCCAAAAAGGTTTTGGACTTGGAAAAATGCTTCCTGGAATAGGAAAAATGGTATTTGGACTTGTCCAAATTGTCTTTGGGATAGTCCATGAAGGTTTTGGGCTAGGAAAAATCGGATTTTTCCAAAGAAAAATCCTTGCCGGACAAGGTAAAATTGAATTTTTCCAAAAGGTATTAGGAAAACGATAAGTGAACCAATTCAACTCCGTCCCCTATTGCGTTATAAAGAAAAGTTTACGGCAAAGGTAATTAACGCCGGTGAGAAATGGATAGTCGGCAGAAAAGATGGAGATGTTCTGCCGGGAGGTTATAACGGTTTTGCCGGTGTGGATTGTTCGGGTTTCATAACCAAACTCTGGCATTATGGCGGAGAATATGAACACTTAGGAATTGGGGACGGTCCTCAATTAAACGAATTATGGAGAATTATGGAATAAACTATGGGTAGATTAGCAAGATTTATACCGCCTGATTCGTATTTCCACATTTTATCAAGAGGAAACAACAGACAGATTGTTTTTCTCAACGATGCAGATTTTGAGAAATTTCTGGAATTCTTAAAATTCTGTACTGAAAAATTTGTATGGAAAGTAATCCATTATGTTTTAATGTCCAATCATTATCATATAATTGTTTTCAACAGTGTTCCGGAAAACTTAAGTAACGGAATTAAACTGTTAAATCAGAGTTACACGCAATATTTCAGAAAAAAGCATGACGGAGTAGGACATCTGTGGCAGGACAGATTTAAGAGTTTTGTCATTCAAGACGGGAAATATTTGCTTAAGTGCGGAAGATATGTAGAACTTAATCCTGTTCGTGCAGGCATGGTAATTTCACCCGAAGATTACAAATGGAGCAGTTACTAACAAGAGCGGAATATACTTTACATGGAAGATGGTGTCATGCTGAACTTGATTCAGCATCTATAGACCCTGAAACGAGTTCAGGGTGACAGACGAAGTACTTTACGGATGTAAAGTATTTTATGCTCCCCTTAGTATAATTTTTATGCTTTTAGAAAAGATAATGATTTGTTGCAACCTTCAGTTGAATATCTGGGTTTATCAGAAAACAAAATCGCTCGGCAAAAATTATATGGGGAATTTGTAATGGACGGCGAAAAAGAAAAACGAGGTATAGAGAGATATTTTCGGCAGGGTTTTTATGGAGAACCTGTTTTTGGAAAAAATCTTAAATCTAAAGGTTTAGTAAGCAAGGGATGGAAAAAAGGTCCGAAGATGTCCGGATGAATCTAAATTGAAAAACGGAATTGAGGACCGTCCCCAATTGGAGTTTTATGGAAAAAATATCGGATGTAAAACTTGTGGAAAAACTTGTTGAGGCAAGAAGAGCGGTTGTTGAACAATTAAGAAATGTTATCGTCGGCCAGCAGGAAGTGATTGATGAACTTTTAATTTCGCTTTTTGCCAAAGGACACTGTCTTATCGTCGGGGTTCCGGGACTTGCCAAAACGCTTATCGTATCAACGATTTCGCAAATTCTCAATCTTGAATTTTCAAGAATTCAGTTCACGCCCGACCTGATGCCGTCGGATATTACGGGAACGGAAGTTATTCAGGAAAATATTTCAACGGGCGAGCGTAGTTTTAAGTTCATAAAAGGCCCCGTTTTCGCAAATATAGTTCTTGCCGATGAAATCAATCGTACTCCGCCAAAAACACAGTCGGCACTTTTACAGGCGATGCAGGAATACAAAGTAACCGTCGCAGGACAGACATATCCACTGCCTAATCCGTTTTTTGTTTTAGCGACCCAAAATCCGATTGAACAGGAAGGAACATATCCTTTGCCAGAGGCCCAATTAGACAGGTTTTTCTTTCAGATAAACATTGATTATCCGACGGTAAATGATGAAAAAGAAATTATCAGAAAAACAACAGGAATGCATTTGTCTGAAACAAAAAGCATGCTGACATCAGATGAGATTTTGGCATTGCAGGAAATTGTAAGAAAAGTTCCGGTCAGCGATTACGTAGTTGATTATGTCGTTAAACTTGTTTCCGAAACCCGTCCTAAAGCATCCTCGCTTGATTTCATAAAAAAATGGCTCAACTGGGGAGCAAGCCCGCGGGCGTCTCAAAATTTTATTCTTGCCGGAAAATCAAAAGCAGTTTTAGAGGGAAGATACACTGTTTCCGTTGAGGACATAAAAGCCGTCGCATATTCCGTTTTAAGACACCGCCTCATTTTGAACTATACCGCAGAAGCGGAAGGAATTACAACCGAGGAAATTATAAAAAAATTGCTGGAAAAAATAACACCAGAATAAAAATCAAGCCACAGATAAACACAGATAAAAATCAGTGCAATTCTGTGAAATTCTGTGGCAAAAAAAAATGAAATCATATCTTGACCCTTTGACAATAGCAAAAATTTCAACGATGTCTTTGAAAGCAAAATATGTCGTTGAAGGTTTTATATCCGGACTTCACACCAGCAAATTTAAGGGTCACTCGTTAGAATTCGCACAGCACAGGGAGTATTCTTTCGGCGACGAACTGAAACATCTTGATTGGAAGGTTTTCGGGAAATCCGATAAATTTTTTGTTAAACAATATGAAGAAGAAACAAATCTTAAAGCGTACATAATGCTTGACGCGTCGGGCTCAATGGGTTATAAATCCATCGGCATTTCTAAACTGGAATACGGCTCATATATCGCCGGCGCACTTTCATATCTTATGATAAAACAAGGTGATGCCGTCGGACTGGTCGTATATGATACAGAAATAAAAAAAAATATTCCGCCGCGGGCAACACTAAATCACCTATCAATTATTTTTGACGAACTTTCCAAAACAACGGCCGGCGGCGAGACGGATATTTCAAAAATACTTTATGATTTTTCAAAAAAACTTAAAAAAAGAACGCTAATTATTTTAATCTCGGATTTATTCGACGAACAGGAAAAGATTATCAGAGCCGTAAAAAATTACAGGTTTGCCAAGAATGAAATCATTGTGTTTCACATTATGGATAAAATTGAAGAAAATCTTGATATGAACGGTAATGTTTTTTTTAAGAGCATGGAAAATGAAAAATTTTTAATCACAGAAACGGATATCATAAAAAAAGAATATCAAAAAATTATTTTAGAATTCATAGAAAAATACAAATCAGAGTTCAGAAGGGCCGATATTGACTATTCCTATTTTAATACTTCTTCACCGCTTGATTTATCTCTGACCAACTATCTTTCAAAAAGAGAAAAATTGCAGGTATGACATTTCTTAATTCCGTTTTTCTTTGGGGTTTGACCGCCGTTTCTATACCGCTTATAATTCATCTGCTTTCTCAAAAAAAACCAAGAATTGTTTATTTCAGTGATTTAAGATTTTTGGAACTTGCAGCCAGCCGTTCCGTAAAAAAATTTAAGATTCGGCAGTATTTACTTCTCCTTATAAGATGTCTTTTGATAATTATTATTACATTGATTTTTGCAAGACCGGTAATGCATTATATACTGTCATCTAAAAATACTGAAACCATTTTTCTTATTGACAATTCATATTCTATGGAGTATTACAAAGACGGAAAAATGCGGATTGAAGATGCAAAAAATGTTGTAAAACAAACCCTTGACTTATTAAACCCGCAGGAAAAAATTGCAGTGTTTTCATTTTCGGATATAGTGATACCGGTAGTGAAAAATCCTACTGCGGATAAAAAGTTAATACTAACCGAGTTAGAAAAAATAAAACTGGACTCTAAAAAAACCGATGTTATTAACGCCGTGAACGAAGTTGTAAAATATTTTCAAAATGATAATACAGAAAAAAGGATTATTATTGTTACTGATTTTGCCAAAAACGGCTGGCTATGGAAAAAAGATATCATAACCCAAAATTATAAAATTATCTGTGTTGATGTTGGTGACAATAAGCCCGAAAATTTTGCGGTGTCAAATGTTGAAACTTTCGGCAATAAAATAACGGCAGTTGTTTCAAATTATTCCGATGATAAAAAAAGTGTTTCTATGGAGTTATCTATTGACGGTAAAAAACATCAGTCCGCATTTTTTGAAATATATCCGCATAAAAGTTCCGAATGGTCGTTTGATGTAAAAAATATTAAAAACGGAATACATAAATGTTTTATTGAAATAGAGCCGGATAAACTTTCAGCCGATAATAAATATTTTTTTGCGTTTAATTACAGAGAAAAACCTAATGTCTTATTGATAGATGGTCATCCTCAATTTTCCGATTTTAAGGGGGAAACATTTTTTTTGAAAACGGCACTTGCAAGTTATTGCGATGTTAAAGTTATAAATTTTTCGCAATTTGAAAGTAAAGATTCATCAAATTATTCCGTATTGTTTTTTTGCAATGTTTCCGATTTCAATAAAAACGATGTTTTAATGTTGAAAAACTTTATTTTAAACGGTAAATATCTTGTTTTTTTTCTCGGTGATAATATTTCAAAAGAAAAATATAACATAAAAATGTCTTTTTTGTTGCCGTGTGAAATATCATCAATTTTGAACTACGGTAAGTTGTCAAATCACAATCTCCCCGAAAGCCAAGAAATGTTAACGAATGAAAATATTAAAAAAAGATTTTTGTTAATTCCCGAACAGAATGCCGAAACACTGTTGAAATTCAGCGATGATACGCCGTTTTTGGTCAAAGGGAAAAACAATGTTTTTGTTTTTGCAATATCCTCAAATCTTTCATATTCTGATATACCCATAAGACCCGTTTTTCCCATTATAATAAAATATCTTTTTTCTTATTTTTTGGAAAACGATGCTTTGATAAAATCAGCAAACATCGGAGATATATATCAAAAAACGGCAGGCGAAATAATTCCCGAAATTGTTTCGCCCGACGGTAAAATAGTAAAAAATCAAAACGAATTATTATTTGAAAAAGGAGGCATCTATGAGATTAAAAATCATAAAATGGAATTTGTAAATGTAAATCCTGATGTCAAATCCGGCGAATCTGATTTGGCAAAAATAGATACTGCAGAAATTAAAAAATCATTTGACAAAAACTTTCTCGGAACGGTAATTGCGGATAGCCATTTTGAAAAAAAAATAAAAAAATTACTGTATGGCAATGAAATAACAAAATACTTTATATTGCTTTTATTGATATTTGCTATTTTGGAAACATTGCTTGCAAATTACAGAAAATTATGAAAAACAAAAAACTGCTTTTTCTACTATTCACTATTCACTATTCACTATTCACTATTCACTGCCTCTACTCCCAGCAAGGCGGAAAATTCGTTTTTACACAGTTATCATACTCGGGCAATTGGGATACCCGTCCGACTGCTTGGGATAGAATATCGGAATTTTTGACCATTTCAACAAGCGTAAAAAGCGTTCAGGAAAGACGAATCGTTACAATCCCAGATGAAGAACTTTTTTGGTCGCCATTTTTAGTAATTACCGGTGATTCCGATTTCGAGAAATTTTCCGATGATGAAATAAAAATTATTGTAAAATATATTCAATGCGGCGGAATGATTTTTATTGACGATTCTTCCGGTAAAAAAGGTTCCGGTTTTGATAAATCAATAAGGGATATGGTGATTAAAATATCGCCTGATAATCCGCTTGAAAGAATTCCGGCGAGTGACGCTATGCTAAAATCATTTTATTTATTGCAAAATATTTCAGGCAGAGTAATAACAAACAGATATTTAGCGGGATGTAAAATAGGCGAGCGTTATAGCATTATTTATTCGCAAAATGATTTGTTAGGTGTTTGGGAAAAAGACAATCTGGGAAATTACATTTATCCTTGTGATGAGAAACAAAGGTGGGAGGCAAAAAAAATGACGATAAATATCATAATGTATGCTCTTACCGGAACTTATAAATCGGATGCGATACACTTACCTTTTATAAAAAGTAAACTGAAATGACCAAAGGAAATCCTTGTGGGATGAAAAAAATATCATATCTTTTAAGAATTACTGCATTTATACTTATAATTTTCCTTATAATTCAGCCGAAAAAAAAGATTTATCGGGTGAGAAATACTCCGACCGTTGCGGTTTTAATAGATTATTCTCAAAGCATGCAAAACATTTTCGGCAAAAATAATTTTTCAAAACTTAAGAAAAAAATAATATCGGAGATTCCTGAATCATCAAAAATAAATCCGGTTTTTTTCAAATTTTCTGAGGAATTAAATAATATTTCCGCAGATGAGATTGAAAAACTTACGGCTAAAGGTTTGAGAACGGATATAATCGGAACTCTTGAGAAAATAAATAAGGAATTTCTAGGCAAAGAACTGGACGCCGTAATTTTATTTTCCGACGGCAATCAAAATGTAGAAAAATCCGCCGATGAAGTAATAAAAGAATTTTCCGAATTGGATATACCTGTTATTGCAGTCGTTCCGCAAACCGCCCTATCGCAAAAAAATATATCCATAAAAAAAATAGATGTGCCTGATGTTGTTTTTAGAAATGTCAGGGTGGGACTATCAGTAAAAATTAACACATATGGTTTTGTCGGCAAAAAAATATCCGTATATCTCAAATCAGAAAATACCGTTTTACAGAGCAAATCGCTTGATATCGTAAATTCAGGCAATACGAATGTTGATTTTGACATAACTCCGCAAATTGCCGGGCAGATAAATTATTCAATAGAAATACCCACATATTCCGGCGAACAAAATATATATGACAATAAAAAAAAATTTGTGCTTGATGTAGAGCCGGAAAAAATTCGTGTTTTATATCTCTGCGGACAACCGTCATTTAATTATTCATTTTTACGCAATACCCTAAAGAATGATCCCAACATTGAACTTGTTTCGTTTGTGATTTTAAGAAATCCGGAAAATATAGTTCCCGTTTCCGATAGTGAACTTTCACTTATACCTTTTCCTGTGGAAGATATTTTTTCAAAAGAAATTTTTAATTTTGACCTTTTGATTTTAGATAATTTTAACTATTCCAGATTTCCGATAAGTTATCAGCATCTTACAAATATAAAAAATTTCATCACTGTAAATGGTAAGTCACTTTTGATAATCTCTGGGGAAATTCCGTTATCCGTCTATCAAAATACGCCTGTTGCCGAATTGTTGCCCGTAATTCCGGCGCCGGAAATTATCTCAAAAAAATTCCGTCTTATTGCTTTATCTGGCGAACACGGTATTCTGAAACTGGCGGGCGATGAATCGTCTAATAATTATATTTGGAAAGGGATGCCAGAACTAGACAGTATAAATGTTTCTTCCATCGGTGAAAAATCCGTCGTACTTGCCAAAGGCGAAAAATCAAATTACCCCGTAATAACAATTGCCGAAAAAGGCAAAGGACGGGTTATGTGCATTACGACATCATCATTGTGGCGATTGGCATTAGGCAGTGAAAACCCGTATAATTATGTAAGAATTATAGGACAGTCGGTTAAATGGCTTACAAATGCTGCTTCAATAAAACAGGTAGTTATTTTTGCAAAAAAAAGTTATAATATAAACGATACCGCCTCTCTGAAAATCCACGTAAAAGATGAGTACTTTAAACCGGTAAGTAATGCATCTGTTCAACTTGAAGTGGCCTCGCCCGACGGTTTAAAAGAGGGGATTGAAGTTTTTCCTGAGATGGAAAGCGGCGAATACGGTGCAAGTGTTGAACTACATTCGTCGGGAGAATATAAAATTTATGTCATCGCTTATGATAAAAAAAGATTTTTAGGAAGCGATAAAAATTCTTTTACGGTTTTTAATGTCTCAAGGGAATCGGAAGATACCAATATCAATGAACAGTTTATGAAAGAAATTGCAGACAAAACTGCAGGAAAATTTTTTGCGGTGGACAATTTTAATGTAGAAAAATCGGATATAAAACCCAAAATCAGAAAATCAGATGTTTTATATGAAATAAATATCTGGGACAAAGCGCCGATTTATTTTATTTTGATTTTTTTATTTGCCGTTGAGTGGTTTTTGAGACGGAAAAGCGGTTTATTATGAATGTGGTTTTTTTAATTTCTTATGGATTTTATTTGTTAACATTATGTCCGACCGTTTATGTCGGCGACAGCGGTGAATTCACAACCGCTGCATATACTTTGGGCATAACCCATCCGCCCGGTTATCCGCTGTATGTATTATTGGGGAAAATTTTTACATTGATAATTCCGTTCGGAAACATCGCTTACCGTGTCAATTTAATGAGTGCATTTTTCGGTGCATTAAGTTGCGGAATTGTCTATTTGATACTACGAAAAATGGGAGACGGTAGACGGGAGACGGTAGACGGAAAACCATTTACCGTTTACCTTCTACCTTTTACCGCCTCTCTTTGTTTGGCTTTTTCCAAGACATTTTGGTCACAATCAGTAGTTGCCGAAGTGTACACCATTAACGCATTTTTTATCGCTTTATTAATTTATATATCAATATCAAAATATACGGGGTATTTACCCCGTGTTATCATCGCTCGCTCGGAATCGCAATCAAGATTGCCATTCGCTCGCTCTCTTGATAATAAAAATCTTTATTTGTTTTCGTTTGTTGCCGGAGTCGGAATTGCGGGACACTACATTACGGCATTGGTACTACCTGCATTTATTGTTTTCTATTGGAAAATACTTTTGGAGAAAAGAAATTTTTGGAAACGGTTTTTAGCAAGTTTTATCTTTTTATTATTCGGATTATCGGTTCTTTTATTTATGCCGGTTCGCTCCGGCGTACAACCTTTTATGGATTGGGGAAATACTGAAATTTTCAGTAATTTTATCGCACAGATAAGAAGGGTGCAGTATAAAACATTTGAATTCGGTCAGACGGTAACATTGTTCACAAAATTCCAGTTTATAAAATATTTTTTGAAACTTGCAAGTGAACAATTTACATATTATCTGATTCCGTTTGTACTTCTGGGTTTAATAAATTTATGGAAATCACTAAAAAAATTCTGCACTTTTACAGTCGCATTGTTTCTTATAAATAGTTTGGGTTTGATTTTTATTTTGAAATTTCAGTTTAATCCGCAGCAATCGTCGGTAGTTGAGGTCTATTATCTCCCTGCATATACGATAGTGGCGATTTGGCTGTATTTCGGAATTTTACATTTATCAAAATTTGTTAAAACCATTGTTTTTTTGCCTTTTGTTATTTTACCGTTGATGATAAACTTTAATTACAACAATAAAAGAAATAACTTTATTGCATATGATTATTCCTCTAATATCTTGAAATCATTACCGAAAGAATCGCATTTTTTTTCGTCGGGCGACAACCAGATGTTCCTCTTGTCATATCAGCAGTGGTGTCTAAAAAAAAGAACCGATTTGTCTTTTTATACAGACACGGGATTGTTGTTTAAGAATATTTTCGGCAGTGATTTTTTTCAACTTACAAAAGAAGAAAAACGGGTGAGACGGGAATATATCCAGCGAGAACTACTGAAACAATCAAGACCTGTCTATTTTTCACTTGGCAGCAGTTTCTCAAATTTAAGGGAGATAAAACCGGAAATCGCAGGAATTGTCTTCAGGGCAAAACCGCTCGGTTTGAATTACGATATGTGGCAGATTTATGCTATCCGCGGCATAGATAATAAAAATTATTTGACGGAATATCTCTTAAGGGATGTTGCTGCGCAATATCATTATTTTCTTGCAGAAAAATATTTTATAGATAAGAATATAAACGAAATGCTGAAAGAATTTGATGTTGCAGGATTTGTCGGCGGTGATGTTGAGTGGGTTTTTAATAACATAGGAATTTCGCTTCGCGAAAAGGGTTTTGCCGACGATGCAATCAAAAATTTTCAAAAAGGCATAGAAATAAATCGTTATGATGATAACGCAAAAAACAATCTGGCATTTATGTATTTGGAATTCGGCTATAAAAAATTCCTGCAAAAAAAATATGATGAGACAGTTAATTTTTATAAAAAAGCAATTGAAATTAATCCTCAACTGGCAGAACCGCATGGTTATCTCGGTGTTGTTTATGAACAGATGAATCAAAATGAACTTGCAATTTCCGAATATCAAAAAGCAATTTCACTGAAATATGATTATGTTGATGCGCATTATAATTTGGGCGTTGCATACTGGAAAATTAAAAACTGGACAGGGGTTATTGAAGAATTTCAGACGGTTTTACAACTAAAACCTGAACATCAACAGGCAAAAAAATATCTTTCAATGTTAAAAAAGATGTAGAAAGGACTTCAGCCCTGCATAAATGTAGTGCGACCTTTCAAGGTCGCTTGTAGGGGCGGATTTATCCGCCCGATAGAATATAGATGCAGGTCTCCTGACTTGCAAAATGTAATTGCCGATTTATCGGTTTTGTAGCGGGCGATGTAAATCGCCTTGTTGTAGTTGCTTGCCCCTGGCAAGCCCAAAAAACCTATCAACCCAAAGAGGTGTATTATGAACGATAATGATTTTGTATATCAAGGAAAAGACAACGAACTTGTGCAGATAAAAGTTTGAGTAAAGGGAATTATTATATGGAATGGAAAGTTGGTGATAGAATCAAAAACAGATATGAAATCCACAACATCAAAATAGGTGGAATGGGTATCGTCTATTTATGTTATGACCATGAAACTGGAGACCCTGTTGCCATTAAAACTTTTCAAGATAAATTTTTTCTTGACGAAAAAGCGAGAGAGAAATTTACTCAAGAGGCATTAATCTGGATAAATCTTGAAAAACATCAAAATATTGTAAGGGCTTATTATGTTATCCAAATAGAAGAACAACCATATATTTTTCTTGAATATATTACAGGCGGCGATTTAAGTAACTGGATTGAAGAAGGAAAACTTGATTTTAATACATCTTTAAATTTTGCTGTTCAATTTTGTAATGGGATGGAGTATGCAAATAAAAAACTTGGCGGGATTGTTCACGGAGATATAAAACCACAAAATATTTTAATTACAGAAGATGGGATTGTAAAAATAACTGATTTTGGCCTCACAAGAGCGTCCGGAGAAGAAGCAAAAAGTTTATTTTATCTTCTTAGGGAAGGACCGACAATATTACAAAGTGGGCCAAGAGGAACACTTACATGGATTGCTCCAGAGCAATTTATTTCCGATGAAATTGATACGAGAGCGGATATTTATTCTTTCGGTATTGTCTTGTATCAAATGTTTACTGGGGGTTATCCTTATGTTGTTTCTACGGCTACGCCTGAAGAATTTGTTACAAATCACTGTAAATTAAAACCAATTCCCCCCAAAAAAATTAATTCCAAAATTCCTGAAGAAATAGACTCCCTGATTTTAAAATGCCTTGAAAAAAACCCAGCCAGTAGATTTGATAATTTTTCTCAATTAAAAAATTTACTATGCGACATTTACGAAAAGTATTTTCATAAAAAAATACTTCTTGAAGAACAACCCGAAAAATTAAAAGCAAGTG
>Ga0210051_1002466_pt1 | contig 18610 bp, 18 predicted proteins | sample CryGey092014_all_FD_185464 | JGI IMG/M metagenome (GOLD analysis project Ga0210051, IMG submission 185464) | Groundwater microbial communities from aquifer - Crystal Geyser CG23_combo_of_CG06-09_8/20/14_all (SPAdes) (version 2) | ecosystem: Environmental > Aquatic > Deep subsurface > Groundwater... | reverse complement strand
ACTAGAAATACCACCTCCACCGTTAACCTTCTCGCATAGGTCAGGCATCACCCCCTATACATCCTCTTGCGAGTTAGCAGGGAGCTGTGTTTTTGATAAACAGTCGCCAGGGATTCTTTAGCTGCGGGCATCCCAATGCCGACCTTGCCTTCGCGTTGAGCGACACTTTGTCCCTTTTGTCTCTTGGGACATCGCCTCAACGGAATTCAAAGTCGGCACGGGGACGTCAGGCTATATCGCTAACTTACAGCCGCTTTTTTGCCGAGTTCCTTAACCACGAATCACTCGTTCGCCGTGGGCTACTCGCCCTGCCTACCTGTGTCGGTTTTCGGTACGGATACCTCAAGCTAATTTACGAAGTTTTTCTTGGAAGCTCGCTTTGCCAAATTTTCTCCCGCGAACGGGAAAATTTTCTCAACGCTTAAGTTTACAATTAAATGCATTCTGGGGGATTTGCCTCCCAGAAACTCTTACGCCAAGAACGTCAATCCAATAAGACGCCCAGCATACTGAACTTCGTCACTCCGTAAAAGCGCTTGAGATAGGGACGGAATATTAACCGTCTGTCCATCAGCTGCGGATTTCTCCATTGCCTTAGGACCGCCTAACCCTTGGCTGATTTTCATTGCCAAGGAAACCTCAGGCTTTCGGCGGACCGGTTTTTTACCGGTCTTGCAGGTTACTCATGCCAACATTTGCACTTCTTAGCGCTCCAATCGCCCTCGCGGGTCAATCTTCGCTGCGCTAAAAACGCTCTCCTACCGCGCCCCCGCCATAGGCGGAGACACCCATATCTTCGGTATTTGGCTTAGTCCCGTTATATCTTTGGCGCAACGCATCAATCCAACCGCACCTCGCTACGCTCGGGCAGAATTTCTAATTTCTAATTTTTAATTTCTAATAAATGATTTAATGACTTAATGTTTAAAAATTAAATCATTAAAAATTCAATGAAAATTGAAAATTGAAAATTGAAAATTCCGTGCCGAACGCAATGAGGCACGGTCAGATATAATAGTGAGTTGTTACACACTCTTTAAAGGATGGCTACCTCTAAGCCAACCTCCTATTTGTCTTCGACGCATCACCACCTTCTACACTTAGCCAAAATTTAGGGACCTTAGATAATGGTCCGAGTTCTTGCTCTTTTGACTATGGAGCTTTGCCCCCACAGTCTGACTCCCAAATTATTTTAATGGAATTCGGAGTTTGACTGGTCTGCCTGGCTTGCGCCAATACAGACCAACCAGTGCTCTACCTCCAATAAAAAACACTTGAGGCTAGCCCTAAAGCTATTTCGGAGAGAACCAGCTATTCCCAGGTTCGATTAGCTTTTCACTTCGTACCACAGCTCATCCCCTAGTATTGCACGGCTAGTGGGTGCGGCCCTCCCTTCGGCTTTCACCGGAGTTCAGCCTGGCCATGGTAAGCTCACCTGGCTTCGGGTCTTATACATTTTGCCTTTTGTACGCGCTATTAACACTCGGTTTCCCTCTGCCTCCTCCCGCTAAGCGAGATTAGACAAGCAAAATACATAAAGTCGTTGGCTCATTCTTCAATAGGCACACGGTTACCCCAATGCTCCGCATTGGAAGCACGAAATCTCAAGCACGAAATCCGAAACAAATCCAAATAACTAAAATTCAAATGATCAAAACGGTTTTGAATTTTGAAAATTGGGATTTAAATATTGTTTCGAATTTCGATATTCGAATTTCGAATTTCCAGTGCGAAGCACTGTCGGGCTCCCGCTCTTTGTAAGCGTATGGTTTCAGGATCTATTTCATCGCCCTCACCGGGCTACTTTTCACCTTTCCCTCACGGTACTAGTTCACTATCGGTCACAAAAAGTATTTAGTCTTGGGAGTGTAGGACTCCCGGCTTCCCACGGGGCAATCTTTCCCCGCGGTACTTAAGAGAACAATCAAGAAGTATGAAAAAGGTTTTCGCCTACGGGACTATTACCCTCTTTGGTTGGCTTTTCCAAAACCATTTGACTAACCAATTTTTCAGTTTATATACTCCTTTCCCGCATTACTGCGGAAACGACCGCTTCTTTCAACCCCGCACGAATTCTTAACACTTGCGCGTCTCAAATTCATACGGTTTAGACTCTTCCCTTTTCGCTCGCCGCTACTGGGGGAATATTATCACAATATTATTCATGAGCCCGACTATCCGGACCCGTGAATAATAGAGTGATTCTTCTTTTCTTTTCCTCCGGGTACTGAAATGTTTTACTTCCCCGGGTTTACTTCTTCATCTCTTACGGATGAAGATATGGCAACATTACTTGCCATGGGTTGCCCCATTCGGACATCGCCGGATCAAAGGTCGCTAGACACCTCCCCGACGCTTATCGCAGTCACGCCACGTCCTTCATCGCCTTTTTGTGCCAAGGCATCCACCATACGCCCTTAGTAACCTACTCATCCCGTACATAAGTACGAGTTTCATATTTTATAATTTTATACCTGTTAATTTACTATTCAATTTTCAAGTTACTATCATTAACCGCCCAATCGACAAACAAAAAACCGCTTGGAAGCGGCTTAAATCTGTTAAAAATAAACACAACAGAACTACACAGATCCGCCTCCTTTGTTTTTATATGTTTTTACTCCATTCATAATGCAAAGTAATTATATCAAACACTTATCCACAATGCAAGGGGTCTACTTATCCAGCGCGGATTCGGTATAGATATTGCGAGGATCCCATAAAAGCCAGCCCGAGGTTAAACCGGCATCATAAACTGCTTGTTTTTCTTTGCGGATCATTTCGCTTTCATAAATTGCGCCGATATTAAAATCCTGCAGCCAGGGCCGTAATTTTTTTAATTCTTTATCAAAAATAGGATTCACCAAAGCCGGCGTACTCGTTCCGATATCCAAAATTACTTTTTCACGAATTTGTTCTTTGCCTTTTTCAATTGTTCCTAAAATAACTTTGTAAGGGTGCTCAGCCGGATTGGCAAATCCGAAATTTCCCGGCAGATAATGTGACTGATATATCATCGGCGAAATATAATCAAAATTTAGTTCATCAAATCCGGCATCAATTGCTTTTTTAGCAATTTCAACATTGTAATCCCAGGTTTCCCGGTTTGTCGGGTCCAGCCAGTACCAGTCGTGATTGTCCTGCCAAAGCGTGTCATCTCCTTTTTTAAAAAAATCAAAATTTTTGGCGAGAGCGGCGCCTGTTAAAAAAAGAATTAACAAAACTATTGCGGCAAATTTATAAAATTTCATGCTTTCGCATTAACGTAAAACTATCTTAATCTTTTTCGCAAATTCTCTCATTTCCGGTTTGAAACGGCGACTGCCGCAAATAACGATAGATTTCATAATAAATTCTATTTTATAAGAAAATCCAAAAATTTACAATTTCTTCTATTAACAATGTTTAGAAAATCTAGAAAAAATAATCTTACTTCCATAATCCGAATTACGGGAGTATTTTTATTTATCGGGTTTTTTGTCTAAAAATAAATTAAATAATAAGAAATGTAGCGGGTATTTTTTTCTTAACCATTCAAATGAAAGAGGTTGTGAAGGTATCTTGTTAACTCCTCTTTTATCGAGCGCTTTATTAAATTCTCGAACAGCTTTTTCATAGCCTCCAAAACCACTCGCCAACCAGCTGTGGACTTTGGCAATATTATCATTACCTACCCCCATGCGAGCTCTAATCTCTTCGTATGACATATTTTCTAAAAGACACTTAGCAATCATAATCCTGCGCGACAACATAATAGATTCGCTCTCGCTAAGTAAATCTTTAAAGAAATTTTTGGTTTCTTCTCTTGACTTAAGACTGGTAATACTGGTCCATAGTAAATCTAGATATTTCATTCGATCAATATGATTTATTTTCCTGGGATTAATTTTAACCATAAAATTTATTATACTCCCATAATTCGGATTATGGAAGTATGAAATACAATTTTATAAATAACAAAATTTTTAAAGTCTTAGGGGGAGATTATGAATTAGAAATTCTTATTTAAGAAATCCAAAATTCGCTGTTTTAATTCCGGCTCGGCATCAAACATCCGCGTGCCATGGCCAGCATCTTCATATCTTATAAATTCTTTGTGAGAGGCCTTTGAAATTTCAAAAAGTTTCTCCGATGACTCAAAAGAATAAGTATCATCACGGCTGGCTACTATCAGAAGATTTTGGCGGTAGTTCCGCGAGGCAATTTCCGTTTTAATACCACGGTAATCTATTCCGGGTGACAAGACAATAATAACTTTTGGCTGCGCCTTTGCGCCGTAAAGAAAAGCTAAATTAGCCCCGACTGAACCCCCAATAACCGCCAATTCCGTGTCAGAAACCCTGTCTTTCAGCCACTGCGCAGCCGCTTCAACATCATAAATCATTCTATCGTAATCGGCTTGGGTAAATTCCTGCCAAGACCCGGTTTCGCCGGACCACGCCTCCGAATCGCCATGTCCTCTCTCATCAATATTCAAAACATTATAGCCCTTCTGCCATAAAAATTCCGCAAACTCATTAAAATCGCCGCGATTGCCGGGTAAAATATGTAAAAGTAAAATTGATTTCCTGCCTGCCTGCGCAGACAGGCTTTTGGCTTCGTAAAAATCACCAACAATTTTTACATCATCTTTAGTTTGAAAACTAACCGTTTTTTTCATGATTTCTTAAAAAATAGCGAAATAATAAAGAAAAGAATGCCGGAAAGAATTACGCTTGGGCCGGGCGGAAAATTAAAAGCGCTGGCGATAATAATCCCCAATCCTGTCATGAGAACGCCCAAAATTACGCTGAAACTTAAGAAAGATTTCAAGCTCCAAGATAAATTGCGCGCCGAAACTGCGGGCAAAATTGTTAGCGCCCCCATAAGTATTGAACCGATGAGTTTAATGCCAAGAGCAACACTTAAAGCAAAAAGTAAAAGAAAACCAAGATATGAATTATCGGGTTTGGCGCCGATTGATTTTGCCAGATCCGGAGCGGCAATGCTGAGTGTTAACCGGCGCGAAAGAATTAAAGTTAAAACAAATATGATAATGGAAGTAATAACAATAACAACGGCATCGTAAAATCCTATGGCGAAAAGGTTGCCAAACATGCTTTCAAAAAGTTCTTGATTGGGCACCAAAAGAACGCCGAGGGCAAGAGTCGCGGTAAAAAAAGTTCCGATAATCGCGTCCGGCGGCAGTGCGGTTTTTTTCTCAATAAACCAAGTGCCGAAAGCGGCCACTAAAAGAAATGCCGCAGCGCCGTAAATCGGATCAATATTGATTAATAAAGCTAAACCAATACCCGGCAAAGCGACATGAGATAAAACATCACCGACCAGCGCCATTCTTTTAACGACAATAAAAGCACCCAAAAAACTGGCAGCTAGCGCAGTAAATAATCCCGAGGTTAATATTAAAATTAATTGATTATCAAAATACATAGTTAGAATTTTAAAGGCTAAATTTTAAATTTTAAGTTAATGATTTAATTAATAAATTTTAAAAATTAAAATTTAAAATTCAGTGTTGATGATGATAAAAAGCGCTTTCGCCATAAAGACGCTCAATTTGTTCGCTGGTCAAAGCTTTCTTGGGTTCGCCGAAACAAAGTCCTTCTTTGTTAAGACATAAAACTTTATCGGCATAACGATAAACAATATTAAGATCGTGGGAAATAATTAAGACCGTCATTCCGCGCTCATCCTGAAGTTTATGAAGTAGATTATAAATACTTCCCTCTCCAATAATATCAATTCCGGCCGTCGGTTCATCAAATAACAAAACATTAGGATGACCCAAAATTGCCCAAGCAACCAAAACCCGCTGGAGTTGGCCGCGAGAAAGATTGATAAGCCGCTGATTAAGTATTTCAGGCTTAAGGTCAATGGATTCTAATTCATGAAATATAGATTCAACAAGTTGCTTATCTTTAAAAAATAAATTTTTTGATTTTAAAATAAAAAATTCTTTGACGGTCAGCGGCAATTCAGCTTTTTCAAAAAGTTTTTGGGGTACATAGCCGATTCGAGCGTCTTCCCGCCATTTAATTTCTCCATCAAACGGGATCAAACCTATTAAGACCCGAAAAAGCACGGTTTTCCCGGCACCATTCGGTCCGATAATAGCCAAAACATCACCTTCGTTCACAGAAAAAGAAATATCTTTTAAAACCTCTTGTTTATCAAAACTCACCGAAAGATCGCGCACCTCCAAAATCGGGGCAGTGCCGTGTTCGTGATCCTCATGATGTTTTTGATTTAAATGAGACATAATTAAATTTATCCCAACTTATTATATCAATAATAAACTTTTTCGACTAATATCTAATTAATGCCAATATCAATATCTACTATAATATAATAACAACATTTACCAGCGATCGCTGGTAAATGTTGTTAAATTAAATTTTAAAAATTTCTTTTAAATGCAATTCACTATCAATCTTTTCGGCCACAATTTGTCTAACATAAGAACGAATATCATAAAATTCAATTAAAAATTCAATTTCATCACAGCATTCATACGGTAAAACAAAAACACTTTTTTGTAACTTGTAAAAACCGAGTCTTTCTAAATGTTGGCGCATTGCTTCCCTTTTTCTTTTATGTTTTTCCGGAATATCAAAAACAACAACCCTCCATTTCCGGTCCCAAACTCTGGGAGTTTTAACAACCATTTCATCAATTTTATATTCCAAGGCTCTTCGCTTTCCATTTTCGGTTAAAGTTATTTTTACCGAGCCGTTATCACCATCTTTCATATCAATTAATTTACTCGTATACAAGCTTTTAACAGCTCTTCGAAGCGCTTCCCTATTAATCCTGTTCCATTCCCGCCGCATCTGTTGCAGAATCCAAAATTGCCGGCGAGGATTATAAGAAAGACCAATTGACAGACTGCCTAAAAATAAAAGTAATAATTTCCTTTGAAAAACTCCCAATCGCTTACTCATTGTTTTTTAATTAATTGTTGCTTATTTATACTATCTATAACTTAGCAACATTTGTCAGCGATAGCAAGTAAATGTTGCGCGAATAAATTAAAAAATTAAAAAATATTACTTACTATTCGTTTGGTATGCTGTTTTCTTTCGCAATTTCACCATAAATTCTGCTTGATGACCGCAGTTTTCTATAAAAAGTTTTATAATCAACTTCAATTAAACCGAATCTCGGCCAAAAACCTTTATCCCATTCAAAATTATCCAATAGCGACCAATAAAAATAACCGCGAATGTCAACGCCTTCCTGAATGGCTTTATGAATCCAATACAAATGTTCCTTGATAAATTTTTCACGTTTTTCATCTTTGGCATCAGCCAAACCATTTTCAGTTATATAAATTGGTTTTTGATATTTTTTCAGTTCTCTTAACACATAATAAATCCCCTTAGGATAAATTTCCCAACCAAGATCGGATGTTTCTTCATTTTTATTTTGATTAAACTTCAGACCTTTAATGCGGTTATGAAAATAATAATTTAGACCGATGAAATCTTGATGGGTTTTGATACAGTTCAAAAAATAAAAGTTCCACCACCATCTAATAATCGGCGAAAGCCATCCCTCAAAATAAATATTATTTTTAGCGATTCCGATTTGAGAATTTGGCTGAATTTTTTTAATTGTTTCAAAAATTTTTCGGTAAGCTTTTATTAAATTATGAAATACAACCAGATAAGCTAATAAATTTTTTTTCTGCGGCGGCCATGTTCCTTTTAAATAAGAATGTGAGGTATAAATTTCTGGTTCGTTTAAAACGATCCAAAATTTAACATCATTCTTAAATTCAGAAATAATTCGCTCACAAAATCTGACAAAATATTTTATATTATCGTTTTTTTCGAACCCGCCTTTTTTGGCAAACCAAACTGGCACTGTCCAGTGCCAAAGAGAAATAAAAGGTTCTAAGCCGCGTATTTTAAGCGCCTTGATAACATTTCTATAATGCTCTATTTCCAATTGATTAAATCCCCCTTCTTCTAGTTCAACACGCGACCACTCAATTGAAAATCTATAAGCATTATTATTCATCGCTTTCGCCAAATCAAAATCTTCTTCATAGCGGTTATAATGGTCGCAACTGCGACCGGAAATATAATTTTCAAGATTAAACATTTCCGGAAACTTTTTCTGTTGCCATGGTTGCCAATAATTTATAACTTCTTTGGCTAATCGTTCTGCATTTTCTTTCTCCCATTCCGACCATTGATTATGATTATTACCTTCAACCTGATGAGCCGAAGTGGAAGTCCCCCATAAAAACCCATCCGGAAATTTTAATAAATTGCTCATACTTTTAATGATAACTTATTTTAGCTCAAAATTTAAGTCCTGGAGCATTAAGGTTTTTAGAAAATCCCGAAAAATTGCCACGGTATATTTACCCGCTTCATCGCCGCTGGTTATCCAGCTGATTAACCCAACGAGTCCTTTTGACTGGGGATTAATTAAGGCGCCGCCGGAAAATCCGGCTGTCGCGTTGCTTTCGACAAGAAGAATTTGCGGTTTTAAACTCCCGTCGATATCAATATTGCCAGAAAGTTTTCCAATAGTAGAAGTAATTTTATTGGCATTATGGGTAGCATCAACGCCATAACCCAAAGTAATCAGGGCATCGCCGTTTTTGGGCTGATAATTCCAATCGAACGGCAAAAAATTAAACGTGCTGGAACTGTTTTCTAAAACCGAATAATCATCCGATGATGCATAATCAAATCCTAAAAGCAGATTTATTTTAGAATTATTTTCTGGTTTCCCGGAAATTTTTAGTATTGCCAAATCATTATAATACTTATCCTTGCTAAAAGAATCACCAAATTTCTCAATAGCCGGATAACTTATAATTTCAACCGTGTAATAAATCTTGGGATTTTGAGACTTTTCATTAGGAAACAGGCTTTTTAAAACAAAACAGTCGCTTCTTATTTTTTTAGAATTTTCATCATAAATTATGTGGCGGTTTGTTATGATTTCACCCTTTTCGTCAATAATTATGCCCGTCCCCCGCGAAATATCGGAAAATGTCGCCGCCTCATTATTAAAATAGCCGCAATAAAGCTGTATTACCGAACTATTAATTAACTCCCAAAAACTTTTAGAAGAAATTTCTTTCACTACAGTGGGCGACACAACGTAAGAAATTGGTTTGGGTTTTGGTTTTATAATTTTAATAGCATTTTCAGATGTTGTAGCAACTTTTGGAGAGACTGATAAATCCATCGTTGAAGTAGCAAGTTTCAATTCGTTATAAGTTTGACCGCCGAAATAGTTTTTGTTCCTGGGATAAAACCGCAAAATCACAACCAAAATAAAAAATGCCGCCAAAACAAATACGGCAATAAAAACAATCCATTTAAAGATTTTATTCATATCTTAAAGCAAGAAGGCCAGGCAACTTATTCCCGGCTAAAAATTCCAACATTGCTCCCCCACCGGGGGAAACATAATCAAACTTATCAATCAATGCCAGCTTCTCCAAAAATGCGATCGTGTCGCCGCCGCCAACAACAGAAAAAGCGCCGGAACTTATAATTGCCTCGGATATTTTCTTACTGCCAATGGAAAATTTTTCCTCTTCAACTTTCCCAAGCGGACCGTTCCAAACAATCATTTTGGATTTGGAAATTATTTCTTTAAACTCATCAATAGTCTTTGACCCAATATCAAGAATCAATTCATCTGCCATAACATAATCCTCCGGAATGATAATGTGGGAATTTTTTTCAAGAAGTTTTTTAGCTTCCGGCAAAAAATTATCATCGGTCAGGGACTTTTTTATATCAATGTTTTTTGCTTTCAAAAAAACATTGGCGATAGCGCCGCCGATTAAAATATTTTCAGCTTTGTCCAGAAAGTTTTTTATAACCGGAACTTTAGTTTCAATTTTAGCTCCTCCCAAAATTAAGGTTTTTCTTCCCTCAGGCATATTAAGCGCGCTGCTTAACTTTTCAATTTCTTTTACAAGCAAAAATCCGGCGTAAGAAGGCAAAAATTTAGTTATGGCGACAAGCGAGGCATGATTTCTGTGAGACGCCGAAAAAGCATTATTAATATATAAATCAAACGGCTTAGCTAAGTTTTCAGCAAAGTTAATGTCATTTTTCTCTTCGCCCTCGTATTTTCGGACATTTTCCAATAAAAAAGTATCGCCGGGTTTGGCGCTGTTTAAACTGGTTTCAACCGATTCGCCAACGTAATCGCTCACGAAATTAAAATCAACGCCCAAAACCTCTTTTATCTGGTTTGAAATCGGCCCAAAACTATCTATAGCTGTAATGTGGCTTACAAAACCTATAACAGCGCCATGATTTATTAAAAAATTTATTGTTTCTTTATTTGCTTTAATACGATACGTTTCTGAAATTTTCCCGTTCTCTATCGGCACATTAAAATCAACCCGAAGCAGAATTTTCTTCCCATAAAGCTCTTTTTCCCCCAATTCTTTTATTGATTTTATCATTGGGAATTATTTAGAAATTAGAAATTAGAAATTAGAAATTTTAGTAGAGATATCCCCAGGTTTGAAGCCTGTCGCTGTCAATATTCCATTTTAAACCAATGTCGGTGCGATAAAACATATCTTGAACCATAATATTTTTTATTCTCGTGTAAACCTGTTGCCTCGCTTCATTAACCGTAGTACCCGAACCTGTAATAACCAAAAGACAGCCCGATACTCCGGCTATTCGCCATGCTCCATCTTCTAATTTCACATCTTCAATATGAATCCCTTCCAGATTATCAGGCTTTTTAAAAAGAATCGGTAAGTCGTGATACATTTCCACCGTTTCTTTATCTTTTGAACTGACCAAATAAGATGGAACCATAATTCGTACGCCGATTTGAAAACCTCTTTTAGTTTTTAATTCAAAACTTTCGCCGCTTGCCAGTTTATACAACCACTCGCCAGCCGGCGTCGTTATCCCTTCGGATTGAATTTGAATGGTCGGATAACCAAATCGCGCAGTAAATTCCAAAGGATAAACCCCCTTGCCATTTACAATACAATTTAAGTCAATATAGCCGATGTATCCGGATTCAACTAAGGCCGGCTTCATTTTTTCAAGAGTCATTTTAAACAATTTATTTGGTTCGCTCCAGAACATCAGAGTGCCCATCTCGCCTGCAAACGGTCCAATGTCGCCCGGAAAAACCCTCTTATGTTCAAAATTTACATTAATAGGAAGAATAAAATCTTTGCCATTAAAGAAAGCTCCAGTCGCCACCTCAACACCGGAAACAAACTTCTGAAGTTGGAAAATCGGCGCCTTTTTTTGCCAAACGTTTTTATTTTGTCTTAATAACTCTAATAAATCTTTTCCATCTTCTTCTTGGCCTATAAATAGAAGCCCCTTGCCAGCGGATGGTGTATTGCCGCTGGGCTTAAAAACATAACGCTCCGGATTTTTTTCAATAAATTCAATGGCTTCATCATAATTGGAGAATTGCCACTGGGGTAAAATATTAACTCCATATTTCTTCATTTCAACTTGGCCGAAATCGCGATCCATTTCTAAATTGTCAGTATAAACGCTTCCGCCGATAACTAATTTACTATTTTTCCTTAACTTGTCGGCAATCTCGCCAAATTCCACATCGTCAAAAACAATAACATCAGCCCAATCTTTGTATGATTCCCAATTATCAACTTTTTCTATAAAACCATTATAAACATCAGCATCATGTTTATCTTTAATATATGCTTTAACCTCGTGGCCTTCTTTAATTAATTGCCACGCCAAATCGCCGCTCAAACTTTCAAGCGAAACAAATAAAAATTTCTTTGGTTCAATGTGTCCGTTTTGATTTTGACCGTTCATAAAAAATGGAAACCTATTTTCATTTTACAACAAAAGAATAAATCAACAAAATTTTTTGCAACTTGTTTAAAATAAATGCTATAGCATTTATTTTAAACTGATTAAACTTAAATCTTAATAGCTGTAAAATATTAAAAATCAGTATATAATTTCAGAAGATGAATAATCGCACCGAACAATTGAGAAAAATAAAAGACGAGATTGTGAATGCTAAAAATTCGCCTCTTTATAATTTCAGAATAAAAAATAAATTTTTCCCGGTTATCGGTGAAGGCAGCCATTATGCCAAAATACTGTTCATTGGCGAGGCGCCAGGAAAGAATGAGGCATTAACCGGCCGGCCTTTCTGCGGCGCGGCTGGAAAAGTTTTGGATGAACTACTAGCTTCTATCGGCATCGACCGAAAAGAAGTTTATGTAACAAACATTGTCAAAGACCGGCCGCCATTTAATAGAGATCCTCTGCCAGAAGAAATTGAATATTACGCGCCGTTTTTGGACCGGCAGATTGAAATAATAAAACCGGAAGTAATTGCAACGCTCGGCCGTTTTTCAATGGCTTACATAATGAAAAAATTCGGATTTGAGTCCGAATTAAAGTCAATTAGCATAATTCACGGAAAAATTTTTTCCACCGAAACTTCTTATGGGAAAATAAAAATAATTCCCTTATATCATCCGGCTGTTGCGATTTATAACAACAACACAATGGAAATCCTTAAAAAGGATTTTGAAATTTTGAAAGAATTCGTAAAATAACAACATTCCAACATTCTTAAGAATGTTGGAATGTTGTGGGATACAAAAAGAAAGTGAAAAAAACGGCTAAATCAGCGATTTAGCCGTTTTTTGTCCCCTTTTCACCGCCTCGTTAGAAATAATATAAATCGTTTTCCGAAGCTTATGAAAGCGTTTTAGCATGGTTTCAAAATACGTGTTTAAAATCGATCGCTTCTAAATACGTATTTTGAATAAAACGCTTTCATCGGACAGCGAATCCCGCGCTGGCGGGACGAGCGCGCAAGGAAAATGGTTTATATTATTTCTATTTTGTTTATTTTCTCAATTCTTCTTGCGTGGCGTTCAAGACCGGGAAAAGGCGTTTCAAACCATATTTTCACGATTTCTTTTGCCAAACTTTCTGAAATAAAATCGGCTGAAAGCGATAAAATATTTGCATTATCATCATTGCGGCTCATCTGGGCTTGTTTAACATCAAAACACAGCGCCGAACGGATGCCTTTTATTTTGTTGGCGACAATGTCAACGCCAACACCGGAGCCGCAAATCAAAATGCCGCGATTTTCTTCAGGATTTTCCGCCACCTTTTTAGCCACTGCCAAGGCAAAATCCGGATAATCATCATTGGGATTCAATTCTTTAGCCCCCAAATCTTCCCAAACGTAATTCAACTCTCGCAAATAAATTTTAAGAGCTTCTTTTAATTTATATCCCCTGTGATCCGCGCCGATATACAACATATTTTGTTGACTTATTCAACAACGCACAAATATTTTTCTTCGCGCACTCGCCCCGCCAGCGCGGGGCTCATTGTCCGCCTCAGGTATTTTATTCAAATACTTTGTATTTGAAACCATGCTAAAATGCCTTCGGAAGCTTCAGAAAAACACTTGTACGTTGTTGCTGTTTTTATTTTTATTTAATAATTTTATCTCTTAATATCCTATATTCGCTTTTAAAGCGGGTTGTGAGCCCGAGCGGGCATGGTTTGCGAAGCAAGAGCGAGGGCGAACCCTCTCGTTCGCCACGCTGGGGCGAACGAGAAAAGCGTGAAAGCGAATATAGGATATTTATTTTGCTAATTTAAAACTATTTAACATTTCTTCAAAAACTTTAATGTCGCCTGCCGGATCAGCGGCGCTTGATAAAATATCAATTCTCCCAATGTCTTGCAACCAATTAAACAAGCCGCATTGAGGATGAATCAGCCAAAGCCGACGGCCATCCGGCAAAGTCCATTTGCTCTGGGCTCCGAGAGAACCGCCGATGAAAACTTGACTGGATGTTCCGTTGTTAGGCAACCCATAGCTTAAGCCATCTCTCGGCAAAATGGCAAAACGCAAATCACTATTAGGCTTTTTAAAGAAAAATCCTTTTGTGTTTTCGCCCCTGACATTGACAATATCTTCTTCAATGACTGCCCAAGTATTGGGATATTGAATTTCAAAACCGAAGTCAATATTTTTATAAAGTTTAAATCCGGTAATCGCTGCGGGAGCAATTAAATTATCAGGAGGTAAAGCTGTTATATCGGACAAATTTTTATTTTCTAATTTCGGTTTATCGAAATATTTTTTATAACCAAAATATCCGGCCAAAACCAAAATAACAGCTAAAACTATCACAATGATAATTTTTGTTTTTCTATTCATAATAATTTACTAACCGCCAAAACATGTTTGAGAAGAGTTGAGGCATACCCCCATTCGTTGTCATACCAAGCTAAGATTTTCACCAAATCGCCGTCAATAACTTTTGTCATCAGGAGGTCAACAATAGAGCCACGAGGATTTTTAAGAATATCGCTTGAAACCAGCGGTTCCTCGGTAATCGCCAGAATTCCCTGCCATTGTTTTTCGGCTGCCGCTTTCTTAAAAATAGAATTAATTTCTTCAACCGAAGTGGGACGGCTGGCAATAAAGGTAAAATCCATTATTGAACCGCAAATCACCGGCACTCTTAAAGAAATCCCATCAAATTTTCCTTTAAGTGACGGCAGGGCTTTTGTGGCCGCTATGGCGGCGCCGGTTGTTGAAGGAACAATATTTTGGCCAGCGGCCCGGGCTCTCCGGTAATCATCTTTTTTGTCCGGACCGTCAACTAATCCTTGTGACGCCGTATAGGCATGAACGGTATTTAGAACAGCCTTCTTAATCCCCGGATTTTTTGACATCACCGCCATTATTGGCGTTGCCGCATTCGTGGTGCAAGAAGCGTTGGAAGTTATTTTGTCTAATTTTAAAAATTCTTCTCCGACATTAGGCGTTGAGGTTGGCGTTATTTCATCTTTTGCGGGTGCGGTAATAACCACTCTCTTCGCGCCGGCAGCTAAATGAGGCGCGGCTTCTTCATGTGATTCAAAAACGCCCGTTGATTCAACAACAATATCAATATCCATCTTCTTCCATGGCAAGAGACCCGGATCCTTTTCCCGAATCATCTTTATTTTTTTGCCATCAACAACCAATGTGCCATCTTTAATTTCAACTGATTTATCATAAAGGCCATAGACCGTGTCATATTTCAAAAGATACGCTAAATTTTCCGGAGTCCCAATGTCGTTTATAGCGACGATTTCTAAATCGGGATGACCGAAAGCGTAGCGGAAAAATACCCTGCCAATGCGGCCAAAACCATTAATTGCTATTTTTGTTTTCATTGTTTTTTAATGTTAAGTAAATAATTGTATGCCGAGAGAGCAGCGACGACTGCGTCCCCGGCAGAAATGTTGTTTTGCTTATAAATTTCATCGGTTACATCGCCGGCCGCAAAAATTCCGGGACGAGAAGTTGCGCCGGTTTTATAATCAACAATAATCTCTCCTTTCTGATTCGTGTCCACCAAATCTTTAATAAATTCAGAATTTGGGACCGAACCAATTTCAACAAAAATGCCTTCAACTTTTAACTCCTTAACTTGATTATCATTTTTATCAAGGTATTTCAAACCGGAAACAAATTTATCACCTAAAATTTCTTGGGTATCAGCATTCATTATAACACTTACTTTATCTGATTTTCTTATTTCCTCTTGGTTTAAAGGATCGCCAGTCAATAATTCTTTATTGCTTATCAAATAAATTTTACTGGCATACGGCATCAAATCGATTGTGGTTTCTAGGCCGGCATCGCCGCCGCCGATAACGACAACCAGTTTATTTCTAAAAACAGGAGCATCGCAAGTTGAACAATAGGAGACGCCTTTGCCCTCAAATTTGTCCTCGCCAAAAATATTAAGATGGCGCCGCCGACCGCCGGAAGCCACAATCAGACTTTTTGACTGGTAAAAATTTCCTTTGTCCGTCGCCACTTCATACCCATTAGTGTTAGAAGCTCGGTTTCCAACATTTCCAACATTGTTTCCATTAAGAAATTCTACAGAGATAACTTTTTCCGGCGTCTTTATTTCAATCCCTTCCTGTGCTCTGATATGCGCCTCAAGCATCTTGGCAAATTCCAGACCGGTAATTTTTTTTACGCCAATCCAATTTTCAATGCTGTCGGAAACAATTGATTGTCCACCAAAACTTTCGGCAATAATCAAGGTCTTTAATTTTTTACGAGCTGAATAAACTCCGGCTGCCGCGCCGGCCGGCCCTCCGCCGATGATGATTAAATCGTACATATGCTTCACTTAATAATGCTACGACGTCCGACGTCGTTACTTATAGTTTTAATAATTCCTTTATCGCCGATTCGTCAAAGCCAACGACAATTTTACCATCAATATCAATTACCGGCACACCTAACTGACCAGATTTCGCAGCCATTTCTTCACGAGTTTCATCATCAACTGAAACATCTTTTTCTTCATAAGAAATATTATTTTGCCTAAAAAAATCTTTGGTCAATTTGCAGTACGCGCACTCCGGGGTGGTATAGATTGTAATTTTTGGCATATAGTTCTATTGATTCCTTTTATTGATTCTAAGAATCCTCCCTCCGCCTTCGGCGGATTCCTCGATTCTTAGAATCAATAAAGTTTCATTTCTTATTGAGTTTATCGTCAATAATTTGGGTGAAAGTGGCGGTTGGCAAAGCGCCGGGATAAAGCGTTCCATTAATAAAGTTTGCTGGCGTGCCCTGGACTCCGGCTTCAGCGCCGGCTTTAGTTTCTTTTTGAATTAAATCAGTATATTTTTCAGAATCAAGACAAGCGCCGAATTTTTCTTTATCAAGCCCCAGCGCTGTTGCAAAACTTTTTAAGTTATCCTTACTGAAAGCGCCTTGATTCTCTCCACTTTGATTACCATAAAGATAATCATGATATTGCCAAAATTTATCCTGTTCACCGGCGCAGCGGGCCGCGTTGGCCGCCCAAAGCGATTCCTGACCCAGAAAGGCAAAATTGCGATAAATAAATTTAACTTTTCCGGTTTTAATGTATTTTTCCCGAAGCATTGATTCGGTTTCTTTAAAAAACTTGCCGCAAAATGGGCATTGAAAATCGCTGTATTCCACTATTGTTATCGGCGCGTTTTGGTCTCCTAAAACAAAATCGCTTGAAGAAACTTGAGGTAAAGCGGCAATAGCGGCAGTTTTGCCATTATCCCCAGCCGTATTTGATGAAGGCCTTTTGACAGAATAGATTGTCGCCACCGCGATTATAACGCCGGCCAAAATAATAGCCGCCGGTATTAAAAATTTGTTATTTTGTTCATCCATATATTTATATTTAATTTTTTAATTATTATCAGTTTATCATAAAAAATAAAATCCCGCAATGCGGGATTAACTGTCTTTTTTAATATTTTGCGCTTCAAAAAGATTAGAATTATATTTTATACTCTCAGCCAGAAGGCTTAATTCAACACTATTATCCTTAGCCCATTTCAAAAACGCTTCGGTGTCTTTCGGAAGACACTTTCCATTGTAACCGCGTTTGTTGTCTTGCCAGATATTAAGATGCTCCGGCCCAATCCAAGGGTCGACTTCGGCGCATTCTTTTATGAGTAGGTAATCAATGCCGGTTTGCCGGCACAAATCGCAAATCTGGTTGAAAAACGAATTTTTTGTCGCCAGATAGCAATTTCTAACATACTTGAACATTTCGGCAGCCGTTGCCGGCATCACCCTGCTAAAAGGAGCGGACGGCAGTGTTTCTAAAACAATTTTCGCAGCCACTTTACTGTAATCAGTGTAACCAACAATCCGTAATTTTGGCGAGCGGAAATCCTCATAAGCTCGCCTTTCAGTCAAAAATTCAGGGCTGAATAAAAGTTTGTGACGCGGATACTTTTTTTGAAATTCGTCAGTAGTAAATGGCGGCACGGTTGACTTAATAATTATGATTTTGCTGTCGGTAATATAACCGATAGCCTCGTCAACCATTGAAATGTTGCATTCATCATTTTTCCCGCGGGGAGTCGGAACGCAAACAAAAATCCAATCGGCTTTATTAACTTCTTTCACTGAACCAATATTTTTATACTTATCATAACAGAAAACCTTGCGATCCCGCTCGTAATACGATTTAATCGCGCCACCCAGAACTCCGACTCCTATAATCCCAATCTTATCTTTAGACATAGCATCCTCCTCTTCTTAAATTATTAAGAAACAAATTTTACGTATTCTATACTGGTAAAACGCATTTAGTCAAGTAAAGTAACTAAAAAACCGCCCCCGCTAAGCGGGGGCGGTTTTTTAGTTTCAGAAATTTTTACTTGCTTCCGTACAACGCATTCAATTTCGCTCTGGTTGCCGGTCCGACATTGCCATAGCCAGGAACGCCGGGACTGGCGATACCATATTTTCCCTGGAATTTCTGTACGGCTTTCAAAGTCATTGAGCCAAAATAGCCGGTTACTAATCCTTCGGGATAAACAGATGAATCGGTTTTGAGAGCTTGTTGAAGATTGCTCACATCAGCGTGTCTAAGTCCTAGAGCAAGAGGTCGAACAAAATTGAAGCCGAGAGCCACGCCCTGAGGCGTTGGTTGAGCCGCTTGAATTGACTGGAGTTCAATAAGAATAGCCGCAATTTCAGCTTGGATAGAAGCTAAATCAGAAGTGGTTGGATTTGTGGGTAAAGCCGCAATTTTAGCAATAACAGAAGCAAC
>Ga0210051_1002463_pt1 | contig 18614 bp, 16 predicted proteins | sample CryGey092014_all_FD_185464 | JGI IMG/M metagenome (GOLD analysis project Ga0210051, IMG submission 185464) | Groundwater microbial communities from aquifer - Crystal Geyser CG23_combo_of_CG06-09_8/20/14_all (SPAdes) (version 2) | ecosystem: Environmental > Aquatic > Deep subsurface > Groundwater... | reverse complement strand
TTCGATTGAGGAATGTTTTGGGGATTATTCAAAATATATTTTTGCTCTGGAAACAGGATTATCTGCGGATCCTTTGATGATTTGGAGAATCCCTGATGGCCAGAAAGTAGCTTTAATCTCCAATAGCGATGCTCATTCTCCGCAAAAAATAGGAAGAGAAGCCAATGTTTTTGACACCGAACTCGATTATTCTGCTATTGCTGAGGCTATCAAGTCGAAAAATCCTCAAAAATTTCTTTACACAATTGAATTTTTTCCTCAAGAGGGCAAATATCATTTTGACGGTCATAGAAATTGTCAAGTTTCTTTATCTCCGGCAGAGTCAAAAAAATACAACAATATTTGCCCGGTTTGCGGAAAGCTCTTAACCATTGGAGTTTTAAACAGGGTAGAGGAGTTGGCAGACAGACCGGAAGGATTTAAGCCGGATAGCTATATTCCCTTCAAAAGTTTAGTCCCTTTAGAAGAAATAATTGCCGAAGCCCTGGAGATGACGACAGGGACAAAAGAAGTTGATAAGGAATATAAAAACCTGATTGAAAAATTTGGAAATGAGTTTAAAATATTAATAGAGGTTCCCTTTTCAGAATTAGAGACAGCTACCTTAGCCGAGATTGCTGAAGGGATTATCAGGGTCAGGGAAGGGAAGGTTCAAACTGAACCAGGCTATGATGGAGTTTTCGGAAAAATAAGGATTTTTTCAAAAGGAGAGCAGAAGTTTGTTTCAAAACAAAAAACACTATTTTAGAATGCGATACTAATACACGAATATCACATGAATGACACGAATTAAACGATGATATTGATTATTCGTGTAGGCGCATTCGTAGCGCGCTATTCGTGTGCTTCGTGTGGGCGCATTCGTGTAATCCCGAAGCCGAGCAAAGCGAGACTGAGGGTTGCGCTATTCGTGTGCTATGGTTGAAGAATATCATTTTGGTTCAATCACTATTAATGGAAAGACCTATAATCATGATGTTGAAGTCAGGTGGGGAGGCGAGGTTTTAAAATGGCGGAGAAATGAATCCCATCTTTTTAACATTGATTCGGTAAAAAGAGCAGTAGAACAAAATCCGGATACTATTATTTTAGGCACCGGGGAGTCAGGTGTAGCTAAAGTAACTGAAGATTGCCAAAAGTTTATTGAAGAAAAAGGGGTTGAGTTAATTATTGATAAAACTGGAGAGGCGGTAAGAACTTTTAATATCATCTGCGAAAAATCTTTGGAAGAGGAGGAAAAACAAAGAAAGGTAATTGGTCTCTTTCATTTGACTTGCTAATTTTTTGCGGCAAAATTAACTAAAAATTAACCAGAAGAGATAAAATTTATGGATAAGGCTTTTTCTAAACTTTTAATCCTAATAATTTTAGCAGTTTTTATTGGTGGAGGAGTTTTTGTCTGGCAGTATTGGAAAGTACCGGAAGAAGTTACTCCTTCTGTTCCCGGCGAAAAACCTGTTCTTAAAATAGAGCCGATTGATTTAGCCGGCGTTTCAACAGAAAAGATAAGTTTTGCCAAATATTACTCTTTGAGTTCTTTGGATATTTCTTTAAGTGCTTCTCAATATGGCTTGCCTTTGCAGACCAGCCAAATTTCTAATTTTAATGATTTTTCTAAAAAAATTTCTTTAAGCAACAATGCTTTAAGTCTTTTAGGGAAAAATGGTTTTGCGGTTATTAATAATCCATTTAATCCAAAAGAAGAAGATATTACAAAACCCTATAAAATGCTTAAAGATAGAAAAATTCCTGTCTTTATCACCTCAGACTCTTTGCTTCACCTTTACCATATCCAATTTGATGAAACCCTAAGGCAGATTGAAGAAAGGGAATTTTATGACAAAATCTGGGAGATTAGCAAAGAATTACTGAACGATTCAATAGAAAAATATAATGCAGCTGCCGGGGATTTTAAAACAGCAGCGAAAGGGAATGTCGCCTATTTTGCGGTAGGATTGAGCTTGTTACAGCCAAAGGAAGATCAACTGTGCAAAGATGATTGGAAATGTGAAGATCCGGGCTTTAGCTCAGTCTTCTTTAAATCGGAAGATTTGACAAAATATAGTTTTAAAATTCCCTCATTCGTAAAAGAAGAAGTGGAAAAGGAGTTGGAACTTATAGAAGAAGATCAGGGTTTTGCATCTTCTCCAATCTTTATTTATAAAGAAGATTATTCTCAATACGTCCCCCGGGGTCATTATACAAGAAGTGAAAAACTAAAGAATTATTTTAAGGCCTTTATCTGGTATGGAAGGATTAGTATGTTGTTAAAAGAAGATCTTTTCAGACCAGATCCCAACGCAGAATATTATGCTAAAATTCAAACTATGCAAGCTTGTTTAATAGCTTCTCGGTTTGCCGAGAGCCAGGAATTAAAGGATAAATGGGATAGAGTTTATGCTGTTACTGCTTTTTATGTCGGCCTTTCAGATGACCTCGGCCCCTATGAATATCTTGAAGCATTAAATTTTGTTTTTAATAGCGAATTTGATCCGAACGACTTGACTGACGAAAATATGGGGAAGTTAAAGGCGAAGCTGGCTGAATACAGATCTCCAAAGATATATGGCGGGACAGGAGATGTTGTAATCTCCCCGCCATTTACTCCGGAGCAGGCAGACGAAATTTTAGAGGCTACCAAAGGATTTAGACTAATGGGTCAGAGGTTCATCCCTGACTCTTATATGTTTTCAGAGCTGGTTTCACCTTCGGTCGGAATGTATTCTGGAGAAAACTGCAGTCAGACCTTTACTTGTGAATACACGAATGGGGGACCGGCCAGAGCTTTTCCTCGAGGATTAGACGCAATGGCTTTATTGGGGTCTAATCGAGCAAAAGAACTCTTAATAGAATTAGGTGATACAGAATATCAAGGTCAAGATAGGGAGGGAAATATAATTAGTTATGAAACTGCTTTTAATGAATTAAAAAAAGAATTTGATGGTTTTAGCCAAAAGGATTGGCAGAAGAATCTTTATTGGTCCTGGCTTTATTCCCTGAAGGCCTTGTTAAAGGAATTTGGAGCAGGTTATCCAACTTTTATGCAGACCAAATCTTGGCAGGATAAGGAGTTAACCACTGCTCTGGCTTCATGGGCGGAATTAAGACACGATACAATATTGTATGCAAAGCAAAGTTATACGCTGATGATGACTGCAATGCCGCCGCAAGAAAAACCGGTGGTCGGCTACATTGAACCGGTCCCAGAGTTCTATAACAGATTACTTGCCTTAACTAAAATGACTACTGTTGGTTTAGATGAAATGAATGTTTTAGATAATGCATCAAAGTCTAGATTGAAAAATTTGGAGAAAATTTTAGAAAGATTGATTAAGTTGTCAGAAAAAGAATTAAAAAACGAGGAGTTAACGCAGGATGATTATGATTTCATTAAAAATTTTGGGGAAAGATTGAATGGCGTAATCCAAGATGTTGACGATAAAGCCAAGAAAACAACAATAATTGCTGATGTTCATACTGATTCAAATACTAAACAAGTTTTAGAAGAAGGAGTCGGCTATGTTAAATTAATTCTGGTTGCCTACAAAGTTCCGAACGGAAGAATTTTAATTGGCGCCGGACCGGTTTTCAGCTATTATGAGTTTAAACAGCCGATGAAAGACAGGCTTACCGATGAAAAGTGGCAAGATTTGTTAAAATCTCAACCCCCGGAAAAGCCGGAATGGATTTCTAATTTTAGCGAATGAGCCGAAAATGAGTTAGAATAAACTAATAACCCCTTTTATTATTGACCTGGTACAATGTTTGAAAATGAGCTTCAACAATTAGGTTTGTCAGAAAAAGAAGCTAAGGTTTATTTAGCTTCTTTGGAACTGGGTTCAACTTCGGTTTTGGAAATTTCAAAAAAAGCCGGTTTAAAAAGACCGACCACTTATTATGCGATTGAAGAATTAATAAAAAAGGGCTTGATGAGTTCATTCGAAAAAGGGAAAAAGAGATGTTTTTCAGCCGAATCTCCGGAAAGACTTTTATCTTTAATTATTGTCAGAAGGAGAAAAGTTGCGGTTCTAGAAGAAGACCTTCAAAGAGTTTTGCCGGAGTTAAATAATATTTTTAATTTAGCCGGCGAGCGGCCAAAAGTTAGATTTTTTGAGGGCAGAGAGGGAATAAAAACAATTCAGGAAGATATTTTAAAGTCAAAATTTAATAGCATAGAGGAAATAGTTCCTCTCGACGAATCATACAAAATTTTTCCACCCAGTTCCAAAGATCATCGTCATGAAATGAGGAAAAAAGCTAAAAAAATTTCAGTGAAGATGATTTATTCATCTAAAAAAGGAGAAATTCTTCCGGGGGAGGAGGATTCGATCGAGCGAAGATTTGTACCGCCAGGAAAATTTCCTTTTTCTGCCGAGATTAATGTTTATGGTAATAAGACAGCTATTGTAACTTACAAAGGAAAATTGATTGGGATAATTGTTGAAAGTGAAGAAATTGCTAATACTTTGCGAGTAATTTTTAATTTAGCCTGGAAAGCAGTTAAGATAAGCTGATTAGATTTTTATCATAAAATTAATGCAGTCTCCGGTTGACCAGAGACTGCTCTTTATTTTTACTGCAAATTTTTACTTATTTGCAGGTTTTTTTCAAGTTTTGCATTCTTATCTTCTTTATGCCGATATTCGGAGAAACTGCTTCATTGATTTTATGACAGACAATACCTTTTTGGGAATTTTTTGGGCGATGCGTTTTCTTTCCTTGTTTTTGCAATTTTTTCTTTTCGCGATTTTGTTAGCTTCCTTCATGACAATGAGCCACTGCTCTCAGTGTCCATTTCTGGGCCCAGAAATCAATTACAACTGAGTTTTTCGATCTCATCTTTCTCACCTCCTTCCCAGAATTCACTACGAGTCCATTACGAGCCTGGGTCTCATAGAGCGAATTCTGGGAAAGAGAGAAGGCTGCCGGTGCGGTTCCCTTGGTCTTTCGCGTCTGCGTCCAAGGCGCTTTACCGGTTGGGAGGCGCAAAGCTACTCCGTTTAATTTTTCAGCCTCCTTCCCAGAATTCACTACGCGGCCCGGCCGCCTTAATAAGTGAGCTCTGGGAAAGATTTGAAACCCGTATTTTTAACCTCCAGCCTTATGAGAATCTTTTGGGCACAAGGTCGTTATCCCCGGTTTACCCCCCACCACTTTAAGCAGTATCTCTGAAGTAAGTAAAATATCTTTATATAGAATATAGATTTTAAAATTATTATTTATTTTTGTATAAAGTGGTGGGGGGTAAATTTCAAAAAACTAATAGGGGACCCCAAAAAGGAGGTAATAGGGGCAGATTCTCAAAAGGCTGAAGGCTAATTCAATTTTTAATGGTCAACTTAGAGAACAGAGCTGGAAATAGCACTCTTTTTTTCCAGCCCTGCCCCCTAAGACAGGGCAGCCCGCCAGAATTTTCTTAAAAAAACTTAGGCGGGTAAATCTTTAAATCTGACAAGAGGTCGAAGGCCAATCCCCAAGATTTGAGTTTGTTACCTACCTTTGTCAGGTTTAAAGATTTATTATTAATATTCGCCAAGCAGATAAGTTTTTTATGTGCTTGGTTTGCCCTCGATCCGGTTTTCTCGTAATCAAGAGCAACTTTAAGTTCCCAACACGGTATTATAGCATACTGCTAAAATTTTGTCAAGGGGGGTAGACAGTTTTTTGAAAATTTTCAAAACCCTCTTATTCCCGAAACAATTCATTATACACCCTCCCAAAATTTTGTCAAGACCCGTCGACAAAATACAAATTTAAAAACCCTATGCGAGAATAGAGTTTTAAGTTTTAGCAATTTATCCTTTGTTTTTTATTGATTAAAATTGTCGCATTGTTTGTTGAGTTGATTTTTTACTTCTTTTAAAACATCTTTTTTTTCACCCTTTTTATAACTTTTCCATTTTCGGTAATAAAGGCGGCATTTTTAACTCCTACTATTCCTAAGTCTGCCTCACGAGCCTCACCTAAGCCATTAACCAAACAGCCCATCACCGCTATTTTGAGCGGTTTTTTTACGTCTTTGGTCATTTCCTCAATCCCTTTTGCAATTTTGATTACGTCAATTTCCGACCTGGCGCAAGTTGGACAGCTGACAATTTTTACTCCTCTTTCCCTCAATCCTAAACTTTTTAAAATTTCCCAGCCCACTTTTACTTCCTCAACCGGGTCAGCGCTTAAAGAAACCCTGATAGTGTCCCCAATTCCCTTTTGAAGCAAATACCCAATGCCAACCGCTGATTTTATGGTTCCAGAAAATTTTCCTCCAGCTTCAGTAATTCCCAAATGAAGAGGATAATTAACCTTTTTAGATAATACTTCATAGGCCTTCACGGTTCTTAAAACATCAGGAGCTTTAAGAGAAATAACCAAATCATAAAATCCAAATTTTTCCATCAGTTTAATATTTCTCAGAGCAGACTTAACCATCATTTCTGGAGTTACTTTGCGATGCTTTCCCAAAATATCTTTTTCTAGAGAACCGCTATTTATTCCGACCCTAATCGGGATTTTCTTTTTCTTACAAAGTTTTACTATTTTAGCTAATCCCGATTTTGGAAAGTTTCCGGGATTTATTCTTATTTTATCCACTCCCTGATTTATTGCCTCTAAAGCCAAATCAGGAGAAAAATGGATATCAGCCACCAAAGGAATATTGATTTTCTTTTTAATTTTCCCCAGGGCTTTCGCTGACTTTAAATCGGGAACTCCTATTCTTACTATTTCACATCCAGCTTTTTCTAATTTTTTTATTTGGCCCAGAGTCGCATTAATGTCCCGGGTTTTAGTATTAGTCATTGATTGAACCAGAATGGGAAAATCCCCTCCGATTTTCTGGCAGCCAATTTTTATTATTTTGGTTCTCCGCCTTTTAATCATAAATTTTTTAAATATTTTCTAATCCTTTGAATTTCCCAATCTGGAGTGGAAGTTCCCGAGGTAACTCCTAAACTGGAAATACCTTTAAAATTGATTTTTTTTAATTCTCCCAACGAATTTATCCACCATAATGGTTTTTTAGATTTTTTTACTATTTCGACTAATCGATTGGTATTTGCTGAAGAACGAGAGCCAATAATTAAAATTCCATCTGTTTTTTTCAATATTGAATTTAGTTCTTTTTGGCGATTTTGAACCTCTGGGCAAAGAGTGTTAATATATTCTATTTCTTTCGATTTCTTTTTGAGAATGTCTAAAACTTGCTTAACGTTATCTAAACCTTGAGTAGTTTGGGCCACCACTCCAATTTTCTTAAATTTTGACAATCCTTCAGCCCCTTTTTTATTTTCAACAATTATTCCCTTTTTGTTCGTATGTCCCCTAATTCCTTTAGTTTCAAAATGGTTTTTGTCGCCAATGATAATCACCTGGTATCCTTTGCGGCAAAGAGATTTGGCTATCAATTGAACTTTTTTTACCAGGGGGCAAGTTGCATCTCTGACCACTATATTTTTTTTGATTTGATTTGAAAAAGGAGGACGACCATGGGCCTGAATAATCAAAGTGCCAGATTTTACTTCTTTTAAATTTTTAGTAAGCTTCACCCCTTTTTTGATAAATTTCTCAATCACCTTTTCGTTATGAATCAAACTTCCCCAGAATTGAATGGGTTTGGGGTCTTTCCTTAAAGGTTTCTCAGCAATGGTTATTGCTCTCTTTACTCCCGAGCAAAAACCAATATTTTTGGCAAAAATAATTTTCATTTATTTTTTTCCAGAAAACATTTTATAATTTTCAAGTCATCTCTGGCAGTAACTTTGATATTTTTGTAAGAACAGGGGACCATTTTTATCTTCATCCCCAGTCTTTCTATCAAGGAAACATCGTCTGTGCCCAGGAAACCATCTCGGCTCGCCTCTTCAAAAGCTTTTTTAGCCAGTTCGTACTCTATTACCTGTGGAGTTTGAGCCAGATAAATGTTCTTTCTGTCCACGGTTTTCAAAACGAAATTATTTTTATCAACCTTTTTTAGGGTATCTTTTGCCGGCTGGCCGACCAGAGCTGCCCCATATTCTTTTGCGGCCTCCAATACTTTGCTGATTTCTGTTTTGGAAATCATAGGGTTAACTCCATTGTGAAACAAAATTAAATCTCCTGGTTTTGCTTTTAAAATTTCAACCATCCTTAATCCATTAAATGCCGAACCTTGTCTTTCTTTTCCTTCTTCTACCACAGCTTTTATTTTTTTAAATTTACAATCCTTAATTAAAGAAGAAAATTTTTTAAAGTCGGATTTTCGAGAAACTAAAATTATTTTATTAATTTGAGGATGCTTTTCAAAAATTGAGATAGTATAAAAAATCAAAGGTTTTCCTTTAATTTGATAGAAAATTTTATTAATTTTTCCTGTCCGGCGGCTCCGGCCGGCAGCTAAAATTACGGCAAAGGTCATAAAATTCTTATTGCTTTACTTTGGGGATGGCAGATAAAAACGTCGCCATTAAAATTGGAATAACCCTCGGCAATTTTTTTAGCTGATTTATAATTATTGGTCGCGCAGAAAACAGTGGGACCGGAACCCGAAAGCCTCGGCTTTAATTTAAATTCAGAGAGATACCCCTCCAATTCTTTTATTTCTGGGCAGAGTTCGCGGCTTATTTCCAGAAAACTTTTTTTAGTTTTATCGTAAAGCTCGTACATTTTTTTAGCTTCAATTCTTTTATGGGGCCGGAATAAAACAAAAAATCTCGGCAGTCCTATTTTTATCGGAGTTATTTTTTCTCCAATACCCTCGATATTGCAAGTTCCGCCGTAAAAGAAAAAAGGAACATCAGCTCCAATTTTTACTCCAATTTCTACCAATTCTTTTTTAGATAAATTTAAATTATAAAGCAAGTTTAAACCCAATAAGGTGGCAGCGGCATCGGCACTTCCTCCACCAAGGCCAGCAGCAATGGGTATGGATTTTTGAAGATGAATTTGGCAGGGTAAAGATTTTTTCAAAGTTTTCTCTAAGACCCTTTTAGCTTTGAAAATAATATTTTCTGCTTTAAGACAAATTATAGCTCCGGTAAGATTATCCTTTTTAGATTTTTCAAATAACAAAAAATCAGAAAGATCAATGGATTGAAAAACGCTCTCAATTTGATGGAAGCCGTCTGGCCTCTTTCCTAAAATTTTTAAATCAAGATTTATTTTAGCATTAGCCTGAATTAAGATGGTTGCCATATAATTAGATTTCCTTTAATTTCAAATTTCCCATCTATAAATTTTTCAATTACCCAGATATTGGTTTTGCAGTGGTTGGTAATTTCTGAAACTGTAACTTGAGATTTCCCCGAAGCCAGAGCCATATAGGGCAACAACTGGTCAGCTGAATGTTTATCTAAACAAGCTTCAGATTTTTGTTCTCTTAATAATTCTAAAGCTGCTTCTTTGCCAACATCTTCGGCTCTTTTGCCCAATTTTCCTAAATTATCGGTTCCGATTACGGTATTTTCAAATTCGGCAATTAAACAAATTTGACTTCCCGGGCATTGAGTTTGATAGTATTCTACCCTTTCTTCCATTGGTAATTTCAACTTCCCCAAGACCTCTCTTGCGCCTTGTAGCTGTCTTTCGGCAACCTTTTTACTTTTCAAAAGTTCTGAAGCTCCAGAAATTGCTAAAATCTTTTTGAGGGAACCTCTTTCGGTTAAATTAATGTTTTTTAATTTAAAAGGGAAAACTTTTACTTCAACCTTAGCGCCGCCTTCTGGATAATATCCCCGTCTTAGGATATTAATTTCAACCTTAGCCCCCATTTTTCCGAGAATTTTTAAAAATACATATTGAAAGTAATCCATGGTAGGGCTAAAAAAGGTATCGGTTGCTCCGCCATTGAAGACAATTTTAATTGGAGATGGTGCAAGAAGCGCAGGCAAAATCAGGGTTTGCAAAACCAGGGTAATGCTTCCTGCGGTGTCAATTTTTATATGCAGATCTTTACTCTTTATTTCTTCCGGGCAAAACCAGATTTCTTGAGAACCAAGTTTATCTCCCTCTAAGCGACCATTACAAAGTTGAGTTAAGGATTGAATTCCCAAAAGGTGTTGGGTTGCTAAGCCCGGCCTTGGTCTTGATTTTCTAATATTAAAAACATGGACAGGTTTTTTAGTAACTGTCGAAAGTGCACAGGCCGTTCTTAAAATTTGTCCGCCGGCTTCACCGGTAGAGCCATCTATTTCAATCATATTTTAATCTTATTTTATTTTACTCCATTTTCTGTTAAAATTTAACTGATGGAATGTAAAAAGAGTCAAAATTTAAAAGACTGTCCCTGTACTTATCCCGGATGTCCTAATAAAGGAATTTGCTGCGAGTGCATTCGGCATCACTTAGAGAAAAACGAACTGCCGGCTTGCTGTTTTTCTCCAGAGGCCGAAAAGACTTATGATCGGTCTTTTAACAAATTCATTGAAGACCATTCTCGCGAATAATCACGAATTTACCACGAATTTTCACTAATATTTATTCGCGTTATTTGTGGTAGATTTGCGAAAATTAGTGAGTAAATTATATATTGGCACCTCGGGATACAGCTATTCTCATTGGGAGAATGGGGTTTTTTATCCCCGGGGTTTACCGAAATTAAAACAGCTTGAATATTATACTAATCATTTTAACACGGTAGAGATGAATTATCCTTTTTATAGGCTGCCCTCAAGTAAAAGCTTTTTCCATTGGAAAGAAGTTGTGCCAAAGGGATTTATTTTTGCGGTGAAGGTTTCAAGATACATCACCCATATTAAATATCTCCACGGAGTAAAGACAGCCTGGAAGACATTTTTGAAAAGAGCTTTGTATTTAGAACAAAAACTTGGCCCGTTTTTATTCCAGCTTCCCCCTAACTGGCATAAAGATTTAGATCGATTGCATGAATTCATAGAGCTGGTAGAGGATAGTAATAAATACGCACCTGCGTATTTATTACCATTGAGGTTTGTCTTGGAGTTTCGCCACCTTACTTGGTTTTCGGAGGATGTTTATCAAATTTTAAGAAAGCAAAAAAATATTTCTCTCTGCATGGCTGACTCCCCAGTTTGGCCTTTAACCCTTGAGGTAATTGGCGATTTTGTTTATATCCGAATGCACGGAGGAAAAATTCTTTATGGATCTAATTACTCAGAAAAGGAGCTCCAATCATGGGCAGAGAGAATTAAAAAATGGCAAAATCAAGGATTAGATGTTTATGTTTACTTTAACAACGATGCTTATGGCTACGCAGTAAAAAACGCCAAAGAACTTTTGAAACTTTGCAAAGAAAAAGGTGGGCGAAAACCCACCTTATGGTAGAAGCTCCAATATTTTTTCTATCTCTTGGTTTCTTTCCAGGATTGCTGGAAAAACATTATTCTTAAAACCTTCTATACATAACCAAGTACCAATTCCTAAATAGAGAGCATAGACTATAAGAAGAACAGAAACCAATCCTAAACAAATCCCAAAAAGGGTTGGATGCCTTTCCCAAATTTTCAAAGTTCACCTCCCTTTTATTTTTTTAATCTTACAATAAATTCCAAAGTTTGTCAAGGCGATTTTGTGCATCTTGGGTAAGGTGTCAATACATTTTGTGATTTTTGAACATTAAAAAATAGCTGAAATGGCTTAAAGAAATCCTCTAAGATTAAGGAGGGAAAGTTGCAGATTTGCTCGGCGTTGTAGATGCCTAATTGCTCTAGCTTTTCTTTAGGCGACAGACCGTTTAGGCCTATTCCATTGCTACTCCGGTGGTTTTGGTAGATAATCCAATGCTGGCCTTCGATTAAGAAATCAGTTTTACTCTTAATGAATCCTCCTCTTGGGCAATAGAATTCTTCATCATCTATTCGGTGACTTCTTTCAACTAAGTTCTGTTTCCATTGAACTCCTTCGGTATCATAGACTTCAGCATCATATTTAGACAATCTCTCGTTTCAGTTAGCTAGTTTTCTCTTGGAGCCAGAGCACATCTCCGGACCTCCATCAATCTGGGTCTGAATTCTAACTCTGATGTTATAAGCTCTTAACCAGCAGATAACCAATTCTAAAAACTTAAATCCAAAGAAGCTGTCTAAAGAATATGACCAGGCCAGAAACCTGGTCTTTGTTTTGGCATCGGTAACGGTCCACTGGAATTTAGGCAGCCAGGGATTGTATTTAAATAACTGATAGATTTCTTTAGGCAGGGAATGTTTATCGAGAATATATTTAACATCATATTGAAGATATTCAAAGGCTTCAATCTCATCGTAATTGTAGAGAGCTCTTCTCTCTCCATTGGTTGTTTTGATCTTTTTAGTCTTTAGGTCATTTCTTTTGTAGACTCCTTTAATCTTAGATAAGGTGTAGGTATTCTGAATATCATATCCCTGCCTTTTTAAATGTTTAAACATTCTTCTTGGTCCATAATTTAGTTTTTGATGCTTTTTTAGAACCAGCTTCTCCTCAGGGCCATTTAAACACCTCTTGTTGGATTTTGGCCTTCGAGAGGCAGATTTCAGAAAATTGAAGGCTTCTAATTGGCTAGTAGAGAGCTTTTCTGAACTCCGGAGGTAGTTCAGTACCTCTTCAGAACTAAATAATTTACATTCTTTAATAATATTATTGACCGTGTTGTAATGACAGGAGATATTCTCAGCAATCTCTCTTTGGGTTTTCTTCTCTGAGAAATATAATCTAGCAATCCTTAATTTGGTGATTATCTCACCCTCGACTTTGCAATTTTGCTTGTAAGGCATTAGGATAGAGTTGAAGGGCATAGGGCTTAGAACGAATTGAAAGACTATTATTTCGACCTTTCAATTCTAATTCTAACACCTGCCATTCTTTAATTAGGATGTGGAAATCTTTTTCGACCGCAAAGCTTTCTCTAAATTGCCTAATCTTAAAATATTTCTGTCCAAAATATTTCAAAAATTGCCTGATTATTTGCTTGTAAAAGATCACAAAATGTATTCTACCTTCTAACGTTTTTGTGCATCTTGATGGGGGTTTCTGGACGTTGTAAATTAAAAATAGTGGGAATTTTTAAACCCCGCATCTTTTCTTTGTTTACATTCCTCGAAAGAGTTCGAACAAAGAAAGGAAAAAATAAACCATAGAAAAGCTGAGGGGTAAAGGTCGAGGAATTTAAAATTTAATTTATTAAAAATATGGGAAAGATAAAAATTGGATTAATAGTTTTGGGTTCGATAGCTTTGATTGGTTTGGTTGTGGCGGGAGTAGTTATGGCTAAGAATGGTTCTGATAAAGGCTCGCCCTCCCAAATTTTGCAAGGCAAAACTTGGGAGGGTAAGGCTGAGTTTGTTACAGATGAAATTGTTGTCAAGTTTAAAGGAGACGTGAAGCCATTTAGAGTAATTAAGGTTCCGGAAGGTAAAGTTGGAGAAAAAGTAAAGGAATATTCAAAGAGGGCAGATGTCATTTATGCTGAGCCAAACTATATTGTCTATGCCCAGATGGTTCCTAATGATCCCTATTATTCTTATCAGTGGCACTTAGATAATCCAGTTTATGGCGGAATTGGCATGGAAGAAGCCTGGAATATTTCAACTGGAACTCCCTCGGTAGTAGTAGCAGTTGTTGATACTGGAATTGCTTATGAGGACTACGACAGATATTGTCAGGCTCCGGATTTAGCTCAAACTTTCTTTGTCCCAGGTTATGATTTTGTCAACAATGATAGCCACCCAAATGATGACAATCGTCATGGCACTCATGTAGCTGGAACAGTTGCTCAGAGCACCAATAATTCTTTAGGAGTAGCTGGAGTGGCTTTCAATACCTCTTTAATGCCAGTGAAAGTTTTAGACAGCAGAGGTAGTGGTACCTATGCCAATGTCGCTAAAGGTATCCGTTTTGCTGCTGATAATGGAGCTAAAGTGATTAATCTTAGCTTGGGTGGAACTGCTGATTCAACTACCTTAAAAGATGCTGTTGCCTATGCCTATCAAAAAGGAGTAACAGTAGTGGCTGCCTGTGGTAATGATAATGTCAGCTCCTGTCTCTATCCAGCAGCTTATGATGATTATGTAATTGCTGTTGGTGCCACTCAGTATGACGAAACAAAGGCTCCTTATTCCAATTATGGGCTGAGTTTGGATTTAGTGGCTCCGGGTGGAAATAATAGCCTTGATCAAAATGGGGATGGCTATGCTGATGGAGTTTTACAGCAGACCTTTGCTAGTTCTCGTCAACTCTGTAGTTTCGCTTACTATTTCTTCCAAGGAACCTCAATGGCTGCTCCTCATGTTTCTGGTGTTGCCGCTTTATTGCTGGCTAAAGGAAATGCTACCACTCCTGATGAAGTTCGAGCTGCCTTACAAGAAACTGCTGAAGATTTGGGAGCAACTGGTTGGGATGAAACTTACGGTTGGGGCTTAGTTGATGCCTATGCTGCCCTCCAATGGACGGCAGCACCAGTAATAGCCTGTTCGATCGATGCTGATTGTGATGATTCAAATCCTTGTACTACTGATGTTTGTATAAATCCAGGAACAGTTGATGCTTACTGTCAAAATACAGCAGTAGCTGATGGCACAGTTTGTGATGATGGAAAATTTTGTACAGTCAATGATGTCTGTACAGCTGGGGTCTGTGAAGGAGTAGCCAGAGATTGTTCAGATGGAGTAGCTTGTACGATAGATAGCTGTGATGAAGCCATTAAGTCCTGCGTCAATACTCCCAACAATGCCCTATGTGATGACGGATTATACTGTAATGGTGCTGAAACTTGCGATGCCACTTTGGGTTGTCAGGCTGGAACCCCAGTAGTTTGTGATGATGGCAATGAGTGTACCACAGATAGTTGTAGTGAGGCGCTTAAGGCTTGTCAATATACAAATGTAGCCGATAACACACCTTGCACTGATGGTGTTTGTTGTTCAGGAACTTGCCAAATAGGGGTAACAGAATGTCCAACTGGGGTGATGTGTTGGAGTGCTGATTATCAGTATCTCCACCAAAAAAACAGTCAAGCGAAAAAATTCTGCAAATGCGCTCAAGGAACATATGGATATAAGAGTTACGATTACAAGAAAGAGAGGGTAACAGTTTATCAGTATGTTGATACCGGAGATAATGAAAATTGGGAGGTAAAATCAAAATCTTCTTATTTGCCAGTCTATCAAGTAAAGTGTAGTGATGGAAAAATCTATCTGACGAATCAGAATTACTCTTATCCAAAATAAAGACTAAAATTCCTTTTCCTTGTAAAGGACAAAATCCGCTTGCTTTTGAGCGGGTTTTGTTTTGGTCGAAGAATGAGGTATAATGTTTATATGAGAAAGACTACCAAAATTACCAAAGAAATGACCATTGGCGAGGTGATAAAAAAATATCCTAAGAGCATTTTTGTCTTTATTGACTACGGCTTACACTGTGTGGGTTGTCCTTTGGCCCAAAATGACACCCTTGAGGGAGCAGCAAAAATTCATCGGCTTGACCTAGACAAACTTTTAGAAGATTTGAAGGCCGCCTGCCTGTCGGCAGGACCTGCCTGCCGACAGGCAGGTAGGGCAGCAAAGAAATGAAGAAATTTCTGCTTTTTTTAGTTTCTCTTTTAATTGGGGTGATTCTTTTTATCTGGATTATTCAGCGAATAGGGCTAGAAGAAATAAAACTAGCTTTTTTTACTTTTTCTGGTCCGGACGGTCTAGCAATTTTGGGGTTGACTCTTTTGATGCTGATTGTAGGCAACTGGAGATGGAAAGAGATTTTAAAGAATCAGGGGAATAATCTCTCTTTTCTCTCTCTGTTCAGGCTTTATTTAGCCGGTTTTTCCATTCTCTTTTTTGCTCCGATGATAATATTTGGGGGAGAAACTTTCCGAGCTTATCTTTTAAAAGAAAAATATTCTATTCCCTGGAATAAGGGCATGGCTTCGGTGATTGTTGATCGGGTGATAGAGCTTACTATATATATATTAATAATTTTAACGGGAGTTATTTTTCTTTTTTCATACCGGGGCCTGCCTCCGGGATATCTGGCAATGATTTTAGGGGGTACCATCACTTTTTTTACAGTTATGATCGGCCTTTTTTATTTCAAGAGTTTTAAAAAGCAAAGCGTCTTTAAGTTTTTTGGAAAGCTTTTTAATCCTAAGGTAGACGATGGAGAACCTTTCGAAGTAGAGAAAGAATTCATTAAACTTTTAAAGCCCAAAAAAGCTTTTTTTTGGAAAATAGTGGGTTTGTCTTGTTTAAAATGCGGTTTAGCCTTAGCTCGAGTTTGGTTTTTGATAGTTTTTTTAGGAAAAGCACTTGGCTTTTTACCAGCCCTGTCGGTTCTCAGTTTTTCTTACCTGTCAATACTCGTTCCTATTCCGATGGCTCTGGGTACCCATGAGGCATTTCAAACTCTTACTTTTAATGGTTTAGGGCTGGGAGCATCTTTTGCTCCGGTTTTCACTATGGTTATTAGGGGGGCAGAGTTAACTCTGGCTTTAATTGGAGTGTTTATTTTATTCAGATTGGGGACAGGACTACTCGGAACCATTTTATTTAGAAAATCGGAAAGTTAATAAATAATAAAAGATAATATTTTAAATCATAAAGAGTAGTGGTTAATCTTGGTATGAAAGTCGTCAGTTAAAAATTCTTTTACTTCAGCCCTTTTCTTTTCTGAAATTATTCATAGGCTATTATTAGTGAAGTAATAATTTGCTAATAACATATGCCTATTATGTGTATGACTCACTTAATGATAGGATGATGGACGTTTCTCTTTCTTACAATAAAGTTGCATTAAATTCCATTATAGAATACGCCAAAGAGATAGTTGGAGAAACTACAGCGATTGGGCAGGCCGAAGAAACTTTTGGCCAGTTTGACAGGGAGCAGGATCTTGCTAAAAAGTACGTGTATGCCCAAGACATTATTAATATCTGTAATCGCGAAATTTTAGCAGAAAAAGAAGGATATAATGCGGACGAAATAAAAATAATATATCTTTGGGATTTTGACAAGGTAAGCAAAGAGGAAAACTTTTTTGATGAACTTAAGAATATAAAAACGATTTCTATCTATAATATTACAAATGCCGATGCAGATCGATATACCTGTGAAGGATGCGCCGGTGAATTCCCTTTAGAAAAATTTAGCGAAGCAATAGTGGTAAATAAAACTTTAATAAAGGCTCCTGTTCGCAGCTTTGATAATCTTAGGATTATTAATGAAAAAGATGAAATTTACGCAGACCCAAGGATTTATGGCGGTTCGGAATTTATCTGCGATGAAATAGCCACAATGTTATGGAGCATATCTTTAAGGGGCGGGCAGACTTTAGAGATTTGGCGTGAAAATGACGTAACAATTGTTAAGGGGGTTATGGAACAGCCGCAATCAGAAACAATGAAAAAGTACAGCGATTTATTAAAATAAGGTTTTTTGGTAGAATGAGACAATATGAGATTTTCAATTCGGACAAAAGGATTCAACGATATCATTGATATTACCGAGCGGGTTCAAGAAGAAGTAAAGAGATCCAAAGTAAAAGATGGGATTTGTTTGGTATCTTCGCCGGGGTCGACCTGTGGGATAACAACTATTGAATATGAAGACGGATTGATTGAAGATTTAAAAAGAGCCCTGGAAAGAGTGGCTCCGATGTCAGAGGATTATGAGCACTGCAAAAAGTGGGGAGATTGCAACGGTTATGCTCATATCCGTTCGGCTTTGATAAAACCATTTTTAGCCGTGCCAATTGAGAATGAAAAGTTAGCTTTAGGTCAATGGCAGCAAATTACCCTAATTGACTTTGACAACCGACCGCGTGAAAGAGAAATTTTGGTGAAAGTAATAGGCAGTTAAATTAGTAATAGACTCCTTAATTTTACGAGCCCCGGTTTCATTACGAGATTTCATTACGAGACCCGGTCTCGTAGATACAAATTTTGAAAAGGTTAAAGGCGGGCACACGAAGTGCTCGCCTTTGGTTTTCAGCCAGGGGCTTGCTTCAGATTGTAAAACAAGCCCCATTCAGCCCTTCCCGGATTAGCCGGGTAGTCTTCTTGGAGGAGAGCGGGACTCCCATTGAGTTCGCCCAAAAACAGCTAAAAGTGTTACCGATGTACTCATATAGTACATTTTGTTGACAACGACTTTTTTATTTGCTATAATTACAAGCGAGGGAGCCCCGCCCTCTATGCTATATGTAATAATTTCTTATGCTTAGAGGGCGGGGCGACCGAGCGAAACAATTATCTGAAAGCATAATAGTGAAATTAATTGTAAAATTATCTTGGTATAATTTTTTTACGAGTCCGGGTCTCGTAGCGGATAAAAATAACGAGTCTCGTAATTTTATGTCAAATCGATTTTACTCTAAAAATTATGGAAAATTTTATTCTACTTTTAGTAGGCGTTCTTGCTATTTTGGCAGGAATAGTTTTGGGTTATTATCTTCGTCAATCTCTGGTCAAAAAGAGAGCGGGAAATTTAGAGAAAATTGTCCAGGAAAGGATTTCCAAGGCTAAAAAGGAGTCCGAATCTTTAATTGTCGAGGCTCAAAAGAAAGTCCAATTATTGATTGGGACGGCAAAAAGAGAAGAAGAAGCTCGAAGAAAACAACTTTATAAAACGGAGCAGGTGTTGCTGAAAAGAGAAAATATTTTAGACCAAAAAATTTCAAATTACGAAAAAAAAGAAGAAGAATTTTTA
>Ga0210051_1002460_pt1 | contig 18623 bp, 15 predicted proteins | sample CryGey092014_all_FD_185464 | JGI IMG/M metagenome (GOLD analysis project Ga0210051, IMG submission 185464) | Groundwater microbial communities from aquifer - Crystal Geyser CG23_combo_of_CG06-09_8/20/14_all (SPAdes) (version 2) | ecosystem: Environmental > Aquatic > Deep subsurface > Groundwater... | reverse complement strand
GGCAGAGGAAGTTCCAGTATTATCTGATTGTCCCTGATTTCCCTAATCTTTCCATTTGCCTTTTTTGCCATGTTACGGTATCTTTTACTCATAGAAGCGGCCTCCTTTAAATAAGTTTTTGGTTAAATTAGTTTAATCGAGGTCGCTTCTTACTTCAACAACTTTAGGGACATTGTCGAGCCCTCCCAGCAATTTAATCCCCGTTGGCTTATATTGCCTCTGAATACTTGACAACGGTATCTTTGCAAATTCATAATAGGCTATGAAACTTGATACTACTCTTTTAAAAAGCATGAAAACAGTTGGACTTACTGAGCCGGATAATGTAGTCAGGGAGTCTATAGCCCTCTTCCTCTTCCAAAAAAAACTTACATCTATAGGTAAGGCTGCTAAACTTGCAAATATGAGCCTCGCACAGTTTATGGAATTTTTGGAGTCTTTGAAAATACCGCAAGCAGAATACACACAGGATGACTTCTTAATGGATTTAGCAACGATAAAGAAGTTAAGACGAGGAAGATATAAGAGTTGATTATTGTATCCAATGCAAGCCCACTTATAAACATATCCGGACTTAAGCTCTTTCATCATCTTCCTGCTCTATATGAAAAGTTAGTCATTCCCAATGCTGTATTTAGAGAAGTAGTTGAAAAAGGCGCTGGGAGACCTGGCGCTACTGAGGTCTCGGATGGTTTAAAGTCAAAATTTATTGAAATAAAACGGCTCAACAATACCCTTGCAGCGTCCGCCCTTTCTGAATTTTTTGGAGATGGTGAAGCAGAGGCTATAATCCTTGCATCTGAAATATCCGCTGATGCCATTTTGCTTGATGACAATAAAGCAAGAATAGTGGCGCAGTCCATGAATCTCAATCCGATAGGAACAATAGGTGTTTTGTTAGAACTTAAAGATAGAGGCATTATTCCTGAAATTAAGCCGTATCTTGACAAGGTTATTAAATATGGGTTTAGAATAAACCTTGACCTATATAATAAAGTCTTACAAAAAGCTGACGAATAGCGTCTATGTAACCCTACCATCTCCAACTCACCTCTGCAGAACCTCCTCCTCTTTTTGTTCCTCTCTTACGGCGCTAATGCCTTTATCTCCTTCTCCACCGCCTCAAAATACAAAATGCGCCTGTCCATTTTTTTCTTATTTTATTTTAGCTACGGGCAATGATAGTCTCACACCTGCAGTTTCTATTGATGGCAGTAATAGAGGCGTCTGGTCCCTATTAAGTTCAATAGACGCCTTTTCTGATACATTTGTTCTGGTATATTCATATAACTCTCCGAGTGATACTATTCCATCTTTATTAACGTCCGCCTCTCCCCTCATGCCTCTTAAGAGATAGTATGTAAATAATCCATGCTGAACTTTATCGTAATCAGAGCTTATCTGACTTCCTGCCGCCGCAGCTAACACCATAATTTTGCCGCCTGCAAGGATTGGATTTTCTATGGACATTACTAATGGCCTTGCGCCTGTCTTTGTTACGCTTCTGCCTTCTGCGCCTGAAAAACAACTGTCAAGCATTACAATCACATCCTTAGCTGGAAGTTTATTAAGCGATTCATACATCCTTTTTAATGAATACAGTTTAGACGGGTAATCCGGATGCCCTTCATACGGGACAAGGTGCGCTTCTTTGCCTTCCGTGTCCGGAGCGCCATGACCCGCATAATAGACAAAGACCGTAGAATTTTGTTTTACCCTTCTCTTAAGCCAGTCTTCCAGATAAGCCTCCAGGTCGCTCTTTGTGGATGCGCCATCAATCAACAGTTTAATATTTGTTTTAGGAATACCGACAACATTTTCAAGATAGCCTGCCATAATTTCAGCGTCCCTTTTGGCATACTTGACGGAAGGAATGATTTTTTCTCTGTAATTGCTTATGCCTATCACGACGGCAAAATCTTCTTTGCGTTCATGCCTCGTCTTCGGCGGAATATCATCTATATTAATTTCAGAAATTACTTCTACAACCTTTTTAATATCTGCCGGTTTCATAGCAACAGTTAACGCCTTTACCTCTGATGGCGAATAACCTCTGCCTTCTTTTATCTCTATGGAAAGCTCTGCTGTTGCTGCCGGTATCTGTGCGGGTAAAATCGCCTTAAACTCTACAATCTTCTTTTCGCTTGGCTTTATGTCACCGATAATCTTTCTTTCACCCAGATAATCCACAAGCGCCTTATTCCCTGAAAGAATGACCTGAACATCCTTTGCCGCTCCTCTGCCCTTGTTTTCCACCTCTACTTTTAATGTTATTTCTTCACCGCCTTCAAGGATGCGGTTGTTGTTAGCATCGTGAAGGATATAGGAGTATGAAAGGGCAGGCGGCAGTGACTTGAAATCTGGAGCAGATGCAAGTTCAGGTTTTGGCGGTATGACTGGTTTATCTATCGGAACTATAGAATCCGCAGGCTTAGTTTCTGTCTTTGAAGGTGGACTTGCAGTTGCCTTTGCAAAGGCAGTATCCCCCGTAATCGGCAAGTTATATTCAACCAACTTGCCGTCTTTTTTAATAGATATTTTTAGTTCACTGGCGGGCAATTTATCGTCGTGCATTGCTTCATCGGGAATCTTAAACCACAAAAAACCATGACTAAATGTTTTGGGCTTGACATCGCCGAGTTTTAAAGCTTTATTCTGTAAATCCTGTTTAACATCTTTATTAACGCTTGCTGTATGCGCTGCCGATATCGGGGCGCCTACGCCATACATAAAAAACCAAGCACTGGCTTTTCCGGCCCAACCTCTTCTAATAGCTTTATAAACATCTTCTTGTGGCAACGGCGCTAATGCGGACGGCTGCTGCGCTTGGATGATTAAATTTGATTTGATAATTTCAACAACGCTTGGTGAAGTGTTTAAAACATTCAGATACACCGCCAATAGATTATTCCCTATTAAATTCTTATCAAAATATTTTTTACTGTCTTCTTCGGTTAAAATCGGAAACGCGGTAATTGTTGTATCATTATCCTCCACCTTCACAGTTTTGCTTTCATCTATTTGCGACGGTACGCTCTGTATGTTATAACTCGCGCACCCGTTCGCCAAAACCGCGACGAGTAAAACCAAACCTATCATCAAAAATCTTTTCATCTCACACCTTCCTTAAATTTTCCCCCAGCTCCAAAAACAAAAAAGGGCGTGCAAGGCACGCCCTTTCATTACTTTTTATATTCTTCCTGTAAGCTATAAAATCTGTCTGTCTGTCTGTCTGTCTGTCTGTCTGTCTGTCTGTCTGTCTGTGCATAATTAATGCCTGAAGCTTAGTTATCCCATTTGTTCTCCTGAAAAACTTTAATGTTAAGCCTTACTTCTTATCGGGGAAAAGAAACCCTAAAACACTCAAATCCTCATCTATATCGGGCCAGTGTATGCCATAACCCGATGGTGAAATCTCGTAGTTCTCTAATTGCTCTTTTGCTGCGTCAGAAAGTTTTGGATACCATGCCAATGGTATTGTAATAATCCTTCCATCTCCCAAACTGACATGCATGGAATCCTCTGAAAATTTGACACTCAAGATTGCAGGTGTTTTAATTTGTTCTGCGATGGAAGTATTCATCCCATTTCTCCTTAAAAAATTGTTTGTTTCCCTTTATTATACCTAAAATCTGCTTTAATTGATTTGCATTTAAGTTATAGCTCCATACCAGTTGGCATGAAGGTATCCAGAATTTTGCCTCACCGCCTTGTCCGATTACATGGATATGGCAAGGTTCAAATCCTTCATTACTATAAAATAAAAATCTATAGCCGCCTTTCTTTAATATTGTAGGCATTTAACCTATTTCCAACGCTAATTTCCTTTTCACCATATTGCGTAAAAAATACAACTATTGCTTATTTCTGTCAAGGTAATTTTCACATTGGGAAACTTCCTATTCGTATCTTAGCGCATCTATCGGGTCAAGGAGCGATGCCTTATATGCCGGGTAAAAACCAAAAAATATTCCGACCAATCCTGAAAAACAGAACGCCAGCACAACATAAAACGGAGATATGATTGTGGGCCACTCTGCAAAAGTTGAGAGTATTTTGGAACCTCCCACTCCCAGAATAATCCCTATAACGCCTCCTATTAATGACAATGTGATAGCCTCAATAATGAACTGGAGCCTTATGTCCCAGGTCTTTGCGCCCACAGCCATTCTTATTCCGATTTCCCTGGTCCTTTCAGTAACCGAGACCAGCATGATGTTCATAATACCGATTCCTCCTACGATAAGAGAAACCGATGCAATGGCGCCAAGCAGCAGCGCCATTACCTTTGAAGACTGCTCCTGCGTCTGCATTAGCTGGGTAAGATTCCTGACGGTAAAATCATTTTCCTGTTTGGGCCCCAAGCGGTGTCTCTGCCTGAGCAATTCATTTATCTGTTTTTCGGCAGCGGCAAGGTCTTCTGTACTCTTTGCCTTAACATGAATTATCCTGACCATGCCCGGGAACTGGGTTCCAAAAAGCTGTTTCTGAGCAACTGTAATAGGGAGAAATATGGTATCATCCTGGTCCTTCCCTGTAAGAGACTGTCCTTTAGCCTCAAGCACGCCGATTACAATAAACGGAACGTTCTTTATCCGCACAACCTGACCTGTGGCGTCTATATTGCCAAAAAGATTATCCACAACAGTCCGCCCCAGCAAGCATACCTTGCCCCCGCTCTTGACCTCCTGCCCGGTAAACACTCTGCCGGAAGCAAGCTGCCATTCCCTTACATTCAGCATATTGGGTGTTGTGCCCCTTATACCTGTTGCCCAGTTCTGGTTGCCGTAAACAATCTGTGCAATCCCGCCATGTTCAGGCGCAACATCTGCAACTGCAGGACACTCCCTGAGAATAGCCTCTGTATCACCCATAGTAAGCGTAGGCTGGGTGCCTGCTCCCATTCTCACCCCTCCTGACGAAGTTGAGCCCGGCAGTATTATAAGAAGGTTGCTTCCTATGCTTGCTATCTGGTCTGCTATTTTCTGGCTGGCGCCTTTTCCCACAGCAAGCATCGCAATCACAGCGCCGACTCCGATAACAATGCCGAGCATTGTGAGGGCTGAACGCATCTTGTTCACCCTTAATGCCCTGAATGATATTTTCAAAGTTGAAGGTATATTAATCATGTTTTAACCGTTCGGATGTCATTGCGAGGAGGTCTTATGACCGACGACGCAATCTCATCCCCTGTAGATTGCTTCGCTTCGCTCGCAATGACAAGACTTAAACTACTCATACATTTTTACCGCCTTCATCAGTCATAATGCAGCCGTCGCGGAATTTTATTATCCGCCTGCTGTATTCCGCTATATCAGGCTCATGGGTTATAAGTATTATTGTGATATTTGATTCCGCATTCAGCTTCGTAAAAAGTTCCATTATCTCAGCGCTTGTCTTTGTGTCAAGATTGCCTGTCGGCTCGTCTGCAAAGATTATCGGCGCATTATTTACAAGCGCCCTCGCAACGGCAACCCTCTGCTGCTGGCCTCCCGAAAGCTGATTTGGGAAATGATGCTCTCTTCCCTCCAGGCCGACGCTTTTAAGAGCAGCCATTGCCTTCTGCTCTCTTTCTCTTGCTGTTACCCCGTTATAAAGCATAGGAAGCTCAACATTCTCCAGTGCGGACGTCCTTGAGAGAAGATTGAATCCCTGAAAGACAAAACCTATTTTCTTGTTTCTTATAGCAGCGAGTTCATCCCTGCCGAGACTGCCAACATCAGTTCCTTCCAAGAGGTACCTGCCGCTTGTGGGCTTATCAAGGCATCCAAGTATATTCATAAAAGTAGATTTCCCCGACCCCGAAGGCCCCATTATTGCTATGAATTCTCCATTTTCAATGCTGAGCGAAACTGCGCAGAGCGCCTTGACCGAGACATCGCCGAGCTGATAGATTTTGGTAATTCCCTGTATATCAATGAGCGCCATGTCAGAACATCCTTGGAGCAGCAGCTCCAGACTTTTGTTTTGTTTTAAGTAATTCCACTATCACTTCCTGCCCTTCTTTTATTTCGCCTGAGATTAGTTCGGTATAACCTCCGTCGCTAACGCCGGTAGATACAGATATGCGTTTTGGTTTTCCATTTTCAATGAGCCAGACGCCCGCGCCTTTTTGCCCCGGCCCTTTTTGCTGCGCCTTTTTGTTTTTGTCTTTATCCTTATCAGGCATACTGAATCTCAAAACAGCATTGGGTATTCTGAGGACGTCTTTCTTTGCCGATATAATTATAGAAACATTTGCCGTCATGCCGGGCTTGAGTTTCAAGTCCGGATTGCTGACTAAAATTACTGCGTCATACGTAACAACATTCTGGACATTGATGGGGGCATTCCTGACCTGTGATACCTTGCCTTTAAAAATAACGCCGGTATAAGCGTCAACATTGAACTCAACGTCCTGCCCTTGCCGGACCTTGCCTATGTCAGCCTCAGCCACATTCGTATCTATCTGCATCTTTGTGAGGTCCTGCGCAATAGTGAAAAGAGTCGGAGTCTGAAAACTTGCGGCAACGGTCTGCCCGACGTCTACATTCCTGGAAACAACAATGCCGTTAACAGGCGAAATAATCCTTGTATATCTTAGATTGGTCTCTGCAACCTTCAAGGACGCCTCTGACTGGGCAACCTGAGCCTTTGACGCATTTATCTGAGCCTTTGCCGTCTCATAATTTGTCTCGGCTGTGTCAACCTCGCTTCTGGCAATGAGTTCCTTTGAGAAAAGCGCTTTATTCCTTTCCAGCGTCCTCTTTGCATCAATAAAAGAGGCGTCGGCCTTCTCCAGATTTGCCTTAGCGGAAAGCAGATTCGCCCTGGCCTGCTCCACCTGAGCCTCAAATATCGCAGGGTCAATCTGCGCTATAAGCTGTCCCTTCTTAACAGGCGAATTGAAATCAGCATAAATAGTCTTTATCGTCCCTGAGACCTGAGTGCCTACAAGCACGGTTGTTACCGCATTCACATTGCCTGAGGCAGTAACCGTCTCAACTATATCACCCCTGCTGATTTTTTCGGTTCTGAAGTTTAATCCATTCTCTTTCTTTCTGAATAGAAAAAATGCGACAATGCCGAGCGCAATAACAATTGCGATGCCGATAATAATCTTCTTCATTATCTAACCCCCATTGCCTTCTCAAGACTTGCCGTTGCAACATTGTAGTCTGAGAGAGCTTGAATATGCGAAGTCTTCGCATTGCTGTATGCAATCTGAGAATCCGTAACTTCCACGGGATTCCCCAGTCCTGCTGCGTATCTGCCGTTTGCAAGCTCCAGATTTTCCTGCGCCTGCCTTACAATAAGCTGTGCGGTAGAAATCCTCTCCTCAGCCTCCCGCAGATTAAGATATGCCTGCTGAACTTCCAGGATAACACCCTGCCTGAAGGATTCCTCCTGAGCCTTAAGCACATTCAGCTTCGCCCTTGCCTCCTGCACCTGATAGTCGGTCAGGTAGCCGCTGAAGATGGGCAGCGTAATGGTTACGCCTACGGTCCAGCCGTCCTGAAGCGGAAGTTTTTCTCCAGACCAGTCATAGCCCGCATTGCCTGACAGTGTGGGATAATATCCCTTTTTCGCAAGTCCTATTGACGACTCCGCGGCCTTCTTCTTTGTGATTATTGACTTAAGGTCCGGCCTGTTTTCGTAGGCCCTGTCAACCGCATCCTTGAGCGTTATATTGTATTTCTGATAGAGAAAGGCGTCTTCAATCGTATATTCAGGGGCATCAGGCATGCCCATCGCATTGTCAAGAACAACCTTTGCTATCCTGAGCGCATTTTCCGCCTTTATAAGGTTAAGCCTGGCATTGCTTAAATCCACCTCGGCCTTGGTCACATCAAATTTCGGTTTTGTGCCGGCCTCATAAAATCCCTTTGCCTGCTGCAGGTGCTGTTCAAACTGTTTAACGGTCTCCTCCGCGACATCTCTGTTCTGTTTTGACTGCAATAGTCCGTAATACGCCTGTTTAACGCTGAAGACCACCCTTTCTTTTATATTTCTGAGGTCTGAATTTGCCGCCTCCCGGTTCAGCGTCTGGACCTCCACCCCGGTTGGAGTCTTCCCGAAATCATAAATCATCTGACTCAGCGCTGCGCTGGTTTTATATTCATCAAGAGAACTGTTTGAGGTCGTAGAAGAAAGCGAATACTTTTTATATCCAGCGGACACGTCAACCTGCGGATAATAATTAGCCTTTGCCTGGCCTATCCTGCTCTGATTCACCTCCACCTCGCCCGCAGCGGCAGCTATATCCGGGTGTTTTTGCAGAGCGATTTCAACGCATTTATTCAGATTGAGAACCTCGCGCGTTTTTAGGGCCTCTTCAGCCCCGGCGCTGTAAGGAAGAACTAACAGTAACCCGGATAATATCCCGGATAATATCGGGACTAAAACAACACTTCTCATATTTTACCTCCTGCCTTTAACGATTCTTGTTTTCATCTTGTTATCTTACCCCCAAATACATTTTTATGTTCATTGTATATCTCCAGGAACTAAACCTCTCTTTGCGGTTTTCATAAATAACACTAATGGAAGCGTGCAGACCAAAAGCACGCCCAACAGATAAAAAGCGTCATTGAATGAAAGCATGGAAGCCTGCCTGAGCAATTGATGATATACGGAACTCAGTCCCGCATCAGCGGACGCGGACGCCGGAACGCCTCTATACTGAAACAATTGGGCCGCCTTTGAAGACGCCGCCTGATAAGCGGCGTCAAAGGGCGTAAGATGTTCCACTATCCGCACCTGATGAAACTGCGCCCGCCTCGCAATCATGGTTGTGATAAATGCAACGCCAAAGCTGCCGCCAAGATTTCTGAGGAGGTTATAGATAGCCGAGGCATTTGCCATATCTTCTTTTTTCACATTTGCCATTGTCATTGTTGTAAGCGGAATAAAGAGAAAACCCATCCCGACTCCGAGCACCACCCTCGGCCATATAATTGTATTGAAATCCGCGCTAAGATTAAACAGGGACATTAAATAGGTAGAATAAGCGGCTATGATTATGCCGGAACCAAGCAGGAGCTTAGGATTCATCTTTGTCACAAGCATTCCCGCCACGGGCATCGCTATAAGAGTTGCGATGCCTCCGGGACCGAGCACCACTCCGGCAAGGGTCGCAGTATAGCCCATGAGTGTCTGGAGGAATATCGGAAGAAGCACAATGCTGCCGAAGAGATTAAAAAATGAAAGGAACATGACAACATTCCCGGCGCTGAATGAAATGCTTTTGAATGCTCTCAGATTAACTATGGGATGCTCTGCAAAGAACTCAATTATCACAAAAAGAATGAGCGACGACACAGATATTATCGTAAGCCAGGTGATAAAGCCTGATGAAAACCAGTCCTCTGTCTGCCCTTTATCAAGCGCTATCTGGAGGCATCCAAGTCCGATAGCAAGGAATGCAAGCCCCCAGTAATCTATCTTCATCTTCATCCCCTTCATATAAGGCGGGTCTGTTATAAAGAATACAGTCATAAGGATTGAGACAATGCCTATGGGTATGTTGATGAAGAATATCCAGTGCCAGGACCAGTTATCAGTAATCCAGCCCCCAAGCAACGGGCCGATAATCGGGCCGAACATTATTCCCACGCCGAATATTGCCATTGCCATGCCGTGCTGCTTCTGAGGAAATGTCTCCAGGAGTATAGACTGGGAAATAGGCTGAAGGGCGCCGCCGCCGAGGCCCTGAAGGATTCTAAAAAATATGAGGCTCTGGAGACTCCAGGCAGAACCGCAAAGCAGCGAACTCAGGGTGAATAATGATATTGAAAAAATCAGATACCTCTTTCTTCCAAAAAGCCTGCTGAGCCATCCTGTCATCGGTATTATTATTGCGTTAGAAACAAGATAAGATGTTATGGTCCAGGTTGATTCGTCTATGCCTGCTGAAAGGCTTCCGCGGATATGGTCCAGGGCGACATTAACAACCGAGGTGTCTATAATCTCTATCAGCGTTGGAAGCATTACTGTTAATGCAATAATCCACTTACTCATTTTTCCACAATTATTGTCGCTTCAACGGACATCCCTATCCTTAAAATGCGCTCCGGGTCAGTCCCCTTATCAAGGATAATCTTTACAGGTATCCTCTGTACAACCTTGACATAATTTCCTGTTGCATTCTCCGGCGGGAACAGTGAAAAGACAGCGCCTGTGCCGGCCATAATGCTTTCAACCCTGCCGTTGAATTTTTTGGCTGTATAGGTATCAACCTTAATCTCAACCTTCTGGCCCACCCTCACCTTTGCAAGCTGTGTCTCTTTATAGTTTGCCGTAACCCATATATCATCAAGCGGCACAACAGCCATTAAGGGCTGTCCTGCCTGAATATGATTGCCGGATTCAACTGACTTCTTTGTAACATAACCATCAGCCGGCGCAATAACCTTTGTATAACTCAGGTTAAGTTCCGCAGTTCCAAGAGACGCCTCTTTCTGCTTGGCCAATGCCTTTTGCGGCTCTATGGAAGACTCTGTCTGCTTAATAAATGCCTTCTGTGTTTTAAGGCGCGCCTGCATCCGGTTGAGTTCTTCCCTGGCAGCCTTTACCTGCGCAAAGGCAACATCGTCCCCTGTTTTTATCTTCTCGTATTTTTCTTTCGGAATAATCTCTTCTTTGAGGAGATGCTCGGCCCTCTTCAAATCCGCATCTGCCTGCCTCATGTTTGCTTCCTGAAGCTCCAGGTTAGCCTTTGCAGCTCCAAGAGACGCCTTAAGCTCTTCAAACTGCTGTTTTGCCGTTTGAAGCCTATATTTAATTTCAGCTATCTTTGCCTTTTCGGCGTCAAGCCCTGATAAGGCCTCTTTTGCACGCAAACCGTAATCCTCAGAATCTATCTCAAGAAGGAGAGCGCCCTTCCTTACAAGCTGGTTGTCATTGACATATATATTCTTTATGGTCCCCTGCACCTTAGAGGATATGGTATGAACACGGCCGTCAATAAAGGCGTCATCTGTTGAGATATGAGCGCTCTTATATCTGACATAAAAGAAACCTGCAAGAAGTCCCGCGATTGAAACAGAGGCAAAAACAATGGCGATAATGAGCTTCCTTTTGTGATTGCCGTTAGTTAATATTCTGCCGTCTTCCATTTTCATCCTCCTCTATAATTCAGTTTGAGCTGTGGAGAAGCTCTTTATCCTTATTCCCTTTTCTCCCAAATCGGCCGGAAATATTTTTCTGAAAGGCCTCCATGTAAACGTAAAAAACCGGCGTTATATAAAGCGTCATGACCTGTGAAAACAGAAGCCCTCCGACAACGGCGAGGCCCAAAGAACGCCGTGCCTCCGCTCCTGCGCCGAAGCCGATTGCAATAGGAAGCGTGCCCATAAACGCAGCCATCGTAGTCATCATAATAGGCCTGAAACGGATAATGGCGGCTTCGTAAATGGCGTCCACCGGCTTCTTACCCTCGTTTCTCTGCGCCTCAAGAGCAAAATCAATCATCATGATGGCATTCTTCTTCACTATGCCGATGAGCATAATAATACCCACGAAGGCATATAGGTTCAGGTCTTTGCCGAATATTAAGAGAGTTATGAGCGCTCCAAAACCGGCTGACGGCAGGCCCGAAAGAATAGTCAGAGGGTGGATATAACTTTCGTAAAGAATGCCGAGCACGATATATATAACAACAATGGCGAGGACGAGAAGCATGGCAAGCCCCTTAGTAGAGGCCTGATATACCTGAGCAGTTCCCTGAAAGCCGGTGGTGATAGATACCGGCAGGGCTTTAGCCTCTTTCTCTATTGCCGTTACTGCGTTACCGAGCGGAGTGCCGGGCTTGAGGTTAAATGAGATAGTAACAGCATTAATCTGTCCAAGGTGGTTAACAGACAGAGGGCCGAGACCCCCTTTAAGAGAAGCCAGAGAGTACAGCGGAACCAACTGCCCTGTATTCGCACGAACATAGAGCAAACCAAGCGCTGACGGATCCATCCGGTACTGCGGCTCAAGTTCCATAATCACTTTATACTGGTTTGAGGGAGAATATATGGTAGAAACCTGCCTTGCGCCATACGCAGAGTACAGGGAGTCCTCAATCTGCTGCGCTGTAACGCCAAAGGCTGCCGCTCTATCCCTGTCAATCTCAAGGTTAATCTGCGGATTCTTTATCTGCAGATCGCTGGTCACATCCTGAATCATCGGCAGTCCCCGCACCTTCATCTCAAAGTCAGCAGCATGCTTATAAAGCTCATCCGTCTCAGGGCTCTGAAGAACAAACTGGTACTGCGCCTTTGACAGCATTGCCTCAAGCCGTATGGGCGGCGGGTTCTGCATAAACATCATGATACCGGGCACCCCCATTACCTTAGGCCGGAGATTCTGAATAATCTGGTCTGCGTTCAGCTTTCGCTCGTGCCTGGGCTTAAGCCTCATGAACATGAAACCGCTGTTGGAGCCGACGCGTGTTCCGCTTGCCCCGGCTGACGACATGAAAGCCTGAATATTCGGGTCTTCCATAATGATATCGGCAAGTCTCTTCTGGTTCCGCTTCATGTCCTCAAATGAGATACCCTGCGCGCCTTCTGTAATTGCGAATATAGCGCCGATGTCATCAGATGGAAGAAGACCGGTCGGCATCTTTGTGAAAAGCCAGACTGTGAGCACCGTCATTACCGCGGTAATTATCATCACGGCGCGGCGCGCGGCAAGCACACGCTTTAAGGTCTTCTCATAAAGATTGCGCATTCCATCAAAAAATCCTTCCATAATATCGTATAAACGTCCATGATGCTTTTCGGCATGCGGTTTGAGAAAACGGCTGCAAAGCATCGGCGTAAGGGTAAGGGAAACAAAGCCTGAAACGAGAATCGCCACGCTGATTGTTACTGCAAACTCATGGAGCAGGCGCCCGAGAATGCCTCCCATAAAAAGCACAGGAATAAAGACCGCCACCAGCGAGAGTGTCATGGATATGATAGTGAAGCCTATTTCCTTTGAACCCCTGAATGCCGCATCCATCGGCTTTACGCCGTGCTCCATGTGGCGGACAATATTTTCTAACATCACTATGGCGTCGTCCACCACAAAACCCACCGACAGTGTCAGCGCCATCAGGGTTATATTGTTGACCGAGAATCCCAGTCCGTACATTGCCGCAAAAGTGCCGATGATTGAGAGCGGAAGGGCAAGGCTCGGGATGACTGTGGCAGACAGGTTGCGAAGAAAAAGAAAAATTACCATAATAACCAGCGCTATTGTAAGCGCCAGAGTGAATTTAACGTCAGCTACCGAACCTCTGATTGATTCTGTGCGGTCGAAAAGAATGTTGAGCTGAACGTTACCCGGCAACTGACTGCGAAAACCTGGGATTTGCCGCTTTATGCTGTCTACAACCTCTATGGTGTTCGTGCCCGGCTGCCGCTGAATAGCCAAAACAATAGCCCTTGTGGATTTTCCTCCGGAGTTATACCACGCCGCAATTTTGTCATTTTCCACGCTGTCGACAACATTGGCTATGTCCTGCAGGCGGACGGGCGCTCCTTGACGGTGCGTTATTATCATCGGCCTAAAGGCCTCTGCATTGTAAAGCTGTCCTGTTGCCTGTATGGTAAATGCCTGCTTGTCTCCCTGAAGTCCGCCGGTCGGCAGGTTAACGTTCCACCGTGCCAAAGCCGCCGAAACTTCATCTATGCCTATCTTACGGTTCGCGAGAGCCTGAGGGTTAAGCTGAACCCGCACTGCATACTTTTGCGAGCCGTAAACAAGAACCTGCGCCACACCACTTATCATTGATACACGCGGCGCAATGATTGTATCGGCAAACTCATTAACATCCGACAGGGGAAGGGTCGGAGAGTTTAGCGCCAGATATAAAACAGGCTGGTCAGCCGGATTTACCTTTCTGTATGAAGGCGGACTCGGCATGTCTTGAGGCAATTGGCGCGCAGCCATGGATATCGCAGCCTGAACATCCTGAGCCGCAGCGTCTATATCGCGCTCCAGAGCAAACTTGAGTGTGATAATAGAGATACCCTGACCATTGGTAGACGTCATTGAGTCAATGCCGGAAATCGTAGAAAACTGTCTCTCCAGCGGGGTTGCGACAGCGCTGGCCATAGTCTCAGGACTCGCTCCAGGCAGATTGGAGGTAACCTGTATTGTCGGAAAATCAATGCTCGGCAGGTCGTTAACAGGCAGAAGCCTATATGCAAAAACCCCAAAGAGCATTACTGCCAGCATGACCAGACTGGTCATTACAGGGCGTTTTATAAATATATCTGAAATATTCATTGTTTAAAACCGTAATGTGTAATCCGTGATGCGTTATGGGTTAATGATTTTATTTTTTACTCATCACGCATGACGCATCACGCGTTACGTTATTTATTTATTTTTAATTTCCACCTTTGAACCCGGCATAAGGCGCATTTGGCCGTCAGTAACCACCTGCTCGCCTACCGACAGCCCCTTTTCTATAACCGTCACATCTTCGTATGTTACACCGGCAGTAACCGGACGAAGTTCCGCTGTCCCGTCTTTCACAACGAATACGAATTGTCCCTGTTGTCCTGTCTGTATCGCCTGTGTGGAAACGACTACCGCATCCTGTAAATTTGACAGGGTAATCAGGACAGTTACGAATTGCCCGGGCCAAAGGGCTTTTTCCTTATTACTAAAGGTTGCCTTAAGCTTGATTGTCCCGGTTGCAGTATCCACTGTGTTGTCCATAAAAGACAAAACCCCACGAAAAGATTTTTTGTCTTCTTTTGACAAAAATGCCTCAACATTTAATTTCCCTGCTGACATGTATTTTTTAATCTCAGGCAGGTATTGCTCAGGCGCTGAAAAATTAACATATACAGGCTGCAACTGGTTTATGATTACCATCGGCTTATCGTCATTTGCCTTAATCAGATTCCCTTGATTCACTAAGAGACTGCCTGTTCTGCCTGCGATAGGAGCGTTTATTGTGCAGTATTCAACCTGCAAGCGCGCATTTTCTACAACCGCTTTATCCGCCTCCACAGTGGCCTTAAGCGCCTCAGCATTGGCAAAAATCTGTTCATACTGGGAACGGCTGACTAATTCATCGCGCAACAGCTCGGTATAGCGGCGTAAATCCTCCTCTGCTTTTTTAGCAAAGGCCGCGTCACGAACCAGATTAGCACTGGCAGAGTCAAGCGCCGTCTTATAAAGCCGGGGGTCTATCGTGAAAAGCAGGCCGCCTTTATTAACATCCTGGCCCTCTCTGAAATAAACATGCGTAAGAGCGCCGCTGACACGCGCCTTGACAGAGACTGTTGAATACGCCTCAACATTCCCTATGGCGCGGATTTGAACAGGGACTGTCTTTTTAATCACAGCGCCGACAGTCACGGGCGCCGCGGGCTTTTTGACCGCTTGTTCTTTCTTGCCTGAACATGCAGGCAAGAAAAGTAAACAGTAAACAGCAAACAGTAAACATAAAATTCTGAAAGATATTCTTCTCATTATATATGCTCCTTTTATTTTTCCTTTATACCTTGACCGTCTCCTGTCTCCTATCTCCCGTCTAATGTCTCCTGTCTCCTGTCTAATGTTTACTGCTTACAGTCTTCAACAGTATTCCCGCCGCACGTTTCAGCCTTAAATCCGACAACTTATAGTTATACAGGGAATCAGCCAACTGTCTTTCTGCTGTGACAAGAAGTGTGTTTGCATCCATAACATCAATGCTGTTTGCAATGCCGAACTCAAACTGCTTTGAAACAGCCTTATAGTTGTCTTCTGCAAAAACCAACTGTGCCCCGAACTTTTCCATGATTCCCTTCTGGGTTATCAGGTCCAGATAGGCGTTTTCAACCTCAATGTCTATGGACTTCTTTTTATCCTCATATAAAAGCGCTGTCTGTCTCTGCCTGGCCTCTGCCTCTTTTACCTCTGCATCCCTCAACCCTCCCTCAAAAATCGGAATGCTTATCTTTAACCCGCCGTAGGCGCTTTCTTTATTGAGAGTTGAAGCTGCCGGGTCTTCGTCCTTTCTTGAATAAACGCCTTCTATGGAAAGCGTGGGCCAGTAAGAGCCTTGTGTATATTTAACCTGTTCCTGTCCAATTTTTTTCTGAAGTTCAAGCCCCTTGAGTTCAACCCGCTCTGAGAGAGCGATTGTTTTAAAACAGTTCATTGGTTCCGGCTGGCATCCGGCAGTCACTAATTCAGTCTCCGGAGACAATAGGCTGTCAACCCCGAGCTGCCCGCTGTCTTTTAAACTATAATCCCTCGCAATGCCGACAATCCTTGCAAGAACAGCCCTCGCAAGCTCCAGTGCATTTTTTGCCTTTATCTCCTCGGACTGCGCGCCTGAAAGCTCTGCCTCTGCCCTGAGCAGAGCGGTCTTTGTAACCTCTCCAACTTTTAATCTTATACTTGCGGCATCCCTGTGTTTTGTTAACCTTTCAACATTTGCCTTTGCAATATCCAAAGCCTTCTTCGCCCTCAGGACTTCATAATATGAGGCAGAGACGCTAAGAAGGTATTCCTCTTTAGCTGCATGGAGGTCAAATCTGTTTTTCTCAATATTCCCTTTAGATATGCTAAAAGCGGTAAGCTCCCTTCCGCTCAGTGAAAAGGACTGGTCCAGCCTCACCCCCCAGGACTTGGAATCATCGGGCTGAATAAGCGTGTTTGAAGAAGAATATCTGTCTTCCGTATATTTCGTATAACTTCCAAAACCCGAGAGCTTTGGCATGAGCGCCGCCGCCGCTTTATCCTTCCCCTTCTGCGCAATGAACAGGTCTTCCTCTGATATTTTTATTCTCTCAGAACGCTCAAGCGCAATTTTGTAGAGGTCTTCAAGGCTGTATTCAACTGCATAACAATTTGCAGCCAATAAAAAAATAAACAACATTGAAAAAACAATCTTCTTCATGTTTTACTCCTTTTTCAGAAGGCCGTTAAGCAGCAGCTTGCTGCACTCCTCAGGCGAAAAAAGCGCATCCGCCTCTACCACGATACTCAAAACAAAACCTCTTATGACACTGAAGATTACTTTGGCAGTTTCCTGAACATTTACCTTGCGGAATATGCCTGCCCGTATGCCCCGCCTGATAATATCCTCTATGAGGCCTCTCTGTTTTTTGAAAAATTTTCTTTTCATCTCCAGTACGAACGTAAACCCAAGCTCCCTGCCCTGAAGGAGGATAAGCCCTTTATGTTTTTTTGCGTAATCAAGGGTCATCGCCATGAAGGCGCTTATCGCTTCTGCGGGGTCCGTAACATCTCTCACCGATTCCAGTGTCTGGCCGGCAAAGTCATCCATCTTGCTTTTCATGAGAGTCAGGTAGAGGTCTTCCTTGTTTTTAAAATAAAGATAAAGCCCTCCGGTGCTTATATCGGCAGCTTTGGCAATCACTCTCATGTTCGCCTTCGCATAGCCGTACTTGGAGAACACCCTCATCGCGGCCTCAAGGATTCTCTTCTTTGACTTTATACCTGAACGCTTGTTCATATGAACCTACGTTCAGTTTATGGCAAAAAGTATTTTTCTGTCAAGAGAAATCTTCGGAGGGAATGATGGGGAAATAGGATGTCAGGAAATCTGGCGATGACCCTGTTTATTTTATGGATAATATCTTTATTATCATGCGATACTGATTTGAAGTCTTTTCCCAAGAGATGCGGCAACACGCTCTAAAGTTGACAGCTTAATGTCATCTGCATGGTTTTCAATTCGTGAAATTGCAGTTTTTTTAGTTTTAAGCCTGCGGGCAAGTTCCTCCTGCGTCAGCCCTGCTGATTCGCGCGCCTGACGCAGCATCACGCCAATTTTGAACTGCTCATAACCTTCGTCAAATCCTTCAGCAAATTTCCTGTCTCTCTTTTTTCTTTCGCTTATGTATTTTTTTAAATCACTCATGTTTTGCCCTCCTTCTCAAAAAGTCACTTCTATAAGCCTCTGCCCTTTCTATTTCATGCTTAGGCGTCTTTTGGCTCTTTTTTATAAATCCATGCGTCAGCACAACCACAGAATTATCAGCAAAGAAACATAATATACGATAAGCATTTGAACCAAACAGAATCCGGCATTCCCATATTTCGTCTGTACCAATCAGTTTTTTAAAATATGTAGATGGAACAGCATTTAAATCCTCTAATAAATTAAGAACCCATGTTACCTTTTGTGCAACTTTACAAGGCAAAGAATCAAGAAAATCCTGTATAGGACATTTACCATCCGCTGTCTTATAAAAGATAATGGTTCTATGCACAAATTATGTTAACATCCACGTTAACATGTGTCAAGAGGCTACGCCTTTTGATAAACTCCAGAAAGTTACTCTCCCCGGCGAGTCATGGACTGAATTAGTGAGATAGACCGCCTCACCTTTTCTGTTTCTTAGTCGGTGGAATAGGACACCGAAACTCCTTGCGTGTCAAGAATTAAGTATGGTGTCCCCAGAATTCCCCTCGTTCGTCCGGAATTTCCATCTATTAGAAAAAGCGCTGGTCTGGAAAAACTGGGCAGAGACATAAGTGGTAAAGCTGCTCTAAAATAAGGAACCGAAGGGCAGACATTGAGTCAATGCCTGATCGCCTCTTACAGGGCAAATGGCGAAGCCGAAATTGGCTGATTGCCCTGAAAAAGACTGAAAGGAGCAGTAACGATGGCAAAGAGACCCAGAAGGAACCACAGC